>Ga0209937_1000059_pt1 | contig 37841 bp, 57 predicted proteins | sample SalPon1_B_H2O_MG_FD_185699 | JGI IMG/M metagenome (GOLD analysis project Ga0209937, IMG submission 185699) | Salt pond water microbial communities from South San Francisco under conditions of wetland restoration - Salt Pond MetaG R1_B_H2O_MG... | ecosystem: Environmental > Aquatic > Non-marine... | reverse complement strand
AAATGTACAGGAAGGCTAAGCAAATTGCGGAAGAAGCAAACTCCGCGCTCGACGAGGCCAAGGCAAACCTGGTTCGGTTGACTGGTGGCAGCTACAGCAGCGGCCACGGGGTCGAGGTTCTGAAGGTAGAACGCAAAGGTTCTGTTGACTGGAAGAAAGTGCAGAAAGAACACCTGCCTGACGTAGACCTTGAGCCATACCGAAAGGCTGGCAGCGAGTTTTACCAAGTCAAGGAGAGCAAGGATGAATAAGCACACCCCTGGGCCGTGGCTGGCGCAGAAAGCAGACGGAGGCTACGTTGTCTGCGAGTTAACAGAAGGCTGGTGCGTAGTCGCTTTAGAAGAAGACCCAAACAAATACAGCGCTGAGGCTGACGCTATATTGATTGCTTTCGCTCCAAAAATGGAAGCAAGCCTTAATAGAATCCACAGGCTGTCGCTAGAAAACATGGAGCCGGATGACCTGTTGGAGTTGATCAGAATTGAAGCGGTTAATGCTTTGCGAGGCGCCAAAGGAGAGCAGGGATGAGGATTAAACACACGCCTGGGCCGTGGTTTCTTGTAGATAGCGACCGCTCATACTACGAAGATTGCGAAATCATTGAAACCGGCGACGGGGAAGAAGTTTTAGGTGTAAGCGAGTGGATTAGGGCTGACGCGCCTGATCTGCGGTTGATGGCGGCCGCGCCTGAGTTGCTGGATGCGCTTTCTTCCATGTTGACATTTTATGGCATGGATGAAGAACCGGGAGAAGTAAGCGGCGTAATACATCGCCGCGCTCGCGCCGCCATCGCTAAAGCCAAAGGAGAGCAGGGATGAGTAGCTATGCGCTGGGTTGCATATTTAATGTTTATGCGTCAGAGCGAATAAAAGCAAGCAACTTTCACTATGCGCAAGTTTTGCGCAGCATTTAGCGGAGGCAACATGAGTAACGTCACACAATTTCCTGGCAAAGACAGTGAGTGGGATGCCGTCACTGACATAATCCACGACGGCAAAGTTAAGGCAATGGCAATCGCCGTGCGCTACGAGGATGACACGGTTGAGACGATGTGGTTTGACGCCACGAAACTCGACATCGCGTATTTTATTCAGGCATTCCAGAAAGACTTGCACGAGTGGATGGAGGAAATCGAATGAGTCAGAACGAACAGGTGTTGCACGCATTACAGCAAGGCCCAGTCACAGCCATGGATGCCATCGAGTTTGGATGCTTCCGTTTGGCAGCTAGGGTAAAAAATTTACGAGAGCAAGGACACAACATTCACACAGAATTGTGCGTCAGTAATGACGGCAAACGGTTTGCGCGGTACACACTGCGCAAGCAATCCAAAGCAGCCTAGGAGATTAAGATGGAAAGCAAAGACAACAGCGGCGCATTGTTTAAGAATGATCGCAAAGAAAAAGACACCCACCCAGATTATCGGGGCGAAGCCGTAATCAACGGCCAAGCTTATTGGTTGAGTGCTTGGCTAAACGAGAGCAAGAACGGCAAGAAGTACATGGGCCTGAAGATGCAACTAAAAGAGGATGCACCGCAGACCCAGACGGCCAACCAAGACCCTGATGACGCACTTCCGTTCTGAGGTAAACAATGTCCACAGATAAATTGCTGATGGACGACTACAAACGGCGGATGGGGTTCCCGAACACGACTTATTCCAAGGCGGTTCGGGCCATCGCCTCAAAGTTTGGCACGTCGTCGAAGAGAGTGAAGGAGGCGATTGCAAGACTATCCCCTGCAGATAGCAGCGATGCGGTCGACTACAAAATACTTGCCGGGCAATATAAGGGTATGAGAAAGGTGGTAGTTAACATACGAAACGAGGTAGTGACATGGCACACGACAGCGAGCGACGAGGAAATAGAAGGGAAGATACAAAAGTTAAGAGAGCGTCTTATCTCAGACGTGTAAAAGGGCTGTCCAAGGCCTGGCGCAACGACAGCAGAGAAGACGAGGAATGGCTGTTGCTGCAAAACTTATGCGAGATGGGGCGCAGCAGGCGCCCCGAGCATATCGAGCAAGTAAGCAGCTGGTGGGAGCGTACCCGAAATAAACTTTTTGGTAAGCCGGAATAAAAAAGCCCTGCATAAGCAGGGCAACGGAGGAGAGTTAGTGGCTACTGCCCGCCTTTACTTGGGTAGCCGCCAAGTGGGAAGCATAAGCGACGGGCTGCTTAGGGGGATTACTTCTTGCCTTTCTTCATGCCGCCTGACTTTGACTTGCTCATCCCAGACTTGCTCGACTTCATACCGCCTGACTTCATACCGCCAGACTTGCTACCGTAACCCATACCTTTAGGCATATCATTTTCCTTCAAGTTGCTCAGGTGTAAGGACGATTCTACCAACGTCCCCATGATTCTCATGATACGTTATCACCTGCGCTTGTCTAGCAGATTTCCACCCGTGGCGACTGGCGTAGGCATCCCTGGCCGACAGTGTGCTGTGCTGCTCTACGGTCATTAACTCACTCTCTTTGACGATGTGGTGATGCAGGTGACCAACGTGGCAGTAACTATTTTTAGTGCGCCCAAATACCTCTCGGAACTCAGCGGTGATGGCCCGGTCGATCTGGTCTATTTTCTTTAGGTGGCCGTGATGGAAGAACAGCGACGTGCTGCCATGCTCGATGGCATAAAACGGGGCGGGCGACTGGTCTATAAATAATCGCGGCTGGTTGCGGTATCGGTCAGCAAAAGATTCTCGCAGCCATATCTCGCTCACGGGGTCATGATTTCCGTCAGCCATTACCACGTCTACCAGCGGGTATTTAGCCAGCAGCATCTCGATGATCTGCCTTGTGACCCTAATTCCCACACGCACCAGCTTGGCAAAGCGCGTGTCAGTATCTAGCTGATGGCCGCTTGTTGGCGTCACGCTCTCAATGCCATCGTAGTGCAGGAAATCACCCATCTGTGCGAACACCGCGCGCTGCGCTTTGGGAGCTCGTTCAATAGCAGCAACAAAATACTTGAGGATCATTTCCTCAGCTAACTTGGTGTCCCAATCTGTGCCTGTCTCCTCTCCCCACGCCAGCATGCCAATGTGGGCATCGGTCAGGATGAATAGATTAAGAAGTTTATTTTCGGCAACGGAGGGTTTGGGGATTTTAGGGACTGCCGGGATGTCTTCCTTCAGAGCATCTATGGCTTTTTTCATTGCCTCGTACTGGGCCTGTTTGTCGCGGTCAGTCTTGTACCACTCTAGCTTTTGCTCGCCGGTTGCAGGATTCCACAATACTGACCGGCCCTTAAATATCTCATCATTGCGCTGCTGAAACTGCTGCAAAGCTTGGGCTTTCTGCTCTACGCTAGTGCCTTGCTTAATATGTTTCAGCCTGCGCTGCAGGGTGCGTGAGTTGATTCCAAGAAAGGCCGCTGCCCCAGCCTGAGTCCCAGTCTGCTCAATAGCAGCTAAAATTTGAGAGTCTGTTACGCCCTTAGGCCCAAACATGCTCATTTTTACCCCTTTTTGCGCACTTCCCTCGCAATTTTTTCACCGCTTCTGCCTAAGACGTACCCGCCAAGGCCGATGCTAAGTAGGCTCCATGCCTGGTCGGGCATGTCAAACATTACGCTTGTTCCAAGTATCGCGTCTAAGTATGGGGCAATAATATAATTGTTTGCAATCATCACCGCAAACATCAACATAACGATGGGCCGCCAAGCGCTGGTTATCCAATGCCCTGACTTGGCCTCTGCCACCACCACATCACGCGCCAGCTCGTTTGCGGTTTTCTCGTGCGCCAGCATCGCAAGACGTAATTCCTGCGCAGCCTGCGCGGCCTGGTCTTTGTCCTCGAAGAATCGACCAAGAACTTTGTCTACGGCTTGGCCCATCCCTGCTGCTAGTAGCTGCTGTATCATGACGCGCTCCGTATCATTTCCGATACTTCATGAGCCCGCTCTGGTGTCTGCTCTGCCCAAGAAGAATCCATAGCCTCGTCGGCGGCTTTATCAAAGTCACGCTCGCGCAGTGCGGCCCACATTTTGGTGAAGTTCATCACGCCGTTATGGCCTAGCTGAAAAGCCATGTTAACCAAAGCTTCTTTTACTGAGTCAGGAAACCCCGTAAAGCCCTGTTCATGGCGCAAACCATTAACCACGCGTGCAATGTCAGCATCAAGCAAAAACATAGCCTCGTCTTCTGTAATGCCGCCACCACGGCGCTTGTCAATCAGTCGCCCAACGCCAATGGTCAAGTAGCCAAGGTGATCTTCGTAGGCGTGCAGGACACAGCCCTCGTTCTTTAATAGCTGGTCGCGGATAGTGTTTAGGTTCATGTGTCTTCCTCTAGTAATACAGCCCCGATGTATACCGAAAGCTCGTTTGAGTTGCTGCTCGACTTGGCTTCAATAGTAAAGTCAGTCTTGGGTGGCACCCGAAACGGCACGGTCACGTCAAAGCGAATGTCTTGTTGAAACGTAGACTCCCAAAAATGCAAAGTACGCCCGTTGCTGCTGACTTGGCACGCGCGGCTAAACAAAAACTTGTTTCCGTTTACAGTGCCAGACGTAAAGTTAGCCGTAGAAACATACAGCGAGTGGTTGGCGCGGGTTGTGTACACAATGCCCTGGCTGCTGCCCAGTGTTTCCTCAATGTAGGCATACGTTGTGCCGTCATTGGTAACGCTGATGTCCCCAGCATTCTCTCCAGCCAGTATCACGGCGTTGTTAATCCGAAAGAACGGAATGTTGCTGGTTACTGCGGTCGTTCCGTCTAGCGTAACAATGTCGTCTATAGGCTCGTAGCTGGCGTCTAAGCCCTGCAAAAGCACGGGCATGGTGTCACTAGCGCTGGTCGAAGAAAGGCTCATGGTGAGCGGCTGAGTAGGGAATGTGTAAATGCCCCCGCCGTTGTTCCACACCGTCTCGTAGGCAGTCTCGATGTTACGGTTAAACCCAAACAACTGAACCTGCTGCGCTCCTGCTATGCGGCGGTGCGCAATCTCAAGCATCGCATCCGGCGATGTTATGTCGTGCTTAAAGTAACCCATAGTTTATGTCCGTTCGCAGGCAGGGCTAATTGTGACGTGGTATAGCCTGTCTTGAATGCGGGCCTTAAACTCAGCCGGCTCTGCCCCAGCCGACTCAGGCTCAACGTCGCAGATGTTAACGACGGTCATGGTTTGCGTTTCAAAAGACGTGCAACGAGCCTCGCCTGTAGTGCAGGTTAGCAGCGCTGCAAGTACGATAATGTTCATCCCGCAATTTTATGCTTGAGCATGTTCCAGAGGCCCAGCAAACCTGTCCAGATAAAACTGACTGTAACGAAAATACCAAGAACAATACCACGCCATGACGTGACTGCTTTTTTAATGTCCTTTAAGTCTTGGCGCATTTCCTGTAGCTGTTTGCTTAGCTGCTCGTGCTGAGTTTCTAGCACCGCTATGCGCTCCTGTTCGTTCTTAGTCATGATGCACCTACTTTTTCTTTGCCGTCTTGGCAGACTTTTTAAAATCTTTAGCCGTGGGGCGACCTGCCTCGCCTTTGCGTTTCATTCGTTCGCCCGACCCTGCTGCAATGCGTTTTTGTTTAGCATTAATGTTGGCATACAAACCTTTGCTAGCCATTACTTTTCTCCTAGTTTAGTCGGCAATGTAATCTTTGTAGTAAACCCAGTTTGCTGTGGCATTTCACAAATTGCCTGTCACAAATTAGACAGTGTTTGGTGGCCTACACCTGTAACAAAACCGTGACGTTAACAACAACGTCTCCGACATCGGAGAACGCTGCAGCGAAAAATGGAGACGAGCTGAACATTTATTTGCCTCTGTGCTTTTTTAAAACACTAGTTTTCATGGGTTACTACTCTATTACGTAAAAGAGTTTTTACTTTTGTATAGTATTTTGACGTAAAAGAAAACCCATTACTTTTTTCTTGTAGCGTGTTAAATTTTTTTTCGTCATATATTGTATGCACTTTTATTTTTTTCTCAGTAAGCGGTACCAAATGCAGTATCGGAGTCCCGGCGTCTATATTAATAACTCGATTAGTAAATTTATTTATAAACATTTGGATGTGCGAAACGTGATTACCTTTGTAAAAATCAATGTACCCATTCGGAATTAGCACTTCGTTATTCAGGCCGTTTAAATTCCAATGAGGCTGTAAGTACAAAAAGTCTAAATGTTCTTTTGTTTCGATTAGCCACGGAGAATTAAGTTTGTTATGAAACCAGTTGCTAGGGGGAAGAAACTCTCCTCTTTGAAAATCAGGATGAGGTTCAACTAAACTTTCATCTGCTACTGCGGTTGACCACCCTTGGTCGTTAATGTTTTCGTCAACAATAATTTCGACGTCTGACCAAAGCGGCAACATCAAACCTTTTTTGTAGTACTCTATTAGCCCGGGGCACCTTTTCATTGTAGGTTCTAAAAATCCTTTCGTTTTGTAAGGGGCCCCATCTTTATACTTTTTGTTAGGGATATTTTTCCACCAGTCAGGAATAAAATCTCTAGCTTGACGGATTGGAAAATACTCATAAGCATTAGCGTTTTTGGTGTAACAAAACACATCAACATACTTTTTTTTAAGTACTGAAAACATTATACGTTACCCACCAATGTTACTTTTGTGCCAAAATGACTGGCGGTATCCGTTTTTTATAGTAGTGCCAAGAACCGCTTGAGTTTTTTGCTGGCGAGTTTCATCTGTAGGCTCAATAGCGCAGTCGCCAAAATCTTCCCGTCGAAATGGTACTACTTGAACCAAGGGAGTCCCTTTTTTAATAAAAAATTCGCCGTCGCCGCCCGTCCAAATAAACGGAAAATTTATCGGGTTGTAGTAGTTGTCAGTGTCAACTACGCCGTCAACCAACTTAAACCTAGTCTCAAAATGATTCATGGGGGTAGTAAACAAGCATGAGACGCCACTGGGGGTTTCTACCACCCACGGGTTTATAAATTTCAACAAATCTTTTCCGTACGCCAAATCGCTGGCTGGGTGCCCTTCTAGTTGTTGATATCCATGATGCCCTAGGCTTTCTTGCATAGGGAGGTTGTCTGGGAAAGACAAGTTTAACGCGCCGTCTTTAGCCACTACATATAAATCAGACCATAAAGGAATTATAAACCCTGCAGTTATAGCCTCCATAAATGGCACACACCGCTTAGCAGTGCCTAATCTTGGGTCTTTCCCCGTTTCTACCTCAAGATTTTTGTAGTAGTCCGGCAGAAACTTACCTGCTTTCTTAGGTTCAGGGAACACTCCAAGTAAATGCTCAGGCAAAGAAAAAGTAATCACTTTTATACCGTTGGTTCTGTAGGCCAATCAACATTGTCTGGAAACCCAGCTTGTTCCGTAATATCACGAAGTGCTTGGCGATAATCTGACCACTCTTGTGGGATGGACTGCCCAAGATCAACGTGTTTAATTACAATCCAATCAGTCGACGTAAGAAGACCGTTTCTTTCGGCCCGAACTTTCTCTTCTTTTGGGGGTTCGTTATCCAGCGCTTCCTGCGCTAAGCGGTCAATCTCGGCCTGACGGTCGCTTATAATGCTTTCAAAGGCAGAAAAATCTGTAATCTTTTTGTTGCGGTCATTGTACTCAACTTCACCGTGGTCTCCGTACCATTGAACAGCATGAATCGACAAGTCAAGATTAGTCGTAGGGACATTTTCTACGTTTTTACCGTTAAGGTTCACATCAACGGTTCCATCGTTGTTGTTGATAATGGTGATCTTATCACTCATCTTCGTTGCCTCCAGTTTTTATGTCAAAGTATTTTTGAACGGGTTGATCGCTAGACTGAACCTGCGCCATCGCTCGCATTAGATTCTGTGATGCATGATTCGCGTCTACCATTTCGTTCCTAAATGACTCGACTGCTGCTCCGGTCTGTTTGCTCTGTTGAGAGTTTTCAATCAAAAGCGTAGGCAACCATGCAACCGCGCAACCGTAGCTATCAATTTCTTTGCCAGTGTTAGGGTCAGTGCCACGAATCTGTGTATACCATGCGCACTCAAACTTTTGGCACGGCTTAAATTTATTTAGAGGGCAGTTGTTTTTGATTTCAATAGTCATTGCTAGTCTTTTTCAGCAATAATAACGTCTTGGTAATTTACGTTGATTGACGCAGATGCGGATGAAAGAGAGCCCGACAAAGTACCTATGCTGGGTGAGCCAGAAATTGACCCGGATAAATTGTGCCCAGCATTGTGGCTGTGTGACCCTGACCCGCCGGTATTACCTGTATTTGTACCATTGCCACCGCCCCTTAGATTGGAGTTAGAGAAATTGGGAGCTGGCTCTATGATTGTGTTACCGCCGCGAGGAGCGTTATGCCCATGACTTGGTATCTGATTCGTACTGAGTGTAGTCGAACCAATGTCCACATTGCCTGAGATGCTTGTTGAGAGGTTACCCGCTCCTGGATCACCGCTCAGCGATACAGAACCAGAAACTGAAGGTGTTCCAAGAGCCGATGCAAATCCTGCCGAACCACCAGAACCGGGAGTGCCGCTTACGACACGCAGTGCTGTATCGTTAATTGACGTGTCTTTAGTCCAACCGGTCGGGGCGGTCGAGTTATGAAAAAGCATGCGCGTACCAGAATTAAACTCTGATACCGCACGAGTAGTTTGAGTAGTCCCATCAGGAAACTCTACGCCTGTAGCTTTTAGCTTTGTCGGCATCGTTTTTACTCCTTAAGCTCTAGCTCAGCGACGCGAGCTTCAAGTTCTTTAATCGCTTCAATCAACATTGGCACCAGCTTCTCGTACTGCACCGTAAGGTACTTATCAGAAATCGGCGCAGGCTTGACCGCTTCTGGCAGTACGTTGTTTACAGATTGGGCCGAGACGCCAACTTGTTTGTTGCTCTCGTAACCTAGCTCAGCCGCCGTATCGTTGGGCTCGTAATAAAACCCATCCAGTGAGCAAACTTTTTTAAGCGCGTCTTCAATTTTTCCAAGGCGAGTCTTAAGTCGGTCGTCAGAAAAGTGCGCGGTAATGTCACCCGTCGCACGGATTTCACCAGATGCACCAGAAGCCGAAGTGCCGACGCCAAAAGAGTCAAATTGAACGCTATTTGTCGTTCCAAGATTAAGATTATCGCGCGCATCAGAAACGTTAGTTAGGTCTGATAAATTATTGGCGGCTACTAATGCGCCAGATAATGTTGCAAACGAAGTAAACCATTCATTACCGTCGTATGTGTTAACCAAATTATCACTGGTATTAAAATATAAATCTCCAGCTTGTAAAGCAGACCCGTCATTTCGTAAAGTTGGATCAGAAGACTTGGGGCCTAAATAAACGTCAGCAAAGTTTGTAACGTCTGCTACGTTTGTAGCCACAATAGATACATCATCAGAAACCCCCGCAACGGTGTTCACGCTGGTGATGTTTATTCCAACCGTGTTTACGTTTGCAATGTTATTAGCGACAACCTCAATTTCAGAAACTGCTTCGTTGAGGTCATTGGCAACGGTATTTACATTGGCAATGTCTGTTGAAACAGTATTAACGTCCGCGATGTTGTTAGCCACCGTTGTGACGTTGGTGTTATTGTCTGCAACAGACGTAACGTCCGTAGTAATGTTAGAAACTGCAGTAACGTCACTATCAATGTTGGCAACTGCGGTAACGTCCGCGTTAATCCCTGCAACGGTGTTAACGTTTGCGACATTGGCAGCGACCGTGTTTACGTCTGCAATGTTGGTGGCAACAGTCTCTACGTTGGAAATTTCCGCGGCCACCACCGTGACGTCTTGGCCCGCACCCAGCTCGCCGGCAACTGTGTTTACGTCAAGAATTGAGTCAGCGACTGTGCCCACCGTATCTGTGCCGGAGAGGTCAGCAGCAACAACCGTAACGTCCTGACCAACGCCTAGCTCACCAGCTACGGTGTTGACGCTAGCAATGTTGCTACCTGTAGCGTTGACGTTAGCAATCGAGCTTGCCACTGTGCCGACATTGTTGCTGCCCTCAAGGTCAGCAGCAACAACCGTAACGTCTTGACCCGCGCCTAACTCACCAGCAACCGTGTTTACGCTGGCGATGCTGCCGCCAGTGGCGTTGACGTTAGCAATCGAGCCCGCAACCGTGCCGATTGTGTCTGAGCCGTTTAGGTTGGTAGCTACCGTGCCAATGTCGGCTTGGTCAGCGACAACGGCAGTGACGTCTGAGGAAATGCCCGAGACAGTGGTAATGTCTGCCGAAATGCTGGCCGCCGTCTGGATGGCGTCTGTGGCGTCGGTGCCGTCTTCAATGTCCGCCAGCGTCTTAATGTCTGTAGCAACCTCAGCCAGCGTGGTCACGTCATCTGAGGGAACCGCCGCCGAAATGTCGCCATTGGCATCAAACGCAACAAACGCATTAACGCGGTCTGACTGCTTGGGCAAGATCATGTTAATGCCCGTTGGGTCAAACACAGGCGCCTTGACCGAGCGCTCGACTTCCTCGGCCACCTGCTGAACCATAATGGTCAGGGCATCAAGCTGCTCGTTAAGGGCCGTGGCCCGCAGATCACCCGCAGTAACAAAGTCTGTGGTGCGCTCAATGTCACGGGCGCCAACAATAACAACCAGATCATCAGCGTCAGGCGTTGTCGGTACGCCGCTGCCCGTAACCAAAGTAACTGAGCCGGTGCCGTTTGTGTTAACTGTAACCGTGTAGTCAGTGGTCTTGATTAACTCAGTCTCGTTAAAATAAACCGCCACATCGTCTTCGGTTAAAACCTCAAACGGAAACGCATACGGCCCCACCCCGGCTGAGCCGGTGTAAGACACCTTTCGTGCTACTGCGTTAATACTGTATTCGGCCATTTTCTATTCCTATTATGCTGCTGCCATATATATCATTTTTACGGGGCTTCTTCTAGTGCGGTTCCAGCTTCTGGCCCGCGCCTTGGCGTTAACTCTCCTGGGCGCCACCAATACTCTTGGCCGTACTCTCTTTCACGTTTTCGCATTGTGCGATTAAATTTCTTTTCTGCCGATGGGTCAGCTAAATTTTGCACTTGGTCAAACAATGCGCCTTTAATTAAATGAAGTTGCCAAGTGTCTGGCGTATACCGCTCTACAAATCGGGCGGTTTCTCCAAGCACATTTGTTTCTTCTTGTCTTACAGCCTCTTGAACGTTTCCAAGCGTCAAGGCAAACCCTTTGTCAATCAATTCGCCGGTTGGCCCAAATGCAGTAGAAACAACGCCGCCACCAAAACGGTTAACGTCCGAAAAAAGCAAATCTCCTACAATGCCAAGCCCGCCGCCTTGAACCAATGCGGCCGCAAAAAATTTGGGGTCTTTGGTAGAGCGTGGATCACGCCCCGCAGCTAAATCTTTTAACTGCAAAGACATTCCGCCTAATACCGTCGTTGTTGCGAGCAACGTTGCTGCATATTGCAATTTTTCACCAGCAGTTGCTTGAAATGCAGCGCGGTAAAAATGCGTGCTAATAATTGTAATTGGGAACGATTTAAGCATCATGGCAGCGCGCCAAGCCTGCCCCTCAATAGTGGCACGCCCTAGCCCGCCTGTAGTTATTGCGCGCACACGAGCGTCTGGTGTCGGCACTGCGTAATCAGTTTCTGACAAAACCATTTGGTGAAACTTTTTTCCACCGGGCTGCGTCATGTCAGCAAACTTAGCGCCTTCGTGGTTCATTGGGGCTGTTTTTCTAAACGTGTCCCAGTCAGCCTCACCAATTCCATAAGTTCTGAAAGCGCGTTTTAGGTTGTCGTCTAATTCACTTAAAGGTTTATTAAAGTTTTCCGCTAACATTGCCGCAAATTCCATACCAAACGCTTTACGCCCAGCATCTGTCCAAGGCGCTAAAAGCGAACCTCGCATTACGCCTTCTGCAACTTTTGCGGAAAGGCCTGTGCCATAGGTATCCGAAAAACGATTCGCGGCGTGTTGACGCTGTATCATGTTGTCAGCTACCAAGCCTAGCTTCACAGCTACAATACGGTCAGCCTCTTTAGACGGGCTCAACATGCTCATTTGACGCTGCAACACTTTTACAGCCGGTATATTGTTGTACCGAGACGTAATCGCCTGAAAGCCAACATCTGACAATGAAGATATAAAGGCCTTGCCAAGTGTCGATGCAGTTAACAAGTTACGGGTAGACTGCAACGTGTCGGCCACGCCAGTTAACTCGCCCTGGTTTGCCCTGCCTGTTGCTTGTTTAAACAAAGCATCGGCCATAAAGGCTCGGCGGCCTTCTAATCCTTCTGTTTTGCGAATGTTTGCGCGCAAGGCATCAAAGGTTGCCTGTGGGTTAGGGCCAAGCCGTTCCATCACCGCAATGTCTTCGGACATTGAGTGAATGTAATCAGTTAAAGTTGTAAAAACATCTCCACGGCCAAATTCATTTTGGTACGAAAGCCAAGAATCTGCGTCCTTAAAATACAAAAAGCGTCGCTCAGAATGACGACGAGATAATTTTTGCCCAAGCCTTGGCACGGAAAAGTCTTGTATTTTGTTCAGGCCGCCCGTTGTAATTGTTTCAAAAACAAAACCCAACGATTCCTCTAATTGCTCGTCTGTTAACTCACGACCCAAATCGTCTAGCATTTTGCTACGGTCTAGCATTGGAAGAATTTTATCTTTCCAATTATTAAACCCTGCTTTTTTAAGAATGTTGGCGTCATGGTGCTGTGGGAACAAAAAACTTTCGTTTTTGGTTATTGAGCCGCCCTTGCGGTTAAACTCAACGCGCATTTCCTCTGTGAGGCTTCTCCAATCTTTTGCAAATTGATTTATTTCTGCATCATCAACGGTTTCTCCGTAAACCGCCCGGACTAATTTATTAAGAGATTCGTTATCTTGCGCAAACCCTAGCTTACGAGTACGAAACCTAGAAAGAGCATCTGCAAACTTTGCATGGAAAATGCCTTCGTAATAATTTCCTAGATACTCTACGTTTGCATAACCAGCTTTCCCTCGCGGGTCTTTGGTCATAATTGCCTGAAGCCCTGCATATCTTCCATCGGGATGCGACTCCATAGCTTCTGCTGCTTGACCTAAACGAACGGCCTGAATTGCAGTTTCTCTGCGCACACGAGACATATCAGACAATAGATCATCAATCGCTTGTTCTGGATTTTGAGAATCAAGGATTTGTTTAGCTGTATCTTTTGATATAGCTTTATTGCGTACTGCTTTTTCTACACACTCTGCAAAACTAGGCACCGACTGTACACCTCAACACTTCGTTAATTCCCTCAATCTGTTCGTCTATTTCCTCAATAGCGTCATCGGGGTCAATTAGACGTTCAGATTGGCTGTCCCAAAGCTGCTTGTTTTCTGCTCTTGCATACTCTTCAAACGCTTGATCGTATTCATCAGCTAAGCCCATGTCTTCTAACAGCGCTCTTTCGCGCTCGTGTAATGTTTGCGGGCTAACTGTTTCTGGTGCGCGAGTAAAATACTTTTCTTGTGTTTTTGACGGACGATTCATTTGCAAACGGTTTTCTTCTAACTCGGTAAGCCGAGCCGCGTCACCGTCAATTTCTGCTTTTTGCGCTTCTTGAAAAACGCTAGTTAATTCGTCTTCATTGTCTGTTTCTAAACGCGATAAAGCATTTTGTATATCTGCTGCCTTCGCTGCCGCCTCTGGATTTGCCTCTGCTCCTGGCGCTTTAATCATTGACTGAACAAACTCAATTGCTGAATTTTCAGTAGTGGCACCAGCAGGCATCATGTTTGTTTCAATGAGTCGGGCGGCTAATTGCTCCGGGTTAAGACCAGCTTTTCTGCGAAATAAAGGTTTGCCTTTTGGCAATTGTTCGCGGAGCGTTCGCGCTGATTTTATGTCATCGACGTCTAACCCAGCGTCTTTCCAAGCCTTTTCATTTAAGCCACCTTCGTCTGCAACCATGCGAGCAATCGTGACTTGATCTGACTGCGCTTGCGCTAAATCTGCCTGAAGACGTGACCTTGCGGCAGCGCGCACTTCTTCAATGCTGCTGTATTCTTCATTTATAAATTTGCCGTATTCTTCATCTAAGACTCTGGCCGCGCTTTCTGGACGAGTTTTGTCTAAATAATCCGCTGACTCGTCAAGCGAACGGTACTGCACGTCGTTTACTTCAGGGTCAACAAAAGGTTCTGATTTTGCCCTGACGCTTTTGAGGTATCCAGCAATCCCGCCTGACGCAAAGCCAAGCCCCGCTGAGCCAGTAGCGGCCAGTCCAATGTTTGCTACGGCATCTCGCCAAGAATAAGGCGAGTCAATGTCAGACTTGTGCTGGTAAACAAGCGGCTGAATTGCTAATTCTGCGGCTGCCGACAACGCAGCCTCGCGCCGGGCAGTCAAAAGACCGCGCCCAACCCAAGACAATGAGCGAGCAGCGCCAACAGCAGAAGAAAAGGGCAGCGTGGCTAAGTTTACAGGGTCAAGAATAAACGCTGACCCCATACCTGCAAATTGCGCTAAGCCAGACCCTCGCTCCATAACGTCTTGGTTTTGTTCTCTGCGCTGGCGCAAAAACTCTTTGCGTTCTTCGCGTAACTGTTCGTCACTTTTAACTGTTTCAAAATCTTGGGCCAAACGGTTGTAATCAAGACGACCGCGCGGATCTGCGTATTTATCTCGCTCTACCTGGCCGTCGTCTATTAAATTTTGGACTGCCTCAGACCGCTGGCGCCAGCCTTGCCGGTTAAGCACGCCTGAAATAGACATTTCTTCGTCAACAGCATATTGAAATGCTGCTGAATACGCTTCAGCAAAAGAAGCAGGTTCCGGCAACTCTCTTGGCTGCGGAATCATCTGTTGCTGCTTACGCCTGTCTTGTTCGTACACAAATGGCATGTTTACTGCCCGCTGTCTCTTAGTTCGCGGCGACGCTGACCAGCGCTCTGCGGCTCATCGGCCTCTTGTGCCTCAGCAGCAGCGCCTTCAAATCGACTGGTTTGCTCTCGCCGCTCTCTGCGAGTTTCAATAGATTCATCATCCGCCATTTTCTGCGCAGCCGGACTCCAAACAACCACAAAAGGCTCGCCGCTGTTATTCATTACTGAAGCGCCCTCGCTTTGCAACACAACGTAACGATTGTCGCCAATGCTTTTAAATTGCAAATCACGAATTTGCTCTGCCGCTGACTCAGGGTCACGGTTCTGAACACCACCAAAGCGCTCAACCATAGCTGGCGTAAAGTTATTTACGAAAGTGTCGAATTGATCTTCGGTAGCCTGCCGAGGCAACTGAATTTTAACGCCGTTTATTTCTGCAATTCCGCCTGTAATTGCTTGGATGGCTGATTCAAATTGATCTTCATCAAACTCGTTTCGGTCTGTAGCGCTTGCGGCGTAATACGCTTTGGCTGCTGCAATCGTTGCTTCACGATCTCGGCCAGTGTAAACATCACCGGCCACGTTGTTGTAGACCTCAGTAAGCTCTGCTCGGTTAGGCATATCAACTAACTTGTCTCGAATTAAATCTTGGCCTTCAAACACCCGAGTAGCAATGTTTGTGTCCCCAATAGCAGACACCATTGCAAACACGCCTTGTTCTTTTTCTGCTAGCTGTTGCCAAAGCCCTGGCGGCATAGCATTCATACCAACTGCCAAATCCGCTTTTTCCAAAGAGTTCATTCTGTTGATCTCGTTAGAAATGCGACTTGCTTCTTCGTCGGTAAGGTATTTAGGCTCAACCCCGTAATGATTTGCAACTTGGTCGCCAATCTCAACGCGGTTTGAAATGCTTTCAGACATCTTTTCAAACGAAGAATAATTAAGCGGTGCAGGCTCAATTACACCTTGCTTGATGCCAAGCGAAATTGGGTCTCTGTCAGCCTCTGTGGTAACGGTGGCAAGGGCTGACTCCGCGGCTTCTACTACCGCAACTTCAAATTCGTCAGTAATGCCTTCGCCACGCATGTTGTTTATTTCTTGCTGCAACATGTCCGGTGGCATTTTGCGGAATTGCACTACCTCGTTGCGTAACGCAATTGCTCGGGCATATTCCTGCCTTAGTTGATCGTTATCTGTAGCCTCAACGGCAACGCCAATTTCGTACATTCTTTCTTCTGTCGGGTCTCCGCCCGCAGAAAAAATGTCTACAATTTCGTCATCAATACGTCGGCTAAGCTGCGATACCTTGCCTTGCTGCTCCCTAGCTAAAGCCCCTTGCTCTGCACGCAACGACCGCAGCAACGTCCGGGTTTTTTGAACACCAAGCTCTGGCGGCGGGCTTTTTTCTAACTCCTCTATCCGCTGCTCTTGTGCTTCTACAGAATTTAATTCTTGAAAATCGCTACGAATTTGCGCTTCTGTTGCGTCTTCTCTTGTTTCTATTACGCGGCGAGATATAAAGTCCTCGTCGAACCCATAGTCCCGCATGTACTCTGTAAAGGCGTCCATCTGCTCAGCGACAATCTTGTCTCGCTGGTCAGTGTCTTCGGTAGCGGCCTGAATAATATCTTTTTGACGTTGGTCAATACCAACAAGCGCTCGGCCTTGAGCGTCTGCAATCTGACGTTTTTGGTATCGTTCCGCGTATTTGCCTAAAGAATTAGCAGCAACGCTATCTAAACGCGTGCGCAACATTGCAGCGCTTTCAGGCTCAAGGTCTGCTAGCGCAGACGGAAACCCGGTAAGAACGTCTTGTATTTGCGTTTCAAATTCTTCGTAAGGCGTGTCGTTAATATCCGCTTCTGAAAATAAACGACTAATTTCTGAGCGAGCATCAGTTTCTATCTCTGCGGATGCTACTCTAGTTGCAACTTCATAAGCAGCTTCTTGGCGCAAATCCAAAGGACCGCCTTCTTCGCTAATTTTTCTAAGCGTTGGGATAGCGCCGTTATCTTGAACCATTTGCGCGCCTTCAGTTTTGGCGCGGCGACGGTAATCTTCTTCAGCTTGCCGAAAAGCAAACTGAGAAACTCGATTCATTGCTTGCGATAAAGCCTGGCTAGTGCGCGCGGCTTCGGTCGCACCAACGGGCCTAATAGCCTTGATGTTTCCAAATCCGCTAGTGTTTGACCTTCTGAACCGCTCAATAGCCATTATTTACCCCTACCCGAAAACCGAAGAGAAACCGCCAGCTTGATCTACTTGAAAAGACATTGAGCCAAGCGAGCCAGCCGCCCCAATATAACCTTGGCGTTTTGCTTGTGATGCAGCCATGCTGTATTGCGCGGCTTGTTGGACGCCACTTTCGTTTGAAAGCACAGCGTTTTCTCGCGCGGTTTGATACTCTTCCCGGCCTAATCGCAAAGCATACCGCTCAAACGAAGCAGGTGTTCCGCTTGTTGGGTCAAGCCCTGCTGCGGATGCCCTTGCTCTTGTGGCAGAAATGTTTTCACGCAAACGACGCAAAGTTTGCAAACCTTGCTGACGATATTGAAGCGCCTGCTGTTTGCCTTGAATTTCTGCTTGTTTAGCTTGCGCCTCATAGGAACGCGCTTGGTCTTTGCCTGCTTGGATTTTGCCAGCAGCACTAATAACTGAAGAAGCTGCACCGATTGCTAGTTTTATTGACATTTTACTGCCCCGTCGATAGTTTGTAGTCCAGCGCCAAAACCGTCATAGGCAGCGGGACTGATTGACTAATTGTAATCTTTCCTTCATCTACAAAGCCAAGCAACGGCCCGGACGTTTTGACGCCAGTAAATGGCTCAATCGGAATATCCAGGTTGTCGTTGCCAAACTGACGAAATGCCACCTGCTCGCCGTTAACCGTGACGGCAGACGACTCAAAGTGTTCGCTGTTAATTTCAAGGATGCGCTTCTTAAAGCCACGGATTGGGCCTGACCGAAGCTGTGGCTCAGCCGGAAGCGTTTCTGCAATAGGCGTGTAGTTAAGCCCAACCTGAAACGACTCGGTTGCCTCGCTGTCTAGCGTAACTTCACCAGACGAAACCGTTTTGTCCGCCTCAACAATCCCATCGCGGATAACTTTAATAGATTTATTTTCTAAAAATGATAGCCCGGTCACAATCGTTGCGGTTGTGCCTTTTTTGGCGCAATCGAGCGTAAGCGTGTCGTCAAATATCTCAACGTAGTAACGATCTACCCCATCAATGTTTCGCTTAACAATTGCGTAGGTATCCGAAATATCTACGCCAATGCCAATAAACTCGCCGTCAGTTACCCACTGTGTAGCCGCAACCAACTCCTGTGAGCGCAGCAACGTATAGCAAGCAATCGAGCCATCGTCTGAGTTAACTACAAGCAGCCGGTTGCCTTCGTCAGTAGAGGTAGCGTTACGCACGGCCATGTCTGAGGGCGAGCGCAGGAGATGCGATGAGAGCAACGAAATCTTTGTAGAGACGTAACCATTAACCGTGTCGCTAAAAATGAACTCAGCAAGCGCTTTGCCCTGTCTCTGGACGAACACGGTGGCGCCATCAACGTTAATTACGCGAATACCAGGGCGTGAGCCGTTAGATGTCTGTTCCTGCACCGCAAGAGTAGATGGAGTAATCGGGTCGCCTAACGTCTGCGGAATATAAAACTCAGCGCCCGTGGTAAATACCTGTAGGTTACGCCCAGCATACAAGTCGATAATGGCGTTAAACCTGCCAGTATCTAGCGTGGCCTCTAGCGCTGCGTCATCAAGTGACTCACCTGGGTCAAAGTTAAAGAAGTCTGCGACCCTGCTGCCCCACAAAGTTGATGGGCGTGATTGCGAGCCACCAAAATACAGCCGGCCTTCGTAAAACACCGCCGAGCGAGGCCAACCGCGTGTGTTAGACCAAGTGTCTTCGTAGCCTTCTTCTAACTCCCAGTTGCCTGAGTCAACCTGCGAGTCGTCAAACAGCGGCACTTCACCAAATGCTTTTATAGTTGTCGAGTTAACAAACTCAATTACGCGAAGCCTTCCTTGCGGCGTAACGTTTATATATTGGTTTAGATAACCGGAGTCAAATACACCCGAAGAGGCCGTGACTGTAATGTTACCGTCCGGTTGGTCAAAATTTAGGTTTGCATCCGGGTTGCTAAACGACAACGTAAACGCAAACTTAGGAATAAACGAAAAGTCTAAGTCTGAAATTGTCCACGAGGAGTCTGTTGCGCCGCGCAAAATGCGCTGTGGCTGCATGTTTTCTTGAGAAATAATTAAGGTGTCAGCAGATTGCGCCCAGCACATGGTTGGGATAACTGAGTCGGTAATCTTTGGCACTGACAGAAAGTCATTGCCTGTGCCGTTAATGTCTGTGATTTGCACGCCGTCTTTGAAGACAAACATTTTCTGGTCAACAAAAATCAGCATGTAGCTGTCGTCAACTGAGAACTCAAACTGCACAGTGCGCACAGCATCCCCCGCGGCTGCGGGCAACTCTGCAATAAACCGGGTGCCATCGCGGCGTTGAAATCCGCCTTGTGGCTGCACGACAATGTTTTGTCCGGTCTCTAGGCCGTTGTAGTATTGCTTTAGATCAATACGCGCGCGCAGCTTCGGGTCTAACTCACCTGAAGTAAAGTTGGTCTGCACACGGATTATGCGGCTCATCCGCGCACCGCAATTAGCGGGAAGTCCTCAATGCGCTCAACCGACTTGCTGCCGCCGTCAATGTTCATGGCTACCCGCATGTAACCACCGCGACGGTTTTCGGATGGGGTTCCGTAAGCCTTGCGCTCAAAATACTCAGCTTTAGTTAACTGGTCAGTCACCGCCTCAGCAATCTCAGACGCCATAGCGTATTTAAGCAACTGCACAAAGTAGGTAGGCAGCAATGACTCGCCGGGGGCAAACTGGTAGTCCACCCAAATATCTTCTTCGTTGGTCTGTAGCTTAGACCCGATAATCTCCCAGCCGTGGGAGATAGGACGAATGCCAGGGTTGCTTGAGTTAAACACGGCCTTTACCCCCGCAAGGGTGTCACCGGGCAACTGGTATAGATATTTCCATTCGCTTACAGGCGTCTCAGTAAGACGAGCAAGCTGAACCTTCTTGATTGACCACGACCAAGGGTAGGCCGAGATAATCGAATCTTTCAAATCATCGTAAATCCGGTCGCAAATCTGCGCCGCGTCTGTGCCTTCTGAAAACGACGAAAGAGGCGAAGCCCCCAGTAGGATTAGTGCATCCGAACAAATAGATAGCTTGGTGTCGCCAGAAGCCATGAGTCACCTCAGAGAATTGGCCCCCCGAAGGGGGCCGATTCATTTAGTCGCTGTCGGTAGCGGTGACGGTCAGCCCGTCAGTCACGTCAACAACGCCGCCAGTGTTGCTAGCAACAAAAACAAGGGCAACACCACCTGAGTGAGCAACGAAAATTAGATCGTTAACCTCAAGCGTGTCGGCCAGGTCGTTGAAGTAGCCAGCGGTATTTACGTCAGCAATGGCATCGGTAGTTGCGTAGGTGTAAAGCGCAGGCGCATTGCCCCGCTTCGACGCACCGATGTTTGCCCAACCATCTGTACTAAAAGCCATGGTTCAAATCTCCTTATGATTCGCGGCAGGTCAGCTTGACGATGCCTTCATCGTCGATAGCCACTGCGCCAGCCGAGAACATTGACGCCACCAAGAAGGAAGTCTTCTCAGCGATGTAGTCAACGCGGGAGGTCTGGTTCATGCCAATGCCAAGGCCAACGGCGTCACGATGGAACGCATAAAGCGTGCGATCGTTTGAGCCATCAACCGGAAGGCCGCCTTCGTCACGATCACCAAAGGTAATGAAACGGAAGCCCATGAACGTGTTGATCTCGCCGGTGACAAGCGCGCGGACAGTGTTGAAGTCAGCCGAAGTAACTTCGGTCTCACCCAGCAAAGCCTGCAAACTGTTGGCGTGAAGCAGGAGATTCCGGCCTTCCATTGGCACGTTGTTCGTGTCGAGGAGGTTCTTCGTCTCGCGCAGCTTCTCAATGTTGAGATTGCTGTCCGTGCCACCAATGTCGTTATCGACCGTAGCGGTTGTGCCAGAAGCGTCGAGCGCGTCCAAGCAAACCTGATCCATGCGACGGGCGATGGCGCCGGAGACAACCTGAACAAGCTCTTGGCGCTCGTTAAAGTTGACTTTCTGCTGGTTGAAAATGTCCGAATACTCCGCAGCGATGTAGTCTTCCATCGTCGCAGTAACCTGCGAGTAGGAAACATTCAGCGGGGTAACGTCGGTCTGCGGCACGCGAACAGTCGCCGAGCCCTTACCAATCTTCGGGAACTTAACGGTTGAGCCTTCGACCCCAGTCCGCTCGCGGGTAACACCGGCCAGGAGACGCTGTCCCTGGTACGCCTGTTTTACCTCTGAGTCGAAGAGGGTAACAAAGGCATTTGAAATCTGTACTGCCATTGTACTTTCTCCAAGTTTACTAATTAAGGGTAAAACCTGTGACGGTTGTCCAGTGCGGGCCGTTGTAATCAGGTCACCGGCTCACGAATGCGAGTTATCGGTTACTGCGAATATACCAGACTTTTCAAAAAGAAAAAGGGGCCGAAGCCCCTTTGTTACGCTTCGCCGAAATGTTCCATGAATTTACGCTCAACTTTCTGCGTATAAGCCATGTCTTTGCCGTATCGTTCGTCGGCAACCATAGCATCCAAATCAGCCCGAGTTTCACCTGCGCCTTCTTGGACAGTAATGTCAGGAATTGGCTGCTCACCATAGGACTGACGGATTTTGTTCAAAGCCACAATAAAGTTGGCGTTGTCTGCTTTTGATGCGATTGCATCAACTTCTTCGTGAGACAAAGCCCCAGACGTGCCAAGCTTTGTGAGCCACTGGTTGAGGCCATTGATCACTTTTTCGCTGTTGCGGCCTAGTTTTGCCATTTCGGCTTGTTTGTCAGTTTCAATCTTGTCAGTTAATTCACCGACGTGATTCATGTACATCTGCGTAATCTGATCGAACTGGTCTTGGCTTAGGTTGTTTTCTTTTGCAAAACCTTTGAACTCACCAAGCAATTCATCGTCTTCAGTTACGCCGTGGTCAGCCAAATTAGAAATATCATATTTACCATCGGCTGGCGCTTTGTGCTTTCCTGACGACATTTTGGCGCGCAATTCCTGATAGGACTTGGCTAGGTTTTCTAAATCCGGGCCATCGTTTTCGTCCCAAAACTGCTCAGGCATCCACTCAGGACGCTCGCCCCAGTCAATGTTTTCGTCTTTAGCAGGCGTTTCTTCAGTCTTTGCTAAATGGTCAATGGATTCTTCCGTTGTCTCTTCCTGCTCTTTGTTTAATTCAGGCGACAAAAGACCATTAGATTCTTTGGTTTCAACTTCCGTAGTTTCCTCGGTAGTTGTTTCGTTTTCTGCAACTGCTGTTTCATCAATCATTGATTACGACCTCTTTCGATACGACGCGTGATCTCACGCACGATGCTGTTTTGGCCTTCGCGCGCAAACCCGTGGGATGGGTCTTCACCCGGATACCAAGACGGCTGATCTAGCGTCATAGATTTAAGATAGTCGAGGACTTCGGCCCCGGCTTCCGTGGAAAAACAACGAACAAACATTAAGTCTAATTCGTCGTGCGCTATTTTGTTTTGCGTCAGGTGATCGTTATCTGCCTGACGCAGAGATTCCCAACCTTCCATTTTTACTCCCCTTCGCTAGCTGCTTGCATCTGTTGCATGGCCTGTTGCTGCTCACGCATCTCTTGAACCATCTGCTCTTTTTCGTCTGGCGTAGTCAACAATGATTGCGGCACGCCCATCTTAACGGCAATGTACTCAATCATTTCTTCTTGGTTAATAGCCATTTGACCAACCTGCCCAAACTGCGCAGCAATCTGCCCAAACTGCAATACTTTCTCTAAGTCATCGAGGTTTTGTGCCTGGGCTAATGGTGACGTTGGGGCAATCTTAACTTCCATCCCGTCTACATTAAGCGGTAAGTCAATTAGGTTTTGCTCGTTCATAACGAACAGTACCCGACGAACAATCGGCGTAAGAACCTCGGTGATTAGGCGCCCATAAGCTGAGCCTAAGTTTTGCGACAACTCTTTCATGCGCTGCACAATCTCTGTTGCCGAGCGGGCAGACATATTGTCTGGCGGCAACGAGTCATCAAACAGCATTCGTTTAACTGAGCTAACCAAGTCGTTAATCACAAGCTGTGACGTGTTGAAGTCTGACGCTGAGCGCAATGGCCGTAGCGACTCACCCTGCGGGCCGCCGTTGCGAGCAACAGGAATAATAGCGCCTGGCACAATCTGGATTGACTGCGGGTTCAAAACGCCATCGTCTGCGGCGGTGTACACACCAGATACCGCAATCGAGGCATTCTTCAGCACTAACTCTTTAACTTTGTTTAGCGTCTTAATATCCGGCAGCGCAGTTACGAGCGGCCCACGTCCGTAGACTTCACCGGGAACTTTCATAAACCGGGCCACTACCCAAGGCGAGACTTCCATGGTGCGGTACACCAACTCGTCTGCCATTTCGTCTTTGGACCAAATCAGGTGATAGCAATAAATATCTTCATCAACGTTAAAAACCGTGGCCTCAGTCAAATCAATTTCTTCGTCTGGACTGCGGTCAATGATCTGCTGTAGCTTTTCGGGGATTTTTGCATCCGGCCACTGGCGCGAAATTGCCTCACAACGAATACGCATCTTGCGGTAGACGTTATCGACCGTGCCGTGCGGGCCTTCTTCAAGCGATACCAAATACTGGGGCACTGGCACAAACCGCACCGGGGATTCCTCGTCGCCCGGCTGAATAAGCATAACAGCGGTGCCAACACAAAGATCGAGCAAGAACTCTGACATTGCTAAGTCAAAGTTGGTCTGACGAATAACGTCAAACATCTGGTCGGTATAAATTTCTAGGGCTTCACGGATTTCGGCTTTGCGGTCATCAGGAATCTTGTTGCCAGGCGTTAGGTTGCACCAAGCCCGGTACGGAGGGAACAACGCAGACTGAATGCGGTTGGCAAAGCGCTGGGTTGAGTTAACAGCAGTCGCGTCAAACACGCGGCCCATCTTGTTTTGGCCGGGCGTCTTGCCTTCGTAGTAACCGTCGTACAAGTTGCGCTGCGGCAGGGCAAACTCATAGCACTCTTCGTAAATAGTGCGCCACTCTTCCTTGCGGGCCTCGGCTTTGTTCTTCCGCTTAATAATCTCTTCTGGCTTAATGCGTGCCATATTAATTAACCTTTGCGCTCAACACCCTTGATGGTGCCTTTTTGTTTTGAGGCATAAAACACCTCTTCGCCTTTCTTCTTCCCGTATTTCTTTTTCATAGCCCGCATAATCTTAGAGCCTTTCTCGGTCATTGGCATTTTAAGACTCCTTGTTTTTCTTGGCAAAAGCCCGTGCTTCTGCCGGAGAACTAAAACCCCAACGCTTTAGCGCCAGCGCGTAGCGAGTAGGCTCACCTTTGTCGTTTTTCATCTTAGCGTCCATGCCAGCAAAGCGAGCAGCAAAAGATACCCGGCGCGGATTGTCTCCAGACTTAACAGGGCGCTTTAAGTCACCGCCGTCTTTTTTCTCAAAATGCTTACGGCCTTTTTCCGTAAGACCGCCTTTTGGGTTTTTGTGTTCTTTACGCATTGCGGTACTTCTTCGTTTTCTTGGCTATCTTTTTAGGCTGGGGGACTGTGCTGCCAGTGCCGCCGCCTTTACGTTTAGCCCGAGTCGTTGCGGCGTATTCTTTGTCAGAAAGATTCTCAATCGCTTTCTTAGGCAAATAACGCTCACCCGTTTCGCTCGATGGCTTACCGCTTTTGGTTTGCCATTTCTGTTTGCCCCAATTCAAAAGCGACTTCTGTGGTTTCTTCATGACGTATAGCCGCCACCTTTTTCTTTGTATTTCTTGGCTAATAGCTGGGCTTTGCGGGCTGACCATTTGCCAGCCGCAGTGCCTTGCACGTTGTCGCCTTTAATCTGATTGAAAAGGCGTTTGCGCATTTTAGGCTTGGTATAATTGCCAGCCTCGTTAACTTTGCTCTTAGCCATTACTGACCGCTAAGTTTATCTGACAACCCTGAAACAGCGTCTTGCCGTGACGGCGAAAGCAACGACCGAACACCACCGCGACGACGGCGAGCGCGCATGGCGCCAGCTTCTTCGCGTGCAGTGCGAGTGGCTTTTTCCGGCTCAGGTGGCTTTTCCGGTTCCGGCTCTGGTTTTGGTGCTGGTCTTGATGGCCCGCCGCCCATAATTATTCACCACTTAGTTTAGTTGGAAGACCTGAGCGTGCGTCTTTACGGTCAGGGGATAGTAGAGAGCGAACGCCACCAGTGCGGCGTGCTTTCATCTGAGCGCGCAGTTTGCGCTGCTCTTCTGCTTCCTGACGCTTAGTCCGCGCCTCTTGCTTTTCCTGCATTTCTTCCTGTTTGGAAGTGTCTGGTGCAGGAGAGCTGCTGCCAAATAGTCCACCCATTAGTAAGTCCTCGCATACATGTAGTAATCATCGCCTTCAGGGCCGTAGTTTGACATTAAACCTTCTCGATTAAATCTCAAAAACTCTGCCCAGCGAATTGCTGGTTCGTGATTGACATTTACCACAATTTGCATTCGCCGTAAATTTAAGCGCTCTCCGATTTTATCAAAAAACCGACGAGCACCACGGCTTAAAAGCGTTCCGTGTTTTAACGCTACGTCACTGGGCACAATCCACGCTTCGTAATTAGTTGGGTACTTGTATTCCATTCCCATTACTAAAGCTGCTTCGTATCGGTAATTAAGCGTCCATGCACACCGCTGTTGACTGACAGCCTCTAAACGCTGGCGCAGATCGGGCAATGACTCAAAAATGCGACGATCAACAGGGTTGGTTACAATGCTATCCATGTGGCGCGGGCTAAATGGCAGAACCACAACGCCAGGCACTTGAACCATGCCCTGTATTTCTGAGGCCGTTACCATATGCTGAAGTCCGTGTTGGCTTGGAACTGTTGGGACGGGCCGGCAGCGCCGTACTTACCGCCGTGGCCTCGGGTCATCGCCCTGTGTTCACCACCACCGAGCATAATGTAGCCAAAAGCGTCACCAACGTGGGAGTGTTCGTTTTTGTTAGGCGCATCGCGGAAGCGCTCAGTGCCGCCACCAACCGATACCCGCTTGAAGTGATAGCCCCCGGCCAGCGATTTGCGCAGGCGGTTGCAGCTTTTGTGGATTTGCAGCCCCGGCTTGCGGTCGATAAACCGATTCATCGGCATCGCACCTGCCTCACGGCGTACTTGGAAGTCGTTGCTCGCGGTAGGGCGCGCATTAAGTCCTAGCGTTCTCAAATGGTCGAAGGCCGTAACCTCGAATATCTCGTCGCGCTTAGAACCCGCTGGGTCGCCCCAGATCAACACGTCCATGCCTGGGTAGTTAACGTTTATTTCGTTTAGCAGGATTAACCCGAACCGCTCAAGGCCCATGTCATCGGTGACAATCTCTTTCAAAATGTGCCACGCGCCAGCCTTGGTTCGCTGCCCAAACACAGCGGCGGGGGTCAAACCAAAGTCCAGCCCGATGTGTAGCGGCAGGTTGGTGTCTACCGCAACCTCGTCAGAGGCCATCATCGAGTCGTCGTACTCAGGCCAAACCGGGCGACCCTCTTGCACGAAGACATACTGACCACCTGCGTAACAGCGTATCCAGTCTAGGTTCTTACCACCCAACTGCTGGTGGTAATACCCAGGTGGCAGGTTGTTAATGTTCTCTGCGTCGGGGTTTACCTTCCAGAATTTATTGGCAGCTGGGACGGCCTCGGTGTCATCGCGTCCTGTTTCAATTACACCACCAGGCTGGCGGAAGAACTCCCACTTGTACTTGCCGCGGACGGGTTCTTTCTCAGACAGCCTGTACCACCAGTGGTCATCGTCCATGGGGTTAGTGTCCATCCAAATCCCACGCCACGGGCAGCCACCGTTAGATTTTGTGGGGTAGCGGCCAACGCGGTGGGTTAGACCCTGCACCACGGCCAGTGGCAACTCACGCGCCTCGTTTACCCACGCACCCGTTAACTCCAAAGACAACAGCTTCCTGACGTCCTTGGGTTGGTCAAGGGCCATAAAGATAACCTCACAATCAATCCCCGCCGCGTCTCCACGCGATGGCAGCTTAATGTGATGGGTAATAGGAGGCGACCAACGCATCGGCCCCCAGATATTCTCAGGAAACAACTCATGCCAAGTCTTGATGGTCGTGGTACGCAGCTCAGGGTAAGAGTTACGCACAATCACAAACCGCGAGTACCGCACCCCGTCTACAGGGCTTGGGGGTTGCTTAACCGCACGCAGCATAATCTCAGCCGCGCAGCCGTAGGACTTACCAGACCCCACCGGCCCCATCAGCCCGCGCACAAACGAATCGTCGTGCAGGAACTCCCAAGTCGTAGGCGCCCCAGAAAAATCCAGGTTCAGCTTGCCGAGGGCTTCCTCAGCGCTGGTGTCAGTCTGGCGACGCTTGCGACTCGTCCGCTTGCTCTGATCGCTCGCCTGTTTCGCTCTCGCCATCCTTTACCTCATAAGTCGTTACCGCTGGCCCCTTCAGGTTAATACCCAAAATACTCGGCCGCGTATCACTGTCACTGTTTGGCTCCATCAACCCATAATGCTTAGCCAACACCCGAAGGGCCGAGAGCTTATCGTGCATCTCAACCTCAATCGCATTCCCGTGCTGACCCGGAGTCACCTTTACCTTCTTAATACCCTTCTGAACATGCTCAGGAAGGGCGTCAGACGCTTTTAGCGATATAGCACCATCAGCATCCCACTGCAGCACATCGGTAACGTTAGACGCCCCAATAGCCTGCAGCTCCTGTTTAACCGCTTCCTTCTCATCGCCAGTGCCAATGGCTAGCTTCTTGCGTGCTTGGCGAACCGTCATATTCATGTTTCACCCAAATTCAGGAAAATTTTGAGGGGTGGCCCCTATATAGATACACACCCCACCGGGGGGCAAGGGTGTCCTTTCTGCGAACCCCTTCCCTAACCCAGCCCTGCCCACCGTGCTACCTGTGCCAATACCTTGGGCGATGACCGCCCGCTCTTTAGGCAGTCTCGGCATAGGGCACGGGTGCTGTCTGTTACCTGTGCCGCGGTTACCCCATTGGCCGCCAGTGATCGTGCAGTCTCTAGGCTGTGTGAAGCGACGCGGGGCTGGCCTGTGATTGATTCCACGGCTTTGGTAAATGCAGATGCCAATACTTCAGCATTCTTATTTCCATCCCCCAGTCCCCCTGATCTTTTATCCTTGCCGGGTTGGTCTGTCATTCCCTGCGTCTGTACCTGTGCATCACTCTCTACTGGTGTATCCACTATGCGGGGACGAGGAGCTTCAAATTGCTCTTTGGTCGGCAGTGGGTCATGCCCTTTAAAAAGCACCTGATAGCGATTGGTAATGCCCCTGGACTTGCGCTTGATATGCATCGGGTATGCTTTGCGCTCTAGCTTTCGGACATACCCCGCCTTTATCAGTTTCTGGACATGCCGGCTTACTGTCTCTGGCCTTACGTGGATATGCCGCGCCAATGTCAGCAACGATGGCCATGCTATGCCGTGCGCATTGGTATGAATGCAGATCGCGCCTAACACTCGCAGCGTGGTTGGCTTTATCTCTCCATCCTGTATGGCACGCGCTGGCATCACTGAGTAAGTGCGAGTGGCTGGCTTTTCCTTTGGAAAGTCTTTGACACTCATGTGCCGATGACCATGCCCCATCAATTTTGCCCCTCAGCCAATACGCGCTCGATATACCAAACAGCCTTGCGCAGAGATTCATCCCCGCCCTTGTGGCGGTAGCGCCATAAGTATTTGATTGCATTCAGTATGCGGAAGTCATGCCCGTCAGCTGCCAGCTGTTCTTGGACTTCGATGCACTCTATCCCGCCCTGAGTGTAATGCGGCGGATGGTCTACGCTCTCATGCCCCGCGATTTCCGCGTATGCCTCATCGAGCATGCCCCTCAGCATTCGCTCAGCCTCAGCGGCCCTGGCCTCGCTTTCTTCAATCTGCAGATGGTGCATTGCTTGCCCTCGCCTTGCTTGCCATGGCGTCAATGTTACACCCGATGCAATTATTTTTGCGCTAACGCTTGACATACTCAAAACGGCGTTATACCTTGCACTCGCACTAACCGAAACTTGGAAGCAAAAGGGGAAGCAATCATGAAAACCGACGTATACCAAAACATCACCGACCAGATCATCGCCGACATCGAATCAGGCAGCGCCAAGGGCTCCGATTGGGTTATGCCCTGGCATCGTGACGGCAAGGGCGGCGCGGGGTTTCCTGTCTCGCTATCTACTGGCAAGCCATACCGGGGCGTAAATGTTATTGCCCTTTGGTGCAGCGCCAGCCGCCAAGGTTTCGATTCCAGCCTTTGGGGCACGTTTAAACAGTGGAAAGCGCAGGGCGCCAGCGTTCGCAAAGGCGAAAAGGGCACTAAGGTGGTTTTCTGGAAACAGCTGCGCATTGAGGATAAGGAAAAGGGCGAGGATGGCGAGCGCGTCATTCCCCTGCTAAAGCAATTCACTGTGTTCAACGCCGATCAGGTTGACGGGTTCGAGGGCGAGGTTAAGCCAGATTCTGACATTGGCGCAGACCGCGAGGGCGAGGCCGATGTTATCGAAACGGCTGAAGCTATCATCGAGCAAACTGGCGCGGTGATTAACTACGGCGGCGATCGGGCTTGCTATGTTCCGGGCATCGATCAGATTTTCATGCCCCAACGCGAGCAATTCACGGCAACCGATACCAGCACGGCAACCGAACGCTTTTACAGCACGGCTTTTCACGAATTGGCCCATTGGACAGGCGCCGATCATCGCCTGGCACGCGGCAAGGGCAACAAGTTTGGCAGCACTGATTATGCTTTCGAGGAATTGGTCGCCGAATTGGGCGCCGCGTTTACCTGTGCAATCGTTGGCGTGTCATCCGCGCCCCGTGCCGATCATGCCCAATACATCGCTAACTGGCTCGAAAAGCTGAAGTCTGACAAGCGCTTCATCTTTGAGGCCGCCAAGCATGCCACCAAAGCCGCCGATATGATTACCGGCGAACAGGCCGAGCAGGAACGCAAGGCCGCCTAAAGCCGAAACGCCCTTCGGGGCGTCCGTCGGGGATAGTCTCCCGGCGCTGATGATGGCAGACAACGCAAGGGGAAGATGATGGCTAAGGTTGAAACAATGGAAGTAATTGCGCCCGCACGATGGGCAACCGCGCTGGTCTACGGGGATTTTTCCGGGATAGAGGATGACGCGGAATGTGAGCGCGTGGAGGCGTTCATGCGTGAATTACTTGGCCCGGTGGTGGATGCTATAGGCGAACCGGAATTCCGCGCCGCACTCGGCACTGATACGCCGCATGAATTGGCGGGCGATTATCTGAAATACACGGTTTTAGTTACTAGGGGCGGGAACGATGATTGAGCGATTACTTATGGGCGCTATCGTTGCCGCCTGCCTAGCTGGCTTATACCTGACCAGCGGCGGCCCGAGTGAGGCGGAACGGGAACGGGCGCAGTATTGCGAAATGGTAGACGCATGGCACGACACTAACGGCGAAGCCGGATGGCCGCCTTACAAGGGAGAATGCGACGATGAGTGATCCGAAAATTATTTTCAACAATGGCGAACCCTTACGGTCTATTTATTCTGAGAGCATAGGCTTTCCCGTTTCTATGGCAAGCGAGGGGTTCTATATGGCGAAGGTTGAGCAAAACAGAATGCAAGGCGAAGTTTGGCACCCTATAGACGGGCGGCAAATCGAAAAATTGGTTCGGCGAAAGTTAAAAGCGAGGGCTGAACGATGACAAGCGAAAAGAACACGAAACGAGCGCGGTTGATCGGCTCGCTGGTCAGTCGGTGGCAGTTGTTCGCAATCGACCCCCTAGGCCGTCCCGTTGCATATCGCGGCGGGGTTGCGGCTGACGGTGAGCCGGCAAGGGTAAACCAAGTCTTTCCGGTTTTTATGCTCAGACACTTTATAGATAGCGGGGGTGTGAAATGATCGAGCGGGTATTGATTGGCGCAACCTTGGCCGCGCTGTTAGCCGGCCTTTACCTTACCAGCGGTGACCAGAGTGAAGCCGAGCGGCAGTTTGAGCAGTATTGCGAAATGGTGCAGATATGGCACGACACTAACGGCGAGTCAGGTTGGCCGCCATACAAAGGGGAAGATCAATGCTAGATAAGCGAATTGAGGCCGCCGAGCGCGGGGATATTGTGTACACAGGCACGACCTGCCGATCATGCGGCAGCGCCGAGCGATACGTCAGCAGCAACGCATGCGTGGCATGCCAGAGAACACACACACGCACGCACCGGAAGAAGGCACGGGAAGCGATCAACCGGGCGAGGGCTGGGCAATGAAAAAACTTTGGTTTAGGGCGTACACCGAAATGGTAGACGACGAAAAACTGCGCCTTTTGGCATTTGAAGATCGCTGGCATTTTGTGGCGCTTTTGTGCTGCAAGTCGGGGGGCATCTTAGACGATGGTTCAGAGCCTGAATTACTGCGCAGAAAACTGGCTGTAAAACTGGGTGTTCAGTCACGCGAGTTGGACGAAATTGCGCGGCGGTTGGCTGAGGTTGGCCTGGTCGATTTTGACACCCTGCAACCTCTCAACTGGGGGTCACGTCAGTTCGAGTCAGACTCGAGCGCAGAGCGAACAAAGCGCTATCGGGAAAACCTGAAAAAACAGGAGGTTAAAGATACGAAACGTCACTGTGACGTCACTGTGACGCCCCCAGAGACAGATACAGAGACAGATACAGAAGCAGATAAGAAGAAGATTGGGGCAAAACCGAAACGGTTTGTGCCACCCACACCCAAGGAAGTTCAGGAGTATTGCGAGCAACGTGGCAACAACGTGCAGCCCGCAAAGTTTTGCAATTTTTACGAAGCCAAGGGCTGGATGGTTGGCAAAAACAAAATGAAGGATTGGAAGGCGGCGGTTAGGACTTGGGAACAGTCCGAGCAGCCAACACGTAAGAGGAAGATGCTATGAACGAAATCGAGAAAGCTTTGATAGTGGCCGGGGTGATGAACCCGGACGGGGCAGCGTCAACACAAGTCACTGCCGACCACTTCAGCACGGCACATGGGGCAGCGGTGTGGAGCCAGATTCTGCGACAGATCGCCGCAGGCGAATCAGTCGACGGCGTTACATTGCAGAACAAACTTTCCGGGCCAGACTTGGCGGCATTTGCCGACGCAATGACCACTTCAGCGTCGCCTGGGAACATTGAGGCCTATGCTAAACAGGTAATTCGTGCCTCAGACCTCCGCAGCCTTTGCTCACTGGCCGATCAGGTCAAGACTAGGGCCAAGGTAGCGGGGCCAGAAGAAATCGCCGCAGAACTCCTCACAGGAGCTCTGAGCATTGGGAAGTCAGATAAGCAGACTGAGTTTTCTGCTCGTCAGCTCATGGCTGACACCGTAGAGCGGGTTGACGCTGCATCAACTGGTCAGCAGCTGGGGCTGAAGACAGGGTGGAGAGCTTTCGATAAAAAACTGGGGGGATGGCATGCGGGTGATTTAACGATCATTGCCGGGCGGCCTGGTATGGGCAAAAGCGCAATCGGGGTGGGTGCAGCGATCAACGCAGCCAAGCTAGGCGCTAATGTTGGGTTTATCTCGAGCGAGATGGATGCAGTGAGCTTGGGCATGCGCATGGCCGCAACCGAGGCCAACGTGAGTGTCAGTCACTTGCGGTTGGGGACTTTGCCCGAGCGAGACTTCGCCCGATTTGCAAAGGCTACTGCTGCCATTGCCAAGCTACCGCTGCGGGTGCTCGACGCGCCGGGTTGGTCGATGAAACAGATCGTGCGCCAGTGCCATGCTTGGTCACGGACGGGGCTCGACATGGTAGTGATCGATTACCTGCAGCGGGTTCAGCCGGACACCAAAACAGACCGCCATGACTTGGCGATTGGCGAGATGGCGAAAGACTGCAAGACGATGGCCAGCACCCTGCAGATACCTGTTCTACTGCTCTCGCAGCTATCACGACAGGTTGAGCAGAGACAGGACAAGCGACCTGGGATGTCCGACTTGCGCGAGAGCGGTCAAATAGAGCAGGAAGCAGACAACATCCTGATGTTGTATCGCCCGGCTGTATACGATGACCTGGCAGACTCCCGCGAGGGCGAGGTGTTGGTAGAAAAGCAGCGCCAAGGCCCGGTTGGTATCATCCCGATGCTATGGGACGGCGAGCAGACAAGATGGGTTGACCCCAGCTGATCGCTTAATATATAAACCACGACACGCAACAAGAGGAAGCAACGATGCGTAACTTAGACCAAGAAAACTACGACGACATGATCGCCGAGATTAAAGTCGCACGAGAGCACGTTTTTGAGTGGCTTGAGCAGCAAGACCAGCTCGGAAAAGAGCGAGACGAGGTTCACGCTGCCTATGATCACTTGGATCGAGCGGTCACGGCAATGGGAATTGCTAAGGAAGCGAATCACGTCAAAGACGAGCAAGACATGCGGGAACTAATCAACCGCGTGGAGACTGGCGCCAGCACAAGGATGGATGGAACCGTGCTCCGGCGTGTTCTGCAACTTAGCTAAAGCGTTTCCAAAAACACGAATGCGCCCGCTTCTTTGCGGGCGTATTGCTTTGTAATACTCAGACTTACAATTTGCGAGTCATCCAGATAAGCCACCCCGTTCAGCCCATCCATAATTGACTTTAAGTAATTATCAAGATCAGGCCGGGTAGTGGGCTTGATCATGCCCATGGCCGCCTCAGAGGTTTTGGTTTTTGACCACGACTGCGGGATCAGTAGATACATATTGATTTTTAGATCAAGCGGCCCGTCGATTGGCGTTTCAATCGGGCAGGCGCCAGCAACTACTTTTTCAAAGTCAGCGCTTTTCTTTGGTGTGTACGCCCTGGGCTTGTTGCCCCGCATGGTGACCCGTGGGCGAGCCTTGGCAACGATAGGGCCGGGGACGTAGAAGTTATATTTCATTGTTCACTTGCTCTAGTAGATCAGCCTGCGAGCCATAGCGCTCCTCAAACTGACGCGGCGATTGGTGATAACCAATGTCCACCGGGCCGCCGTGGCGGTGGTGTACAGGACACAGCGGGATGGTGTGTTGGTGGCTGGCGCGTTTACCCATGCCAGACCAGCGATGGCCTTTTAGGTGGTGGATTTCCGTGTCCACAAACCCGCGCCCCTCGTTGCGGCAGACCACGCAGCCCAACTCCGAAAGTTTATTTAGTCTTTCGCGGTCGGCCTTAATCATTGGTGGCTATCTCAGCCATGCGCTCGACTTGTTTGGCATCGAGTGTGGGCCAGTAAACCGTGGCAAGGTGTCGGCAGATCGCTTCGAATACGTCGTGAAACTCCACGTCATCCATGTCAGAGAAAGACAAGCTTTTCGGGAACCTCACCACAGCATCGCCAACTTCGGGGACGTGGGCGTGTATTTCCTCGCACCCGGCGCCGGATTCGTATTGCAGACGCTTGATTGCCTGGTGGCCGTCGAGTCCCTCGAACCCGTCGAGATTCTCAACGCACATCCGGCCAAGCCGATGCACCATCCGGTTGAACTTTGGGTTGCGGGGCTTGCTGATCTTGACGTTGACCATCTCGCCGATGCGCAGGCCATACCGCCGCAGCTTTTCTTTGGTTTCGTCGTCAGGTGGTAGAAAACAACCTTTACCGACGCATAATTGGACGCTTCCCACGCGCTACCCTCCTTGCGTTTGCTTTGATGGCAAAAAATGTTTCGACGTGGCGCTTTACTTCACCGCGCAATGACTCCGGCACCTCAGCCAGACGCTCACGTCGCTGCTCCCTAGTGGAGCCGCTTACAACGTAGCCTTTCCATTCGCCTGGACTTGTCATGAGTGCAGTATACCTAAAGGGGTTGCAATCGCTATCCGGTGTGATACATTGGACTCGAGTCCAACGGGAGGCACTCAAGTGGAAGCAATACAGATGACCGATCACGAGATTCGCATTGCCGCGAGTCAATCCATGACGCTCGAGCTGGCTGTTGAGATCATCCTGCGCGGCGGGTTTTCCGATACGCTCAGGGCGGCGGCTTTGCGTGAATATGACGAGCAGATGCTCGAGGAAGAATTGTTACTGCAACAGTGGGAGGCAGCATGACAGTAGAAAACCAGAAAATATCCGCAGCGTTCGTTGCAGCACAGAAGGGCTTTAGCCCTGCCATTAAGGACGCAACCAACCCGCACTTTCGCAGCAAATACGCAGACCTCGCGGCTTGTGTTAATGCGGTGATTGATGCGCTCAACGAAAACGGTATCGCTTTGGTGCAGCGCACGCATGAGTCTGACAGCGGCGTGACTGTTAGCACCATGTTTGTACATGAGTCAGGCGAGACAATGGACACGGGCAAGTTACACGTCCCGGCGGCTAAGCAAGACCCGCAGGGCTACGGCGCGGCGCTTACTTATGCACGACGCTACAGCCTGATGTCAGCGTGTGGCATTGCGCCGGAAGATGATGACGGCAACGCGGCTAGCAAGACTGTTAGCCAAGAGCAGGCCGCTAACATTAAGGCGCTGGCTGAGGAGGTTGGCAAACCAGTCAAGGACATCACCGAATACTTTGCGGTTAAGAGCCTAGACAAAATCCCGGCTGCGCAATACCAGTCGATTATTAAAAGTCTTGAAAAGCGGAGGGAGCAATCATGAAACGCGTAGATTTAGAACAAGGTTCAGATCAGTGGTTGGCATGGCGGCGTGACAAAGCCATGGCTAGCGAGACTGCGGCGATCATGGGCATTAGCCCGTACCAGTCAGCAGAAAAAATCCGCAAGCTAAAACGTGGCATTGATAACACTTATGTCACCAACGCCATGCAGTACGGCACCGATGAAGAACCCAAGGCCCGCGAGGCATACGAAGAAGCGGTGGGCGAGCCATTTGTGGCCGCATGTTTTGAGGCTGATGGCTACGGCGCCAGCGTTGATGGCATTGATATGTCTGGTGACACGCTTTTGGAGATCAAATGCCCCGTTAAGGGTAAAGAGTCTGAGCGCTGGCAGACCGTGGCTGAGGATGGAATCGACGACCACGATTACGTTCAGGTTCAGCACCAGATGATGGTGACGGGTGCCAAGCAAACCCGGTTTCTGGTTTGGGATGGGTCAGAGTATGTAGTCACCACCGTGCCTGCTAACCCGGAGTTTTGGGAGAAAATCCGCGAGGCATGGGACGCATTCTGGCCGACTGTACAGCAGCGTGATGACGAGGAATGGCAACAAGCAGCCGAAATGTACAGGAAGGCTAAGCAAATCGCGGAAGAAGCAAACTCCGCACTCGACGAAGCCAAAGCTAACCTGGTGCGATTGACTGGCGGTAGCTACAGCAGCGGCCACGGGGTCGAGGTTCTGAAGGTTGAGCGCAAAGGGTCTGTTGACTGGAAGAAGGTGCAGAAAGAACACCTGCCTGACGTAGACCTTGAGCCATACCGCAAGGATGGCAGTGAGTTTTACCAAGTCAAGGAGAGCAAGGATGAATAAGCACACGCCTGGGCCATGGCTGGCGCAGAAAACAGACGGAGGCTACGTTGTCTGCGAGTTAACAGAGGGCTGGAGCGTAGTCGCTTTAGAAGAAGGCCCAAACAAATACAGCGCTGAGGCTGACGCTATATTGATTGCTTCCGCTCCGAAAATGGAAGCAAGCCTTAATAGAATCCACAGGCTGTCGCTAGAAAACATGGAGCCGGATGACCTGCTGGAGTTAATCAGAATCGAAGCGGTTAATACTTTGCGCGGCGCTAAAGGAGATCAGGAATAAACACAAGCAACTTTCACTATGCGCAAGTTTTGCGCAGCATTTAGCGGAGGCAACATGAGCAACGTCACACAATTCCCTGGCAAAGACAGTGAGTGGGATGTCGTCACTGACATAATCCACGACGGCAAAGTCAAATCAATGGCAATCGCCGTGCGCTACGAGGATGACACGGTTGAGACGATGTGGTTTGACGCCACCAAAGCAGACATTGCGTATTTTATTCAGGCATTTCAAAAAGACTTGCACGAGTGGATGGAGGAAATCGAATGAGTCAGAACGAACAGGTGCTGCAAGCACTACAGCAAGGCCCTGTCACAGCCATGGATGCCATCGAGTTTGGATGTTTCCGTTTGGCAGCTAGGGTAAAAAATTTACGAGAGCAAGGACACAACATTCACACAGAATTGTGCGTCAGTAATGACGGCAAGCGGTTTGCGCGGTATACACTGCGCAAGCAATCCAAAGCAGCCTAGGAGATTAAGATGGAAAGCAAAGACAACAGCGGCGCATTGTTTAAAAATGATCGCAAAGAAAAAGACACCCACCCAGATTATCGTGGCGAAGCCGTAATCAACGGCCACGCTTACTGGCTGAGTGCTTGGCTAAACGAGAGCAAGAACGGCAAGAAGTACATGGGCCTGAAGATGCAACTAAAAGAAGATGCCCCGCAGGCCCAGCCGGTCAATCAAGACCCTGATGACGCACTTCCGTTCTGAGGTAAACAATGTCCACAGATAAATTACTGATGGACGACTACAAACGGCGGATGGGGTTCCCGAACACGACTTATTCCAAGGCGGTTCGGGCCATCGCCTCAAAGTTTGGCACGTCGTCGAAGAGAGTAAAGGAAGCGATTGCACGACTATCCCCTGCAGATAGCAGCGATGCGGTCGACTACAAAATACTTGCCGGGCAATATAAGGGTATGAGAAAGGTGGTAGTTAACATACGGAACGAGGTGGTTACATGGCACACGACAGCGAACGACGAGGAAATAGAGGGGAAGATACAAAAGCTAAGAGAGCGTCTTATTTCAGACGTGTAAAAGGGCTGTCCAAGGCGTGGCGCAACGACAGCAGAGACGATGAAGAGTGGCTGTTGCTGCAAAACTTATGCGAGATGGGGCGCAGCAGGCGCCCCGAGCATATCGAACAAGTAAGCAGCTGGTGGGAGCGTACCCGAAATAAACTTTTTGGTAAGCCGGAATAAAAAAGCCCTGCATAAGCAGGGCAACGGAGGAGAGTTAGTGGCTACTGCCCGCCTTTACTTGGGTAGCCGC
>Ga0209937_1000058_pt1 | contig 37974 bp, 59 predicted proteins | sample SalPon1_B_H2O_MG_FD_185699 | JGI IMG/M metagenome (GOLD analysis project Ga0209937, IMG submission 185699) | Salt pond water microbial communities from South San Francisco under conditions of wetland restoration - Salt Pond MetaG R1_B_H2O_MG... | ecosystem: Environmental > Aquatic > Non-marine... | reverse complement strand
GCGTGCCGTTTCCGCTATAAGCGAGAGGGCGAAAGCCAGCTACCACCGGGTCGCATCCGGTGGATGCGTGAATAGAAACGGCGATGGCCGTGCCTGGAACCAGAACTTCACGAACTCTGGCTATGAGGGCTACCAGAATGCCAACAACAAGGACAACACCAACAACTCGGTGCGTCCCGTCCGGAGGCCGTCATAGCCTCCCCGGCATCTGATCTAACCGTCGAAGAAGTCATCCACGCCTACGAGTGCTGCCGGCGCCATAAGCGCAGCGCGTGGACCGCGGTGGAGTTTGAGACGAACTTCTCGCGCAACATCATGGATATCTACTACCAGGTGCGTGACTGCACCTGGAAGCCCGACGGGCATATGTGCTTTGTGGTGATGAACCCAAAGCCGCGCGAGGTCTGGGCGAGTAAGTTTGCCGACCGGGTGGTGCATCACCTGGTCTACAACCGGCTGCGGCCGCGCTTTGAGCCGCGCTGGATCGCGACGACGTTTGCCTGCATTCAGGGTCGGGGCACCACCGGCGCATCGGATTGGGCCGAGCGTGCAGCAAGGCGGGTGACGCGAGGCTGGAGCCAAAAGGCTTACATCCTCCAGGTCGATATCCGCAACTTCTTCCCCTCAATCGAGCGGGCGCATTTACACCGGCTGCTCATGCCGCACTGCTATGAGCCCTGGGTCTCGCACCTGGTCAATGAGGTCATCAATGTCGATGTGACGCAGAACGCGCACTTCCCCGGCAATGCCGCGCTCATTGATCTGATCCCCGGGCACAAGAGCCTCTGGAACGCGCGCCCGGGGCGAGGGCTGCCGATTGGCAATCTCACCAGCCAGTTCGGCGCGAATGTCTACTTGAGCGCGATGGATCAGCGTCTCGTGCGCTCCGGCGTCGTTCGCCATTACGGGCGCTATGTCGATGATTTGGTGCTCATGGATGCCGATATCGACCGGCTGCGCGAAGCCTACCGGATGATTGTCGAGGAGCTCACGGCCGTGGGTTTAGGGCTTCACCCGCAAAAGACCCGATGCGCGCCCCTTGATGCAGGCTTTGATTTCTGTGGGCGATTCATCAGGCCGCACCGCACCTACCTGCGCCGCCGCACCGCCCGCCGCGGGCATAAGGCGATGGAGGGGCTTAGTAAAAATCGGCATCGCGGCGAGACGGTGACGTCCTATTTGGCACTGGCGCGGCGATGCAACAGCTACCGACTCCGAAAGAAATGGGCAATCGAGGCATCACAGCACGGTGTCGTTTTCATGCGCAATTTAACAAAAGCGAGGTCTAACTCATGACAATGGCAAGGATTAAAGACGAGCGAGTCGTGCAGGTTGGGCTGCCTGGCAGCCTAGCTAATGCAAGCCAAGACCGACTCCACGCACTTGGCTGGCGCAGGCTTAAAGGTCAGGCCAAGCCTACCGATGGCAAGGGCTATGAGTACACCCACCCGTACACCTACGACGCAGAAGATGACGTGGTCTACGGGACTTGGCAGCAAACCGATATCATTGAGCGCACTCGCCAGAAAGCCCGCAATCGGGCGAAGCTCTCCCGTGCCGAGTTTAAGCTCGCTTTGCTTGAGCGCGACGAACTTGAGAATGTCAAAACCGCGATGAGCGATGCCAACGCTGACCCCCGCGCGGTAATTCTTTGGGAAGATGCCAATGAGTTTTGGCGCACAAACGAAGACCTGCTGGCGCTCGCCGCTGCGCTTGGCTACACCGAGGCGCAGCTCGATGACATCTTTGGGATCAGCGTCTAATCGGCTGGTTAAAGATGGTCAATCAATTCATCCGCATCGCCGCTTGGCTCTCTCAGGGAGTCAACGTCCTATTCCTCGGTGGCCATCACGACGAGACAGTCAGCGCCCGGGCCTATCGCCGTGCGTGGCCGCTTCGCCATGTGATCAACGCGATCTTTTTCTTCCAAGAAGATCACTGCTACCAATCCCATATGCGGGACATTAAATGGGCGAGCGAGCTACTGGAGTCTCGTCATGATTGAAAGCCCGTGCGTAAACGTTTGCAAGGTGGATAGCGATTTTTTCTGCATCGGCTGCGGTCGGCATATCGAGGACATCATGTACTGGCCGGAGATGACCGAGGACGAGCGTCAAGTTGCCCTCGATCGGGCCTTTGGGCGCGTCTAAAATCGCAAAGCCGCCCCGCGCCATGCGGGGCTTTCAGCGCTTCGAGCACGTGGGATTTTAGACGTTTGTACGGGACGGTTTTAGAGATACATCAACGGCTTGCCGGCGTATAGGCACCGGACTCTTAATCAGTTGGTTGAAGGTTCGAGTCCTTCACGGCCCACCATATAATCAGGCACTTAGGGCATTTTCTGGAATCGTTGCAGTCTTAAATCCGGCGATCTGTCTAAAATAATCCCTATCTGACCGGCTGCACGATGACCCGATCGCGGGCTCGGATGTAGACCTCAGTCGTTGTGCCCGATGCGTGAGCGGCCAGTGCCTGGGCCGCGTCTCGCCCTCTCTCGCGACTCACATCTGTCAGCGCCTTCGCGCGCACGTCCTTCCATCTCCAGTCGATCGAGTGCTGGCGCTTGAACTTCTGCCAGCCCGATTCCCATCCACTCACGGTGTACGCCTGCCCCTGCCGGTTGGGCATGACCCAGACCGAAGCCGGCCGATCCGGCAGCCGCCGCAGCTCTCTGATGATCTCGCCGAGCGTTTCGGTTATTTCGACTGTCACCGTGCGCCCGGTTTTCCCTCGTTCCGACTTGATCACGCGCTTGCCCTGGTAATCGACAATGTCGCTGTGACGCAGCGGCAGCATGTCGCCCAGGTCGAGCGCGGTGAGGTAGGCAAACTGCAGCGCTAGGCCGATAATCGCCGGCGCGTGCTGTATGGCGTAGTTGAGCTCGTTATCGTCGATGTAGCGCGTGCGGGCGGTCTCGCGATTACGCCGCACGCCCTTGCACGGATTGGTGTCGACCCAGCCCCATCGCATTGCGTGTTGATACACCGTCGATAGCACCGCGGCGTGCCTGTTGGCCGCGACCTTGGCCTTTGCCTGGTCGAGCATCTGCGCGACGTGGTGTGGCTTAAGGTCGGTGAGCCGCATATCCCCAAAGACCTGCCGCAGAACCCCGAGAGAGCGCCTGTAATCGCGCTGAGTGCTCTCGCCAAGGTCAGTCAGGGCATCAATCATGTACCGATCAATCGCGTGCGAGACGGTTTCTCCGGGCGTCACGCGCTGGCCTTCCAGCTCGGCCCACTCTCTCAGCGCGTCGGCATAGTCCCGGCCGAGCGAGCGCCACCGCACTTTCCCCTCGATATACGGGGTGTGGTAGTAAACGCCGCGGCGCAGTTGCATGCGCGCGGGCAGGTGGCGGTTGTGCTGTCTGCGACGGCCCATCAGGTAATCAGTGCGCTCCAGTTCGGCTCGGCCCGACGGCTGCGGGCCTCGGCCTTGGATGATAATCGCCGCTCGACCTCGGTGCGCAGGACTTTTGGCTTGCCTGCCGCCGACATCTCGAACGGATACCCGTGCTCTGCGAGCCATCTCGCCTGATGCCGGGGGCTTGCCCGGTCGGTCAAGTCTACGAGCTCATCGTGCGTCAGAAACATTATCGATCTCCTGGTCTAAGACCCACCAGTGGAGCGTCGGCCGGAGGCCGCCAGCCGGCGCTCCCTGCTGGACCCTGTGAGCGCATGAGTGAGGCGCCGGGGTGTGTGTTCGCACAATATGGTGGATAACCTCATATCTACCCGACGCCTCCTCATGGGCTCGCGCATATTTATGCAATGTATAATTCATCAACGATCCGGAATGCCCGCTGTGCCAGCGGTTGACAGCAGGCCGAGTTGTTTGCGCCAAAACTCATTTGAGCACAGCCCATATCGTTAAGCCCGCGGCTAGAATTAATAAAACGCCGAACAATCCGGAAAGAATCATCAATCCCAGCCCGATATAACTACACATTGAAAACTCCTTTATTCGCGTCCTCCCGCAGAAGCCGCAGGGTTTGCTGTGTTTTTGCCTCCCAGGCCTCCGATGGCCGCTCCATACGCTGACAATGCGCAAGCGCCTGGGCGAGTAGCTGCTCCATCTGCGCAACAACCGTCTGGGCCGATGCCAGATGGAGACTTGCTTCAATCACCGCTTCTTTCTCAGGCGAGGACATCTCGGGCATCCAGCGCCTCGTTGAGCGCGTCTGTCGCCTTGAGAAGATAGTGATGCGCGGCCTGCGCATCGGCGTTCAGATAACCGGCCTCCTTGATCGACCGGGCAATCAGATCCAGGTCGGACAGGGCTGTCTGATAGGTTTGCTTTTGTATGTAATTCATCCTGTGCTCCCAAATCCGCGCTCGCCTCGATGGGTCTGGCCCAAATGGCTGACAACCATCACCTGGCTGGCGCTGTATTGCTGGATGACGAGCTGCGCGATGCGATCGCCAGCTTCGATCTGAAAATTCGATTCGCCGTGATTGATCAGCGCGACCATGACCTCGCCGCGGTAGTCGCAGTCGATAACGCCAGCGAGCACATCAATCCCGTGCTTCACGGCCAGGCCTGAACGCGGCCAAATCAGCCCGACGTGGTCAGCCGGTATGCCGACGGCGATGCCTGTGGGCACCAGCTTTCGCTTTCTCGGGCCAATCGACACGCCGTCGGCGGCGTAAAAGTCAAGCCCCGCCGCGCCGGGGGTTGCCCGGCTAGGCGGCGTCGCTCGTGCGCTCAGTAGTGCTACCTCAATCATCAGAACGGAATCTCGTCGTCAGGGTCTTGAGCAGCCTGCGCCGGGGCAGCGGACTGCTCCTCGGACGGCGTCACGGCAATGCTCAGAAACTTCTTTCCCGTCTTGGCCTCTTTCGTCCAGCCCGCCAGGCGATACTCCTTTCCCTCGATGTCGACCTTGCCGGTCATATCGGGCTGGGCGTCCCGCTCTTTGCGGTCGTTGCGAAAAAGGACACCGCGATTGGTGTCGTCGTAGCCATTAGCCATTGTTGGCCTCCTTTTGCATCGTGATCTTCGTCTGCCACCGGCCCGGCTTGCGGTAAGCCTCCAGGTCGATGTCCTTCGGCAGCGCGGCCTTGTAGTCGACCGAGCCCTTGACGTAGAAGCGGCTCACGCTCACGCCACAACCCTTGGCGCCTTCCTCGCCGGCCAGCGCTTCGAGCGCCTCCTTGGCGGCTTGCTCGTCGGCCTTGGCGTCATCAAGCGCAGCCTTCGCGGCGATGTACTGCTCGACCGCATTGCGCCAGGCATCGTCTGTGCGCTCCTCGTCATCCTCGGGCGGCTCACCCGCGTCGAGGGCAGAGAAGAACTCCCGCCAGCGCTCGATGATCTGCGTCTGCGTCTCAGGGTCGGCCTCGACCTGGCTGGTCAGTAACTCGTCAGCCGCGGCGTCATAGACCGCGTAAAGGCAATAGTCGGCGCCACTGCACAGGAGCTGCTGCTGAATCTGCAGCCAGTAGTGGTGATCCGGCTTGCCGTTGTCCTCGACTTGCTTCCAGGCCTTCGAATCGCGGCCCTTGGGCGGGCACTTGATCTCGACGATCGTCTTGCCATCCATCGTCTGCCCGTCAAGAGACGCGATGATCCGGTCGTGCTCGGCGTACTCGACGATCTGCGGCTCAATCGCCTCGCCAAGCAAGTGCTCCAGCTTGGCCCGTGCGGCTGGCTCTCTTTCATTGCCATGCCGCATCGCGGAGTTCACAAACACCTCGCGCCGGCCGGTCTTGACGTCGAACAACTCGCGGGGGTTTTTCGGCATCCAGGGCGAGGCCCGGAAAAGTGCCGACACCTCGGACGCCCCGCCGCGGGTGCGGCGGTACTCAAGCCAGGCCTCCGAGCCCTGTATTTCATGTGCTGCGACTGCCATCACGCTACCTCCTTACGCTTTTTCTCCAGGCCGGCAATCGCGTTGCGATACTTGCCAGCGGGCAGCTCATCAACGCTGCCGATCTTGAAATAGGTGCAAAGCCGCGCCTCGTCAGCGCCCACCTCGTCGATCAGCGCGCGGATTTCTCCGGCCTGCTCGGCGGTGATGGGGTTTGTCTGCTCGTCTTTGAGCGCCTTCGCCGCGGCGTTTCCATCGTCATCCTCGGGCGCGATCCCGCAGGCACTCATCAGTGCATAGCGACGGGCATAGGTCAGCGCGCCGCCGTACTTCTGCGGGTCCTGCTGCGGGGCAGGCAGATACAGCCTCCCGGCAGACAGCTGCTCGCCGGACTCGTGGACAAACAGCGTCTCAACGATCACGCCGGTCTCTGATGGCTCGGTGCGCTGGATCACGGCAATGCCGTGGTCGTTCAGCGGCTCCATCACCGCGTCGATGACCGAGCCGAGGTCAGCGTACTTCGACTTGAAATACGGGTTATCCGAGCTCTTGAGAGCTCGGCCGAATGCGGCCTGCGCCTTAACGAGCGCCTGGGCGAGTGTTTTCATGTTGGCCTCCTGGTAGAGCTTCCTCTGGTTTTCATGTAGGAGCTGCTGTGCGGCGTCGTCATTCATCACGCCACCTCTGTCGGAATCGTGGTCGGGTAGGCGCGCAGGTAGCGCCCCTCACTGCCGACGTGGATGTCAAAGCCGCGCTCGGTGAGCTCCTCGGCTGTCTTAAGTGCGTTCTGTGTCGGTGCGATCAAGATCATTTCTTGGCCTCCTCAACTCGGCGAGCGGCTGATACGCGCAGCGCCAGATCGAGCATTGCTTGGCTTAATTCGTCGTTTGCCCGCCACTCGGCGGCCATCTGCCTGAGCATCTCGGCGTGGTTATTCATGCCGCCTCCTCGCTGACGCTCTCGTTGTGAAGCGAGGCGATGTGCTCGGCGATCTCGAGCGAGTCGCACTCGACGATCATCCCGCCGTAGACATCAACCACATGGGCCGGCCGCTGCTCGGGCGGCAGGTGATTGCTCTCGGGGAACGTGTAGTTCGGTACTGGGTACCAGCGGTACATTGTTTCGGCCTCCTAAAAGTCAAACTTGTAGGTTTCATCCTACTAGCCCTTGTAGCGCTGTCAAGCGCTTCTTGTAGGTTCAGCCAAAAAAATCTACTTTTCGACGTGGATGCTAGAGACCACAACGCCGACAACCTGCCACTCGCTGTCCATGCGAAGCGCAGGGTATTGGGGGTTGAGGGGCTTTAGGTAGGCGACGCCGGCGTCTTGTGCGAGCTCCTTGAAGGTCACATCGCCGGTGTCGATATGTTTGGCAACGACTCGCTTGCCAGGATCGGGCGAGACGGCCGGGTCGACGACGATAATCGTACCCGGCGGATAGCTGGCTGATCCGTAAGGGGAGATCATCGAGTCCCCGACCACGGTCAGAGCAAATGCGTTGTCGCCCGTGGTGACGTTGACTGGAACCCAATGATCGGCATTGCCTGGCTCAAATATATCCACCGCTTCCTCCCAGCTTCCTGCTTGCACCCATGAAATCAAAGGCACAGAGCGCATGGGCGCCGCCGCCGAAGCGACCTCACTCTCCAGTCCGAGTAAGACCGCCTGGGAGACACCTAGAACCTGTGCCAGCTCTTTGATTCGTTGAGGCCGTGGCCTGGACGCGCCTGACTCCCACTGCTGAACCGCGGCATAGCTCACCCCCAAACGCCGGCCGAGCTCGCTTTGGCTCAGTCCGGCGGCCTCTCGGAGCCGCTTAATAGTCGCGTTAATCGTCATGGAATCAGTGCGTGCTCCCTGCACGAGAACTAGTGGAGCGTATTTATACCCCTCTGCGCCAAATAAATGCAATACCTGCTTGTGATTACATAGAGATGCTTGCATCGGGATAAGAGTTTCTTGTAGAGTGGACTCATGAACATCAAAATCGACGACATCATCAAGCAGGCCGGTGGCGATCAAGTCGTTGCCGATCATTTTGGGATCAGCTGGCAGGCCGTGCAGCTGTGGCGAAAGAGCCGGGTGCCGGCCGAGCGGGTAATGCGCCTATCTCGGCTATCCGGCGTCCCGCCCGAGCAGATACGGCCGGATGTTTTCGAGGATGCCTAGAGTCTCTCCTCCTTTTGCCCGTTTATGCGGGCTTTTTTACACCTCGCGCATTGCCCTGGGCGGTGCGCCTTACAAGGAGCCCGCCATGAGCTGGAACGAAGCGCTTGAGCAGGCCGAGAAGATGCAGATTGAAGGCCCTACGCCCCATCGCGTTCGGGCGTGGTCAGACGCGATTAAGGAGGCTATCGATGGATGAGAAGCATCTCCCCTGGTTTCGGATGTACACCGAGGCCGTCGACGACGAAAAGCTCAAGCTCCTCGCCTTTGAGGATCGCTGGCACTTCGTCGCGCTGCTTTGCTGCAAGGGCAAGGGCATGCTCGATGAGGATCAGAGCTTTGATCTTTTGGAGCGAAAGCTATCGGTCAAACTTGGCCTCCAACGACGCGAACTTGATGAGTTGCATCGTCGATTGATGGAGGTTGGCCTGGTTGATGAGTACTGGCAGCCGACCAAGTGGGACAGCCGTCAATATCGCAGCGACCGCAGCACAGAGCGGGTTCGGCGACATCGGCAGAAGAATCAGAATGCCGATTTAACGCATGAAACGGACGTGAAACGTTACGAAACCGTTTCTGTAACGCCCCCAGAGACAGAGACAGATACAGATACAGAGACAGAGAAGAAGAATCGTCCGTCAACTTGCGAAGTTGACGAGAGCGAGTTTGATGAGGCCTACAAGGCGCTACCTAAGCGAAAGCCATCGCACAACCGAAAGCAGGCCTGGCGAGCGTATGTCGCTCGACGGCGCGCCGGGGTTAGTGCGGAGGAGATACTGGAAGGCGCCAAGCGCTATGCGCGCCATATCCGCTCCGAGCAAAAGGAGGGCAGCCGGTATGTGATGATGGCCGGCACGTTCTTCGGGCCGGATGAGCACTACGCGCAGGGCTGGGAGGTCGAGCGCCCGACGCTGCTCGACGAGCACGGCGAAGAGCCGCGCTGGCTCAAGGCGGCGCTATGAGCGATTACCGAGCAAAGGACGTCGCGCGGTTGCTCGCCCAGGACGCCGCGAATGTGTGCCGGTACCTGCTGCCCGAGGGGAAGGAAAGCCGAGGCGAGTACACCGCCGGCTCGGTCGCCGGAGAGGCCGGTCAGAGCCTTCGAGTATCGCTTTCGGGGGATCGGGCCGGGTTGTGGCTTGATCACGCTGAGAATGGCGTTGGCGGCGATCTGCTTGATCTCTGGGCGGAATCGCGGGGCGTTTCGATGTCCGATGCGCTGGCTCAGGCCCGTGAGTACCTGGGCATCGCGCTGCCGAAGATTCCGGTCGGCGAGGATAAGCGGCCAGCGAAGCTCAGTGCGCCCAAGGGCTCGGCGAAGGCATCGGATGACCGGGCAGTGCTCCGGTGGCTGACCGACACCCGAAAGCTATCTGCCGAGTCGATCGATGCCTATCGCGTCGCGGCTCACAAGGGCGCTGTGATGCTGCCGGCATTCTCGCCCGATGGCTCAATCCAGTACCTCAAATACCGATCAATCAGCGAGAAGAAGTTCTGGTCAGAGCGCGGCGGCGTTCCGTGCCTATTCGGCTGGCAGGCGATTGATCATACCGAGCGCTCGGTGGTGCTTTGCGAGGGTGAGCTCGACTGCCTCGCCTGGCATACCTACGGCTTTGCGGCACTAAGCCCGACCAACGGGGCAAACAGTACGGACTGGATCGATACCGAGTACGACCGGCTCGCGCAGTTTGATCAGATTTATCTCTCCTGGGACATGGACGAGGCCGGGCAGGGCGCGATTAAGGAAATCATCGACCGCCTAGGCCCCGAGCGGTGCCTTTCGGTCAGCCTGCCGCACAAAGACGCTAACGAGTGCTTAATCAAGGGCGTCTCGACCCGTGACATTGGCTCGGCGGTTGCTTCGGCCCGTGCGCTTGACCCTGATGAACTGGTGCAGGCCGCGGACTACGCCGATGAGGTCGTCGCCTTTTACTACCCCAACGGCGATGAGCCTGGCGTGCGGTTGCCCTGGAAAAAGGGTGAGGCCGTCATGCTCCGACCCGGCGAGGTCAGCCTGATGGCCGGCGTAAACGGTCATGGGAAAACGCAGATGGCCGGGCTTTTGACGCTCGAGGCGATGGCCCAGGGCCAGAGGGCGATGGTCGCCTCGATGGAGTTTAAGCCCTCAAAGTGGCTCGCCCGCCTCGACCGGCAGGCCGCTGCCGTTTCTCTGCCCTCGCCTGAGTACATCCACGCCATCCACGACTGGTACCGCGGCCGCCTGTGGGCGTTTAACGCCGTGGGGACGGCCAAGGCGGAGCGAATCATCGAGGTCGCAAAGTACGGCCTGCGCCGCTACGGCATCCGGTATTTCGTCATCGACAACCTCGCCAAGTGCGGCTTTGCCGAGGATGACTACAACGGCCAAAAGCAATTTGTCGATGAGCTCACCGACTTCGCCCGCGAATACGACGTCCACGTCCAGCTGTGCCTGCACATGAGAAAGGGCGAGAGCGAGGACAAGCCCGCCGGCAAGTTCGACGTCAAGGGCACCGGGGCGATCACCGACATGGTAGATACCGTCTTTGCACTCTGGCGGAACAAGCGCAAGGAAGAATCCCGGCGCATCGCACAGCAGGCCGGCGAGTCTTTCGATGAGACCGAGCAGCCGGATGCGGTGCTCCGATGCCTAAAACAGCGCAACGGCGAGGACGAGCCGAGCGTGCGGCTTTGGTTCGACCGAGACGCCAATCAGTTTATTGAGCACGCCGGCGCCAGAGCCTATCGATACGTTCCCTACACCTCGGGCCGGGAGGTGGCGATATGAGCGATCCGAAAAGCGCAAGCGCCAGCGAGAATCGCAACAAGTATCCCGACATTGCACAGATGGTCGACGAGCTACGTGCCCATTTTGGTGATGTCCGCGTGACCGATCTGGAGCCCAAGGATGACCGTTGAGCGTTGCATTTATTGCAGATATTTCGCGCCTGGCTGGTGCCATTTGCACGAAGCACCGACAGGCCCCGCAGCGACATGCGATCAGTTTGAGAGCGCGTTCACAGATGACCAGGAGGAAAGCGATGCACCATCTTAAGATTGAAGCTGATGAGCTTGGCCGTCGCGAGCCGAGGGTAGAGGACAGGCATTTGCATCGCGAGTTCATGCAGGCACTAGACCGCTTGGATGAGGAGGCGCGCCAAGAGTCCGAGGAGCTCAATGGGCCGGATTACGTCAACCAGCCGCCGCACTACACCGCGGGCGATGTCGAGTGCATCGAGGCGATCGAGTCGTCGATGACCGCCGAGGAGTTCCGCGGCTACTGCAAGTCCGCAGCGCTCAAGTACATCTGGCGAGAGCGCATGAAGGGCGGGGATGAGTCCATTGAGAAGGCCATCTGGTATCTCAACCGTCTGCTGGAGGCGGCATGAGTCAGGTGCAGCGCATTGTCCGCGATTACACCGGCCTGAACCCGGCAATGGACTGGGCGCGTGACATGACCTTCGCAGGTCTGGCCGGTGGTGAGGTTTTGATCACGCTATCCCGCCCGACTCGCTCCAATCAGCAAAACGACAAGCTCTGGGCGATGCTCCGGGACGTGGCCCGCCAGCGCCCGATGGTCATCAACGGCGAGTCGGTCTATGCCACCGCCGAGGACTGGAAGGACGTGTTCACCGCCGCTTATCGCGGCGAGATGCGCATGGCTCAGGGTCTCGACGGTGGCGTTGTCTTGCTCGGCATGCGCACCTCGAAGATGCGAAAGGCCGAGCTGTCCGAGCTCATTGAGCTGATCTACGCCTACGGCAGCGATTGGGAAATCCGCTGGTCTGAGCAGGCCATGCGCGAGGAGGAGGCGGCATGATTCCGAAAGACGAGCCATTGCGAAGCCGCGCGCTGCGCTACTCGGCCCGAGGGCAGGATTGCACGCTGCGCATTCCAGGTCACTGCAACGGCAACAGCGAGACGACGGTGCTCTGCCATGCGCCGTTTGGCCGCCGCGGAGTCGGCACCAAGGCCTCCGACGATCACGCCGTCATCGGCTGCTCGGGGTGTCACGACGCCGTCGACCACCGGGCGTTGGCAAAGGTCAGTGAGGCGGAGATATACGAGTGCGTCATCCGTGCTTTGGCGGAGACGCGGGCGATCTGGCGCGAGATGGGGATTGTTCACTATGGATGATTGGGAGCTGAAAATCAGCGAGGTCGATGAGACCAGCCGAGATATTGAGGAGCGCAAGGTGCTGGCCGCCTTACTGGCGCTATCCATCCGTGAGGCGACTGCCGATGTCACCAAAGCCAAGCGGGGGCAGGGTGTGCAGCAGGAGCGAAAGATCGAGGCGATCTTCTGGCTTTTCCATGAATCCACCGAGCCGTGGAGCGCGTGGTGGGTGACGAGCCACCTCGGCATTGATCTCAAGCACATCCGGCATGTCGTCAAAAACAGGCCCGCGCAGCTTCGCTCGGCCCTGCAGTACCGGCAGAGGACCAAGGCGGCGTAATGGGCGCCTCGCAGCGGCGAAAGGGCGCGACGGCAGAGCGGGAGCTGGCGCATCTACTCTCGGATGCGCTCGGGCTGGACTGTGCCCGGAATCTGGAGCAGACACGCAGCGGTGGCTTTGACCTCCTGGGCGTCGACCCGTGGGCGCTTGAGGTGAAACGCCATGAAACGTTGCAGCTCAATGCTTGGTGGCGCCAGGCCTGCCTGCAGGCCGAGCGCATGATCCCGGCGCTTGCCTACCGCAAGTCGCGTCAGCCGTGGCGCTTTCGCGTCCCGCTGCCCGTGCTTCTCGGGCGATTTGAGGGCGGCTATGACCGGGCGCCGATTGCCGAGCTTGATTTTGACGGTTTTGTATTAGCCACCGACGAGGTGCGAGATGCTCAAAGACGTTGACCTGCGGCTTTTTGAGTGGGGCGACTGGGTGCGTGAGCGACAGGACTTTGGCCTTGGCTACCCACGCCGAAACATCATCCACAAAGCAATGCGCGAGGGACCGGGTGCCGGGTCGTCGAGCAAATCCCCTGACCTGCCGATGCCCGAGCCCATTGAGCGCATGGAATCGGCAATCTGTGGGCTATCTGGCGGGCTTAAGCAGACCGTGATCTACCGCTACGTCGCCCAGGATACCGACCGGGTGGCGAGCGATAAATTGAAGGTCAGCGTCGCCCAGTATCGCCAGCGCATCGACCAGGTCCACTACTACATAGCGGGGGTGCTCGGCCTCGAAGCCGCATGATGTTGTGTTTCTAGAAGAAGTTTGATACTATCTAGGCAACATGGAAAAAGTGCGCCCTGGAGCCCTTGCGGCTACCGGGGCTTTTTTATGCCTAAAAAATACTCGGACGCCCAGATTCTCGCCGCGCTTGATCAGGCCGGCACGAAGTCCGGGGCGGCGGCCATGCTCGGTATTGATCTGCGTGGCCTCTACCGGCGGCTTGCGCGGATCGAGGAGATGGAAGAAAAGCCAGCGCCGCAGACGCTGCCGGATGAGATCGTCAAAGGGCGCTCGACGCTGTATGACGCAGAGACCGGCGAGCCCAAGCTCGAATGGGTTAAGACAAGCCGCGATGCGGATGCCGTGCGCGAGGCGCTCAAGGGCGCATTCGATGGCTTTGCCGATCAAATCCCGCGCGCTGGATTCAAATCGCGGCCCAAGGCCGCCAGCGACAATCTCCTGTCCTGCTTTGTGATCACCGACTATCACCTGGGCAGCCTTGCCTGGGGTGAGGAGACGCGCGGCGCGGACTGGGATATCAGCATTGCCGAGGAGACCCTGGTGGCGTTCTTTGAGACCGCCATCGCCTCGGCGCCGCCGGCAAAGAAGGTCGTCCTCGCCCAGCTTGGCGATGCTTGCCACTACGACAGCCTCGAAGCGGTGACGCCGGGGCATGGGCATGTGCTGGATAGCGACACGCGGTTGCAGCTCCTTGCTCGCACGGTGATCCGGGTGATGCGCCGGGTGATCGACATGCTCGCCCAGCGCTATGAGGAGATTCAGATCATCTACGCCGAGGGCAATCACGACCTCGCGACGTCGGCGTACATGCGCGAATGGCTCGCCGCGCACTACGAGGATGAGCCTCGCGTGGCGGTCGACACGAGCCCCGATCCCTACTACTGCGTTGAGCACGGTCAGACCTCGCTTTTCTTCCATCACGGGCACCTGAAGAAAATGCCTGAGGTGGAGCAGGCCTTTATCTCCAAGTTCCGCGAGGTCTACGGGCGCACCCAGCAGTCATACGGTCACGTCGGCCACCTGCACCACAAGGTCGCGCAGGAGTCATCGTTGATGACTGTCGAGCAGCATCAGACGCTCGCGGCACAGGATGCCTACGCGAGTCGCCACGGCTACAAAGCCGAGCGCAGCGCACAGGTCATCACTTATCACCGCGATCATGGCGAGGTTGGCCGTGTTCGCCTCACGCCTGAGATGTGCCAGGCCTAACGGAGTACGCCATGAACGCTCTACTTGCCGCTGCATTGCTCGCCTGCATGCAGGGCGAGGCTGAGTGTGTCGTGAGCGACCAGGGCTCGATCAATCGGCTCTACATCTGCGGGATCGTCGACGACGCCCGCGGCGAGCCGGTTAACTTCATCTTCAAGGGCGTTGATGGCCCCTACTCGGTGAGTATCGCCCCAGAGTGCCGGGATGCTTGAAACGGCAGTGATGGTGATCGCAGGGGCCGTGAACCTGCTCCTCGGCGGGACGGCTTTCCTGCTCTGGCAGGCGATCCAATCGGTCAAGGAATCGATCAACGCTGAGTCCTCGGCCCGCCAGGCGGCAGAAAAGCGCCTGCAGGACGAGATCACCAAAGTCGAGGGGCAGATCACACAGCAGCAGCGCCACGCCTCGGAGACGTATCTCCGGCGCGATGACTACCGCGACGACATGCAGGAAGTCAAAGCGCTGATCCGTCAAATCCTCGCCAAGATTGATGACAAGGCCGACAAGTAATGCGTGACCTCAGCACCATCATCGTTCATGCGAGCTATACGCCGCCGAGCATGGACATCGGCGCGGAGACAATCAGGGAGTGGCATGTGGACGAGCGCGGCTGGGATGACATCGGCTATCACTACGTCATCACCCGCGATGGCCGGGTCGAGAAAGGCCGGGCGGTAGAAGTGCAGGGTGCGCATGCCCGAGGCCACAACGCCGACTCGATCGGCATCTGCTTGGTCGGCGGAATGAAAGAGCAGGAAAAGAGCGCGGAGGCGAACTTCAGCCGCTGGCAGTGGGAGGCACTCGGTGATCTCGTTGATGATCTCCAGCGGCGCCACGGTCCGCTTGATGTTATCGGCCACCGTGACGTGAGCGACAAAGCCTGTCCGTGCTTTAACGTCCAGGCCTGGCTGAACGAATGATCCAGCAGCTGCTGACTGCCGGGCTCGGCAAGGCGGTCGATAACGTCCTCGGGCGCTTTTTCGAGGATAAGGACAAGGCCGCGGAGGCCGCGCACGAGCTGCGCATGGAGATGCTCAAACACGAGCAGACCGCGCAGGAAGTCGCGCGCGATGTGGTCGTCGCCGAGGCGAAGTCCGATCACTGGCTCACTAGCGCCTGGCGGCCGATCACCATGCTCGTGTTCGTATCGATTGTGGCGAATAACTACATTATTGCTCCCTACGTCGACCTGTTTTTCGATGCCGGTTTGCAGCTCGAAGTCCCCGGTGCCATGTGGGAGCTGATCAAGGTGGGCCTGGGCGGCTATGTCGTCGGGCGCAGTGCCGAGAAAGTCGCCGAGAAGGTGCGCTCCAATGGGTAATGTCGTTCGCTTTAACCAGGAAGGCCACCGGGCCGAGACCTGCGCGGGGCTTCTTGAGTCCGTAGCGCAGAGCATCCGCGACGGCCAGATCGCCCCCGAGTCGATGGTCATCGTCTGGGAGCAGGACGGCGACCCGACCATGAGCTTTCACTGCGACACGCTCACCGGCGTCGGCCTTTGCCAGTACGCCAGTACCTATCTGATGGAAACCCACGAGTAGGTCATGACGCTCTCAGAGATCATCGCTCACTTCGAGGCCGCCGAGCGCGGACAGGCCGGCGAGCGGATCGCCAGCGTGCTCGATCGTGCCTATGCCGAAATCAGTCACGCGCAGTCGCTAATGGATGAGATCGGCGAGGGCGCGATGGCCGACGAACTTCAGGACTTGCTGGGCGAGTAACACACAGCCGGGGGCTGCAAAGACATGGGACGGCCAAGAAAGATCGCATCACCGGAGGACATGGATCGCCTCGTGGATGAGTATTGCGAGCGCCAGGAGGCCCGAGACAAGCCAAAGACGCTGACCGGGCTGATTCTCTACCTCGGTCTCGCCTCGCGGCAGAGCCTTGATGAGTATAAGGCCTACGAGGGTTTTCCTGACTCTGTAAAACGCGCAAAGGCGGTCATTGAGAATAGCTACGAGGAGCGCCTGCACGGCAACTCGCCGGCCGGGGCGATCTTTGCGCTAAAGAACATGGGCTGGTCGGATCGACAGGAGCTCGATCACCAGAGCAGCGATGGCAGCGCATCGAGCGTTGACCACGTGCGCATCGAGGTTGTCGGTGCAACTGACGATACAGGCGACTAGACCACAGGCAGACTTTCTCACCCTCGCCAAGCGCTATCGGCTTTTCTGCGCCGGCTACGGGGCGGGGAAGTCCGAGGCACTCGTCGCTGCGGCGATGATCGACGCCTGTCAGAGCACCGAGGCGCTGATCGCCTGTTATGCACCGACCTATGACTTGGTGCGGTTGATTACCGCTGCCCGGCTGCAGGCCAAGCTCGATGAGCACGGCATCGCGCATAAGTACAACCGCCAGGACAACGCGATCTACACCGCCTCGGCGGGGTGGGGGGATTTCATCCTGCGCACGCTCGATAACCCCGAGCGGATTGTTGGCTATGAGAGCTACACCGCGCACGTCGATGAGCTCGACACGCTCAAGACCGAGCACGCTCGGGAGGCGTGGAACCGGATCATCGCGCGTAATCGCCAGCAACCGGCGGGCATTACCGAGCCGTTCAACCAGGCCTCGGCGTACACCACGCCCGAGGGCTTTCGCTTTGCGCACTGGCGCTGGGTGCAAAAGGCCACGGCCGAGCACGGCATTATCCAGGCGCCGAGCTATAGCAACCCGTATCTGCCCGATGGCTACATCCAGAGCCTGCGCGAGAGCTATCCCGAGGCGCTGGCCGATGCCTACATCGAGGGCCGGTTCGTCAATCTAACGAGCGGTACAGTCTATTCTGCCTTTGACCGAGGCCGCTGCAGCAGTAATGAGCGCATCACCGCGCAGGAGAGGCTGTATGTGGGTCTGGACTTCAACGTCGGAGCAATGGCTGGCGTTGTATATGTGCGCCGAGGCGAGCAGATGCACGCGGTCGAGGAGATCGTCGATGGCTATGACACGCCGGCGGTTATTGAGCTGCTTAAAGCGCGCTATCCGCGCCATGCCCTGTGTATCTACCCAGACGCTAGTGGAACTAGCCGCAAAACAGTCAACGCCAGCCAGTCGGACATAGCGCTGCTGCAGCAGGCGGGCTTCGAGGTGCGGGCGCCCAAGCGCAATCCGGCGGTCAAGGATCGCATCCTCGCCGCCAACCGCGCTTTTGAGCAGGGGCTGGTCAAGATCAACGCCCGCGGGTGCCCCGAGTTCGTTCGCTGCCTGGAGCAGCAGGCCTATGACCGCAACGGCGAGCCCGACAAGCAATCAGGCCACGACCATCTCAACGATGCCGGCACCTATCCCATCGCCTACGAAATGCCGGTGAGAAAGCCGGTGAGCGACGTGAGCATCCGGTTTGCGATCTAAGGATTTTGCATGAGCGTAAAAACACTGCATCCCGACTACCAGCTTTACTCCCCGAAGTGGCGGCTTGTCCGCGATGCGGTGGAGGGCGAGTCGGCGATCAAGCGCGTGCCGGAGCGCTATCTGCCGGAGTTCACGCCCAAAGACCCCGAGCGCTATAGCCGCTATGTCCAGCGCGCCTACTACCTCGGCGTCACGGGGCGGACCCGCGCGGCGCTGTCCGGCATGGTCTTTCGCAAAGACCCCGCGCACGAGCTGCCCGAGGAGGTTGACTACCTGCGTGAGAACGCCGATGGCGCGGGAACGAGCCTTGAGCATATCGCCAAGGAGGCGCTCGGCGGGGTGATGGACACCGGCCGTCACATCATCTTTATCGACTATCCGTCGATTGATGACTCGATCGACTTCGAGACCGAGCAGAATATCGGCGCCCGCCCGCTGGTGCTCTCTTATGCGGCCGAGGCGCTGATCAACTGGAAGTACGAGCTCATCAACGGCCGCCGGGTTCTGACCCTTGCCGTGCTGGTAGAGCTTGTCCAGGACGAAACACAGGCCGATGAGTTCGGCCACGACCTGGTGAAGAACTACCGGGTACTGCGCCTGCGCGATGGCGTGTACACCCAGCAGGTCTATGACGATGGCGGTCAGGCCAAAGGCGAGGAGTTCACACCTCGTATGGCCGGCGGGGCGGCGTTCGACCACATCCCGCTCTACATCGCCGGGTCCGAGAACAACCTGCCCGACATCGACGATGCGCCGCTCTACGACCTGGCGGTGCTCAACGTCGCGCACTATCGCAACAACGCCGATCTTGAGGAAGCGGGCTTTATCTGCGGCCAGCCCACGCTGCACCTGAACATCGGCGATACGCCCGCCGAGGTCTTTGCCGAGCAGAACCCCAACGGCGTTCAGCTGGGTTCGCGCACCGGCATCGTCACCCAGGGCGGGAGCGTTGAGCTCGTGCAGCCCGAGGAGCGCAATCTGCTCGTGCAGCTCAAAGAGCGCAAGGAGCAGGAGATGGTCGGCATTGGCGCGCGGCTGATCCAGCGCGGCGGGCCATCGGAGACGGCCGAGGCGGCGCGCATTAACGCAAGTGCTGAGTCGAGCACACTCGATCAGATCGTCAACAACCTCTCTCGCGCCCTGACCGCCGCGCTCATGGATGCCGCTCGCTTTGAGGGCGTTCAGGTGGTCGATGAGATTTACTACGAGCTCAACACGGATTTCTGGCAGGACGATCTTGATGCGCAGAAGTTGATGGCGCTCATCCAGCTCGGTGATGTCGGCGTGATCTCGCGCTCCATCCAGCGCGATTCCATCCGCAAGGGCCGACTGCATATCCCCGAGGAGATGAGCGACGAGGACATCGACGCTGAGAACGCCTCCTCACCGCTATGAGCGCCCGCGACTTCCTGGCTGACGCCATCACGCGCCGGCAGGTCATGATCCAGCGCGCCGCCCGCGGCGTTGCCAGAGAGGCGGACGAGTCGCTTGAGAAGATGCGCTCTGACATTCAGGCCCGGCTCGCAGAGACCGACAGCAGCCTCCAGAGAGGCCTTCTCGGGGCGCTTTTGACCAGCATCGACACGATCATCGAGGGCACGGTGCAGAACCTGCGCACGCGCCTGTCAGACCGTGTCGGTGAGTTCGCCGAGGACGAGGTGGATTTCCAGAAACGCACGCTCGATCAGGTGGTCGATGGCGAGAGCCGCCGGCCGGACACTGACACGCTACGCGCTGCGGTGTTTTCCAGCGCGGCCACGCTACTCATTGGCGGGCAGCGCCAGCGCCTGAGCATCGATGAGATGGTCGAGACGTTCGCCCGCTCACAGAAAGCGGAGATCAAGAATGTGATCTCCTCGGGCTTTGTGGCGAATGACACGCCCGATGTGATCGCTCGGCGGGTGAGCCAGAAGGTCAGGGGCCGGACGCGCTCTCAGGCGCGGACAGTCGTCCAGACGGCGATGAATCACACCGCCAGCGTGGCTCGTGAGCGCTTCGTTGCCGAGAACGAGGCAGTGCTGGCCGGCGAGAAGTTTGTCGCCACGCTCGATATACGCACGACCCCCACTTGCTCGGGGTTTGACGGACAGGTCTTTGAGGCCGGTACCGGCCCGATTCCGCCGCTGCACTACAACTGCCGTTCGGTGCGAGTGCCCGAGCCGCGACCGGACTCGGTGCTCGGCGGCCTTGAGGGTGAGCGCCCGGCGATCGGGGCGGATGGCGTCAGCCAGGTCTCATCACGCAAGACATTCTCCGGCTGGCTTAACGATCAGCCGGCCGACTTTCAGCGCGAGTTCTTTCGCAAGTACCGAGACGGTGATGCGAAGTACGAGCTGTTCAAGCAGGGCGGGCTCAACGCCAAGGACTTCATCGACGCCGATGGCGCCGAGATCAGCCTGCAGGAGCTGCGCGACCAGAATCCGCTGGCTTGGCAGAAAGCCAAACCGGCTGACTAACCCGGCTAGAGGCCGGCAAGCAACCGAAGCTAGGGGCTTAGAGCAATGGCTACAGATCAGGAAATCCAGGAGCAGGCCGAGCAGAACGTCGCCGAGGAGATTAAGGCTTCCGGCAAGACCTACACCGAGGAGGAGGTGCAGCAGCTCATCGATGAGCAAGTGAGCGGGCTGAAGAACAAGGTCGAGGAGTTGCTCGGGGAGAAAAAGACCGCCGCGCAGCGCGCCAAGGAGCTCGAAGAGGAGCAGAAGCGCCAGGAGGAGGAGCGGCTCAAGGAAAAGGAGCAGTTCCGCGAGCTCTACGAGCGCGAACAAGAGGCCAAGCGTGAGCTCCAGGAGAGGCACGAGGAGTTTTTGTCACGCATCGAGCGCCAGAGCATCGAGACCGAGGCCGCCAAGATCGCCTCGGAGCTTACGCGCGACAGCGCCCGTGGCGAGCTCCTGCAGGAGAAAGCCGCACAGTACGCCAAGTTCCGTGACGACAATGTCGTCTTTGAGCTCGGCGGCGTGCCCGTGGGCAAGGACAAAATCCTCGCCCAACTGCGAGAGAAGTATCCGTTCCTGGTAGACGGGAGCGGTGCCACCGGCGGCGGGGCCGCGGGATCGAATAACGGCGGGGCCGTAAGCAATAAATCATTTGCCGAGATGTCAGGCGCCGAGCTCGCCGAGCTGCGAGCCGATAACCCAACGGAATACCAGCGCCTGCGCAATGAGTATTACGGCCAGTAAATAGGAGATTAACCTCATGGCTACCACTCGTCTTAGTGACATTATCGATGTGACCGTTTTCCGGGATTTGCCCCCGGTCAATGGTCCTGAAAAGACCGCCTTTTTCGATGCCGGCGTCGTCACCCGTAACGCGCTCCTCGACGAGCTTGCTGGCTCCGCCGGTAAGACCGCCGAGCTGCCGTTCTGGAAAGACCTCGACGGCTCGGTGGAGGTGAACTACAGCTCCGATGATCCGAGCTCAACGGCCACGCCGCAGAAAGTCGTGCAGGGTGAGCAGATCGCCCGCAAGGCGTTCGTCAACCAGGGCTGGCAGGCCGCCGATCTGGCCTCCGAGCTCGCTCTGGGTGCTCGGGCGATGGATCAGGTGCGCAACCGCACGGATCGCTACTTTGAGCGTCAGTGGCAGCGTCGCCTGATCGCCACCGTGAACGGCATTGTCGCTGACAACGTCGCCAACGACTCCGGCGATATGGTGGTTGATGTGGCCTCCGAGTCGGTCTCGGGGCAGGACGCCGGCACGAAGTTCAACCGCGATGCCTTTGTCGAGGCTACCAATACGCTGGGGGATCGTTACGACGAGCTCACGGCGATCTCGGTTCACTCGGCGGTGTACGCCCAGATGCTGAAGAACAACGACATCGACTTCATCCCCGACTCCGAGGGCAATCTGGTCATCCCGACCTACCTCGGCCTGCGGGTGATCGTTGATGATCTGATGCCTTCAGAGGCGGGCGGCACCGACGGGTTTAAGTACACCAGCGTGCTGTTTGGTTCGGGTGCCTTTGGCTACGGCGTGGGCAGCCCCGAGGTGCCGGTTGAGGTCGAGCGCTATGCCGATCAGGGCGACGGCGGTGGCGTCGAGACCCTGTGGGTGCGCAACACCTGGATTCTGCACCCCTTCGGCTTCCAGGCCACGGGCACGCCCACGGGTGTGTCGTTCACACACGATGAGCTCGCCAGCGCGAGCAACATCGACCGCGTGATCGACCGCAAGAACATCCCGCTGGCGTTCCTCGTCACTAACTAAACCGGTTAGTGCGCACAGGGCGGCCCTTCTGCGGAGGGGCCGCCTTTTTTTATGGGCCGATCAGGAGTTTTACCGATGGCAAACAGGGATGGCCTTGAGCCCGGCCAGTTGGTCGATTTTGAAACCGTACAGCGCGTCAAGCGCGCCCAGCGAGAGGCACTCAAGCATGCCAACACCAAACCCAAAGGTCGGGGCAAACGCAAGTCAGAAGGCGTTGAGGACGTTCGCGCTACCGACGAGCCGGGCGTTCCGGGTCTATCACGCACAGCGCCAGCGGGCGAACCGTCCGTAGGCGAGGAATAAGCGCGATGCCGCTTGAGATTGGCAAGCGCTATCGCATCAAAGGCCGCGTGGTCTCTATCCGCGAGTCACGCGCCCAGGACAAGGAAAAGGCGGCCATCACCTCCGAGGGCCGCGTGATCAACTTCGGCCAAGCGGGCGGGCGCATTCGCCCCGGCACGCCGGCCGGCGATAACTACTGCGCGCGCTCTGCAGGCATTGCCTCGGGCGATGCGCTCTCACCCAACGACCTAGCCCGCGCCGACTGGCACTGCCGCGGGAGCGTGAGTCAGGAGGAGGGGCCGACGCCCCTCGATGACTGATGCCGGTGCAGCGCTGCCAGAAAAACGGCCGCTCGGGCTGGAAGTGGGGGCCGTCGGGCACCTGCTATGTCGGGCGCGGCGCCAAGGCTCGGGCCGAGCGACAGGGCCGGGCAATTAGGGCGAGTGGATACAGGGGTAGCTGACTATGGCCTACGGCGATACAACCGGACTCACGAGCTACGCCACCGAGCGCGGCTTTACGCTTGAAGCGAACGCCGATGAGCTGCTCGTGCTCGCTCACGATTACCTCGAAGCGCTTGAGTTCATTGGCGAGAAGGCGAGTGACACGCAGGCCGAGCAGTGGCCGCGGAAGAACGCCTATGTTGATGGCGTCGAGCTCGATGACGCCACCGTGCCGCAGGGCATCATCGATGCCGAGTACACCATCGCGATCGCCATTGATCAGGGCAACGGCCCGGCCGCGGTCATCACGCCAGCGGTGAAGTCCGAGAGCGTCGACACGATCTCGGTTGAGTACCAGGACGGGGTGAGCAATCGCAACTTCGACCCGATGATCCGGCTGAAGCTGCGCAAGTATGTGCGCACCTCCTCGGCCGCCACCAACGTGATCAACGTCGCGCGGGCTTAGGCGATGAGCTTTGACTACACCGGCACCAAGGCGAGCGCGGAGTCGCTGCTAAAGCGCTTCGGCAGCTCGCTGACCTACACCCGCGAGACCGGCACGAGCTATGACCCGGCTACGGGCACGACATCGAGCACGACCGAGACCTACACCGCTGACACGGTGTGGACGGACTTTCGGCGCAATGAGATCGACGAGACGCTGGTCAAGCGCGGTGATGCACGGCTGCTGGTGGCGGGCGCCCCGCAGATCGATGACCGCGTCACCAAGGATGGCGTTGAGTACCGGATCATTGACACCAACCCGATCAAGCCGGCCGGCGTTCGGGTGATGACGATCGCACAGGCGAGGCAGTAATCATGCTCCGAGATGTCACCGCCGCGCTCGACCAGCACCTGGCGAGCATGCCGGGCCTGCCCGATGTCGCCTGGGCAAACACCAACTACGAGCCCGACCCGAGCGAGCTGCATCTGCAGGTCAGCATCCTGCCGGCCGGCGGCACGCTCTACTCACTCGATCACCAACAGAACACGCCGGGCATCTACCAGGTCAGCGTCGCTGCCCCCATCGGCAAGGGCTCCGGTGCGGCGCAGAACATGGCCGACAAGGTGCGCGATCACTTCGCGGCCAACCGCAAGATTCAGGATGTGCATATCGAGTCGATCGACTTCGGCCCGGCGCTCTTTGACGACGTCTGGTATGTGATCCCGGTCTCGATCAACTGGCGGGTGTTTGACTGATGGCGCGCAGCTTCGGTAAGCAGATCGCGAACTATGCCGAGAAGTACAGCGAGCGGATTCACGAGGTCACAGCCGACTTCGCCGAGGGGCTGTCGAGGCAGATCATCACTCGCACGCCGGTCGGCAACCCTGACGAGTGGCAAAACCCTGACAGTGCGCCGCCTGGCTATGTCGGCGGCACCGCTCGGGCCAACTGGATTCCCTCAATCGGGGCGCCCGTCACGAGCGCGATCGACTCGATTGCAGACCCAACCCCGAAGGTGACGGCGATCAAGCAGCGCATCCCCGGCACCATCTACTACCTCACCAACAACGTCCCGTACATCGAGCGACTGGAGTACGAGGCGTGGTCGCGTCAGGCACCTCGGGGAATGATGCGGGTGAGCATCCGTGAAGCAACCAAGTATCTAAACGACGCCGTGCGCGAGAACACCAGGAGATAGCACAATGGCATCAGAAGCATTTACCTCTGCAGGCACCACGATCGGTATTGTCTCGGGCGAGCCGAGCACCTACGACGACACCGGCTTTGAGGCCCTTACCTTCGAGACCATCGGCGAGGTGACTGACCTTGGCGAGTTCGGCCGTGAGTACAGCCTTGTCACCCACAACCCGCTCGATGGCCGTCAGACCGTCAAGCGCAAGGGTTCGTTTAACGACGGCTCGATCTCGATGACCGTCGCCCGTGTTCCTTCAGATGCGGGGCAGACGGAGCTCATCAACGCGCTCGACAGCGATGATAACTATAGCTTCAACGTCACCCTCCAGAATGGCACCGAGCTGTATTTCGTCGGCCAGGTCATGAGCTACACGGCCAACGTCGGCAGTGTCGATCAGATCACCTCGGCCTCGATCACCATCGAGATCACCGACGAGATCGTCGAAGTCTCGCCCGCTTAAACGCTAGACCGGGGGTCTTAGCATGGATTTCTCTGCACTCGACACGGTCAAGGGCTCTGATGAGGGGGCCGCGCTCTATGTGCGGCACCCCATCACCCAGGAGATCACAGACGCCTGGATCAAGCTTGCCGGGCCGGACTCCAGGATTGCCAAAAGCCGTCGCGCGGACATCCGCCGGCGGTTTCGCAATCACCGCTCCTCCGACCTCGACCTCGATGCGCTTGAGCAGGAGGCGATGGAGACGCGCGTTGCAATGACGCTCGAATGGGGCGGCATTGAGCTCGATGGCGAGGAGCTCGCGTTCACACCTGAAAACGTCCGCACCGTCTATGAGCGATTCCCCTGGCTTATTGAGCAGGTGGATAGCTTCCAGGGCGATCGGGCCAATTTTATGAGCACCAACTCCGAGTAGCGACTGACTTTGTCCGCTTTCGCGCGTGGCTAGAGACAACGCCTGAAAAGCAGCATCGGCCGCGCGCCGAGGGCTACGAGGGCAACTGGCCGCCGATTGGCGCAATGCCTGAGCTGGTGCAGTGGCTCTACGAGATAGGCCCCATTGTCCAGGGCGGCATGGGGCCGGTGCCGATCGGCTGGCAGGACATCGCCGCCTGGCAGTCAGTCACGGGGTTGGTACTCGCGCCTCACGAGGCGCAGGCCATCCGCACGCTCTCAATGGCCTACGCCGACCAGCACCACCGATCCAAAGACGCCAACTGCCCCTGCCCCTGGGCTGATCCAACGCAGGTCGACCGCGAGGCGGTGGCAGACAAGGTGAGCGAGCAATTCCGCGCATTCTCACAGCGAAGGAAAAACAATGGTAGACGTCGCAAGGCTGCAGGTTGAAGTCGATACGCGGCCGGTGAACAAGGCCCAGCGCGATCTGGGCAAGTTCTCCAAGGCCTCGACGACAGCCCAGCGCGCTACGGATAACTTCACCTCGACGCTTAACACGCTCACTCGTGTGCTCGGCGCCGTGGGGCTGACCGTCGGCACGCAGCAGCTCATCGCCTTTGGCAATGCCGCCCTGCAGTCCGCTCGCTCGATCCGCGATCAGTCCCAGGCGCTTGGCGTGACCGCCGAGCAGTTCCAGCGGCTCTCGTTCGCATTCCGGCTGGTGGGGGCCGATTCGGCGGACGTCTCGGATGCGTTGATCACGATCTCTGACCGCGCCGAGGATGCCAAGTCAGGCATGCAGTCGTTTATTGACGACTTCGCGATGGTGGGCATCGAGGTCGATGACCTGCGGTCCAAGTCTCCTCAGCAGCTTTTCAACACCGTCGCCAACGCGGTGGCTGGCGCGGAAACGCAGACCCAGCAGCTCGCTGTGGCCGCGCGCATCTTTGGCGATGATCTCGCCCGGCGGCTTTTGCCGCTGCTCCGGCGCGGAGCTGATGGCATTGGCTCTTTAGGCACGCAGGCTAATATCGCCTCCAACGAGACGGTGGAGTCGACCGCGCGGATTGCCGAAGAAGTGGCAATCATGAGCGATCAGATTCGCAGCAGCCTCGATAACGCATTCCTTGGCTTTGCCTCGGAGAACGAGGCGGAAATCCGGCGGCTGTTAGCGACGATCCTTGAGCTCTCGGCCACGACCGTCGAGAACATCGACAACGTCGCCGGCCCGGCCGGGTACGGTCTCATCGGACGGCTATTCTTTGGCAAGGGGTTTGGCAAGATCGGGCTGGCGCTGGGAGCGACCGAGCGCATGATGAATGAGCTCGTCGAGCGCTTTGGCACCGGCCGGATCGAGGACCTGGAAAGCCAGCTCATCCCAAAAACGGAGGGCCGGATTGCCGACCTGCGCTCGGAGGTTGAGGAACTTGAAAACCTGGGCTTCGGCGATGTGCCGGCGGTCGAGGGTTACCGAGAGCAGATTCAGCATCTGAGCGAGGACCTGGCGGGCTACCGCAAGGAACTCGACCGGCTCCGCAACGGGGGTGATGCCGGGCCGTCTTTGGGCAACTCTGCCGCCGATGCTCTGCGTGATGCAGCCGAGGCCACACGTAACGGCATTGAGATGCCATCGCGCTCACCGGCTGGGGCACAGGCCGGGTCACAGCGCAATCTGATTAGGGGTCCTGAAAGCCTAGCCCATGTGAACCTTATTCAGGACATGGAGTTCTCGGGTGTGCAGGACTCTTTCTCGGGCATCGAGAAGTCCGTCCAGCAGATTACCGATGAGCTACCTGTTTTCGACAAAATGATGCTCTCGATTGGCGATTCGGTCAGGGACGTCGCCGACACCATCGAGAATAGTATTGGCGACGCGCTTGAAAACTTGATCGTCCGCGGCGAGTCCGCATCCGACGTGTTCAAGCAGCTCGCGCAGGACATCAGCGCGGCCATCCTGCGCCAGCAGGTCATCGATCCCGCCGCGAGTGCAATCACCTCGGGCATCTCTGGTCTATTCCCCGGCGGGGGTGCTGGCGATCAGGTCGCATCGACCGCGCAGATGCAGAGCATGAGTTTCCTTCCTGGTCGGGCGAACGGCGGCAACGTCTACGACGGCCGCCCCTACATGGTCGGCGAGCGTGGGCCCGAGCTGTTCGTTCCTAGCCAGGACGGGCAGGTCACACCAAACAGTCGGCTTGGCGGCGGCGGGGATGTCACGGTGAACGTGATCAACCAGAGCGGCGATCAGATGGAGGCCGAGCAACAACAAACCCGGCGCGGCCCCAACGGCGAGATGACCGTCGATGTGATGGTGAAAAAGTCAATGGAGCGCCTCGACTCCCAGGGTCAGCTCGACGGCATCTTCCGCCGTCACGGCGCACGCAGACAGGGGCAGTTCTAACATGCCGACATGGCCGAGCTCTCTCCCGCAGGAAGTCCACCAACAGGGCTTTAATATCGAAACGCCCAGCGGTGCCGTGCGCACCGAGATGGATACGGGCAAACCGTTTCAGCGCCAGCGATTCACAGCCGCCGTACAGCCTTTCTCAGCGCGCGTATGGCTTGATGCCGACCAGTACGCCACGTTCGATGAGTTCTATCGCGATACGCTCGGACAGGGCGCTCTTGAGTTCGACTGGAAGCACCCGATTACTGGCGATGCCACCGCCGTGCGCTTTGACGTGACCAACCCGCCGCGGATCACCGCGATTGCCGGCGATCAGTATCAGGTACAGATGCGACTGGAGATCATCCCGTAATGGCTTTATCACAGGGCGCACTGCAGGCCGTTCTGGCTTCTGCGACAGACAAGGTTTTTCTAGAGTGCCTGACGATTACTCATTCTGAGATAAACACCGTGCGGATCGTCAATGACTCTCAGGAGCTGCAAAGGTTTGAAGGCACTTACACCAACTTCCCGTTTCGTGTGATGGCCGCATCGCAAGCGGCAGACCGACCGCCGTCTATTGAAATCACAGCGGATGCTGTAGATCAAAGCCTTGTTTTTGCACTTAGGCAGCTTGCTGGCAAACGTGAGCGAGCGAACATTAAGTACGAAATCGTTTTGGCGGACACACCTGACACTGTGGAGTTTGGCCCAGTCAACTTTGAGTTTGAATCTCTCTCTGGAGACTCTGCGACACAAATACAGATTCGGGCGTCATTTATGAAAGGCGCTCTCAATGACGCTTTTCCAGCACTGCAATTTGCTCCAAGCAATGCCTCTGCATAAATACAGAGATTATGTCGGAGTTGAGTACGAGCCTCCGCATGGCTGTTTCCGTCTTGTTGAGCAGGTGTTTAGAGGCGTTTACGGAATACACCTTGGTAAGCAAGACGCCGGGCTAGAAACCGCACAGAACAAAGACAGAACAGCCAGAGTACAAAAAAAATTGGCTGAGATGACTTTGCAAGTTCAAGAACCTCAAGAGGGAGATGTGGTTATTGTCAGAGGGCGTCCTTGGCACATTGCTGTAGTCATTGCCCCTAACATGATGCTCCACAGCTATAACGGCGGAACTAGCTGTGTTGAGGACTACAACGATTGGCGTTGGGTCAACAGAATAGAAGGATTCTACAGGTATGTCGGTAACAGTACAGGCGAGTAAGCATCCGCTAAAACCTCAATGGGTCTATGCTGATGTAGAAGCAGGCCAGAGCATCTACGAGATCGCTGGCGGTGCGCCTGTCGCTGCTTATATAAACGGCAAGGAAGTTGCCGAAGAACTGCACCGCCTGACGCGCGTTAAAGACGGCGCGACGCTAATCCTATGGCCTGTGCCGCAGGATGGGGACATCCTACGAGTTGTCGCTGCTATTGGTGTTGCCGTCATAAGCGCCGGAGTGGGCGCAGGCACTATTGGCGGACTTAGCGGATGGCAGGCCACGACAGCAGCAGTAGGCATTTCTATTGCAGGCAACATGGCGATCAATGCGCTGATCCCGCCTCAGCAGCCCGAGCAGCCAGCAGCGGCAGAGTCCTTCAACCGACTAGAGGCGGTAACAGGTACTAGCAATCAGGTTGCTGCTTTCCAGCCTATCCCGCGCCTCTATGGCACCTTCCGGTTCTTCCCCTCCATCCCCATGACGGCAAAGCCCTTTACTGAGGTTGTGGGTGATGACCAATACCTTCGCATGTTGGTGTGCCTCGGCTACGGGCCACTAGACATTGGCGGCGTTACAGTAGGAGACGGGTACTCTCGGATTACTCGATCCAGTGAGTTTGTTGAGCATGAGTTCGAGAATGAAGCTCGCTGGAACACAGGCACATTCTCTGATGTCGTTGTGTCTGGTTCATCTCTGGAATTGGCTGACAGCACAACTCAAGGCACATGGACTTCGCCGCCTCTAAGTCTATCAAATGCTGTTTCTTATAGAGCATCGACGGTAAGGGTTCAGTGGGATTCAAATAACTCACAAACCGATGTGAGTCTTGAGGCGTCCATTGACGGTGGGGCCACATTTACCCCAATCACCTCTGGAGACCCAATCCCGGGCCTTTCTGCAAACGACGACTTGCAGAACGTCAGCGTTACTATCCGCATCACATTAAATGGCACAAGCTCAACAAACCCGCAGACTAGCGATACAACCTACACCTCTCCATCCGTCAACCTTTTAGATGTGCAGGTAGATGGCTCAACCGCCATTCCTTACGCTGGCGACCCTATTAAGATCGGAGAAACCGACATCAATCAATTCGATGATGTTGAGTACGAGATCGGTGCTCCAGATGATATAAGGCTCTACTCCAATACCGTCATTGAGTCGAACCCAGCGTTTACAACTCAGAACACTGATTTTGAGGGAATCTCTGACGATGGCGAGGTTACGCTGGTCGATCAAGAATCGGCAATTAGGACAACCGACACAGATGCCGACGAAATTAGCATTGACTTTACTGGTGCTTTGTATTCGGTAAACAAGAATGCCAAGACAACCTCAGCAACAGTAACTTTCAAGATTGAGTACAGAGAAGTTGGCACGACGGCCTGGATTGCTGAGAGAGAGCAATTTGATGTCAGCTCCAGTAAGAAGCAAACAATACGTCGTGGGTTACGCTGGAATGTGCCGACTGGGCAGTATGAAGTTCGGGTAACAAGGCTTCGCACGCGTCACTCAAACACAAGCTCTGTGCAAAACGAAATCACTTGGAGCGCTCTTCGCACAATACGCAGTGTCCGAGGGTTTGATGTTGACGGCACGGTCGTCATGGCGCTTCGTGTGCGAGCAACAGATCAGCTTAATGGCCGTATTGAGGACTTGTCTGTTGAGGCAACATCTGTCCTTGATGTTTGGAATGGCGCTGCCTGGGTTCCGCAGCCCACCAATAACCCTGCTTGGATTTATGCAGACATCTGGAGTGGCACAGCTAACCGCCGTCCTGTCCCTCAGAGCGACTTGGACACTGCCGCTCTTCTTGATTGGGCTGATTACTGCGAGACAGAGGGCTTTAAGTACAACGGCATATTTGACAATACCGGCACAACGCTAGATAGAGCCGGAGAGGTTGCTGGTGCTGGGCTTGCTTCGTGGGCGTTTAACCCGGATTCAAAGATCAGTGTTGTCAGGGACATTGTGCAGTCTGTCCCGAGGATGGTCATAAGTCCTAGGAATAGCTTTGACTTTAGCTTTGAGACATCGGCTGTAGAAATACCCGAGGCTCTGAGGGTCAGGTTTGTCGATGATACGACTTGGGAAAACGCCGAGCGCCTGGTGTTTGACGACGGGTTTGATGAAACAAACGCACAGAAGTATGAGACGCTTCAGGCTAAAGGCGTAACCAACCCAGACCAAGCGCACAAGTACGGCAGGTATCACCTAGCTCAGCAGCGCCTTCGCCCCGAGCGGTTTACCTTTAAGCAGGATGTACAGCATCTTCGTTACCAACGAGGCGACCTGCTGACAATTCAGCACGATGTAATGCTTGTTGGCCTGGCGGCTGGGAGGATCAAAGCTGTCAACTCCAACACTGAGATTGAAGTTGATGAAATCTTCCCTATGCAGGCCGGGGAAAGCTACGGCGTCAAGATTCAGAAATCTAACGGGCAACTTTCAACCGTTGGTGTTCTGACTGATGCGCCCGGCACAAAAACCCTCGTGCTCGACAACGAGGTGCTTAATCTCTCTCCTGATGATCTCGTAATCTTCGGCGAGCTTGGGAGGGAAAGCATCGATGTTAAGGTCACAGAGATTCAGCCAGAGGGCGACTTCCAAGCAACTGTCACGACTGTCCCATCAGCAGACAATGTTCTTGATGCAATCGACGGGCCTATTCCTGCTTACGATCCCGTCATAACGGAGCCAGTTGACCCAGACAGAGTTCCGCCTGAAAAGCCTGAAATTGATGATCCTGACATCAGGGGCGACGCAACCAGCATCACAAGCGTTGTCCGAGACGGGGAAGGTTCTCCGACAGCGACAGTCTATGTCAATGTTAGAAACTCAGCTCAGTTCGGCTCAAGTCAACAAAACCAGCTTCGCTATAGAGAGGTCGGTACAGATGGATATGATCTGACTGCGCCGCAAGACTCATCCATATTCCGAATTGACGGCCTGAACGTAGGAACGACTTACGAGTTTCAAGCTCGCGCGGTCAAAGGTGACCGGTTCAGCGAATGGTCTGACCCTGTTGAGTACGTCATCGAAGATGAGACTGCACTTTCGCCAGCAACTCCAACCATCACTAACCTTCTTCAGGTTGATGAGCAGTTGCCCCCGATTGGAACAGTTCAGTCGTATATTCTGGTTGACTACCAGCTTGGTTCGGGCGGAGCCACACCGTCTCTGGTTGAGGTTGAGTACGGCAGCCCTTCAACAGCGCCGCTTAGAGAAACTTATGAGCCAGAAGCGGCTGTCGTCAGGTTCCCTGTTAATACTTACGGAGAGACCTTCTTTGTCCGAATCCGCGCAAGGAGTGTCCACGGCTACTGGTCAGAGTTTAGTGATGACAGCACCATAACGCCTGTAGACCCAGAAATCACCAACGCTGACCTGATCCAATTCATCAGCAATGACATCTCCGAGTCTCAGTTGAGCCAAGACCTCAATACTCGGCTTGATGATTATGGTCTTGAAATCACAGAGCTAGAAGATCAGTACACTGTAAAGATTGACAATAACGGTGCTGTGGCAGGCTTTGGGCTTGCCAACGAAGCGACTGACGACAGTGGAAACTCATTCTCCGAGTTCTACGTCAACGCAGATCGATTCGCCATCCTCCCCCAAGGGGGCAACATCGGCTCTGATGACGTGGCACCGTTCATCGTGACGAACAACCAAGTGTTCATTGACGATGTACTGATTGCTAATGGCTCGATTGATAATGCGAAAATTGCGAACGCGGCAATCGATAGCGCAAAGATTCAAAACGGTGAGATCACTAATGCCAAGATTGATTTCGCTGCTGTCGATACGTTGCAGGTTCAGGGCAACGCAATAACCGCGCCTCAGTTCGCGTACAACGACACCGATATATTACTTGATGGCAACTATACGAGTGTTGTATCTGCGACGTTTTCTAATCCCACAGGGGATACAGCAGACTTCCTTGTAATAGGTTACATGAGATTTTTCAAAAACACCACAGATGTTTTTGTCTGGACATACAATCCTGTGGGATTCCCTAACGTAACTTCATCAGATACAGCCGACGGACACGTCACGATTTTTGATAGGTTCACTTTAAGCCCAGGCCAGACTAGGAACTTTGATATACAGGTAAGAGAAAAAGACAATTTTACAGACACAGAAGTTGCTTACGCATCGCTTTATTCAGTAGGTCTTGCGCGATGAAAACTTATAACTATGTTGTTGTGGATGAGAAAGGCAGTATTTTACAGGCTGTCCAGACACCTGTTGAAGATTACCAGACAGAAGATAACGATGCGTTCGTTGTAGACACCTTGCCCGAAAAGCTGAGCGATGCTTGGTTTGATCGAGACGCCGAAGAGGTTAAAGGAAGGGTGCCGATGGAACTGTCTGTTGACAGCAATACTATTAGCGGCATCCCAGTTGGTTCATGGTACAAAGTTCTAAAAAGCGGGCGCGTATCAGGAACCCTAGAGGATGACACGCTCACTGTTAATAGCGATGTTCCGGGTGAGCAGGTGATTATTATTATTCCGCCGCCGCCTTACCTGAGAGAAGAGGTCACAATCAATGAGTAGCGTTGAGGTCAATCGTTTTAACGACCTAGATGAGGCGAAAGTCTTTTACTTAGAAAAGATTGACTCAGCAGCAGGTAAGATTCGCTCCCGCCATATAACGGCAATACCCGGGCAAGATAGCACGTACGAGTATAAAAAGAGAGACGCTGAGAGATTTATCGCGGACGGCAGTCCGGAAGAACCCGAATCCTACCCTTGGGTATCTGCGGAAGCGAGGGCAATGGAAGGCACTTTATCGGAGGCCGCACAAAGCATTGTTGAGAACGCTAAGGCGTGGCAAAAAGCTGGCGCTGCGATAGAAGAGTGCCGAATGAAAGGAAAATACAAAGTAAGGGCATCATCAACGGCCAGAGAGGCTGATGCAACTTTTAAGAAAGCAGAGTCGGACATGGAGTCAATTAGCCAAAATCTCTCGATTGATTAAGGAATCAACTAATGTCTAACGCATACACATCCGCAGGCACAGAGATTTACATCTCTAGCGAAGTGCCTGACACCATCACAGGGCCGGACTTTAGATTCCTTGATTACAAGCGTGTCGGTGAGGTCACGGATGTCTCTGAGTTTGGCAAAAGCACAGAGGTGCTGACTTATCACGCCGTCGGCAGCGATGCGCCTGTGCGTGTTAAGGGGAAGGAATCATTTGATGGGTTCACGATGCAGATGGCTAACGTGCGCTCTGATCAAGGCCAGGCCGAACTGATTGCAGCATTGCAAAGCAAGCAAAACTACAGCTTTCGCCTTCTAGTGCCAGAGCCGGATACCTATTATTTCACCGCGCTAGTCGTCGATTACAAAGTCAACATCGGATCAGCCGACCAGATCAACTCTGTGGCCGTGACCTTTGCAGTCACCAGCGAGCTAATCGTCGATGAGGACTACTTTGTGGTCGAGTATGGCTATTGGGATGACCGCGGCCTTTGGTTCGACACAGACACATGGAATGATGGAGTTTAACAGACATGCCTACTTTTGCTAACAAAGAATCCGGCGCAAGCGTAAGAGAAAAAATTAACGAAGCTATTGTTGCTATCGAGTCCGTGGACAACGACGCACTTCAGGCGGTTGCTGACATTGAGCAGCAAATCACGGATGTAGCAGCGATTGACTCAGAAGTGGTGACTGTGTCTGGGATTAGCTCCGACGTCACTACAGTTTCTACAAACATTTCCGACATTCAAACTTTATCATCTGACCTTAATGGCTCTAATTCAGATATAAGTACAGTTGCAGCCAGCATTGCTAACGTAGAAAGTGTAGCGAACAACCTATCAGATGTTGTCACGGTATCTACTAACATCAGTGCTGTGAATACTGCGGCAGATAACATAACTGCTATCCAAACTGCACCGCAGTCTGCTGCTGATGCAGAGGATTCTCAAGGCTACGCTGAAGAGTGGGCTATCAGCCCGGAGGATACCCCTGTATCAGTGGACGCTGGTGGCGACGGCACAAATGACTTTTCTGCTCTTCACCACGCAGCTAAATCTTCTGCGTCTGCATCCGCTGCCTCTACGAGCGAATCTAACGCTTTTACTTCAGAGCAAAACGCAGCAACCTCTGAAAATAACGCTCTAACCAGTGAACAAAATGCTTCCCAGTCAGAGAGCAAGGCCGCATCGAGCGCATCCGCTGCGTCAACAAGCGAGTCCAATGCAGCGACTTCAGAGTCGAATGCTGCGTCTAGCGCGTCCGCTGCTGCTACAAGCGAGGCCAACGCCCAGACTGCCGAGTCCGGTGCCGTGTCGGCAAAGGATGATGCGGTTGCGGCGAAAAACGCTACCGAGAACATCTTCGACACTTTCGACGACCGCTTCCTTGGCTCTTTTGACACAGCGCCGACCACGGATAACGACGGCAATGCAATCGTCGCCGGCGCGGTCTACTACGACACCACCGAGCAGGCGGTTTTTTTCTACAACGGCAACGACTGGGACGCCCCGGCAGCCCAGGCCGAGACCTCGGCGACCAATGCGCTTGCTTCAGAGAATGCCGCGGCTGCCTCGGAAAGTAACGCAGCAGACTCAGAGACAGCAGCCGCTAACAGCGCCAATGCCGCAGCTAGTAGCGAAACAAACGCTCAGACAGCAGCGACCGACGCTGAGACTGCGCTAGACAATTTCACCGACCAGTACCTTGGCGCTAAGTCATCAGAGCCTTCGACAGATAACGACGGCGACCCATTGTCGACTGGAGCGCTCTATTACAACACTACAGGCGGACAGCTCTACGTTTGGGATGGCTCAGTCTGGCAGGACGCAGCTTTTTCTGCCCAAGGCACGGTGATCTCCTTTAATGGCCGCGACGGGGCAGTCACCTTACAGGCTTCAGACGTAACCGGGGCGCTTGGTTATACGCCCCAAGATCAGTCCGCAGCTTACGGAAGTACGGACTTTGACACAGACTTTAGCGGCAAAAGTACCGATGATTTAAGCGAAGGGACGTCTAACCTTTATTACACAGACGCAAGGGCAGACGCTCGCGTTAACAGCGGTATAAGCACTCATGAATCTGCTGCTAACCCTCACAGCCAGTACGCTCAGTCGTCATCGCTTGCAGCGGTAGCGACAACCGGCAGCTACGGCGATCTTGCCAACACGGCAGACTCGATCGGCGCTGATGAGCTCAAGGTGGCAACTTCTGGGACATCTGGGCAGGCGCTTCTGTCTGACGGCGACGGCACATTCAGCTGGGGCCAGGCGGGGAAAACAGACGCGGAAATCCGAGGCCTGTTTTCAGCCGCAGGTGACTTGAGCTACGACTCCGCAACTGGTGAGTTTAGCATTACTGCCACCGAGCGAGCTCTAGTACAAACGCCCGTCAACGAGTCGCCAAGCGATACGGCGACAGGCACGACGCTAACGCCCACGCTTGAGGCCTCCACCTACCGAAGCCTCTACGGCGTCCCGATGGCCTCGGCGCAGTGGCAGATTTCAGAAGTCTCCGATTTCTCGACAACGATCGTCGATGAGACCGTCTCTGGGACGAGCACGACGTATACGCCGAGCAGCAATCTCTCGACGCTGACCAACTACTACTGGCGCGTGCGCTACACCGATGAAAACGGGGACGCCTCGGATTTTTCTGAGGCCACCGAGTTTACAACGGCCGATATCTTTACCGATCAGCCAACCGTCACCTCGCCGGCTGACAACGCAACGGACATCGGCGAGACGCCAACGATTACCTCGTCGGCCTTTAACACGGTCAACGGCAGCGACACCCATGAGTCATCGCAGTGGGTGATTACTCGCGTTTCCGACAGTGTCGAGGTGTTCGATTCAGGCGAGGACACTAGCAACCTTGAGAGCATCGACGTGCCCGCGGGCGTGCTCGATGAAGGCCAGGAGAGCTACACCGTCAAGGTTCGCCACAAGGGCGCGACATACGGCTTTTCCGCCTACTCCCCGGAGATCAGCTTTACGACGGCCAGCGTTTTCTTTGACCCCGAAGATCCTGCCAACATCGGCTCGGCTTACGCGGGCGGTTACCTTGTCGGCATCATCGACACCGTTGCGGGCACGATCGACAGTCAGGACGATTACCAGACCGGTGAGCGGTATGCGCTTGTGGTTTCTCCTAAGAGCCTTGAGGACGCAACCAACCCGCCGTGGGATTCTCAGGATCGCACGGGCCAGGCTGGGTCGTTCACGCGCTGGGACGGGCTCTCATCGACAGAAAACATCCTTGCGAAAAACGACACCTCTTATGAGGCGTTTGAGCATATTCGCTCAATCCGCTCAAGCGATCCGGTGCCAAGCGATGGCGGCTCAGACTGGTATCTGCCGGCGATGGACGAGCTGGAGCTTATCTACCGGAACCTGAAGCCAGTGACGGCGGATAACTATACGGGCAACAACACATACACGTTCCCGGGCTCGCAAGACATCGGCTTTAACCCGTCAAGCGATCCTACAGCCTCGGCCTACACCGCGGGCGATCCATCGCAGACGAGTGTGACGGACTTCCAGGACGGCGGCGCTGAGGCGGTCGATCTTGAGCGTTACTGGTCGAGCACAGACGCAGATGAAGGAGGCCGTGCCTGGAACCAGCTCTTCACGTACTCTGGCTATGAGGGCTACCAGACTGCCTACTTCAAGGACAACACCGACCGCTCGGTGCGTCCCGTCCGGCGCGTCGTCCTTTAACCTTTGCCCTTTGAACTTTAATGGCAAAGTCGAAAAGCCTGCCTGCGTATAAAGAAGCGCAGAGGCTTGTCAGCACGCTGCATGAGACGACCAAAAAGGCGCCCAAGGAATTGCGCCATACGCTTGTGCAGCGTCTTTTATTTGAGTCCGTGGAGCTGATTGTCGATATCGATACCGCCAATCGACTCCAGGGGCATGCGAGAAGCAATCACATTGATAAAGCGCAGCGGCGTAATGCGCGCCTCGATGTCCTGCTTTTCGTCGCAATGGAGCAGCGCTGCCTATCCAAAGGCGCCGCCGCAAAAGCAATGGAGCATATCGATGGTCTCGGCCGCCAGCTTCACGGATGGTCCGCGCAAACCAGCAGTCAGATGTCGGGGTCGCTTGCACCAAAAGCGGGGCCATCTACGCGATGACCGCAAGCGTGTACGACGACCGCGTGCCGTTTCCGCTATAAGCGAGAGGGCGAAAGCCAGCTACCACCGGGTCGCATCCGGTGGATGCGTGAATAGAAACGGCGATGGCCG
>Ga0209937_1000055_pt1 | contig 40070 bp, 34 predicted proteins | sample SalPon1_B_H2O_MG_FD_185699 | JGI IMG/M metagenome (GOLD analysis project Ga0209937, IMG submission 185699) | Salt pond water microbial communities from South San Francisco under conditions of wetland restoration - Salt Pond MetaG R1_B_H2O_MG... | ecosystem: Environmental > Aquatic > Non-marine... | reverse complement strand
TGCTATTGATATTGAAGATGTTACATCTAAAATCATTAATAATATAGAAGATTTTGGGTTTTTGGTAAATTCAAAAGAGTTTAATTATCAGTAAATTAAACAAAAAAGTTAACTGCGAAACTTCAGTTATATAATTATAAAATAAGTAATTTATTAGCGTTCAATCGATCTTGTACTATAGCAAGGTATTATAAAATTAAGATCTCAAATCGTTCATTATAAGTAAAAAAGCATGGGTTTTATGAATTTTAAATCGGACAACAATGATTCGAAATAGGCTTTTTTAAAATTTCATGAGCTTATTCTTGAGCAGGTTAACCTGAGAAAAAAAATCAGTAGTTCCCTACAAAAATTTAAAAGCGGGATTTCCTAAATAGGATTTTCCGCTTATTTTTATATCTTGTTTTCACCACAAAAAAAGATATATGAACAAAAGTAAGAACTTTAGCGGTCAACCCATCATAAAGCAGATCCTAAAATTCATAGACCGTGGAGATATTTACCGGACAGCTAAAAGACATAATAGCAACAGGTATACTAAAAAGTTCAACACCTATGAACACCTTGTTACTATGATATTCACTGTTATCAGTGGATGTAGTTCACTTAGAGAAGTATCCAGTAAAATGCTTGCCTGTGAAGGCAAGATAAATCATCTAGGTTTAAAGGACTACCCAAAAAGAAGTACATTTTCTAATGCTAACAAAAGAAGAGACTCTGCTGTCTTCTCAGACATCTATAGGTCTATTTACGAACGTTATCATAGATATTTATCGGACAGCAGACCTGACGAGCCTGCTGTTAAAGGTCTCAGGATCGTCGACTCCTCGACCATATCGCTCTTTAGTGACATACTCTAAGGCGCAGGAAGGAATCCGCTCAATGGAAAAAAGAAAGGTGGTATAAAGATGCATACTATGATAAATGCCATGGAAGATGTACCCTGTCTGGTAAAGTTCTCTAATGCAGCAAAACACGACCATACGTTCTTAAAAGAACTAGACCTGGAAAAAGGCTCGTTCGTCGTATTTGATAAAGGATACGTAGATTACAAGCAGTATCAAAGATGGACATCAGAAGATGTTTTCTTTGTCACCAGGCAAAAGCACAATGCACGATATAATAGCCTTTAAGAATTTGATATACCTGATAAAGTAGATGATGCGATATTGAAGGATGAGCGGATAGAGCTGTATGATCAAAAGCAAAAGGCATTTCACCTTAGAAGAATAGCATTTTGGCATGAAGAGCATCAAAAAGTATATGAGTTCATTACTAACAACTATGAGCTCAAAGCGGATAAGATAGCAGATATTTATAAGAACAGGTGGCAAATAGAGAAGATGTTCAAACGACTAAAACAGAACTTCCCATTAAAATATTTCCTTGGAGATAATCAAAATGCCATTGAGATACAATTATGGGTGAGCCTTATCATTCAATTGATAATGCTCGTTATAAAAAGAATGGCAGAAAGGAACTGGGCATTTTCTAATATGATGTCCGTCATAAGATATCATTTGATGACCCACATTGACCTGTTCAAGTTTTTAAAGGACCCAGATACAAAATGGGAAGACATCACAACAAAAGATATTGGTCAATTAAGCATTTTCGACCCTTAGGGAGGTTCTATTTTAAAGGTCAAATCTTTGTCAAGCAAAATAAGGCTTAGAAAAAGATTTTATCGAGATACCAGTTTTATGGGGAAACAATTCTAAAAATAAGATAAATTATCCTTATTATCTGTGCATACTCGAAGATTAATATTATATTTGCAAACTAGAAATTTTGATCTGGTAGCTCAGTTGGTAGAGCATCTCCCTTTTAAGGAGAGGGTCCTGGGTTCGAGCCCCAGCCAGATCACAAAGTGATATTGATGAGTGAGAAGTTTATCCCGAGAAATCGGGAAGCTCCAGCCAGGTAACAAAGTGATATGGATGAGTGAGAAGTTTATCCAGAGAAATAGGGTAGCCCCAGCCAGACATCAAACTTTTGTAGATGTGAAAAACTTTATATCAAAAGATGCTTTATTTTTTTTTATGATATAGAGATAAAATTAGTGCTCTTCAGATTTTCATTCCCATTATTATCTTGTTCTTTCTTTATTTATACTAAACCTGTTCATCAGGATTGAGCCTTTTTTTCATTACTTTATAAGTCTACTCATTTGATATAGCGAACAAGAAATCATTATCCGATTCATTATTGAAATTAGAAGTGATTTGACGCTCGTTTAGTACTCATGAAAAAGATATAAATGTTATATTTGTAATCTTTAAGCCCAGGTGCTGGAATTGGTAGACAGGCATGGTTGAGGGCCATGTGTCCACTAGGACGTGCGGGTTCGACTCCCGCCCTGGGCACTTTCCCCTTAAAGCGACACAGCATTGAAGCAGCTTGTTAAAATAATTTTGAACCTGGTTCCCCGATCCTATTTGATCAGTATCAGTTTAAGATTATTACCATTTTTAAAGCTTATTTTCAGAGGAAACAGATTTATCGACCCTATAGACAATTCCCATCTAAGTAGATTTTTGCCATATGGATATGAAAACATCAGAAAGAATGCGCTATCACCCACTACATTATCACTGGAAAGGCATCGCTTATTATGGCTTTATTTGAAGAATGAAACCAATATATTTACTGATAGTGTCAAATTACTGCATATTGCTCCTGAACAAGCCTATTATAAAAGGCTAAAGAATAGGGACAATATCGATTATACATCACTTGACCTTCATTCACCCATTGCGGATATAAATGCGGATATAAAGAATATGCCCTTCAAGGATGAAACTTTTGATATCATCATTTGTAATCATGTGTTGGAACACATAAAGGATGATGATCTAGCGATACAAGCGATATACTATTCTTTAAAAAAAGGGGGTTTTGCTATACTACAGATACCTTTAAACCAGAACCTCCAGAAAACTTTTGAAGATGATTCAATTGTAGATCCAGAACTTAGGAAAAAACATTTCGGTCAATATGACCACGTTAGGATTTATGGTTGGGATTTTTTTGAAAAATTAAACAATATTGGTTTTGAGTCACACGCTATTGCTTATGCAAATCGCTTTAATGTAGAAGAACAAAAGATGTACGGCCTTGAGAATGATGATCTGATACCTTTTGCAAAAAAGTACTAATCTTCAAGGATTTCTTTAAAACCATTAGTTACGTAAGTATTTATTTTCCCTTCTTTTCCCCTGTATATCAAATAGGCCTCAAATAAAGATTCTTTTTCTATGAACTTAATCGCTTTTTCATGTCCCATGGCCATCATTGCAGTTGCATATGCGTCAGCAGACATACAATCATCCATGATAACGGAAGCACTCAGAACCGAACTTGGCTTAGCTTTACCGGATAGGGGATTTATAGTGTGAACCGTTTCTTTATTGGTTTTTTTGTCGATCTTAAATTTAAGATAATTACCGGAAGTAGCCATCGCTTTGTTCTTTAGACCAACTTTGGCTGATAATTTTCTTTTTGAAGTATCTTTATTTTTAATGGGTTCATTGATTCCAATCTTCCATTGCTTACCATTGGGTTTGTTCCCTTTGGCGTAAACTTCTCCTCCGATATCTACAAGAAAATTATCAAGACCTTTACTTTTGAGGAGTTTCACGAACTGATCGACCGCATAACCTTTCGCTATTGAATTTAAGTCTACATATATTCTTTTATATTCTTTTATCAGCGTATCACCACTGATTTCTAACAGATCAAGGTTTACATATTCTCTCAATGAATCCAAATTTACCTTTTGATCTTGTTGCGTTTCACTTCCAAATCCATAGTAATTCACAAGTAGACCTGCGGTTGGGTCAAAATAACCATTTGTTTTTTCATGTATTATTCTACTTTTTTTAATAACCTCTAAGAACATATCATCTACAACTGCTTTTTTACTTCTGTTAAGCTTAGAGATCAGTGAGCTCTCCTGATAAGTGCTCATCGAATCATTAATGGAATCTATTAGTTCTTCTATAGGTTGTCTCAGGTGTTCAATGTCCTTATCATCCGTTGTTTTAATGTAGTAATAAGTGCCAAATGCTCTTCCTTTAAGTTGACCATTCTTGGTCGTGTTTGTTTCTTTAGAGCAACTTACCAGGAGTATGAGCAGAATGATAGTATATTTCATTACTCTATTAGTTCAAGGCCACTGTAGTTCACTACATAATCCGAATCAGAATCAAGCGGTTTATCGTAGTCAGAAGAATTAGCAAGACCCACGCCAGCAAAGTGGGTGATAGCCTCAAATTTTGAAGCATGATCTTTTACTTTATTTATTACGTTCGTATCGTATTCTTTAGGATCGTTAGGGTACATAACAGCTCTAACGACAACAAAATGAAGCTGTTTTTCCTTTATTGCAACGAATTGCGGATTCTTTTTAAGTTTGCTATTAACAGCAAGGAACTCGAAACCATCATTTTCGAGTTCCTTACCTACGATGTTCATTGCTAACTGATGCAATTCTTGCTCACTGAGTTGAGCCATATTTAAAATTTATCAACCTCCAAAATCATCGAACCTTATGTTTTCATCGGGTATACCAAAATCCTCACCCATCTTCTGAACGGCCTGGTTCATCAACGGCGGACCACAGAAGTAAAGTTCTATTTCCTCTGGTTCTTCGTGATGATTGAGGTAATGTTCTATTACGGATTGGTGAATAAAACCTAAGAAGCCATCACCTTCTTCATCATCGATATTTTTCTTTTCTTTCCAGTTGTCTTCTTCTAACGGTTCCGATAGAGCCATGAAAAATCTAAAATTTGGGAAATCCCTTTCTAAAGCTTTAAAATGGTCAATGTAAAAAAGCTCTCTTTTTGATCGTCCACCATACCAGAACGTTACTTTTCTCCCTGTTTTAAGCGTTCTAAACAAATGGTAAAGGTGTGAACGCATAGGAGCCATACCAGCACCACCACCTACATAAAGCATTTCAGCATCGCTTTCTTCATTAATAAAGAACTCACCATATGGACCTGAAATCGTTACTTCATCTCCTTCTTTCAGACTATAAACATATGAAGAAGCAATGCCAGGATTTACGTCCATCCAGTCTCCTTTATCTTTATCAAAAGGTGGTGTTGCGATACGCACGTTCAACATAATACGCCGTCCTTCATCTGGGTAAGAGGCCATAGAATAAGCTCTTTCAACGGTCTCATCATTCTTCATCACTAATGACCAAAGATTAAAATCATTCCATTCTTTCTTGAACTTATCAGGCTCATTAGGGTGCTCCTCTGGATGAGCAGTGATGTCAAAGTCTTCGAACTTCACAGTACATTTAGGTACCTCTATTTGAATGTATCCACCTGCTTTATATCCCATATCTTCCGGTATCTCCACTACGAACTCTTTTATGAAGGAGGCGACACTATAATTGGAAACCACCTTAGCGGTCCATTTTTTAATACCGAATATTTCTTCCGGTACTTCTATCTTCATATCTTCCTTCACCTTTACCTGGCAACCTAATCGCCAGCCTTCTGCTATTTCCTTTCTTGTGAAATGTGGTTCTTCAGTAGGTAAGATTGCTCCTCCACCTTCTTTAACAATACACTTACACTGTACGCAAGTTCCACCGCCACCACATGCCGATGGGAGAAAGAGGTCATTATCCCCTAAAGTGGATAATAATGTGGAGCCGGAACTTACTTCCATGTCCTTTTCATCATTCACATTTATATTGACCGGTCCAGAAGGTGCTAATTTTGACTTAGCCGTTAGTAAAACAAATACTAACAAAAGGGTCAATACTAGAAATACTACAATACTCGCTAATACAACATCCATAATTCTTCTCTTTTATAATTCAATTCCCATAAAACTCATAAAACCTATTGCCATCAATCCTGTGATGATGAACGTTATTCCTAACCCTTTAAGAGGTGCTGGAACGTTTGAATAAGCCATTTTTTCTCGTATCGCTGCAATTGCAAGAATGGCAAGGAACCAACCGACACCACTTCCCAGGCCATAGACCAGGGATTGATGTATACCACTGAAATCCTTTTGTTGCATAAATAGGGATCCACCCAATATAGAACAGTTAACGGCTATAAGCGGCAAAAATATACCTAACGATCCATATAGCGCTGGAGCGAACTTCTCAACGATCATCTCAACTAATTGCACCATAGAAGCAATCACTGCGATGAACATTATATAACTTAAGAAACTCAAATCTACGTCAGCCATTTCGGGACTTAACCAACTTAGTGCTCCTGCCTTTAATAGATAATTGTCGATCAAATAGTTGATAGGAACAGTGATGGCTAATACAAAAATAACCGCAGCTCCAAGTCCTACAGCTGTTTTTACTGTTTTTGACACGGCTAAATAAGAACACATACCCAAGAAGTAGGCAAATATCATATTTTCAATAAATATACTTTTAACGAATAAATTGACTAACTCCATCTTTTAATTTTCTTCTATTAGTTTTCTATTTCGGCTTCTTTGATACCAGATCACTAAACCCACGATGATCAATGCCATAGGTGATAATAGGAACAAGCCATTGTTCTCATAGCCTAAAGCGTACAATCCAGTAGAATCTTCAATGTTTGCGGCTTGATGACCCAGAACTTCAAATCCTAATAGTGTACCTGAACCTAACAGTTCTCTAAAGAAAGCAACTACTATCAATATAAGTCCATAACCGGCTGCATTGCCAACACCGTCAAGGAAGGATTTCCAAACGCCATTACCAAGTGCAAAGGCCTCCAAACGACCCATGATTATACAATTGGTTATGATCAAACCTATGAATATGGATAGTTGCTTACTTACGTCATAGGCAAAGGCTTTAAGGAATTGGTCCACTAAGATAACCAAAGATGCTACTACAACAAGTTGCACGATGATCCTAATTCTGCTCGGTATCGTTTTACGTAATATTGATACGATCATATTTCCTGCGGCCATAACGAATACAACAGCTAATGACATTACAATAGCGGGTTTTAGTTGTACTGTGATCGCTAAGGCGGAACATATTCCAAGTACTTGAACGGTGATAGGATTGTTGTCATCTAAAGGGTCAGAGAGCAACTTTCTGTTGTTCTTTGATAAAAGTTCTTCTTTTTCTTCCTTCTCTGATAAGAAAAGGAACATCTCTTGTTTCTTTTTCGACTCCTTATCCAGGTTATCGTGCTTATCTTGTAATTCTTTTTTTTCTTCACTCATGGTTAAAAGCTATTTTCTTTGAATTGGATTTCATATAGGGAAGATAGTTTTTTAATCTTTCCTGCATCATATCAGTAACGCCATCGCTGGTTATCGTAGCTCCAGATATAGCATCTACCTTATTATCATATTTATTTTCAGGTTGATTGTATCCTTTAGTTACTTTCACACCTACCAGTTCACCTTCATCATTAAAGATCTTTTCATTTCTGAAGTTTTCTTGGAACCAATCTCTTGTTATCTCTGCACCTAAGCCAGCGGTTTCTCCTTTGTGGTCAAAGATGACGCCCTGTATCGTATTGAAATTTTCCTCAAGGGCGACATAACCCCATATTGCATCCCAAAGACCTTTGCCTCTTAGGGGAATTACATAATTAGTAGTTCCTTTATATTGAGCCTTGTACATTGGGAAAACTTGCTCTTCAATGGGCTTGTCCATTTGTTTGGCTAACGAAACATTGAAAGCTCTTACTTCCTTTACCTTCTCACCTTCATTGTTCAAGGTGATTTCCTCGACGATGTGCTTATTGTAAAGTTTTTCAGCTTTTGCACGTGTACATTCAATCCCTATGGTAGAAAGTATGTTTTGCATCTTTTCCTGCCTTACGTTTTCATTTTGCATTGGTTGTAGTGAAGTAGCGGCAATTGATAAGGATGCTGCTACAACGAAAACCATCAAAATGGAGAAAATGAAGGTGTATTTATTACTGTTCTTATCCATATTATGCTGCTTTTGCGGGTTGTGCTTTTAATCTGTTCTTTCTTCTCTTGATATTACCTTGCACTACATAATGATCAATGGTAGGAGCGAATACGTTCATCAACAATATGGCTAACATGATACCTTCTGGATAGGCTGGATTGAATATTCTGATCATAATACCCAGGAACCCGATCAAGAAACCATATATCCATTTTCCCTTATTGGTCTGAGAACCACTTACAGGGTCTGTTGCCATGAACACTACACCAAATGCAAGTCCACCAACGATAAGATGCTGATACCATGGAAAGTTGGTCAGTGCATTACCTTCCACACCAAGCCACGGTAAAGCGTTAAAGATTAATCCCATAACAGCTGCACCAGCAAATCCGCTCAAAATAATCCTCCAGCTACCTACTTTTGTAAATATAAGAATTGCTGCTCCTAGTAATATAAGCAGGGTGGACGTTTCTGATATTGAACCTGGTATCATACCTGAGAACATGCTCGCCGAGTTATAAGCTACTTCCTTACCACTGGCAAGTGCTCCAAGAATCGTTTCTCCTGAAACAGCATCGACCGTTGATGCTTCACTTACCCAGACTTCATTACCAGACATATAGGTAGGATAGGCAAAAAATGCAAATGCCCTGGCGGTAAGTGCCGGATTCAGTAAGTTCATTCCTGTACCACCAAAAGCTTCTTTGGCGATAAGTACAGAGAATACAACAGATAGTGCGACCATCCACAATGGGATGTCCACTGGCATTATCATTGGTATGAGCAAGCCTGTGACGAGATATCCTTCATTAACTTCGTGACCTCTTTTCACCGCAAAGAAGAATTCAATGGCCAAACCTACACCATAGGAAACCACGATCATGGGAACTATCTTGTAAGCTCCGTGTAAGAATGCTTCAAGAATCCCTGGCTCTTGTCCTAATTGGGTGAAATGTTGATAACCAGCGTTCCACATTCCAAAAAGTAATGCGGGTATCAGAGCTAATATGACCGTGATCATTGTCCTCTTTAGGTCTACGGCATCTCTGATATGAGCACCATTCCTTGTTGTTTCTTTAGGTACGAACAGAAAGGTGTCCAGCGCATTGATCGCCGGTTGATAGTTCTCTAATTTTCCTCCTTCTTCAAAAGGAGCTCTTATCTTGTCTAATTGTTTACGTATTACGTTCATCTTTTCCTTATTTTTCTTTATCCAACTTCTAATAATACTTGATCTAATCCCTCTCTAATTATCTGTTGTGCATTGATTTTTGAGGTGTTGATATACTCCACGAGCGCAAAATCTTCAGGGATCACTTCGTATATCCCCAGGTTTTCCATTTTTTCTATATCACCTACCATACAAGCCTTTAAAAGCTGCATCGGGTAAATGTCCATAGGCATTACTTCTTCCATTTCACCGGTTACTACTAATGCTCTCTCTTCCCCATTGGTGTTCGTGTTCACGTCGTATTTCTTTTTGGGGAACAACCATGAAAGTGAAGTCTTGTGTACAGACGGGATGTTATTGTCCTTAAAAGGCAACCAACCGAACATTCTATGCTTATTACCTTCTGGTATCATACATAGTTCATTGCTGTAAAAGTTGACATGATCATCGTAGTCTATAGCTTCACCGGTCAAGACATCACCAGATATGATCCTTACCTGACTATCATCTACTTTTTCAGGTAGCACAAAATCAACAGGCGCGCCAATGATGGTCCTGTAGTAGGAATGGTCAGGCGCCGCATTGCCTGTCAATGCAATGGTTCTTTCAGGGTAGTATTTTCCAGTGTTGAACAGATGACCTATGATCGCTACATCTTCCGGCCTTAGCGTCCAAACACGCTCTTTAGCGTTGATGGGATCAGTGTTGTGTATCTGAACACCAACATTACCAGCTGGATGAGGACCACTTACATTTATGATCTCCACGTTCTCTACATCATGAAAATCAGAAGTTGTGTTCTTATCAACGCCTACGTAAACCTTACCAGGTGTTAACCTGGTCAACGCGTTCAGACCAGTCTGAAAATCCTTCATTTTATCATTTAATATAAACTCAAAAGATGCTCCCAAAGGCGCTGAATTATAAGTAGAGATGAAGATGGATTTTGGTGTATCGTTCGCATCGGCCAACACATCATAAGGTCTCTGCTTTATGAAAGCACCGCAACCGGATGAGAATATTTTTTCTTTGACATCTTCATCGGACATATTCATCGGGTCGGACTCACCAAAATCTTTAAATTCTTGCTTTTGGTCAGGTGCTATTTCTATGGAAAGAACTCTTCTTTTCGCACCGCGATTGATCGCTGTTATCGTACCGCTTACCGGTGATGTGAAACGAGTTCTATCAGAATACTTGGAATAAAACAGTTCATCACCTGCTTTTACGTGAACATCGGGTTTCTTATATATCAACTTTGGCACAGTTCCATAAAAGTCTGGCGGTTTTATTGCTATGTTATTAGGAACTCCTAAATTGATAAGATTTCTCTCAGCATCACCTTTCAGGTTTAACTTCAAGCCTTTTTTTACTTTTAGTTCGGTAGGCATTTTTGCTCTGCTTTAATTAATTGCAAATTTAATAATTAAAAGTTCATTTACAATGTCGTAACTGCCTAACTTATGATTTTTAAAATTTGTTCAACTTTTGAAAGCTTGATTTTTTTAACTTACTTTGTCTAATAATTATTTATTCATGAGATTGCTTATCCTTTTCTTCCAGCTTAATTCACTCTTGCTCATGGGCCAGGTATATGAGACCTTACCACCGGAACACATCAAAACGGTGATATTTAAGGGAAGTAACCAGAAAGTGCCGGGAAGACCAATCATACCTTTGAACGGAAGTCTCGTCCTAAAGTTCGATGACCTCAGGGCAAAGGTTGCTGATTATTACTATGAAATAGAACATTATAATTTTGATTGGACCAAAAGTGTGCTGGCCCAGAACGAATTCCTGGAAGGTTTTGATAACTTGAGACTAAGGAACTTCTCTAATTCCATAACCACTTTACAATCGTTCACGCATTATCAGCTTAACATACCTAATAAAGATACAAGAGGATTAAAAAAATCGGGCAACTACCTTTTAAAGATCTATAATGCCAGTAAAGAACTCATCTTTTCCAGGAAGTTCATGGTCTACAAAGACCTGGTGGATGTGCCGATGACCATCAGGCGGACACGTAAGATTGACAACCTGGATCAACAGCAGGTGGTCAACTTTAGAGTTGGTCGTAAGGATTTTATCTTTAGACAGCCGCAAAAGACCGTAAAGACCATAGTGGTTCAAAATCGCGACTTCTTTGAAGCTAAATATGACCTGAAACCACAATTCGTCAATGGGAATGAGCTTGTGTACCGATATGATCAGAAAGCAGCTTTCATGGGTTCTAACGAGTACTTGTTCTTTGACAATAAGAGTATCAGGATTAGTAATTTACAGATCAGGGAGATAAGAATGGGTAAACATCTTTACAACACTTATCTTCGGACGGATTTCCCCAGATACAATAAAAGCTACACTTACAATCCTGATGTGAACGGTTCTTTTAGGGTCAATACACAAAGAGGGGACAAGATCGACAGAATGGCCGATTATGCCAGGGTCAATTTTTCGTTTTCGCCGACCAGGGATATCAGAAAAGGTGAGATACATCTTTACGGTAGGTTCAACAACTACGTGATCGATGATAGTACGATGTTGACCTACAATGAATCCTCGGGTATTTACGAAAATTCATTGATATTAAAGCAAGGTTTTTATAATTATAAGTACGTCTATCTAGATAAGGATGGAAAAATGGACGGAAGCTATTTCAGCGGTAGTCATGATGAAACAGAGAACAATTATATGGTCTTAGTTTACTATCGAGACCTTGGTGCCAGATTCGATCGTTTGATCGGAATTGGCAAGGCTAATAGCAGGAACATCGTGAATTGACCCATGTCAAGGTGAAGCAATTTCCATTAATATGGTACAGCCTATGGCCGCATAAGTACCAACCACATAACCAAAGACCGCTAAAAGTACGCCAACGCTGGTCAGTGAAGGATGGAAGGCCGCAGCTACCACCGGTGCTGATGCGGCACCACCTACATTGGCCTGACTGCCTACGGCCATGAAGAAATAAGGAGCTTTGATAAGTTTGGCTACCAATATCAAAAGACCGGCGTGAATACTCATCCAAACCAGACCTATCGCGATAAGTCCTGGATTGTCAAACACCGTGCTCAAGTCCATTTTCATCCCGATCGTCGCTACCAGGAAATAGATGAAGATACTTCCTATGCTGCTCGCGCCAGCTCCTTCATATTGTTTCACCTTAGTAAAGGATAGAAGTACACCTATCGCGGTCGATATCGTTATCATCCAAAAGAACTTGGAGGTGAAGGAGGAAAGAGCGGACGAGCTGTCCTGAAAAGCTTCAATGGACAATAGCGTCGCGGAAATATTATCAGCTGACCAGTGTGCTAGGCCAACTCCCGTAAAAGCGATACCTAACATGATCATATAGTCCGTCAAGGTGGGTTTCCTGGAAATGCTCTTTGTAAAATTGACCACCTTTTGCTTCAATGCATCAATGGCGCTCGTATCTGAACCTAACCATTTGTCGATACTCTTCTTTTTACCTATTCCTACTAATAGGGTCGCCATCCATAAATTGGCCACTACGATATCGACCAGGACCATACCGCCATATTTGTCCTTGTTATACTCGAATATCTCCAGCATGGCGGCTTGATTCGCACCTCCGCCGATCCAGCTTCCGGCAAGTGTGGACAATCCGCGCCAAACCGCATCTGGACCGGCACCGCCAACGCTTTCCGGTGAGAACGTCGATATCAATAAAATGGCGATCGGACCGCCGATCACAATACCTACCGTACCTGTAAAGAACATGATCAAAGCTTTTAAACCAAGGTTTGCAATTGCCTTCAGGTCAATACTGATGGTCATCAATAACAAGGAAGCCGGTAGGAAATACCGACTTGCTACATAATAAAGTTGAGAGGAGCTATCATCTATAATTCCTAAAGAATTGAATATCGCCGGAAGTAGATAGCACATCAGCAGTGCAGGGACGTACTTGTAGAAGGTCTTAAAGAAATTGTTCTCTATAGATGAGGTATAGAATATAAGCCCTAAGCAGAGCATCAATATCCCAAGTGTAATGGCATCATTACTGATAAGTGCTGAACTTTCCATGTCGAAGTTTTGCGGATAAAAATAATCAACTTCAAAGAACTCAGGAAGAACAGGGCAATAGTTGCCGCTTATAGTTTCTTTATGAAGCTTAAGATAACTTGTTTCAGTTCATCAACTAAGGGCAATTCCGGCTTTTGATAAGTTTGTTGATTGGCCAGATCTTTAGCTTTGCTTTCCTTTAGTACATGATTCATATTATCTATGATCACGAGCTTTGCTTTCGGTTGAGCTTCTTTTAATTTCTTAGCCTGATCTACATCTACTTGCAAGTCTTGATCCCCGTTGATAATCAATACAGGTTGATCTACTTTAGCTATAAGTTCCTGCGGATCATATTGCATCCATGAATGAAGAAGAGGCTGTGCTTGAGGTCTGAAAAGGGAAAAAAGTTGCGGCGGATAATCCTTGACCTTACCTTTGATCTTGAGCGAATCAAGTGCCTTCCTGAGCGCTTTTTTTGATTGAGGAAGTTGTTTTTTTAGCTGATCATAAAGTGTATGATCAATACTTTCACCTGCTCCGGCGATCGATATAACCGCATCGCCTATTTCCTGTGCAGCGATCAAACTCACCAATGAACCCTGGCTGTGACCTATTAATATTATATCATAATGATCATTTGTTTCTTTAAAATACTTAACAACAGATCTTGCATCTGTAACATAATCTTCAAATCTTAGATCTGATTCAGTAAAGGCGAGATCTTTCATCTTTAAAACCCTTTTATCATAAGTAAAACAAGCTATACCATTATCCGCCAGATGGGTAGCCAATTTTTTATAAGCATCGGTTTTGATCATAGACTGATTGCCATCGCGATCTACGTCACCGGATCCGCCTATAATAATAGCTAATTTTGTAGATGCTTCTTGAGGCTTATAATGATCGCCGATCACGTATTTGTTGATTTTGACCTCATTTACTTCAAAACTCTGTGAAAATCCCTGATCAAAAGAGATTAATGTAAATACAACTGTTAAAAATATATAGGTAGATCTCATAATGATTTGATTTTTTTATAAGTAATAAATGAATAGATAACTGGTACTGCGATTAGTATGATGGTGACAACTACTAATACGCTGATCAATATGTCATCAGGAAGCAAAAATCCAGATATGACAAGTAGAATACCGCCTATGAACCATACGATGCCAGATAAATAATGCGTCTTCCGCCAGGTCACCTCACTTTCTAAGGTCCAGGGCGTTCTCACCCCTATGAAGTAATTAGGCTGTAAAGTCTTAAAGTAATTCCCGAAGGCTGCGTACAAAAAGCCAATAGCGGCCAAAAGCAAACTTAGGTCAGCTGTAGATTCGTTTTTAGTAAGATAGAGAAAGAACAAACACAATATGGTAGAGAACATGACCAATATATTTTTCAATTGATGATACTTTTTACCCATTTTATGTACTTTTTTCTTAGGGTCAATAAATGGAACTACTAGAAATAGCACGTAAGTTAGAAGCGGTAATACTAAGGGTAGGATGATCAATGTCTGCTTATTTCCATATTGGTCGATCTCTCCTTTTGCATTCCAGTGGATAGGTACTTCATCAGGTAAATCCTTCCATATAAATCCCAAGTATGCAAAAGATAATAGCACGAATAGAAGGCTTGTTATTTCTTTAGATAAATTAAATTTCATGACCTTATTTTTTAAAAGTTATTAACCAGTTTAGCAGATCTTCCATGATAGTGGTATTTAAAGAGTACTTGATAAACTGACCCTTTTTTTCACCTGTGATAAGATCTGCTCTTTTCAAAATATCCAGATGATGACTGATACTTGGTCTTTTCATATCAAAATGCTGCGCGATCTCACCAGAGTTCATAGGTCGTTTTTTAAGTAGTTCGATCATTCTACGTCTATTAGGGTCGTTCAGCGCTCTAAAGACATCGTTCATATTTTTATATTTAGACAAATATCTAAATATCTAATCAATCACACAACTTTTTTATTTATCTTATTTTTGAGGGTTCAAAACGAGCTTATGGAATTTTCTTCTCGACTATTGGCCAATGCTGTTGATGAAATGTCGCAACTCCCGGGAATAGGAAAAAGGACCGCGCTCAGGTTGGTCTTGCACTTGTTAGATCAGCCTAAAGAACAGACCTTTGCGCTCGCCCGATCGCTTACAGAGCTTAAAAAGAACATTAAAAAATGCAGGAACTGCCATAATATAAGTGATCAGGATCTCTGCGAGATATGCAGTAACGCCTCCAGAAAACAAGAACTGGTCTGCGTAGTGGAAGATATAAGGGACGTGCTCGCCATAGAGGCTACCCAACTTTACAACGGGAAATATCATGTACTAGGCGGTAAGATAAGTCCGATCGATGGCATAGGACCAAGTCAGTTGACGATTGATTCCCTTATAAAAAAAGTACAGAACGGTCAGGTCAGTGAGTTGATCTTCGCCCTAAGTGCAACCGTTGAAGGTGATACCACTAACTTTTACATCTACAACCAGCTCAAGGAAAGCGATGTGAAGTTGACCACCATTGCTAGAGGAATTCCAGTGGGCGATGACCTGGAGTTCGCTGATCAGATCACACTGGGAAGAAGTATAACACAAAGGGTTCCATTTGAGAATTCATTAAAAAAGGATTGATTGGAATTAAGCATCGTCATTGTATCTTACAAGGTTCCATTCCACTTGATGTTATGTCTGGAAAGCCTGGAGTCTGCGCTCAAGAACAACACCCATGAGATATTCGTTGTGGACAATGATTCTAACGATATGACAAAAAGCCTTTTAAATGAACATTTCCCTTATGTTAATTTTATTCAAAACACGGAAAATGTAGGCTTTGCTCGAGCTAATAACCAGGCGATACGTAAGGCCAGTGGTAAATATGTATGTCTGATAAATCCCGATACCGTTGTAGCAGAAGACACGTTCTCAATATTGTTCAAGGCCGCCGATCGATCTAAGGACCATGGTATATTAGGTTTGCAAATGCGTGATGGTACAGGCGAATTCTTACCCGAAAGCAAGGTGAACCAATTAACGCCATTGAGAGCGGTTTCGCGTTTGTTAGGTTTCTCTAATCGTTATTTCAACAAAGATATCCCATTGGATGAAGACCATCCCACGCATACCTTGGTCGGTGCCTTCATGTTCTTTAGAGCATCGGACTATCGGTCTATCAAAGGCCTTGATGAACGCTATTTTATGTACGGAGAAGACATTGACCTAAGCCATCAGTTCATGTTGAACGGGAAACAGAACTACTATATTGGGTCTGCCAGTATCATACATTTTAAGGGAGAAAGCACTTTAAAGGATGCTACCTACCTCAAAAGGTTCTTCCATTCCATCATGATCTATTTTGAGACGTATTACAACTATCCCAGATGGTCAAAGTTCTGGATAAGAACAGCGTTTAAACTGATCAAACCGATGAAGAAGCTCCGTTCGACGAAAAAGAAGAAGCTAGTTCAACCGGAGTGCATTCTTGTTTTTACCGATAAAGTATCGGTGACGAGAAAAATTGCTTATTCATTTAAGCTTCAGGTTGACCAATTACCCTCAGATAAATTGAACGATAAGCAGATAAATAAGGCCATGGTCATCTTCGATATGGAAAACTTGAACTTTAAGGACGTCATCGCTTTTATGAAAGCTAATTCTAAGTGTCACAATCACTATCGCTTCAAACCTGCTAAACAGGATGTACTGATAGGCAGCGATAGTAGAACGAACATGGGAGAGATCAAACATTTGAAAGATCAACAAAATTAACCGCTATTTTTAGTATTTTTGCAATGAAAATTTCAATAATTAGAATATTCAATTATGGCAACAGTAGAACTCAAACTTCCTAAGATGGGCGAAAGCGTGGCAGAAGCTACCTTAACGAATTGGCATAAGGAAGTGGGCGACACGATAGAACAAGATGAACCGGTATTAGAGATCGCCACGGACAAGGTGGATTCTGAAGTACCTAGTGAAGTAGATGGTGTTCTCAAAGAAAAGAAGTTCGATGTGGATGATGTTATTGAAGTAGGACAGACCATTGCTATAATTGAAACGGAAGGAGAAGCAAGCTCGGAAGAGGAAGGCGATGATGAAGAGCTCGTGGAAACCGGAGCAGTTGAAGAAGCCGCATCCAGAGTATCGGCCGCTAAAGAACAAGTAGCCACCACGGAAGACCTAAGTAGTTCCAGCCGATTCTACTCTCCATTAGTAAAGAACATTGCCAGAGAAGAAAATATAAGTTTTGAAGAGCTCGAGTCTATATCAGGAAGTGGTAAGGAAGGTCGCGTTACGAAAGATGATGTCTTCGCATATCTAAAAAGTCGTGAAGAATCGGGAACACAGGAAAAAGCAGCTCCTCAACCAAGTATACAAAAACCTGAACAACCTTCAGCTCCATCTACTAACGGGAGAACAGCACCGGCATCCGTACCCGTTGAAGCACATCTAGGTGATGATGTACAGGAATTAAGCCGGATGGGCAAATTGATCGCATCACACATGGTCAATAGTATACAAACCTCGGCACATGTTCAGTCGTTCATTGAAGTAGACGTTACGCCCATATTTCAATGGAGACAAAAAGTAAAAGACCAGTTCCAGCAGCGCGAAGGGGAAAAATTAACTTTCACGCCTATTTTTATGGAAGCGGTCGTTAAGGCGATAAAAGACTTCCCGCTGGTGAACATCTCCTTGGATGGTGATAAGATCATCAAGCATAAACACATCAATTTAGGCATGGCAGCAGCCTTGCCGGATAATAATTTGATCGTTCCTGTGATCAGAGACGCAGATCAGCTTAACCTGACCGGTTTAGCTAAGCGTGTAAACGACTTGGCCAACCGAGCCAGACAAAACAAACTTAAACCAGATGAGACTCAAGGCGGAACCTACACGGTAACAAACGTAGGTACCTTTGGTAGCGTGATGGGAACGCCTATTATCAACCAGCCGCAAGTAGGTATCTTAGCTTTAGGCGCAATAAGAAAAGTACCGGCGGTTATAGAAAGCGATCAGGGTGATTTCATAGGTATCAGGCACAAAATGTTCTTGTCCCATTCTTATGATCATCGTGTGGTCAATGGAGCTTTAGGCGGTCAATTCGTTCAGCGAGTTGCCCAATATCTGGAAAGTTTTGATACTTCTAGGACGGTTTAGTGAAATTTGAATTTATTTTTTTGATGATAAAGCTTTTTAATCATTTAAAAGTTATTTCTCACATAAAGCATTTGTTTAATAGATTATTAATGTAATAACCATAACTAAATAAGTTGATACTTTTACATTATGGAACAACAACCTTGGGATTACTATTTAATGGCAGCCATGTATGGTTTTGCTGGTTTAATACACTTTATTAAACCTAAAATATATGAAAAAGTGATGCCGGATTTTATGCCGCGACCTAAATTATTAGTTTATCTAAGTGGAGTGGCTGAAATTGTCTTAGGTGCAGCTTTGTTGATATCCGGCCTTAAAAATTGGGTAATTATCGGAATAGTGGCAATGCTTATCGTCTTTATGATCGTTCATATCAATATGCTACGTGGCGGAAAACATGCAGCCGGTGTTCCTATGTGCATCCTTATCTTAAGAATTCCCATTCAGGCTGTCTTGGTTTGGTGGGCATTCCAATATTACAATTGATCTATGGCAAACAATAAAATAGAAGAAAAGTTTAACGAAAGAGAGTTGGACCGCATCATCGAAATGGCCTGGGAAGATAGGACGCCTTTTGGCGCGATCGAATTTCAATTCGGTATTAAAGAAGATGAAGTGATCGAAATCATGCGGCGCAATATGAAAAAGAGCAGTTTCAAAATGTGGCGCAAGCGCGTACAGGGAAGATCCACTAAACATAAAATGAAACGTTCAGCCGATCAAACCCAATTCAAATCTTCACGTCAGAAGCATATTTCTGCGAATAAACTATCTAAAAGATGATAATTAAAGAGATGCTTATAGTTTTTTCTTCAATGTCCTATTTGTAAATAGCAATTATCCGAAAAATTAAAAAATTGTAGTTGTATTTTCTAAAATAGCTTACTTAAGTAACGGTGCTTAAATTAGTAATAAAAATATTTCAAATCATATTTTACTGTAAATCAAATTTTTAAGATAAATTCTCTAGACTTTTATTTAGGCTATATTATATTTTAATAATTGTTTAGTCTGTAATTTAGCTAATATACTTATAATTGCAAGGTATTTATTAAGATGAGGTGAGAGAACGGCTCGAAGAACCTCAGGCAACTTCAAGAGTTGAAAAGTGCCAAAACCGTCCAAAACAAAGGAATAATAAAGCCATGAAAACTAATTTTTACCCTTTCCAGTTTACATTTCTCCGATTTAATCACGCACACCCTATGTGTTGCTGTCGAAACATGTGTTGCTAATATAAATCTAAGCACTCACAAATTCTTCTAATTTTCAAGTAAATTTTGAGCAAACATCTACGGTTTGTTTGAATCATAATTCAATCTTATTTTAAAACAACTAAATTAAATATCATGTCACAAAACAATTCACAACTTGCATTTGAAACATTGCAATTACATGCCGGACAGGAAGTAGATTCGGACACCGGCTCCAGAGCAGTCCCTATTTATCAGACCACTTCTTACAATTTCAAGGATAGTGAACATGCCGCAAATCTTTTTGGACTAAAAGAATTCGGGAATATCTATACAAGGATCATGAATCCTACGACGGATGTTTTTGAGAAAAGGATTGCCGCACTTGAAGGTGGTGTAGCCGCTGTAGCCGTGGCTTCCGGACAGGCAGCGCAGTTCATAGCCTTGACCAATATTTTGGAAAGCGGTGATAACTTTGTTTCATCACCTTTTCTATATGGTGGTACATTTAATCAATTCAAAGTATCTTTTAAGCGTCTAGGGATTGACGCTCGATTTGCAAAAACTGATCAGGCTGAACATCTAAAAGAAAGGATAGATGAAAATACGAAAGCCATTTATCTGGAAACGATAGGAAATCCGGAGTTTAATATTCCTGATTTTGAAGCTGTAGCTGCCTTAGCAGATGAACACAACATTCCGCTTGTGGTTGATAACACCTTTGGAGCAGCCGGTTACATCTGCCAACCTATCAAACATGGCGCTCATGTCGTTACTAATTCTGCCACTAAATGGATCGGCGGCCACGGGAATTCCATTGGTGGTGTCATCGTCGATAGTGGGAATTATGATTATGGGAACGGTAAATTTCCGCAGTTTAGTGAACCCAGTGAAGGTTACCATGGATTGGTATTTGCAGATGTCTTTGGGAAAGATAATGACCTGGGCTTGCCGAATATCGCATTTGCTATTCGGGCAAGAGTAGAAGGATTACGAGATTTTGGTCCGGCTTTAAGTCCGTTTAATTCCTTTCTTTTATTGCAGGGTTTAGAAACATTGTCACTGCGCGTTCAGCGTCACGTTGATAATGCACTTAAAATAGCTAAATGGCTGGAAGCTAAAGATGAAGTTACTTATGTCAATTATCCGGGTCTTAGCAGTAGTAATTATCACGACAGAGCTAATAAATATCTCACAAACGGATATGGCGCCGTATTAACCTTTAAAGTAGAAGGTGGAAAAGAACAAGCAGACCAAATTGTTAACAACGTAAATTTAATCAGTCATTTAGCGAATGTAGGCGATGCCAAAACCTTAATCATTCATCCCAGTAGTACTACTCATCAGCAATTGGCGGAAGAAGAACAGAAAGCCGCAGGAGCCGTTCCCGGATTGATCAGATTATCAGTAGGTATTGAAAATATTGATGATATTAAGAACGATCTAGAAAATGCTTTTGTGCAATCAAAAATTCACGCTTAAATGAAAGTAGGGCGTCTTGAATTTACTGAACATGAACTTTTGCTAGATGAAGGTTTTACCACTGAAAACGGCGAGGAGATTGATTTTGCTAAGATATCTTACCATACCGCCGGCAAGCTTAATGAAGATAAAGATAATGTAGTTTGGATATGTCATGCGCTAACCGCAAATAGCAATCCCGGCGAGTGGTGGCCTGACTTTTTTGAAAGCAATAAGTGGTTGTCATCTGATGACCACTTTATTATATGCGTCAATATTCCGGGAAGTTGTTATGGCACCTTTGGGCCTTTAGATCTGGGTAATGGTAAAGCACTTTATCATGATTTTCCACAAATAAGCATTCGTGATATTGTAAAATGCTTGCGAATGGTAGCAAATGATATCGGCATTGGAGAAATTGCTTATTTAATAGGCGCTAGTATGGGCGGTCAGCAAGCTTTAGAATGGGCGATACAAGAACCGGACAGAATTCAAAGATTGGTGTTACTGGCAACAAATGCCAAGCATTCCGCATGGGGAATCGCCTTTAACGAATCTCAGCGATGGGCAATTGAAACCGACCCTACCTGGAATGAAAGTGATCCTAATGCCGGATTAAATGGCATGAAAGTGGCAAGAAGTGTGGCGCTTTTAAGCTATAGAAGTTACTCAGGATTCCATCTTACTCAAGATGATCATTATCAATTTAATGAGCAACGTAAAGCAGAAAGTTATCAACGTTATCAAGGCGAAAAATTAGCTGGCCGATTTAATGCATTTAGCTATTATATGTTATCAAAAGCGATGGACAGCCATGATGTATCCAGAGATCGAAAAAGTTTAGAAGATGCACTTGAGCGTATAAAAGCGGATACTTTAGTGCTCAATTTACGGGGTGATCTTTTATTTCCCTTCGAAGACCAAAAATTCTTATCAGATCATATTAAAAATTCAAGATTAGAAAAAATTAACAGCCAATTTGGACACGACGGATTTTTGATCGAAACCGATCAGATCAAAGAAGTGATCTACAAATGGCAGCATCAACTAGATAAAATTAAAGTCAATGAAAAAACAGCATAATATCCCTACCGGATTGTTTGGATTTGGAACCGTTAATGAAGGGTTATATGAATTACTTGAAAAGACCAACAATCATAGCCTTGATATCCAAAAAATAGTGGTTAAGAATAAAGATAAAGCAAGAAAAATCAAGAATGGCAAGCTTAGCTATGATCCGGATGATATTCTAGAAAATCAAGAAATTCAATTAGTCATTGAAGCCATTTCAGACGCAGAAGCCGCTTATCATATCGTGACCAAAGCGATGGAAAATGGAAAAGACGTAATTACGGCAAACAAAAAAATGGTAGCCTCTTATCATCAGGAACTTTTAGATATTCAAGGATCAACCGGAAGAAAAATGTTTTATGAAGCAGCAGTTTGTGGTGCTATTCCGGTAATAAGGACACTAGACCAATATTTCCCTTATGACAAAATATCATCGATAGAAGGCGTCTTTAACGGTACGGCTAATTTTATATTATCAAAGATGGAAGAAGGTGCCAGCTACCAGGATGCACTTCAGGAAGCTCAGGACCTTGGTCTTGCAGAAGCCGATCCTACCAGTGATGTAGAAGGTTGGGATGCAAAATATAAACTATGCATCAGCCATAAACATGCTTTTGGGAAAACGATTTCACTTAATGAGGTGCCTAATTGTGGTATCGATAGGATTTCAGCCACTGAGCAACAATTCGCAAAAGAGAACAACTACCGCATCCGTTTAAAAGCAATCGCTGAAAATGGTAAATTCAGCGTCTTACCGCATTTTGTTTCAGAAGATGATTTCGCTTACCATTTAAAAGGGGAAGCTAACTATATGGAAATCAAAAGTCAATTTGCCGGTGATCATATCCTACAAGGACCCGGCGCGGGCGGATTCCCTACTGCATCTGCAATAGTAAGTGATATAGGACTTTATCAGGAAGGTTATGATTATCAATATTCCAGATCAGATTCCAATAATATCAACAGTGAAGTAAATACCTGGTTTTACGTAAAAGGTGTTGATGAGGATAAACTGGCAGAAATTACGGCTAAGTATATAAAAGAATCGATAGAGGATGAAACTTTCTTTCTGGTCAATTCGAAACTGCGTGATATCAATTCTTTGGATCCAGCTCTTCTAGTGGTCATAAACGAAGATGTTGAGCAAAAGTTCAAAAAGTAAATCCATATACTTATGAGATGAGGAAGATGAAAATCATTTACCTTCGTGGCAAAAAGAACAAATGAGCGAGTTTTGGGTCATAGGATTGATCGTGGGCTATTTTGGGGTACTGATAGGCATTTCTTATTTGACCAGCAGGAATCAATCCAATGACACTTTTTTCAAGGCGAATCGGCGATCTCCCTGGTTTCTGGTGGCTTTTGGGATGATAGGAGCCAGCTTAAGCGGCATTACTTTTATTTCTATTCCCGGAACCGTTGGTGAGAACAGTTTTAGCTATTTTCAGGTGGTCCTGGGCTATACGATCGGCTATGCTGTTATCAGTCTGGTGTTATTACCGCTTTACTATAAGATGAACCTGACATCCATCTATGAATTCCTCAAAGCCAGATTTGGTCGTTCCGCCTATAAAACAGCTTCCGCATTCTTTCTCCTATCTCGTATCGTAGGGGCGGCATTTCGCCTCTTTCTCGTGGCCAATGTGTTGCAGTTGATATTGTTCGATGACTTGAATATCCCTTATTATGTAACGGTTACAGTAACCATCTTATTGATTTGGATCTATACCTTTCGCGGTGGTATAAAAACGATCGTTTGGACAGATAGTTTGCAGACTTTCTTTATGCTACTTTCAATGGGAATTACCATGGTCATTATTGCAGATGAAATGAATATCGCAGCTGATCAATTGCTCACTTACATAGGTGATCATGAGCAGTTCAAGATATTTTTCTGGGAAGATCTTAAAAGTGCTAATTTCTTTGGGAAACAATTTATATCCGGGGCTTTCATAGCGATCGTCATGACGGGACTAGACCAGGATATGATGCAAAAGAACCTGACATGCAGGAACTTAAAAGAAGCTCAAAAGAACATTTTTTGGTTTACCATCACTTTAACGCTGGTAAACTTTCTTTTCCTTTCCCTTGGCATATTGCTATATGATTATGCAGCCATTAATGGTATCAAAGAAACTAAAGATGCCTTATTCCCGGCTGTCGCTACCTCTGACCTGATGCCGATCAGCGTAGGTGTATTTTTCCTTTTAGGCTTGATCGCTGCGGCTTATTCCAGCGCAGATAGCGCATTGACATCTATGACAACTTCGATAAGCGTTGACCTTTTTGAAATAGAAAAAAATCAGTCGCCAAAAAAGCAAATCTACACACGAAAAATTATTCATGTGGCAGTTTCACTAACTTTGATCGCTGTGATGATGGTTTTTAGATATGTTATTCAGGATGCAAGTGTTATCAATAAATTATTCAAATTCGCGGGTTATACTTATGGACCATTACTAGGAATGTTTGCCTTTGGCATTTTACTAAAAAGAAATGTGACAGATCGATGGATTCCTATCATTGCGATTATAAGTCCTGTTTTGAGCTATGGGTTAGATAGCTCATTAAGCCATTTCTACAATTTTGATTTGGGTTTCTTTGTACTTATTGTTAATGGACTTCTTTGTTTCATAGGACTATCTATAATTTCTTCAAAAACTTCTTCACCTTTAGAAATAAAGAAGGAAAATTAATCGAAAATAATTAGAAACTAAAAATTAATATTAAAAGTCAATGAGTTGCGTTAAATACTGTTAAAGATTGTAACATATTCGCCTTTTTAACGTTTAACAGTATGAGTTCAAGTTTAAAATTTATTTGAATTAGCCTTTGAAAAAATAGAAAACTTGTAATCCTCGCTTGAAAAAGCGAGGTTTTTTTATGATATTATCACCATTTAATGACGGCACTACCCCAGGTAAACCCACTCCCAAATGCAGCCAATACTAAGTTATCGCCAGATTTAAGCTTCCCGTTCTCCCAGGCTTCTGTCAGGGCGATAGGAATGGATGCTGCCGTTGTGTTGCCATATTTTTGAATATTGTTGTACACCTGATCATCAGACCAGTTGAATTTCTTTTGTATGAACTGTGCTATGCGTAGGTTAGCTTGATGAGCAATAAACAGATCGACATCTTTCGGTGAAAGTTGATTGGTCTGTAAACCTTCCACGATCACTTCTGAAAAACGAACTACCGCATTCTTAAAAACTAATTGTCCGTTCATGTAAGGATAATAATCAGGATTTTCCTGAGGCGCTTCTTCTATAATATCATCAACCCAATGTTCAGTGCTTGGACTAACCAGTGATAATTCTTTAGCAAACTTTCCCTGCGAATGTAAATGGGTAGATAAGACCGCATGATCATGATCCTCTGTTCTTTGTAAGACCGCAGCTCCTGCACCATCACCAAATATCACCGAGACGTTCCTTCCTCTTGTGGTCATGTCCAATCCGCCGCTATGATTTTCACTGCCTATTAAAAGTACGGTCTTGTACATACCGGTTTTGATGAATTGGTCGGCGACGGATAGGCCGTAGATGAATCCGCTGCATTGATTCCTCACATCCAGCGCTGGACAGGTATCGATATCAAGCATTTCTTGCACTTGAACGCCACATCCCGGGAAGTAATAATCCGGGCTTAAGGTTGCGAAAACGATAAGGTCTACATCGTCCTTATCTACTTTAGCTCTTTCTAAGGCTTGTTTTGCGGCTTTACAACCCATAACGGCCGTAGAATTATCATCGCCCGGTTCTATATGCCTACGCTCTTGAATACCGGTTCGTTCAACGATCCAATCGTTACTGGTTTCCATTATTTTTTCCAGATCGTGATTTGTGACCACATTTTCAGGCACATATTTGCCGAGACCTTTTATTTGGGAATGATACATATTTATACAATTTCTGAATATGGCAATATACTTATTTACCGATAATGCCTATTCATCAAAACCTGAATTTACTATGCTTGCATAATAAAAAAATCAGCAACTATTCTTTGCTGATTTTGAGAATAAAATAACTAATTATCGATCAAGCAGATTTTTTGCCGTCGATATATTTTTTGTAATGATCAACATCTATTTCAGCTTGAAGATCGTGAAGCAAATTATATAAACCAAAAAAGGTTCTGTTCATATAAATAAAATGTTTGCTACCTCGGTTTCCGTTCATTCTTCGCAACTCTTCATCCTGACTATATTTCTCACTTAAACTAGAAACTTTCTGCCAGAAATCTTCATTACCAAAATCAAAAGTATCGCTGTGAAAAGGTGTGGTAAATAAACTAAGCATTTCATGAAATAAACCAGTAAAATACTTGATTTCTTCTTTAGTGTCATCTGTTCGAAGAATTTCTAATTCTTTTAATTTTTTATTTAAAATTTTAGGGTCATTGATTTTTTGAGGATCGGCCACTTCAAAATAAGGCTTATAAAATTGATCCGGTATCTGCTTGATGCAACCAAAGTCAATCGCTACTAATTCATGGTCTTTTGTCACCAGAAAATTACCAGGATGTGGATCCGCGTGTACTTCTCCCAATTTGTGGATTTGATACATATAAAAGTCCCATAATATCTGACCTATTTCATTTCCCACTTCTTTACTAAAGTCCGTTTTGGCAAATTCACTTAAATGCAAGCCATCCATCCAATCCATGGTAATTACCTTTTCGCTGGATAGTTCAGGGTAATATTCCGGGAAATGAAGACCCTTGATGTGTGAACAATCGCTAGCGGCGCGCTGACTCTGCTCGAGTTCAAGCTCATAGTCAGTTTCCTCCATCAATTTATCTTCTACTTCCTTAAAGTATTTGTCAGAGTCTTTTCCCTTTATGTTGAACATTCGTGTAGCAACGGGTTTCACCATCGCCAGGTCAGAACTGATACTATCTGATACGCCGGGATATTGAATTTTTACGGCTAATTTCTTACCATATTTTTCCGCTTGATGTACCTGACCGATACTAGCGGCGTTGACCGATTCAAGATTGAACTCATCAAAAATATTTTCTGGATAATCGCCATGGTATTTGTTGAAGGTTTTTCTTACGAGCGGAGCGGAAAGCGGAGGAACACTGAATTGCGCTAAACTAAAGCGCTCAACGAATGCATCGGGCAATAGATTTTTCTCCATTGACAGCATTTGGGCGACCTTGAGCGCACTTCCTTTCAGGCTCTTTAGTCCATCATAGATATCCGATGCGTTGCTTTCGTGCAGTTCATCCTTAGTATATTCCGGATTAAAGGCTTTCTTGCCGTAATACTTGGCATAGTTCCTTCCTAATTTTGCGCCCGTGGTGACCCATTTTGTGGTTCTACCTAATTTTCCAGTAGGTATATTATCTATCGTTTTCATACTTAAGCTTTCATTTGTTCTTTGTAGAGGAACTTACCCAAATCAACTACTTTTTCTATTGGCGTATTATCAAATACATCAAATATGGTATTCACGGATTTTTCTATGGCCATATCAGTTTTTTCGAATCCTGCGGATTGATCATCTCTCCAGAACTTCAATAGAAATAGGAATTGGATCCAGGCGCCTTCTGAAAATACACGTTCACTATTCCTTAGAAAAGAGTAGTTCTTCTCATCATTGTCCATTTCTATCAACTCTTTTGCGAAAGATTTGATGTTTTGACGTAAACCTTTCAATTGTGGCAGGTTCTTCATCATGTCTTCCTGTTCTTCTAACGTAAAAAGAACATAACTTCTATTAGCTGTCAGTATTTCAAAAAAGGTATAAAAGAAGGTGAGCATTTTCTCTCTTGAATTATATTGACCCACTTCCTCATTTTTGCTCATCAATTCACTGGTGTTTTTATAAAACATATTCCAAATCTCATTACGTAAGCCTTCAAAGTTGCCAAAGAACTGGTAGAAATCCGCTTCCTGCATCTTGTTCATCTTGGCGAACTTATATACTGACCTGGGATGCTTTTCATGCTCCAGTACATAGTCCATGTAAGCATCTATTATTTCATCCTTAGTTATTTTTTTCTTTTTTGTTTCAGACTGTTTGGCCATAATTACAGTTTTTTTCAAAATTACAGGCTGTTGACCTTTTAAAGCGAACCTATCAACAAAATCTTTTGTTAATTTTGAGGGTAACTGCCAAAATGTCAATGTATGTTTATTGGTATGTTTTTCGCTAAAAGAATTTAAAAAAATTATATTATGGCAACAGGTTCAATTAACGTATCCGCTGATAACATATTTCCGCTGATCAAAAAGTTTCTTTATTCTGATCATGAAGTTTTCTTGAGAGAACTCATTTCTAACGCGACGGACGCAACATTAAAACTTCATCATTTAGTTAGAATAGGTGAGGTCAAAACCGATATTGGTGAACCTAAGATCGAAGTAAAGATCGATAAGGAAAATAGAAAAATCCACGTCATTGATCAAGGTGTAGGGATGACGCAGGAAGAAGTTAAAAAATACATCAACGAGGTCGCGTTCTCCGGCGCTGAAGAATTCCTGGAAAAATATAAGGATAAAGATGCTAAAGATGCCGGCATCATTGGTCATTTTGGCTTAGGTTTTTATTCGGCGTTTATGGTAGCGCATAAAGTAGAAATCTTTACCAAGTCCTGGAAAGATGAACCGGCGGCACACTGGACATGTGAAGGTACAACCGAGTTTACATTAGAAGAAGCCGATAAGCAAGATCGCGGTACAGAAATCGTACTTCATATTAATGACGATGACAAAGAATTCTTAGAAGACAACAGAATAAGTGAACTACTCACCAAGTATAATAAATTTATGCCGGTACCAATTAAGTTTGGCACCAAAGAAAAAGAACTTCCAAAAGCTGAGGATGCCAAGGAAGATGAAGAACCAAAAAAAGTAGAAGTTGACAACATCATCAACAATCCAGATCCTGCCTGGACAAAGCAGCCGTCTGATCTTGAGGATAAAGATTACAAGGATTTTTATCGTGAGCTCTATCCTATGCAGTTTGAAGAGCCGTTATTCCATATCCATTTGAACGTAGATTATCCGTTCAATCTTACAGGAATCCTTTATTTTCCTAAGATCACACAGGATATGAGCATTCAGAAAGATAAAATTCAACTCTATCAAAACCAGGTTTTCGTAACCGATAATGTGGAAGGTATCGTTCCTGAATTCCTGACCATGTTACGCGGTGTGATCGATTCACCGGATATTCCGCTAAACGTATCGCGTTCTTATTTACAGGCCGATAGTGCAGTGAAAAAGATCAGCAATTATATTACGAAGAAAGTAGCTGATAAGCTTAACTCGCTCTTCAGGAACAACAGAGAGGATTTCCAGAAAAAATGGGATGATATCAAAGTCGTCATTGAGTACGGCATGTTAACCGATGATAAATTTTTTGAAAAAGCACAAAAGTTCAATTTATTCCCAACTACGGACGGTGAATATCTAACCTATGATGAGCTTGAAGCTAAGGTGAAGGATGTTCAAACTGATAAGGATGATAAATTGATCATACTTTATGCATCTAATAAAGAAGCACAGCATCCATATATCAAAGCGGCTAAAGACAAAGGTTATGAAGTCTTATTATTAGATTCTCCTATCGTATCTCATCTGATCCAGAAGCTAGAGACAGAGAAAGAAAATAAGGTCAGTTTTGTGAGAGTAGATGGTGATCACGTAGATAACCTGATCAAAAAAGGGGAAGATATTGAATCAGCATTATCTGATGAAGAAAAAGATAAACTGAAAGAAAATGTGGAGAATGTTGTTCCAACTGAAACTTACACGGTTCAAATGGAGGCGATGAGCAGCGATGCCGCACCGATGATGATCACACAACCAGAGTTCATGCGTAGAATGAAAGAGATGCAACAGACCGGTGGCGGTATGGGCATGATGGGTAATATGCCGGAAAATTATAATCTGGTCGTGAACACCAATCATCCATTGATCAATGAGATCGCTAATACTAAGACCCAGAAAAAACGCGAACGACTGATCAAACAATCCATGGACCTAGCCCGATTATCACAAGGCTTATTGAAAGGTGAGGATCTAACTAACTTCGTCAATCGCAGTTTTGATATGATCAAATAGCGCTATTTCTACATATATATGAAAAGGCACTTGCGACGGCAGGTGCTTTTTTTTATTTGTATAATTTTGCATTTTAAACAATCAATACATGAGCAAGATAGGAAATATTGATGTTGGCGAGTTTCCATTATTATTAGCGCCTATGGAAGATGTGAGCGATCCTCCTTTTCGTGCTTTATGCAAAGAGCAAGGCGCTGATGTGGTTTACACGGAATTCGTTTCCTCAGAAGGACTGATACGTGATGCGGCTAAGAGCGTACAGAAATTGGATATCTACGAGTATGAACGCCCGGTAGGGATTCAGATATTCGGTTCAGATCTTGATGCTATGCTACAAACTGTTGATATCGTTGAAAAGACGAAGCCTGATATCATTGATATCAATTATGGTTGTCCGGTTAAGAAAGTGGTTTGTAAAGGTGCTGGCGCCGGAATCTTAAAAGATTTTGATAAGATGGTGCGTTTAACGGAAGCCATGGTCAAACGGACAAGCCTTCCCGTAACGGTAAAGACACGTTTAGGTTGGGATGATGATAGCATTCATATCGTGGAAGTGGCAGAAAGATTACAAGACGTAGGTTGCAAGGCGATCTCCATCCATGGTAGAACACGCGCTCAGATGTATAAAGGAGAAGCTGATTGGCATAAAATTGCAGAAGTCAAGAACAATCCGCGGATGCATATTCCCGTTTTTGGTAATGGCGATGTGAACACGCCTGAACGCGCTGTTCAAATGCGAGATGAATTTGGATTAGACGGCGCGATGATCGGTAGAGCAAGTATTGGGAATCCGTGGTTCTTCCATCAGGTAAAATATTATATCGAAAACGGTTTTCACGCAGAACCACCTACTATGGCAGAACGTGTAGATATCGCCAGAAGGCATCTCAAAATGTCGATTGAATGGAAAGGTGAGCGAACAGGCATTCTTGAGACCAGAAGGCATTATACGAACTATTTCAAAGGCATCCCTAATTTTAAACCCTACCGACAAAAGCTTGTCACTTCAGATGAGCCAACGGAGCTTTGGGATACTTTTGATGAGATAAGCGAAAAGTTTGCTGATCAGATCGTGGCTGTCTAATGGGTTATAAGAAGAAATTCCAAACCAGCCCAAACCTTATCCTAAAATCCCGATACGGATAATTAGGAGCTGAAAAGTTATTATTTCCCTGGAAAATGGTGGGAAAGTTCTCCATCACGAAAAATATCCTGGCTTGTTGCACTTTCGCATTAAAAAAGAAATCCAGCGTGTAAAAGTCACCTATTTCCTGATCGTTCTGTACCACAAAGTCACCCAGTATAGGGTCATAAGCGTCCGCGGTAAAAGAAGTGAAATATTTAAAGGTCAATCCTGTATTGAGATATAGAGCATCCTGAAACCAGTAGTCCCGGAACATTAGACTGTTCCTGGTAACAAATTCAGGCACGTTGTAGATGTCTTGTCCATCGGTGACATTTTGATACATGACCGTATTGGCCAGCGTGAACTTTCCCAGGCTGAAGTCTTTCCTCGCTTTCACTTTGAATGTCCGCAAGGTTCCTCCGGCCTGAAAAGGCTTTGGTAAAGAGTCGATTTCCTGTTCATTCTCTTCGACATCTTCATAACCAAAGTACGAATAGTTCTGTACCTGAGTAATGGATGCTGAATGATGACCCAATCGTTTACTTTCCAGTTCAGCGAATAGCCGTTGTTTTTCTTGATTACTGAAGGAGGTTTGCCAGTTGTAGTTGATGTAATCAGATTGATACAACTGGAAGTTCATGTCTGGCGCACGATCGATAAGTTCAACACCAGCTTTTGCCACCGTAATGGAATCCTTCAATTCGTATCGCGCTTGTCCTTTGAATTGATAACCATCGTAATCACCACTGACGTTCGCCTCAGCTGAGGCATCAATCTGGAATCCGCTAATATCCTTTTTGAAGTCGCCACCTAAAGAAACAACATTTCCTTCCAGAAGATTATTGATCTCACGGTCTTCAAATAAAATGAGCCTGTCGTACCCATAGGTAAAGTATCGATGGCCAGCTTTAAAGGACAACCTTCCTAGCAAAGGGTCATCATAGTGTAGACTTATCCTGTTATAAAGGATCTGGTGTTCCAGGTTGTTGCTGATCGACTGGTCTTCAAATGTATCGCCAAAAATATCAACTGCCTCATCTTGCTGATACGTATATTCATGGTCTGAGAAATCAAACCTGTGCTTTATTTTGATCGATGAGGTCTTCAGCGAATCCACGGACTGCTTGATCGCATAGGATTGATCCAGGAAGAACCTTCTGTTCAGGTAGAGCGATTCTGCATTTTGGAACTGCACGTCCAGCGATGGCCGATTGTCAAATTCTGGTACTTTATTGATGAACTGTTCTCGAGCAGTTAGCGTTAAGCCGCCATTTTCCTGGTTAGTGATATCTTGTGATACAAAATGAGTACGCATGAGATATCGATCATTCTTTGACCTGTAACTGGCCGTCATCCTGAAGTTCCCGGTACTGGCCAGCGCATTCTGATAATATCCCAGCGAACGCAATCCTTTATAAGCTATGGAAAAGTTGAATTGCTTAGAGAGATTTGAAGTAAAGAAGGCATCTACGTTCTGACCTTGCTCAAAAGTGGTCTTAAAGTAAAGTTCTGTAAGAGGTGTTGGCACATGATAATATTTGATATCATCTGCCTCAAGGACATTGAAACGTTTCGCATTGATACCTACATCCGGGAAAGTTCCATCGCTCTCAAGTTCACCGCCTAAACGCGTATAAGGTAATCCCACGTTATGAAATGGCAAAAGTTCAAAGTCGTCCTTCCTAAGGTAATTGTACTTGTATAATTTACTTATGGTAAGTGTGGTATCCACATAGATCGTGTCATTGTCAATACTTATCAACTTGTACTTATCAACGGATGGCCTTTCCCTATCCTCAAGTGAACTGTTCTCGCTCTGTTCGGACCGATCGGTGTTTCCACCGCCAGTTCTCCTAAGTTTCCTTTTTTGAGCAATAGCGCTAAAGCTCATGATCAGTAATAGGGTAATTAAAATGATCTTATTCATTATAGGGAGTAAAGTTCACGTTCCATGCAATAACGTTGATGAATGTTACAATATTTGATATACGCTCATATCGGGGATACAAGCTCATTGATCTGCAAAAAAATAATGAACAAAATTATCAAATTTGATGGAACGAGTGTAGGAAATACCCCGAAGAGTTTCATATCTTTAGCGCATGTTATTGAACCGATATCAAGAAGAAACGCCAGAATGTGGCATAGATGAAGCTGGCAGAGGTTGTTTGGCCGGACCGGTTACAGCTGCAGCGGTTATTTTACCCGATGATATAGAGCCGGGCATCATTAATGATTCCAAACAGTTGACCGCTGAACAAAGGAAGGATATGACCGCCCTGATCAAAGAAAAGGCCATAAGCTATGGAATTGCGCACGTATCTCCTGAAAAGATCGATGAAATGAACATCCTACAAGCGTCGATCCTGGCCATGCACCTTGCCCTGGGAAAGCTGGAGCAGCAACCTGCTTTCATCAGTGTGGACGGCAACAAGTTCAATACTTACAGGGATGTTCCTCATGCCTGTTTGATAAAAGGAGATGGCAAATATCTCAATATCTCCGCAGCATCCATTCTGGCGAAGAAATCCAGGGATGACTACATGCTTTCGCTTCATGATGAATATCCAGCGTATAACTGGAGAAAGAATAAAGGATATCCTACGCAGGAACACATCAAAGCTATCGATCTACACGGTAAGAACATCCATCATCGGAAAAGTTTTCAACTCAAAAGGCAATTAAAGATTTCGTTTTAATGAACTTCCACGGCTTCATTATATTTGCATCAGCATTTTACTTTTAGCCATGAAGATATCACATCAGCTTATCTTACTAACCTTTCTGATCTTTGTCCTTTCTTGTGAAGACGATTACACAACGAATGATAAAGACCTGATCGAATTTGTCCCACCTAAGACCGCACTGGTCTTAAGATCAGATAACTTTCTGGAACTAAAGGAAGAGTTGCATGAATTGGACTGGTTGAGGCAGAACAGCAAAAAAAAGCTCTTAAAAGAATGGGGTGAAAAGCTGAAGCTGATCGAAAATTGGCCGATACAGCAAGCTGGTTTTCTAAGTTTTACACCGATAGGTAAAAAGCAAATGGCAATTAGTTTTATCACAAAGAGTGATACCGCAAAGGAGATACCGCTCAGCAGCGGTGAAGTGCTAAAACGGTTTGATTATAACGGACAACAGATCAGGGAGGTGGAGCTAAAGCAAGACACCTATTTTATGACAAGATTCCAGAATGTTGTGCATTTCTCATCTTCGCAGTTGATCATTGAGAACAGCATAAGGAACATAGCAGGCGATCTTCCTGCAAATCCGGGTTTGCTCAGAACAAGCAAAAGTACTAATGATGAAATGGCCGTATTCCTGAACTTTGATCGCAAGGAAGAGCTCTTCAATCATTGGTTACCGGATTATGTGATCGATGATGTAGAGGGTTTTAATAACTGGATCGGGCTGGATGTAGATATGGACGATTACGGTATCTTGTTAAACGGTATCATCGATCGAGAGGTGGAAAGGCAACTTTCAGCTTTTGACCCCGGAAAGCGTCATGGAGTCAATGTAATTCCTGCTAATACCCTAACTTACCTGAGCATGAACTACCCAGGCATAGGGAAAGATAATGAAAACCAGCGAAGATTTCCGGACCATTACGATCTGATAAAGCACACGGACGAGTTCTTTAAGGTTAGGACCATATCATCTGTCCTCTATGGATTCCATCTCAAGGATGCTAAGAAAGCGTTTGCCATACTGGATGATATAAGCCAGGAACATTCCATCTTTAGAGATAAGCAGATCTATGAACTGGCAAAAAAGGACCTGTTGAAGAATATGGGATCGATCGATACAAAGAAAGTGAACTACTTTACTCAGATCGAGGATGTCCTCCTGTTAAGCGACGAGATGAGCGGTATCAAGAACATGATCATCAGCTATCATAACAATTCGCTTCTCAAAGCAACCCCTTATCTGAACATGTTAGATGTCAATCTGACAGAAGAACAAAACTACTTTGGCCTGATCAATTTTGAAGAATTAGCGAAAAATCCTTCAGGGCTTATCCTACCTGACCTTTTTAGTAAAATAAAAGAGCTTGATCTTAGCGGATCCAAGATAATGGGATTTCAGATCAATGAACAAGATGATATCAATTATCTAAGCACTTATATCCCGCAAGATAAAGGCAGTGATGTAACAGCTAACCCCAGCCAGATCAACAGGATCACGATCGATCGACCTGTTGTAAAGAGACCAACATTTTTTGTGAACTGGCGAACCCAGCAACGTGACCTTGTCTTTCAGGATGATGAAAATAAGCTGTACCTATTTGATACAAAAGGCAACTTGATCTGGGAAAAGCAACTCGATAGTAGAGTAGTAGGCAAGCTCCATACGATCGATATCTATAAGAACACCCGGAAACAGCTCAGCTTTACCACGCAGAACAAGCTTTACCTTATCGATAAGAACGGAAATGATGTCGCTCCTTTTCCAAAAACCTTTGACAATATCATTACACGAGGTCTTAGCATATTCGATTATGCGAACACTGGAAGATACAGGTTCATCATTGTTCAGGACGAGAAGGTATCTTTTTATGATCGCGAACTAAAAAAGGTCAAAGGCTTTGATTTCCAGCCGGTATCCCAACTAAAAAATAGCTTGAAACATATAAGAATAGGAAGAAAGGATTTTATCATTGCTGAATATGGAGAAAATAAAGCTAAGATACTCAATAGAAGAGGGAAAGAGCGCGTGGAACCAGAAGATGACATAGATTTTTCTCATAACGGCATCTTTGAATACAATGATAAGTTCATGACCACTTCTAAACAAGGAAGTATGATCAAGATAGACCAGGAAGGCAAGATGGAAAAGCGGGCTTTAGCATCCAGTGACGAGCATTTATTTATCGCTTCCCATCAAAATTGGGCGATGATCGATGAAAATCGATTGATCATTAACAACAATGAAAGAGAACTGGATTACGGATTATACACTAAACCGCAAATCCACCAGCTCAACGAACGTGTATTGATCAGTTTTACTGACACACAAGCCGGCAAGATCTACCTTTTTAACGATCAGGCGGAACTGTTGCCCGGATTTCCTATTTACGGCAAAACAGCGATCGATCTGTATGAAAATGCACAAAATGAACTCGTATTCACTTGCTTAGGCGAAGAAGATGCAGTGCTGGTTTACAAGTTATAATCGCTTGATGAGTTTTTAGGATCGTAACCCTAAAAACTTCTTGAAAAATCATTGTTGTCCGATTTAAAATTCAGAAAACCCATGCTTTGTACTCATAATGAACGATTTGAGGTCTTAATTTTATAATACCTTGCTATAGTACAAGATCGATAGAACGCTAATAAGTTACTTTTTTGATATTTATATAATTGATAATGAGAAGTTTAAAATTTATCTAAAATCTTATATCTAATATTTCATATCTTAGTCGGACACGACTATTAAAAATATTCTTTTTGTAGTTGTAAACATAAAAAATATATGATTTAATTTTTATGTTATAATTTGATAACATCTATAATAAGCTTTTGTTATCCAGCAAAAAATTCTATTAAACGTGTATATTTGTTTTGATATAATGAGTTGTGCGTAATGCGAAAAAAGACCACGAATGCTAATATTCAGAGATACAAAATACATTAAGACGCCATTCAAGAATGAAGATGAATTGGAACAGGTTGTTGTTTCCAACTATGAATACATTTTTGGTCCGACTTCAATATACCTTCCGAAAAAGATGATTAAAACGGGAGATGGAACAGGCACAATACCAGACGGATTTGCAATTGATTTAGGAGCAAAAAAATGGTACTTAGTTGAAGCGGAACTTCTTCACCATAACGTTTGGAATCATATTGCACCCCAAGTCTCAAAACAAGTCATTGCCAGTTTACAACCCATATCCAAAAAGACAATTGAAGACCTTGCGGTAGAACAATACCAAAATGATTCAATAACAAAGGAGAAATTTTCTGACCAAGGGATTAAGGAAATCAACGTGCGTAAGGTATTGTCTGAAATTTTGGAAAAGGAACCGTCTGTTGGAATTCCAATTGATGCAATTTCAGATGACCTTAAAGAATGGGCAAGAACATTGAAATATAACGTCAAGCTATGGAAAATTACCAAGTACGTTGAATTTAATCGACCAGAAAATATTGTCTATGAATTCCCTGAAGAGTTTAAACCTGAATTGGACACAGAAGAAGAAAAGGAAATTGACACTTCAACTGGCGAAATATCACGTTACGAAGCTACAATTGCAGACTTAATTGATGCAGATTTCTTTGAAGTCGGACAGGTTTTAATAATGGAATACAAACCGAGACATGGACAGAAGAAGAAGTATGAAGGAGTAATTCAAGAAGACGGTTCTATCACTGTTCTTGGTCAAACATACAGCAGTCCATCCTATGCGGCTTTGGCAGGAATTCAAGACGCGGGTAGCGACAGAAAGACAGTAAATGGATGGACTAGTTGGAAAACATTAAACGGGAAAACAATCGCAGACATTCGTGAAGAGTATTTAAAACAACAAGAAAATAAAAGCACTATGCACAACAATGGCTAAGAAAACATAGGGCAGTTAAGGCTTTCAGAAAGGTTCGTGCACTTTGTAAACTTCGGTTTCGGTGGACAAGTAATCGCTTCGAAAGCCCTACGTTTCTTAGCCGAGACCGTTGGTAAACATTTAAAACAGAAATCATGAAAAATTCACTATTAATACTTTGTATATTTATATTTCAGTTTGCTCTATCGCAAAACAGAGCACCATCTTGTTGGCTTAAGTACCAAGACAATTTTCAAGGTGATATTTTAATCAATAAAATTAAAGTAATATCACCTTCTCCTACTTATACTTATTATTGCAGTTTACAATGGAATGCTGGTATGGAAGGAGGAGGATATTGCGGAATTCAAGAGCATCCAGACGGAAGGAATTTTATTTTTTCTATTTGGGACCCAATTAGTTCTTCAGAATCTATTACAGCTCCATATACACATTCTGGAACTCAAGTCGAATCTTTTGGAGGAGAAGGTACTGGATTAAAGTCATGGAATTTTACTATTGGATGGGATACTGAACAGTGGTATTCTTTTGTAACAAGAGCTTGGTCTTTTGGTTCAAATACTATGTTTGGGTTTTGGGTTTATAGTCATTTTGACCAAATTTGGTATCATCTTGTAACAATGGATTATCCAGTAAGCAATATTCGATTTAATTCACCAACAGGTTCTTTTATTGAAGACTGGCTAGGAAATGGATGGAACACAAGAGAGGTACATCATCAAGATGGTTGGAAAAGAAAAACAAGCGATTTATCTTGGAATGCATTAAAAAGTAGCCTTTTTGAAAGAGTAAGTCCTGATGCTGGTGCTAACAATTACATCAATAACTATGATGGTGGCACAAATAGCGATTATTATTTCATGAGATCTGGAGGAACTACTACACCAACAACTAATACGAGTGGGACAATGCTTTCCTTGGCTAATATTAATTCAGAACCTGGATATGATGTTGCTAATGTTTCAAGTATAAACAAAACAGTTTCAATTGACAATCTGTTATTAAACTGGACTTTAGACCCATCAAAATCTCCACAATTTTCTTATAAAATAAACATTTATGATAACCCAGCCCTTTCAGGTGTCCCATTAATTGAAATTAACGAAATCATACCACATCAACGGGATTCAAACATTGACATAAGTTCTTTAACAAATGGAATTGAATATTATATTGAGTTTAGTGTAATTGATATTTTTGATAATCAATCGACAACAGTTACTGAAAGTTTTGTTGCTCAAAGTAGTACCCTTGGATTAAATGATACAAATATTATAAACACATTTAATTATTACCCAAACCCATTTGATAGTAAGATATATTTAAATTTCAAAAATCAAATAAAATATATAAAAATAACTTTGACAGATATCACTGGGAAAATAATTCTAATGAATAATTATTATAATTGTTCAGAAATAGAAATAAAAACTCCGTCAGATATTGGTAAAGGTATTTATTTTTTAACTGTAACTGATGAGAAACAAAACAAGAATACGATTAAACTTGTTAAGAAATAAAAAACGTTTACAACAACTAAGCCTTCGTGCGGTCGGCACGACCCAGCATGAAGGCGGTGTTGCACCATCCCTTTGCAAGGTGGCTTGTTCTATGGGTTTGTCCTTAAATTAGCAAATGATCTGATGGACTTAAAAGCCGAGTATTACGATCAAGTGATCAGCTTTTAGTGATGGGTAATTTGTTTTTGTTCTTTCTTTTTTTGTTTTTGGCATCTTTTCGGCTTTATTGTATGCTGTTTACCTATGTATTATATGTTTTTTTTTACACTTCAAACATAGCGTTCCCTTTATGACCTTTATCATTATTGTAACTTTTTGTTTTTGATGTGTTTATACTTTTTAAGTTTTTCTTTCCATAATGCTGGTGGACCACGTGCATCAAAGTTCAGAACTACTTCTAATGTTTTCTTTTTGCATATAGGACATTGCTTGAGTTTTGTATTTGTTGTTTTTTCATTGGGTTGATAGTCTAATTCTATTTGTAGGTCTTTAAGCTTTTCTCTTTTCCAATAACTGCTCAAGATCCCGTAATGTCTTATCCTAACAAATCTTTTTGGTAAAATGTGTTGTGCAAAACGACGGATGAACTCCTGTGGTGATAAGCTCATCTTCTTCTTTTTTGCTGCCTGTTTATAATCTTTATAACTAAATACCACTTCCTGATTTGATATACTTTGCAGCCTATGATTACTTATCGCTATTTTATGGGTATATCTGCCTAAGTAATTTACTACTTGTTCAGGACCACCAAGCGGTCGTTTGGCATAAA
>Ga0209937_1000053_pt1 | contig 40864 bp, 47 predicted proteins | sample SalPon1_B_H2O_MG_FD_185699 | JGI IMG/M metagenome (GOLD analysis project Ga0209937, IMG submission 185699) | Salt pond water microbial communities from South San Francisco under conditions of wetland restoration - Salt Pond MetaG R1_B_H2O_MG... | ecosystem: Environmental > Aquatic > Non-marine... | reverse complement strand
ACCCATTGTCATACTGCGGTGAGCGGTAGATCGGGCTGAGCCAGACAGCATCGATGCCGAGCGCTTCGATGTACTCGACCTGGTCGATGATGCCTCGAAGGTCGCCTATCCCATCCCCATCGCTGTCGTTGAAGCTTCGGGGATAGATCTGGTAGACCACCGCCTCCTGCCACCACGGTCTGTCTGTCATCCGGCAGCCGGCCGCTGAGCTTTCTGGGGTCTCATCACCATGGTATCGTACCAAACGACCGGCGGCCATAGCATATTTGTTCGGGATGTTTACTCGTGACCGGGTGAGCCTCACCGACTGGTGACGATCCGCATCACATCGCCATCCGCGAGGGTATGCTCGGTACCCACCTGCTGATCGGCGTGCTTCGCCGACGGCCCTGTGACTCGCGCGAACCGGAACTTCTCCGCCAACATACCCCCAAGGCTGTCTATCGCATCGCCGACGGTCGCTGCATCTGCACGCAGGACGAGCGGCTCCTCGCGGTCGACCCCCCGACCGGGCTTGTCCATGTACACCCGGATGAACCCCAGCCGATCCCAGATCTGCTCTTTGAGGACGTCCAACCCGTCTCCGGTCTCCGCGCTGATGTACACCGGCGCGTCAGGGTCGATGCCCACCGCCTCGAGCTCCTCGTCGACCGTCGGCCGGTACGACGCATCCACGAGGTCGGCCTTGTTGATCGCGATGACCGACGGGATGTACACACGGTTCCGCATGATGCCGTCGATCAGGCGGTCGATATCCACCGGTCCACGGATCGTCACATCAGCGTTGACCACCCCCTGCTCGCGCAGGACCTCCACGATCGTCGACTCATCCAGCGGGGTCTTGCCGTCGGTCATCAGGTTGATGCCACCCTTGTGGGTGCGGTTGACCGTTACCCGTGGCGGCTCTGCGTCCAGGCGGATCTTGTTGGCGTACAGCTCCTCGCGGAGCCGTGCGTACTGCTCGATCTTGAACACCGACAGCACGAACACCACGAGGTCCGCTGTGCGCACCACCGACAGCACCTCCCTGCCACCACCGCGCCCCCCCGCTGCACCGCTGATGAGTCCCGGCACATCCAGGATCTGCAGGTTCGCTCCCCGATAGGCGAGCATCCCCGGGTTCACATCGAGGGTGGTGAACTCGTAGGCGCCGACGGCCGACTCCGCGTTGGTCAGGGCGTTGATCAGGGTCGATTTGCCGACCGAGGGGAAGCCGACTAGGGCGACGGATGCATCACCGGTCTTCTCGACGGCGTACCCACTCCCGCCACCGCTGCCCCCCTGGTTCTCAAGCTGCTCCTTCTTATCGGCGAGCTTGGATTTGAGCCGGCCGATGTGCGACTCGGTCGCCTTGTTGTAGGGGGTGGATTTGATCTCCTCCTGGAGGGCGTCGATCTCCTCCTCGAGTCCCATTGGTCTGAGTGGAGGAGCATCCCGTATGAGCCTGTCCGTTCGGGATGTGTCGACAACCGCTATATGCCCCGCACCGCAGTGGGAGGTATGGACGAGGCCCCCGGGGTCAGTGCGGCGTACCGCCGTGTGAGCGTCTGGCCCGTGTTCGTGGCGGTGTCGATCCCGCTCGCGGAGGTGGGGATCCTCTTCGGCCTGCTGCCGGTGACCGTCGGCGCGCTGATGCTGTTCGGGCTCTCGGTCGCAGGGCTGGCCACGGAGACGGGCTTCGCCCGCACGCTCTGGCGGGGGCTCGCGGGTGTGGCGGTCCCCCTGGGGGCGCTGGGGTGGCTCTTCACGAGCGGCCTGATCGGGCTGCCGATCCGGGGGCTGACGATCGCGGCTGCGGCGGGGCTGCTGCTGGTGGCGGCCCTCCTGGGCGAGTACGTCATCCCCCCACCCGCACAGGTGTGATGCAACCGACACCCATTTTCCCCGCCGGTGTGAGGGGCGAGCAATGAGCGACAAGCTGTTCGACCGCGAGACGATGTTGGACCTGTCCGTCAACGTCATTCCGCTGGCGATCATGGGGTTCTTCGTCATCGTGTTCATCGTGGTCGCACCCTTCGGGTTCGACCCGATGACGTCGGCGCTGCAGTTCGGACTGCTGGTCGTCCCGTTCGTCCTGCTGGCGATCCTCACGTACTTCTCGGGGCTGGCGGTCGCGGGGACTCAGCGCTCGGGCGCGCTGTACCTCCCCGGGCAGGCGGCGGTCCGCGGCGCCGTCGAGCTCGAGCACCCCGGCGAGTCACCCCCGCCGCAGACGGAGAGCGACCCCGTCGCCGCAGAGGAGTGACCCCGGGGGGTTGCGAACCTTTCATTAGCAACGGGTCCGCACGGCGCGTATGGAACTTACGGGCCAACTCGCACTCACGGTCCTCATGGGTGCGTTCCTCCTCGCCGTCCTCGCGTGGCTGAGCCGGGTGAGCCAGGTGGGCATCCCGGTGCCCGCGCTTGGGGGCTCCGGCTACGGCGGCGGAGAGTCGTACGTCAACGAGGAGAAGCCGGCGGGCGTCATCCGGTGGCTGACCACCGTCGACCACAAGGACATCGGGATGCTGTACGGCCTGTACGCGATCATCGCGTTCGCCGTCGGGGGGCTGATGGTGGTGGTGATGCGGCTGGAGCTGTTGGATGCGCAGGCGACGCTCATCTCGAACTCGTTCTACAACTCGCTGTTGACAAGCCATGGGATCACCATGCTGTTCCTGTTCGGGACGCCGATCATCGCCGCGTTCGCGAACTACTTCGTGCCGCTGCTGATCGGCGCCGATGACATGGCCTTCCCGCGGATCAACGCCATCGCCTTCTGGCTGCTGCCGCCGGGGGCGCTGCTGATCTGGGCGGGCTTCTTCCCGCTGCCGGAGATCATCCCCGCCCAGACCGCCTGGACGATGTACGCCCCCCTGTCTGCGGGGGCGGGGATGGGCAACCAGGCGAACGCCGGGGTGGACCTGTTCCTGCTCGGGCTGCACCTGACAGGCGTCTCGGCGACGATGGGGGCGATCAACTTCATCGCGACGATCTTCACCGAGCGCGGGGAGAGGGTCTCGTGGGCGAACCTCGACATCTTCTCATGGACGATCCTCACGCAGTCGGGGCTGATCCTCTTCGCGTTCCCGCTGCTGGGCAGCGCGCTGATCATGCTGCTGTTCGACCGCAACTTCGGGACGGCGTTCTTCATCGGCGAGGGGGGCCCGATGCTGTGGCAGCACCTCTTCTGGTTCTTCGGCCATCCGGAGGTGTACATCCTGGTGCTGCCGCCGATGGGGATCGTGAGCTACGTGCTGCCGCGGTTCGCGGGGCGGCGCCTGTTCGGCTTCAACTTCATCGTCTACTCCACGCTGGCGATCGGGGTGCTCTCGTTCGGGGTGTGGGCACACCACATGTTCTCGACGGGGATGGACCCCCGCCTGCGGCTGTCGTTCATGGCGGTCTCGCTGGCGATCGCGATCCCGAGTGCGGTGAAGGTGTTCAACTGGATCACGACGCTGTGGAACGGCCAGATCCGGCTGACGACGCCGATGCTGTTCGCGCTGGGGTTCGTCTCGAACTTCATCATCGGTGGGGTCACGGGGGTGTTCCTCGCGTCGATCCCGGTCAACCTCATCCTGCATGACACGTACTACATCGTGGGCCACTTCCACTACATCGTGATGGGGGCGATCGCCTTCGCCGGCTTCGCCGGGCTGTACTACTGGTTCCCGCTGTACACCGGACGGATGTACCAGAAGACGCTGGGGAAGATGCACTTCTGGCTGTCGATGATCGGCACCAACATCACGTTCTTCGCGATGATCCTGCTGGGGTACGGCGGGATGCCCCGTCGCTATGCGACGTACCTGCCCGAGTTCGCGACGATGCACCAGGTCGCGACGGTCGGGGCGATGATCCTGCTGGTGGGGCAGATCATCTTCGTGTGGAACTTCGTGCAGTCGTGGCTGGAGGGACCCATCGTGGACGACGGCGACCCGTGGGACCTCAAGGCGTCGGGGCTGTACACGGCCGAGTGGGACTGGTTCGACCGCAAGCTGCAGACCGCGGTCACCGACGGTGGCGAGCCGACGGCCGACTCAGGTGATGAGTAAGATCCCGACGACGAACATCGCGACCGCCACCGTGCCCAGGATCAGCCCCAGCAGCGCCGTGTCATCCATTGGCCTCCCTGGGTGAGGCGTGAGCAAAAGCACCCCGCCCACGCTCGCCGGCCCGCAGCTGGTGGTGCGGCTGTACATCGCGCTGGTGGGCGTCGGTGCGGTCGCCGGCGTCGCGGTCGCCACGTCGGTCGCTGGGCTGCGCGCACCCCAGCTGCTGTTCGTCATCGCGCTGCCACCGACGGTCGCCGGCTTCGCCGTGTACGGGGCGGTGACGGTGGCGGTGGTGCTGGGGCTCCCCCTGCTGGCGGTCTGGTTGGGGTCGCGGCTGCGTGGCTGGTGAGCCCGGATGGATGAGCCCCCTGCCACGCCGCGGGCGACCCGTCGCACCTACACGGCGATCGCCGAGCACTTCGCCCAGACGCGCACCACGGCCTGGCCGGCCGTCGAGCGGTTCTGTGCGGCCTCGCCGCCGGTGGACGTCGCCGTCGACCTGGGCTGCGGGAACGGCCGACACCTCCCGCAGCTGGCGGCACGTGCGGAGCGTCCGGTGGGTGTCGACCTCACACGTGCCCTCTTGCGGCGGGTCGAGGCCCCCGCTGGGCTGCTGGAGGCGGACGCCCGGGCGGTCCCGCTCGCAGACCGGTCTGTGGGGCTGCTCGTGGCGGTCGCGGTGGTCCATCACCTCCACGCAGTGGACCGCCAGCAGGTGTACGCGGAGTGTGCGCGCCTCCTCGGCCCCGATGGACGCGGGCTGATCAGCGTCTGGGCGGTCGATCACCCGCGGTTCGACGCGGACGAGGGGTTCGATGCGACGATCCCGTGGACGCGCCCCGATGGGAGCCGGGTCGACCGCTTCTACCACATCTTCGATGCGGCGGAGTTCCGTGCGGAGCTCGCCTCGAGCGCGCTCGGACCGGCGGCGGTGTTCGCCGAGGCGGGCAACCTGTTCGCGGTCGTCGGCCGCTGAGCCCACGAGGGTTTATTCGGCTGCCGCCCCCAACTGGCGTATGCCAGACAACCGCGAGACGACGCACTACGAGGTCGCCATCATCGGCGGCGGGCCGGCGGGGCTGCAGACGGCGCTGTACACCGCCCGGTTGGGCCACGACACGGTCGTCTTCGACCGCGGGGGCGGTCGGGCGGCGATGATGCTCGATACGCACAACGTGATCGGCGTCGAGGAGCACGTCTCGGGCAACGAGTTCCTGCAGACCGCCCAGGAGCAGGTGACCGCCTACGGCGCGGACGTCATCCGCGAGCTGATCACCGACGCTGAGCGCACCGAGGGGGGCTGGTTCCACCTCGCCGGCGGCGAGCACGCCGTGACGGCCGATGCGGTCGTCCTGGGCATGGGGTTCACCGACGGCCGCCCGGAGCCACCGGTGCCGCGCACGGGGCGGGGGCTGCACTGGTGTCTGCACTGTGATGCGTACATGTTCATCGACCGACCGGTGTACGTGATGGGCGCCGGCGAGTCGGCCGCGAAGGTCGCGATGATCATGCTGAACTTCACCGACCGGGTCGACATCCTGCTGCGGGGCGAGCAGCCCACGTGGTCCGACGAGACCGCAGCCCAGCTCGCCGCACATCCGGTGGAGGTCATCCCCGCGGAGATCACGGGGATGCAGAAGGATGCGGAGGGGTGGCTCACCGCGTACGAGTTCGATGACGGGCAGACGCGGCACTACCGCGGCGGCTTCCCCATGTACGGGTCGGAGTTCAACACCGCCCTCGCCGAGCAGCTGGGCTGTGCGCTCACCGACGACGGGGGTGTCGTCGTCGATGCGGACCAGCAGACGTCCGTCGATGGGGTGTACGCGGTGGGCGATCTGACACCGGGCAACAACCAGATCCCGATCGCGATGGGCAAGGGGGCGACCGCGGGGCTGGCGATCCACAGCCGCCTCCGGCGCTTCCCCCGCGACCCCGCCGAGATCGCCGCGCGTGGACCGGTGACCCCGGCGGAGGTCCCCGGGCTGGGCGACCGCATCCGCGCGGCGGCCGACGCGTTCCCCGAGGCCCGCGCACCGCCGCTGCCCGACCCCCAGGAGGACGCGGTCCCCTCCGACGACTGAGCCGCCCCGCTCCAAACAGCTTATGCCCGGGATTCACGCAGATGTGGTGCCGGCGCCGGTAGTCTAGCGGTAGGACCTGAGCCTTCCAAGCTCATGACCCGGGTTCGAATCCCGGCCGGCGCATCCGCTCGTCGGTGGTGAGGTGGACAGGGGAGCTTGCCCGACGTGTCCGGCCGGGGGGACCTGCGTGTCTCCTCCACCCCGCGCCCCCACGAGCGACGATCGTCCGCCGGTCCGCTGCTCGCTTCCGCGCCTGACGGGGTCCCGACGGCGAACCGGTGTGTGACGACCCTGCGGTCGGACACACCGGACCGTCGTCCCCGTGGGACGGGGCTTCTCAGTCGACGTGCAGGGCCCGACCGGATCGGTTCGGACGCCCTCCGGTTCGGTCCCCGTTGAAGGCCATAACACGGGCAGGGAGCAGGGCCTAGCTGCCCGACCTAGTCCACAGGAGCATGCTCCCCTGACGGATAAGCCACTTTCGACTACCGGCCGCTCGTGACGATGAGCGCGCTCAGCCGGGCGGCGGCGCCTGCGAGCACCAGCACCGCCAGGAGCATCCCGGGGCGGTGCAGCTCGATCCACGCTGCCGTCGGGGGGAAGCTGAACACGAGCGTCTCGGAGACCCCACCGGCCCACACCAGCGTGCTCACCAGCGTCGCCACCGCCAGTGCGACGGTCGCACCCACCGCCGTCGCGGGGTCGCTGGTGCCGTGGTCGACGGCCCAGGCGACGAGCGCGGTCACCAGCGCCAGCGCCGCGGCGCTCCACAGCCCCAGCCCCCCCGCGGTGTAGTACGCCGTCACGGGGGCCCCGTCGGCGCCGATCAGCACCGCGGGTGCGAGCGCCACCCCCACCGTGAGCAGCGCCGCACCCGTGGTGATCTGCGCCCACCGGGCGATGCGGTCCATGCTCCCGCGTGCCCGCATGCACACTTACCCACTCTGGTCTGCGGCAAGGGAAATCGGTAAGCCACCCCCCCGATGTTGCTGCGCATGGACAGAGTCGCGATCATCGGTGCTGCGATGACCCGCTTCGGTGACCGGTCTGCATGGGTGGCCGAGCTGCTGACGGAGGCCGCCGAGGCGACGATCGCGGATGCGGGGATCGACCGCCGGCGGATCGACCACGTGTACGTCGCGAACATGGCCAGCGGCGAGTTCGAGGGGCATGCGGGGGTCGCCAACCGGTTGGTGCATGACTGCCAGCTGATCGATGCGTACTGCGCCCGGATCGATCAGACCTCCGCATCCGGTGGTGCCGGGGTGTACGCGGGCTGGCAGGCGGTCGCCTCGGGCGCCGCGGAGTGCGCGCTCGTCGTGGGTGCGGAGAAGATGACCCATCGCACGACGGCGGAGGCGACGGACGTCATCGCCTCGCTGACGCACCCCGTGGAGTACCAGCATGGGGTGACCCTGCCGAGCTTCGCCGGGCTGACCGCCCGTGCGTACCTGCACCGCTACGATGCCCCGCGGGAGTCGCTCGCACATGTGGCGGTGAAGAACCACCGCAACGGGGTGGAGAACCCCCACGCGCACTTCCAGAAGGCGGTGGACCTGCAGACGGTCATGGACTCGCCGGTGATCGCCGACCCCCTCCGGCTGTACGACTTCTGCCCGATCAGCGATGGGTCGGCGGGGCTGCTGCTCGTGCCCGAATCGGTCGCCCGCGAGGTGAGCGACCGGTACGTGGTGATCACGGGCATCGGCGGTGGGACCGACACCCACGTGGTGCACGAGCGCCCCGACCCCACGCGGATGGGTGCGGTCGCGGCGGCGGGCGAGCGCGCGTACGCGATGGCGGACCGGGAGCCCGCGGAGGTGGACTTCGCCGAGCTGCATGACATGTTCACGATCCTCGAGTTCCTGCAGTCGGAGGACCTCGGCTTCTTCGAGAAGGGTGCGGGGTGGCGGGCGGCGATGGACGGGGAGACCGCGCTGTCGGGGGCACTGCCGATCAACCCCTCCGGCGGGCTGAAGTCGAAGGGGCACCCCCTCGGCGCCAGCGGCGTGGCACAGGTCGTCGAGCTCGTCGCCCAGCTGCGCGGGGAGGCGGGCGCCCGCCAGGTCGAGGGCGCGGTGGGCCTCGCATGCAACGTGGGTGGCTTCGGCAACTGTGTGACGACCACGATCGTGGAGGCGGTGTGATGGCGGGCGAGGAGCCCGCCGCCGCGCGGTACGCCGACGGCTCGGTGGGCTATCCGGCGCACCCCATCGGCCCCGACGGCGTTGCCGCCACCGGGGAGGTCTCGCTGGCCGAGGCGGTGGGGACCGTCGAGACGTGGACGCGGTCGACGGCCCCCCCACCGGGGGTGCGCGCCCCGAATCTCCTCGCGATCGTCAGCTTCGACGTCACCGGTGGGCCGGTGCGGATGATCGGACAGGTCGATGCGGAGGCGATCGCGATCGGTGACCGCGTGCGCCTGGGCCCGCCCACCGAGCTCCGCGACCCCGCGGCTGCGCTACGGCCCGCGACGGTGCAGTCGTACACCGGTCACCGGTTCGTCCCGGTCGAGGACTGATCGTCCTCGTCGTCGACCTCGGCGCGGATCTGCGCCAGCTCCGCGTCGACCGCCTCGGTGTCGACCGCCGGGGCGTCCACCTCGATGGGCACCCCCGGCTGGGCCGTCTGCGCACCGGCGGTGCCGTCGAGGACCGCCTCGAGCTCGCGCTGGATCGCCCGCAGCTCATCGCCGTCGGTCACCCGCTCACGGATCTGCTCGAGGCGTGCGGTCAGCGATGCGGCCCGGTCCGCATCGACGCGGCGGTCGCCGGTCAGCGCCCGCAGGAGCGCCCGCAGGACCTCGAGGCTCTCGATCAGCGCCTGCAGGCCCGCGATCGCCGCGGGGAGCGTGTGACGCTCGGTCACGCGCAGCAGCCCCCGCACCCCCTGTGAGCGCCGTGCCTCGAGCTCGGCCTCCAGCCGGCGCACCTCCTCCCGCAGCGCCTCGACGTCCTCGCGGCTCCCATCCATGCTCACGCTACCATCCCGGCACACATGAGTGCAGTGTCCCGAAGCACAACGGTCTTTGTGCCCGTGGCTGCAGTTGCGGGTATGACAGACGAGGCGGAGGAGGAGACCGCCCTCGCGAGTGCGGATGACCTCACCGAGCTCGCGGCGGCCGTCGAGGACGCCGGGACCGACGCCGAGCTCGATGCGATCGCCGCGCGCGTCGCCGACCATCGCGAGGCGCTGGAGGCGACCGACGAGGAGGAGGAGGAAGCTGCGGCGCTGCTGTCGACCATCGAGGAGGTCGAGGCGGCGATCGCGGACGCGCGGGGGCCACAGCCCGCAGCGCTGGTCGAGGCGCTCTCGGACCTGGCGACGACGACGGCCGAGACGCGCTGGACCGAGCGGGGGGCACCCGCGGTGGTGGCGGCGGTGCATGAGGCGACCGCGGCGGTGCATGAGGCGGTCCCGGATGCGCCGACGGGCGCCCCCGAGTCGGTCACAGCCGCGACGGAGACGCTCACGGAGACCGCGGATGCGATCGCGACGGCGGGGCTGGACGTCGACGCCGACCGCGAGACGCTCACCGCCGTCTCGGAGACTGTCGCGACGCTGGAGGAGGCCCTCGAGGCGGCCGAGGCGTGGGCGGACCTGCAGAAGCACGAGCAGCTCATGGCGGAGGGCTTCTACGATGTGCTGGGCCACTACAAGGACTTCCCCCCCGAGCTGTCGGCGGTCCGCGCGTGGGAGCAGCGCGGTCGGGTGGACATGATCCTCCTCGCGAAGGAGACGCTGCAGTCGGAGTTCATGCAGGACCACTGCATGGCCGCGCTCACCCGGCTGGGTGACCCCGCCGCACTGGATGCGCTCGATGCCCAGCTGCAGCGGCGGGACAAGGCGGCGATCGCCGCGATCGGCCGCATGGGGCCGGCCGGTGCGGCGGTGCTGGAGACGCTCCTGGAGTACGCCGACACCGACTCAGACCCGCTGCTGCAGAAGGTCACGTTCGAGGCGCTCGGGCAGATCGGCGATGCGGGGGCGACGCAGGTGCTGGCGAACAAGCTGGTCCACGGGCCCGCGGCGGTGCGGCCGGCCGCAGCGCGGGCCCTCGGGCTCATCGGTGACCCACGCGCGGTCGCCCCGCTGGGTGAGGTCCTCGCGGATGCGACGGACCCCGCCGTGCGGGGTGCGGCGGCCGCCGCCCTGCGGGACATCGCCACGGAGGGGGCGCTGCAGGCGCTCGCCGCCCACACCGATGACCCCGTGCCGGTCGTCGCACAGCACGCCGCCGCGGCCGCCGCGGTGACGACGTCGGCGTAGGCGGGGGTCCTTAGCGGAGGGGGCCCCAGCGGGGGCGGTGCTCCCCCGGATCGGCCTGTGGCTCACGGTGCTCGTGCTGGTGGCGGCAGGCCCCGCCGCCGCCGGTGCACAGGTCGTCGAGGTGTACCCCGACCCCCCGACCCCGGGCGATCGGGGGGAGTGGATCATCATCGACACCGACGGGCGTGGCGATCTCCGCGTGGACGACGGGGAGGCCACGACGGCGCTGCCCCCCGAGCGGACCGTGATCCTCTCAGACAGCCCGGGGCAGATCGACCCGCCCCGCAACGGGACCCGCCTGCACACCGAGATCCGCCTGGCCAACCGCGGCGAGACGGTGCGGCTGCTCGCGGGCGATCGCGTCATCGACCAGCTCGCATACGAGCGTGCGCGCAGCGGGGTGCGGTACCACCACGCCCATGGGCCGGTGCCCGTGGGCGTCACGCCACGGGCGCCCACCCGCCACACCGTCACCGCGCTGACCCCGCTGGTGTACCCCGATGCGGCCGGGGTGATCGAGCGGCACGTCGCCGCCGCCGGCGAGCGCATCATCATCGGCTGCTACACGTACGCCGCCCCCGCGCTGACCGAACAGCTGCTCGATCGCCTGGCCGCCGGCGTGTCCGTGCGGCTGCTGTGTGAGCGTGCACCCATCGGCGGCATCAGTCCCCAGCAGCTGGCCCAGCTCGACCGCCTCGCGGCGGCGGGTGCGGACGTCCGGCTGATTGGGGGGCGCGCCGACCGCTACCGGTACCACCACCCGAAGTACCTCATCGCAGACGACCGCGCGGTCGTGCTCACGGAGAACTTCAAGCCCGCCGGGACGGGTGGCATGGACAGCCGGGGGTGGGGCCTGCTCGTCGAGGACAGCGGCTTCGCCGACGCGCTCGCGGCGATCCACGCCCACGATGTCGACGGGACCGACGTCGCCGCCTTGGGGGCGGTCCGTCGCTCGCTGACGGTGACCGACGCGCCCGTCGCCGCGGGGAGCTACCCCCGCCACGACCCACCTCCGCCCACCGCGGAGGTGGACCTCACACTGGCGACCGCACCCACGGCCGCCGACCCCCTGCTGCTGGGTGCTGTGGCGGACGCGGAGCGCTCCATCCGGGTGATCGGTCCCCGGCTGCCCGCCGACGGCCGGCACTTCCGCGCGCTCGTCGCGGCCGCCCGGACGGGTGTGCGCGTGCAGCTGCTGCTGTCGAACGCGTGGTACGACGCGGAGGGGAACGCCGCCACCGTCGCCGCCGTCGAGCGGCTCAACGCCTCGGGGGTGCCGATCACCGCGCGGGTGGCCGCCCCCGCCGGGCGGTACGGCAAGATCCACGCGAAGGGGGCGATCATCGATGGCCGGCAGGTGCTCGTCGGGTCGGTCAACTGGAACGACGGTGCCCCCACCCGCAACCGCGAGCTGCTCGTGCGGGTCGATGACCCGGCGGTCGCCGCGGCGTTCGCCACGGTGTACGATGCGGACTGGCGCGCCAGCGCCGCCGTCGGGGGCCCGCTCACCCCCCTCCAGCAGCTGCAGCTCGGTGCGCTGTCTGCGGTCGCCGCCGCGGTGGCACTCTGGCGGGTGCGGCGGGCGGTGCGCTTCGCCTAGTTCGCGCGGGGTGACTGCGGTCGGGTGCCGATCGCCGCATCGAGGGGGGCGTCCGCCATCTTCTCGGTCAGCGCCTCGATGACCTCTGCGCGCCGGCCGGGGACGAACTTGATCGACCCCACGACGAGGTGGCCGCCGCCGTTGACGCCCCCGCCGGCGATCTCCGCATCCAGCTCGGCGACCATCTGCGGGATGTCCAGCCGCACCCCATCCGACCGCATCACCGCGAAGTCCGGCCCGATCCCGATCGTGATCACGGGCTCGTCGAACGCGGTCGTCAGCCGGTCATGGAGCTTGCCGGTGGTCTTGCCCGGTGGTGGGTAGGTGAAGCGATGCGTCCACGCATCGAGGTCGACGGTCACGAGCCGCGCACCGGAGGCGAGCGTGCGCTCGGTGTACGCATCGCCGATCGCGGTCAGCTGGTCATCGACCGCCGCGGCCGCCTCGGTGGCGAGGAACTCCACGAGCGCTGCCTGCTGGGTCGGATCGACCGAGCCCACCCCGAGGACGGTCTCGACCATCCCCGCGCCATGATGGTACCGGAGCCAGTACGCGAGGTAGTCGAGCGCCTCCCCGACGTCACGGAGCTCGTCGTCGTCATACCCGGCCGCCGCCGCCAGCTCGCGGTACGCCGCCATCGCCTCGGTGTCCTTCGAGCGGTCCATCAGCCCCGCCACCGCGGGGACATGTCGCACCATGGGCGTCACCGCCGGCGCGACCGCCCGCGCCAGCTCCACGCTCATCATCCCCGTGGTGATCCGGTAGTCCTCCCCGTGCAGATAGGGGTTGATGTGCGCATCCACCAGCGGGTCGACCGCCTCGGGGTCGGGGTGGTGGTGGTCGATCACGATCGTGGGGATGTCGTAGTGGGCCAGATGGCGGTACGCCGGCACGTCCTCCTCGGTCGAGCCGTTGTCCAGCATCACCAGCACGGGCATCTGCTGGCCGTGGCGCTCCTGTGCGGCCCGCGCTGCCTGGAGGTCCCGGGTGACGTCCTCGAGCTCGTAGTACGGCGCCTTCGAGGGGTGCCGCCGCAGCAGGTGGCGGGCCGTCTCGGGGTCCGGGTACACCTCGGTCATGAACGAGCGGACCGCCTGCTCCAGCGGCACCGCGCCGCACATGCCATCACCGTCTGCGTGGTGACGGATGACGACCGGGCGCCCCTCGAGGATGTACCGGCGCAGCTGCGTGGCGACCCCCATCAGCTCGGTGAACAGCGGGTCGAAGGCGGGCCACTCGATCAGCGGCTCGGACGCCTCGACCTCCGCCCGCTCGGCGATCGCGGCATCGATCGCCTCGGTGTGCGCCGCCTGTGCGTCCGCATCCAGCCGCTCGAGGCTGTCGACCTCCAGCTGGAGCGAGCCCGCATGCTCCTCCATCGTGCCGCTGATGCGCACCACATCACCCACCTCCACCGCAGGGTACGCCCGCACCCCCGCGGCGGTGAACGCACTCGCGTCGGCGATGCCCGTCCCATCGGTGACGCGGAACAGGGTGGGCCCCCCGGTCTGGCGGGTCTGGATCACCCGCACGTCCACCGTCGCCTGCATCCCATCGGCCAGCTCCGCCACCGGGGTGATCGTGGGCGCGTGCTCGACGACGACGGTCTCGTAGGCGTCTGCATCGAACTCGGTGAACGAGAGGTCACCGTTGTCGCGGATCTCGCTCAGCGTGACCGTGAGCCGGTCACCCACCGCGTGCGATCGTTCGAGGACCGACTCGTGGATCAGGCCGCTGATCGACGGTGTCAGCTCGACGAAGATGCCGTATGCGACCACCCCATCGACCACGGCGTGATACGCCGCCCCCTCCGTCAGGTCCGCGGTCGTACAGGACGGCGTCAGATCGAAGACGACGGGGATCTCCCCCGCCGCCTCGGGCGTCTCGCTCATGCAGGGTGGACCCTCGCACCGTGGATAAGACTTTACACTCCTGTGACCCCATCGCAACGCTTAGAAGCCGGCCATAGCTAGCACCGCCGATGAGCAGGCATGGTGCCGTCGAGGCGATCGCGACCGACGCGATGGCCTTCGCACGCGCCTGTGCTGAGGACCAGCATCCGGATGAGTTCATGGGGCTGCTGCGCGCGGACCCCGCGATGCGTGCGGTGACCCCCGGCCAGGGGCGGGTCGTCACGGACGTCCTCGTGCTGCCAGGGACGACCTCCTCGCCGGTGCAGGCGACGATCCGCAGCGCGACGATCCCCAACGAGCAGGCGATCGTGGGGTCGGTCCACTCGCACCCGAACGGGGTGCTCTCACCGAGCGACACCGACCGCCGCAGCTTCGGCTCGGGGTCGGTGCACATCATCCTCGGTGCGCCGTACGGCCCCGATGACTGGCGGGCGTTCGACCGGATGGGCACACATCGCGCGCTGCGGGAGGTCGACGTCGACCTGCCCGATCCCGCCGCCTTCTTCGACTTCACCGAGGAGGACCTGGACCTCCCCCCGGAGGATGCATGACCCGGCGGGTGGTGGCGCAGGGGACGTTCGACCTGCTGCACCCCGGTCACCTGCACTACCTGCGGGAGGCGGCCGCCCTGGGCGATGAGCTGCATGTGATCATCGCCCGTGCACCCAACATCGACGGCAAACCCGCACCGGTGCTGCCGGCCGGCCAGCGCGCGGAGGTCATCGGCGCGCTGGGGATGGTCACCGCCGCCCACCTGGGCGACCCCGAGGACATCTTCGTGCCGATCGCGGCGATCGACCCGGCGGTGATCGTGCTGGGCCACGACCAGCAGCACGATGTGCAGGCGCTGTCGCAGGCGCTGGCAGCCCGCGGTCTCGACGCGGAGGTCGTCCGTGTGAGCCCCCGTCCGGCGACGGGTGATGAGCTGCTCTCATCGGGGCAGATCATCGACCGCATCCTCGCGACCCGCTCAGATCACTGAGCCTGCTGGTCGGCGAGCCACGCCTCGTACTCCTCCTCGGAGACGACCTCCACGGTGAAGTACATCTGCGAGTGGGCCACCCCACAGTACTCCGTGCAGTAGCCCTGGTACGTCCCCTCCTCATAGGCGACCGTCTGGAGGCTGTTGACCTGCTCGGGGAACGCATCCTGCTTCAGCCCCAGCTCCGGCACCGCGAAGCCATGGATCACATCCCGTGAGGTGATGTCGAACCGCACCGGTCGGTCCGCCGGGATCACGACCTCCGTCCCCGTCGTGACGCCCCCCGCCTGGGGGTAGCGCATCTCCCAGCCCCACTGGTACGCCTCCGCCTCGACGACCACCACGTCCCCATCCATCTCCGCCCCGGGGGTGTACGTCACGCTCTCATCGGCCAGCACGCTGTAGGAGGCCACCCCGACGAAGACCAGGATGATCGCGGTCGCGACCGTCCAGGTGATCTCCAGGCGGCGGTTCTCCTCGGTGGGCTGTGGTTCGTCATTGTCGCGGAAGCGGATCACCGCGTAGATCAGGATCCCCTCGACGAGCAGCGTGATGGGGATCGCCACGATCAGCAGCTTCAGGTTCAGCTCCTCGATCAGCTCCACCGTCGCCGACGCCTGGGCGGCGACCGGGTCGACGAACGCGACCGCCGCGATGAGCGCACCGATGAGGATGCTCACGAGACGCGGATACTCCATGTTCGCGGCTTGGGGCAAGGCCGATAAAAACCTGCTGAGTACCCGTACCGGCCCCCCCAACGAGGCACCTAAGTACGCCAATCGACTTGTCTGAGGCGATGGACTCAGGGCCGGACCTGCGCACCGACGCTCTGCTGGCGGCGACCGCCATGGGGGTCTACCTGCTGGTGATGCTGGGGGTGACCACGGAGATGACCGCCGCGCTGGATGCGTGTGCGGGACAGCTCCTGTGTGCGCCGGCGGCCGCCGGGTGGGGTGCGGCGGGGGTCGTGATGGGTCACCGGCTGCTCGCGGTGGCCGTCGGCCTCGTCGGTGCGGTCACCGCCGTGCGGGTGTGGGGCGCGTCGGTGCGGCTGCGCACCCGCGTGGCCGTCGCGCTCGCGGCGGTGACCTACCCCCTGCAGGCGCTGGCGGGGCTGGGGATCGCCGCCGGTGTCTCGACGACGGTCATCGCGGCGGTGCACCTCGCTGGCGGCCTCGGGATCTTCACGCTGCTGGCGCTGGCGCTGGCGTGGCGGCTGGAGACGACGACCGCGGGTGCGCAGCTGCCGGACGATGCGCCCACCGCGTCGGCGGATGCGAGCCCGCAGACCCGTGTGGGCATGTACCTCTCGCTCATGAAGCCGCGGCTGATGTGGCTGCTGAGCCTCGTCGCGGGGGCGGGGATGTTCCTCGCGACGACCACCGGCGCGCGGGTGACGCTCGCGACGGCGGTGGGGACGCTCCTCGGTGGGGTGCTGGCGATCGGGGCGGCGGGGACGTTCAATCACATCCTCGAGCGGGACGTCGACCGGCGGATGCGCCGGACCGCAGACCGGCCGCTGGCGGCGGATGCGATCGGCGTCCGTCGGGCGAGCGCCTTCGGGGGGCTGCTCACGGTCGCGGCGCTGACGAGCTTCTGGACGGTGCGGCCGGTGGTGGCGCTGCTCGGCGCGGTGGCGATCGTCTTCTACGCGGTGATCTACACGCTGGTGCTCAAGCCGAACACGGTGCAGAACACGGTCCTCGGCGGTGCCGCCGGGGCGCTGCCGGCGGTGATCGGCTGGGTCGCGGTGACGGGCGAGGTGGGGATGGGGGCGCTCGCGCTGGCGACGGTGATCTTCCTGTGGACCCCGGCGCACTTCTACAACCTCGCACTCGCGTACCGGAGCGACTACGAGCGGGGAGGCTTCCCGATGCTGTCGGTCATCCGTGGGGCGACGACCACCCGCAAGCACATCCTGTGGTACCTGACGGCGACGTTCATCGCGACGGTGCTGCTCGCGGTCGAGACCGGGCTGGGGGTGGGCTTCGGGCTCGCGGCCGTCGCCGCGGGGGCGCTGTTCCTGGGGTTCGTCATCCTGCTGCACCACCGCAGTGAGACCCCCGCGGCGATCCGGAGCTTCCATGCGTCGAACGCGTACCTCGGGGTCGTGCTGGTGAGCATCATCCTCGAGACCGCGGTGTGACCCGCGCGGCCGCCGCCCGCCAGGGGGCCCTGCTGACGGCGCTCGCGGTGGTGGTCGCGTGGGCGTACATCGTGGTCGCGGACCTGCAGCTGCTGCGGCTGCGGCTGGTCGCATACGGCATCGTCTGGGTGGTGCTCGCGGGGCTGGTGCTGCTGCGGGTGCAGCCCCCGCGGCCTGCGGGTCGCCTCGACGGGCGTGCGCTCGCGGTGGCGGCCGGGTACACCGCGCTGCTGGCGCTCGTCGGGGGGATCGTCGTCGTGACCCCGGCGGCGGGGTTCGACGTGCGCCTCGCGCTGCTGGCACCGTTCTGGGGGCCCGCACCGGTCATCACCACGCCGGTGGTCTCGGTGTTCCTGTTCCCCGCGCGGGTGCTGGGCTACCTCGCACTGGGGGTGCTCGTGTACGTGCTGGCGGTGGACACCATCCACTCCGCGGCGGTGGGGGTGCTCGGGCTGTTCTCGTGCATCTCCTGCACCTGGCCGATCCTCGCCTCGCTGCTGACGGGGCTCGTCGGGAGCACGGGCGCGCTCGCCGTGCTCGCGAGCACGTACGCCTTCGACGTCTCGACGCTGGTGTTCGTGGTGACGGTGGGCCTGCTGAGCTACCGTCCGCTCATCCGCCCGTGATGATCCGCCCCTCCGCGTCGTAGCGCGCCTGCATGATGCGGTCGTACTGCGCGGCGCTCAGCTCGACGGTGGCCGCCCCGAGGGTGTCGGCGAGCTGGTCGGTGCTGCGCGCACCGATGATCGGGATCACGGGTGCGTCGGGGTACTGCATGAGCCACCGCACCGCGACCTGTGCCGGAGTCGCATCCAGCTCGTCGGCGACCGCCCGTATCGCATCGAGCACCGCCCACCCCCGCTCGGAGAGGTAGAACTCCGCGAAGCGCTCGTCGATGCTCGCCCGCGCGCCGTCTGGTCCGGTGACCGCGGTGGGGTCCTCGGGGTCCGCCCGGCTGTACTTGCCCGTGAGGAAGCCCCCCGCCAGCGGCGAGTAGGGGCACACCGCGAGCCCCTCGGAGGCGCACACCGCCAGGTACTCCTCGACGTCGTGGTAGTAGCCCGCGTGGAACAGCGGCTGGGTCACCCGGAACGGCTCGAACCCATGCTCGCGTGCGGTGCCGATCGCCTTCATCAGCTGCCAGGCGGCCATCGTCGATGCGCCGAGGTACATCACCCGTCCGTCGGTGACGAGCCCATCGAGTGCACCCATCGTCTCGGTGATGGGGGTCGTCGGGTCCCACCGGTGGATGTAGTACAGGTCGAGGTAGTCGGTGTCCAGCCGCCGCAGCGTCCCCGCGATCTGCCGGCGGATGTGCCGACGGGAGAGCCCGCTGCCGTTCGGATGCGACGCGTCCATCGTGAAGTAGACCTTCGAGGCGATGACGAACCGGTCGCGGTCACGCTGGGCGAGCCACTCGCCGATCCACCGCTCAGCCCGGCCGCTGGGGGTGCCGTACACGTTGGCGGTGTCGATGAACGTCCCCCCCGCCTCGGCGAACGCATCCAGGATCGCGAACGCCTCATCCTTCGTCGTCTCGGTCTCCCCGCCCGTCTCGCGCCCGAACCGCCAGGTCCCGTAGCACAGCTCGGAGACCTCGAGTCCGGTCTGTCCCAGCGGGCGCGTCCCCAGGTGCATGGCCGCACATGCGGCGCAGGTGCCTTAATCGTCCGGGCGGATGGGGAGCCTTTTGCCCGGACCGCCGCAGGTCCACCCATGCAGCCTGCGGTCGCGCTGACGGACGTCTCCCACCACTACGGGGAGGTCACGGCGCTCCAGGAGGTGTCCCTCGCCGTCGCAGAGGGGTCGGTCCTCGCCATCGTGGGTCCCAACGGTGCGGGCAAGACGACGCTCGTTCGCGCGATCGCGGGGGTGATCGACCCGAACGGGCAGGTGGCGATCGACGGGGCGCCCGCGGCGCAGGTCGACCGCCGGCGGATCGGGATCCTCCCGCAGGCGTTCACCCCCGCCCGCCGGCTCACCCCCCGCGAGCTCATCCGGCACCACGCCGCCCGCTACGACGCCCACCCCGACCCTGCGGCGGTCCTCGGTCGGGTCGGCCTCGGCGTCGGCGAGCTCGACCGGCCGTACGAGCGCCTCTCCGGCGGGCAGCAACGCCGGGTGTGTGTGGCGATGGCGATCGCCCACGACCCCACGCTGTTGCTGCTGGATGAGCCGACCGCGGGCATCGACCCCGCCGGTCGGCGGGCGCTGTGGGCCGAGCTCGAGCGCATCCGGGAGGCGGGGACGACCATGGTCATCACCTCCCACTCGTTCGCCGAGGTCGACCGCCTCGCCGACCAGGTCTGCATCCTCGATGCGGGACGGGTGCTCGCGGCCGACGCCCCCGCAGCGCTGATCGAGACGGTCGCGGGGGGCCACCGCCTGGAGGTCACCCCCGCGCCCGCGTCGCTCCCGCCGGTGGCACCCACAGCAGAGGTGGTCGATGGGCGGCTGCGGCTGGCCGACTGCGACCTCGAGACGGCGGCGGCGGTGCTGCGGTGGCTCGCGGAGACCGACGCCACCCCTCGGCGCATCAGCTGGGACCGCAGCAGCCTCGCCGACGTGTACGCCATGCTCACGGAGGCGCCCTGATGGGCGTCGGTGGGCGGATCACCGCGGAGGCACAGCTCGCGCTGCGGTCGTTCCTGCGGCGGCGGACGGCGGTGTTCTTCACGTTCGCGTTCCCCGCGATCATCGTGCTCATCTTCGGGGTGCTCATCCAGGTGGGTCCGGCCGCTGGCGGGCTCTTCAGCGAGCCACCCAGCTACTACGTCGCGGGCTACCTGGCGGTGGTGGTGCTGTTCACCCCCCTGTCGCGGCTGGGCTCGACGGTCGCGCGCCATCGCGACTCGAACCGGTTCGTGCTGCTCGCGGTGGGGCCGATGTCCCGGCTGGAGTGGCTCATCGCGCACACCCTCGTCACCGCGGCGATCGTGCTCGTGGCGGCTGCCCTCCTGCTCGTGCTCGTCACCGGCGTCACCCCCGTGGGGCTGCCATCGGCCGCGGGGGCCGGGCTGGTCGCCCTGGCGGTGGCGATCGGTGCGGTCGCCTTCGGCGCGCTGGGCGCGCTCATCGGGAGCCTCACCCGCTCGACCGACGGGGTGATCGCCGCGGCCAACGCGCTCGCGCTCCCGCTGCTGTTCCTCTCGGAGACGTTCATCCCCCCGGCACTGCTGCCGGCGTGGTTCGCCCCGGCGATGGCGCTGTCGCCCCTGACGTACGTGGTCCGCCCCATCCGGCTCGTCACCGTCGAGGGGGTGGTCGACCCGCTGGGGCTCGTCCCGATCGCCGCGGTGATGCTGCTCGCGCTTTTCGCCGCCGCGCGCGTGCTGCCGCGGCTGTGAGCCGGGTGAGGACTTAAGCGCGCACCCACCCGGTGTGGGCGTATGGGACGCACAGCGGTCGTGCAGCGGCTCGTGGACGCGGGGCTGGTGGCCGTCCTGCGGGGGGTCCCCGGCGATGCGCTGCCGGTCGTCGTCGACGCGCTCGTCGCGGGTGGGGTCTCCGCCGTCGAGCTCACCGCCGACACCCCGGGTGTGGTGGAGTCGCTCACGGCCGTGTCGGCGGACCCCCGGGTGACCGTCGGGGTGGGTACGGTGCGCGAGCCGGCGGCGGTCGGCGAGCTCGTCGATGCGGGTGCGGCGTTCGTCGTCTCCCCGGTGTGCGACCCCGGGGTGGTCGCGGCCGCACACACCGCAGGGGTGCCCGCCGCCGCGGGGTGTCTCACCCCGACGGAGGTGCACGCGGCGATGGATGCGGACGCGGACATCATCAAGGTCTTCCCCGCCTCGGTCGCCTCGCCCGCGCTGCTCGCAGGGCTGCGTGCGACGCTCGACCCCCCGCCGCTCATGCCCACCGGGGGGATCAGCCCGACGACCGTCGGGGACTACCTCGACGCGGGTGCCGCGTGCGTGGGTGTGGGCAGCAGCCTGCTCGCGGGCACCGACCCTGCGGCCCCCGACGGGGACCGGATCCGCAGCGCCGCAGAGGCGCACATGGCCGCGCTCACCGCTGCGCGAGGCTGAGCGGGTCGAGCCGGACGAAGGGCCCCCGGAGCGTGTCGATGAGCGCCCCGACCGCACGGGCATCGATGTCGATGGCGGTCGCGCCCGCCCCACCGGCGGTGTCGACCCCCACCGACGCCAGCGTCCGCCGCCGCTGGAGGGGGGTCGACCGGCTGCGGACCGTCTGGACCTTCTCCAGCGGCACGACCGTCGTCCGCCGCCGCAGCACGCCCGTGCGGGTGGTGAGCCGGGCGCGATCCAGGTGATAGCCCCGGTGGCGCCACTGCAGCCCCGCCAGCCACAGCCCCGGAGCGACCAGCCCCAGCGGTGCCCACCACGGCACCACCACGGGCAGCCACCCGCCCACGAGCGCCACCACCACGGTGAGGCCCGCGACGAGTGCTGTGGCGCGGATGCGATACCGCTGGCGTGCCCGCAGCGGTGGGCGGCGCAGTCGGGTGGCCGACGGCACACCCAGCGCCGCTGCGACCGCGCGCACCTCCCCCACTGGCGCGAGGGGGACCACGGTCGTCGACCCGCCCGCCCCATCGACACCGCCGGCGGTCTGGGCGGTCAACCCGGCGTAGCCGAAGCGCCGGCTCACCGGGGAGTCGACCAGCTGCACCGACTGCAGCTTCTCGGCGGGGATCGTCCCCTGGTACCGTGCACCGAAGCCACCGCTGTACCGGTACCCCTCGGCGGTCCGCTCGACGGTGAAGCCCGCGAAGCGCACCATCCGGCGGATGGCCCCCACCCCCCACGCGCCCACGAGCACGAGCACCACCACCCCGGGCAGCACGGTCAGGTCGGCGGTGATCCATCGCAGCAGGGCGGCACCCAGGGTGGTCTGCTCGGCCACCCCCGGTCCGACGGTGGACACCGCGGCGGTGATCCCACCGAGCACGCGCAGGTCGACGCCGTAGACCCCTGCACGCAACAGCCCCCCACGGTCGAGCTGGAACAGGCGCTCCCCCTCGTCGGTCCCCGCCGTCTCCGGCCGCGTCTCCTGGGCGATCGTGTCGAAGCGCTCGGCGAGCGCCACCGCATCCGCACGCCGCAGGTGCCGCAGCTCCGCCTCCGCGCCTCCCCCGCCGGCGGAGCGGAAGCGCACCGTCGCGAGGTCGAGCAGCCGCAGTGGCAGCGACTGGGCGATGTCGACCCGCTGGATGCGATGGAGTGGGATCCGGCGTGCGTCCCGCCGGATCACCCCCTGCTCGAGCTGCAGCCCCGCCGGCGTCAGCGCGAACCGCACCCGGCGGACGGCCGCGAGCTCTATCGCGCCGCTGATGATGACGGCCACCCCGACCGCCGCGGCCCACACCGTGGGCCCCGGGTCGATATCAGCGGCGACCAGCAGCTGCCGCAGCCCGATCACGGTGATGACCCCCACCGACGCCAGGCGGGTGCCCGTCCGGTAGATGACCGACCGCAGCGCGAGCTCGCGCATCAGACCGCATCCTCACCGGCGGTGCGTGCGCTCGCATCGCGCAGTCGCTCGCGCATCCGGTCCGCCTCCTCGGAGGCCAGACCGGGGATGCTCACGTCCGCACCGCGGGTCCCGGCGGTGTACACGACGACCGCCCCGAGGCCGAGGAGTCGGTCCAGGGGGCCCCGCCGGGTGTCGACGTGCTGGATGCGCGTGTACGGCACGACCGTCCGCACGTGTGTGAGCACCCCGTGGGTGAGCGCCAGCCCGTCTGCCTCGAGGCGGTAGCGCCATCGGCGGTACCGCAGATACGTCGCCAGCGTCCACAGGCCGACCCCCCCGATGAGCACCCCCCCGGCCGCCACCACGGGTGACAGTGTGATCGGTGCCATCCACGCCGCGGCGGTCGCGACCGCCGCGATCGCCACCAGCGGGCCCATCCCACGCAGCAACCACCGCCAGCGGACACGCGGGTCCAGCGCGTGTGCCTCCTCGCGCACAGCGTCCATGCCTCCCCAGAGTGGCCCCGCCGGTTAACGGGTGCCGGTGTGACCGCGCGACTTTAACATGCGTCTACGGTAGTGCCGGTACAGATGGCCGTCGAGAACCTGATCTATCCGCGCTACATCGATGCGGCCGTCAGCCGTGGCGGTGGCCGTCGGGTCTCCCGCACCGATGCGGTGGAGGCGCCCACCGTCGAGGAGCTCGCCGCAGCGGTCCGGCAGATCGGCTACCCGGTGACGGTCGAACCCGAGGTGTGTCATCCCCAGGAGGTCGCCCCGCGTGGCCGCGTGCGGGTGCAGGCGGCGCCCGAGGAGTCCAAGCACGACGTGGTGCTGGCGGTCGCCGCGGTCGTCGGGGTGCTGCGGGGATGAGCACCTACCGGGTCGGGACCGTCGCCCACGTCTGCCAGCGCCTGGCGATCGTCCCGATCGATGGGGCGCAGATGCCGGCGATCGGCACGGTCGTCGTCGACCAGGAGCTGCAGCGGGTGGGTCGCATCGTCGACATCTTCGGGCCGGTGAGCGCCCCGTACGCGGCGGTCTCCCCGACCGACCAGGAGACGGGTGTGCGGCTGATCGGCCAGCGGGTGTACGCCCGATGAGCCTCACCCAGCCGCAGCGGCTGGCGATCGGTATCACCGCGGCGGTGGGCATCTTCCTCATCGTGCAGGTGCTGGGGCTCGCGCTGGTGCCCGCGTTCGATGCGGCGGGCTACCAGGCGGTCGAGGACCCCAGCGACCCGGTCAACGCGTTCGCGTACATCGGGGTGATCATCGTCGTCACCGCGGTGATGCTGCTGGCGTTCCGCTTCGGTGCGGGCTGGGTGATGCAGGCGCTGGTGCTGCTGGCGGTGGGCGGGCTCAGCTGGTACGTACTGTCGGTGCTCGTCGCCCCGCTCGCGGGGGTGGCGATCGCCGCGGCGATCGTGGCCGCGCTGTACCTCCACCCACGGTGGTACGTGATCGACGCGGCGGGGATCGTCGTGGGCGCGGGCGCGGCGGGGCTGTTCGGGATCAGCTTCGGGCTGACGCCGGTGTTCATCCTGCTGGTGGTGCTCGCGCTGTACGACTTCATCAGCGTCTACCGCACGGGGCACATGCTGGATCTGGCCGACGGGGTGATGCGGCTGCGGTTGCCGGTCGTGCTCGTGATCCCCATCCGCCGATCGTTCTCGATGGACCAGTTCGGCACCGACAGCGACGGTCCCGACGCCGGCGAGCGCGATGCGCTGTTCATCGGGCTGGGTGATGCGGTGATCCCCGCGATCCTGGTCACCTCGGCGGCCATGTTCCTGCAGACACCCCCGGTGATCGGTGGGGTGGGCCTGCCGGTCATCGGGGCGATGGTGGGGACGATCGCGGGGCTGCTGGCGCTGCTGGGGCTGGTGCTGCGTGGGCGGGCGCACGCGGGGCTCCCGCTGCTGAACGGGGGGGCGATCGCGGGCTACCTACTCGCGGCGCTCATCGTGGGCATCCCCCTCCGCACCGCCATCGGCCTCTGAGCCGTCGACCGTCTCGCGCGTCTTGACCGCCATCCCGTACTCCGCATCGAGCATCAGCGCCGCGGAGACCCGGGCGGTGCCGACGCCCACCAGCACATCCGCGGTCGTGCAGATCGCCACCTCATCGCCCCCGCGGACCGCCCCGTCGACGCTGGTGACGAACTTCGCGAAGACGTTCTTGCCCTCACGGACGAACGGGACCGCCGCCTCGGCGATGCAGACCCGACACCGCGGCGGCTGCGTGGCGCCCACCAGCCGGCGGCCCCCCTCCAGCCCCAGGGTGAAGCGCCCGTCGGTGCCGTACGAGCAGATGCGTCCGGCCGGGGCGATCAGCTGGCGGGGACGCCCCGAGGTCGACCGCTGGACCGACAGCTGCGCCGTCTCGCCGTCGGGGAACAGCGCCCGCCCCGCCCCGGGGCCGAACTGGTAGGCGGCCACCGTCCGCAGCCGGTCGATCGTCTCGCGCTCAGCCATGCAGCCGGCTTCGCCCGTGGGGTGCTTTACCGCTGTGCTCCGGCCGCCCGCGGCGAAATGTATTTACCGTCCACCTACGGGTTTGGAGGTATGTACACCACCGCAGCTGCCCCGCGCCCGGCCGCCGCAGCCGGTGGTCTGTTCTCTGATGGGAAACGGTGAGCGGGCGCCCTGCAGATGACGCCCGCCCCCGTCCGCACGTCCCGCCTGTGACCACCTGATCCACCAGACCCCCCCAGATCCATGACACAACTCGACCTCACCGGCGTCTTCCCGGCGCTGGTGACACCGTTCGACACACGCACCGCCATCGACCATGACCAGCTCCGCTCGGAGGTCCGCCGCCTGGAGGCCGCCGGCGTCGCGGGGGTCGTCCCCGCGGGCTCGACGGGTGAGTCGGCGACGCTGAGCCATGACGAGCACATCGAGGTGATCGAGACGGCCGTCGACGCCGTCGAGTCGATCCCCGTCATCGCCGGCTCGGGGTCGAACTCCACCGATGAGGCGCTCGCGCTCTCACAGCGGGCCGCCGACGCGGGTGCCGATGGGCTGCTGCTGATCTCGCCGTACTACAACCGCCCGGAGCAGTCGGGCATCCTCGAGCACTACGAGGCGATCGCCGACGCCGTCGAGCTGCCACAGGTCGTCTACAACGTCCCGGGACGCACGGGCTCGAACATCCATCCTGAGACCGTCAGCATGCTCGCGACGCACCCGAACATCGTGGGGTACAAGGCCGCAAGCGCCGACGTGGCGCAGATCAGCGAGGTGGTCCGACGGACCGCGGACCTGCCGTTCCAGGTGCTCTCGGGCGATGACCCGCTGACGCTGCCGCTGTGTGCGATCGGTGCGACCGGGGTGATCTCCGTCGTCGCGAACGTGGAGCCCGCCCGGACCGTCGCGCTCGTCGACGCGGCGCTCGCGGGCGACCTCGCGACCGCACGGGAGCTGCATCACACCCTCTCCCCCCTCATCGACCAGCTGTTCATCGAGTCCAGCCCGATCCCCGTGAAGGCGGCGCTGGCGGCGCGGGGACACATCGATGAGACGCTCCGCCGTCCGCTCACGCCGCTTGGCGCCGCACACCGCGACCGCCTCCAGCAGATCCTGGAGACGCTCGAGGCCGCCTCCGCCTCATCATGAGCGCGGAGCTCGCGGTGGCGATCGCCGGGGTGGGCGGCCAGATGGGGACGGCGGTCGCCACGCTCGCGGCCGACCGTCCGGCGCTGCGGCCGGTGCTGGGGTTCAGCACCGCACCCGCGGAGGTGGACGCCCCCGTCGAGGAGGTGCTCGAGCCGGCGGCGATGTCCGAGGCGCTCAGCGCCGCGTCGGTCGACGTGCTCATCGAGTTCACCACGGGCGGGGCCGTCGGCAGCATCGCGGCCACGGCGGCCGCCGCGGCCGTGCCGCTGGTGTCGGGGACGACCGGCCTGACGGCGGCGGACCGCAGCGGGCTCGAGGCCGCCGCGGCGGCGGTCCCGGTGCTGCATGCGACGAACTTCTCGCGGGGGATCGCCGTGCTGCGGGGGCTGCTGCGCGAGGCGGTCCAGCAGCTGCCCACCGCGGACATCGAGCTGACGGAGACGCATCACCGCCACAAGCAGGACGCCCCCTCGGGGACCGCAGAGACGCTGCTGTCGGACATCGCCGCAGCCGGTGGCCCCGACGAGCGGGTGGATGGCCGCCGTGGTGCGGCCCCCCGCGGTGTCGGGGAGGTGGGGGTGCACGCCCGCCGCGCGGGGGCGGTCGCGGGGGTGCATGAGGTGCTGCTCGCGACGTCGACCGAGGAGCTCACGCTGCGGCACCGCGCGCGGTCGCGGTCGGTCTTCGCCGCCGGTGCGCTCGATGCGGCCGTCTGGCTCGCCGACCGACCCGCGGGGAGCTACGCATTCGATGCTGTCTTGGCGGGCGCTCGGGAGGATGACGTATGACGCTCCGATCGGAGATCGAGACGCTGTGGTCCGCGCATGAGGCGGACACACTCACCGAGGCGGCGGACGTCCCGGAGACGCTCTCTGCGTTCCTCGATGCGCTCGAGGCGGGGGAGGTGCGCGCGGCCGAGCCCGACGCCTCGGGCACACACGGCTGGCGGGTGAACACGTGGGTCAAGCAGGGGATCCTGCTCACGTTCGCCACCGGGGAGATCACCGCCCACACACACGGTGGCGTGACGTACAACGACGTGCTGCCGCTGGCGGCGACCGAGGCGTACGCCGACCGCGGCACCCGCAACACCCCCGACGGGACCGTGGTGCGCCGGGGTGCACACATCGGTGCCAGCTGCATCCTCATGTCGCCGAGCTTCGTCAACATCGGGGCGCACGTGGGTGATGGGACCCTGGTCGACTCCTGCGACACGGTGGGCTCGTGCGCGCAGGTGGGCGCCGGCGTGAAGCTCGGGGCGAACACCGCCATCGGTGGGGTGCTCGAGCCGATCGAGGATGCGCCGGTGATCCTCGAGGACGGCGTGTCGCTGGGCGCGGGCTGTCGGGTCACCTCCGGCTTCCACATCGGCAGGGACACGATCGTCGCCGAGGGGGTGCTCTGCTCGCCGCGGCTGCCGGTGTACGACCTCGTCGATGAGGAGGTCCGCTACGGCTACATCCCCCCCGAGCGGCGGGTGTTCACCCGGTACGTCCCCTCGTCGATCGGGACGCACCCCCTCTTCGAGGACAGCGGGGCGTTCAAGCCGGCGATGGTCGCGCTCGATGTCGCCGCAGAGACGCTCGACCGCACCCAGCGTGAGGAGCTCCTGCGGGGGTGAGCACACCGATGGAGGGGGATGCCGCCTGGATGGACGGATGGGACCGCACGCAGCTGCAGACGCTCGCGGACACCTACGGCACCCCCGTCTATGTGCTCGACCGCGCCCGGGTGGCCCGCCGGTGTGCGACGCTCGCGGCGGCGTTCGACGGCGTGGACGTCCGGTACGCGATGAAGGCCAACAGCGACCCTGCGGTGCTGGCGACGGTCATCGACGCGGGCTTCGGCCTCGAGTGTGCCTCCGCGGGGGAGCTGCACCTCGCCCTCGAGACCGACATCGACCCCGGGCGGCTGCACTACACCGCGGTGAACCCCCCCACGCTCGACCTGGACTTCTTCGTCGAGTGTGCGGAGCTGCGCCCCGCGATGACGGTGACCGCGGGTGCGGTCGACACCCTCCAGCGGCTGCTGGATCGGCAGTACACGGGTCGCGTCGCCCTGCGGGTCAACCCGGGCGTCGGCGCGGGCCACCACGCGAAGGTGACCACCGGCGATGCCGACAAGTTCGGGGTGCCGATCGAGGAGGCGATGTCGGTGCTCGAGCGGTTCGAGGACCGCCTGCGCTTCGTCGGACTGCATGCGCATGCGGGCAGCGGCATCCTCGGCGATGACCATGCGTCGCATCTGGCGATGGTCGACCGGCTCGTCGCGCTCGCGACGGAGGCCGCCGCCGCGGTGCCGGGGCTGGAGTACCTCGACATCGGGGGTGGCTTCGGCGTGCCGTACCGCCCCTCCGAGCGCCCGCTTGCGCTGGATGCGCTGGCGGCGGCGATCGACGAGCGGCTGCAGGGGTGCCCCCTCCCGCTGGCGATCGAGCCCGGGCGGTACCTCGTGGCGCCGGCGGGGGTGCTGCTCAGCCGGGTCAACACCAGCAAGCGGGCGCGCACGCAGCGGATCATCGGCATCGATGCGGGGATGACGACGCTGCTGCGGCCGATGCTGTACGATGCGTACCACCCGATCGTGAACCTCTCTGCGCCCCCCGAGCGCGCGCGGGAGCCGGTGACGGTGACGGGGCCGATCTGTGAGACGGGTGATGTGCTCGCGACGGACCGACCGCTGCGCACGCCGCAGCGGGGTGAGCTGCTGGCGATCGGCATCACGGGGGCGTACGGCTTCGAGATGGCCTCGACGTACAACATGCGGGCACGGCCCGCGCGGGTGGTCCTCGACGGGGACGAGCACACGCTGTCGGTGCCGCACCAGACGCTCGATGAGCTGCTCGCGGACCGGGGGGTGTCCCGATGAGCGCGACGGTGCCGGTCGAGCACATGCACGGCACGGGCAACACGTTCCTGGTGGTCGATGCGGCGTCGACGACGTGGCCCACGGATCCGGCCGCCTTCGCGGTCGCCGCGTGCGACCCCGCCAGCGGGGTGGCCGACCCCGTCACGGGCGACCGCGGCGCCGACGGCGTGCTCGCGCTCACCCTCGTCGGCGAGACGCGCGTGCGGATGCGCCTTCTGCAGCCCGATGGGTCCACCGCGGCGATGTGCGGCAACGGTGCGCGGGTGGCCGCCGTGTGGGCCGCCGAGCGCCTGGGGACCGACCGACTCACCGTGGAGGCGCCCGCGGGCCGCTTCGCGGCGGCCGTCGGCGAGGTGGAGGTGGACATCGAGATGAACGCCCCCCGGTTCGACCCCGCCGCGATCCCCCTCCGGGCGGATGCTCCGCTGGTCGACGCCCCCGTCGAGGGTCACACCGCGACGGCGGTGTGGAGTGGCGTCCCGCATCTGGTGCTCGTCGTCGACGACGTCGCGGCGGTCGACCTCCCACAGGTCGCCCCACCCCTGCGGCACCACCCGCTGTTCCCCGAGGGGACGAACGTGACGGTCACCGCACAGACCGGCCCCCAGGCGTTCGACCAGCGCACCTTCGAGCGGGGGGTGGAAGCGGAGACGCAGGCGTGCGGGACGGGCGCGGTCGCCGTCGCGGCGGTCGCCGCCCGGTTGGGGCTGGCGGACGGGGACGCACCGGTGACGGTGCGCCCACCGGGTGGGACGCTGCGGGTGCAGCTGGCGGGTGCCGATCCCGCGCACCTCATCGGGGCGGTCGCCCGCACGGGGGCGCAGACGGTGGACCTCCAGCAGCTGGCGGGGGGCTCCGGATGAGCACCGCCTCGCCCGTCGAGTTCCTCCGCGAGGCGGTGGCGATCGACTCCAGCACCGACGCCGGGCCCATGCGCAGCTTCCTCCGTGCGACGCTGGAGGCAAGCGACATCGCGGTGACGGTGGACGACGCGGGGACCGTCTGCGCACACCGTGGGCCGGCGGATGCGGGGACGCACCTGCTGTTGAACACCCACCTGGACACCGTCCCCCCGCACATCCCCCCGCGGTGGGACCCGCAGACGCAGACGCTCCACGGCCGCGGCAGTGCGGATGCGAAGGGGCCGCTGGCGGCGATGGTCGATGCGTTCACGGGCGCCACGCTGCCGGCGGCCGTCCGCGTGACGCTGGCGGTGACGACCGACGAGGAGGTCCACTCCCGCGGTGCCGCCGCGCTGGATGTGGGCCAGACGATGGCGATCGTGGGTGAGCCCACCGACCTGACGCTGGCGACCGCGGCGCGCGGCCGCTTCGTCGCCACCGTGCGGCTCGCGGGGACCGCGGGCCATGCGGCCACCCCCGCCGAGTGTGTCAACCCCCTCGAGGCGGTGGGGCCGGCGGTCGCGGCGATCCACGGGATGGATGCGGCCGGTCCGACGGACCCGCTGCTGGGCGCACCCGTCGCCACGGTCACACAGGTCACCGCGGGTGGGGCGGCCAACCGGGTGCCCGCCGCCGCCGAGCTCACGGTCGACCGCCGGTCGATCCCCCCCGAGACGGCCGCGGCGTTCGAGGAGCGGCTGCAGACGGTCGTCGCGGCGGCGGTGCCCCCCACGGTGGGGGTGACGGCCACCCTCGCCGACCGGCCCACCCCCTTCCTCACGGCGTTCCACACCCCGCCCACCGCCCGGGTGGTGCAGCTGCTGGAGGACGCGCTGCGCGCGACGGGGACCGCCCCCGAGCGCACCGCGTTCGCCGCGGCGACGGAGGCGTCGTACTTCGCGGAGACGCCCGTGGTGGTCTTCGGCCCCGGCCGGCTGGCCGATGCGGAGGGCCCCATCGCCCATGCGGAGCGGGAGTACGTCCATGCGCCGGCGGTGGAGACCGCCGCTGTGGTGCTGCGTGCGGTGATCGAGTCGCTCGGTGCCGGTGGGTGATGCCGATGGATGCCGACGGGGGTGGGCTCTACGAGGCGGTGAGCTGCTACCCCACGGGCGAGGCGACCGCCCACCGGCTCGCCGCGCGTGCGGCCGCACTGGGGTACGATGGGCTGATCGTCGACGGGGGGTCGCTGCCCGAGGCGGCCGCCTGCGAGCTGGTCGATGCGGCGGTGCTCACCGGTGCCGACGTCGCGAGCATGAGCGGCGGGCTGCACCAGCTGCGGGCCGCCCACACCGTGCTGATCGTCGCGGGGGGTGACCATGCGCGCAACCGCTTCGCGGTGGACCACCCCGCGGTGGACGTGCTCGTGGGGTCGGTCACCGAGCAGATGGCGGTCAACCACGTGATCGTCCGCGCCGCTCGCGCCCACGACGTGGCGATCGCGGTGGATCTGGGGCCGCTGCTGACCACGAGCGGTGGCGCCCTCGTCCGCTACCTCCGCCGGTGCCGGGAGCTCATCCGGCTGCTGGAGCACGAGGAGGCGCCGTACGTGGTCACCACGGGCGCACGCACGCACCGCCGGCTGCGGGCGCCGCGGGACCTCGATGCGCTCGCATCGCTGGTCGGTGCCGACCCGGGGTGGGCGCGCGCGGGCCTGCAGCGGTGGGGGCAGATCGTCACGCGGAACCGCCGGCGACAGGCGGAGCCCGCCCCCGGCGTCACCGTCGAGGAGGACCCGTGAGACCGCTGCCGAAGCACATGCGCCGCCGCCGACGCTACCTCGCGGTGCGGCTGGGGTGTCGGCTGGACCGCACGCTCGATGAGCGCGGGCTCCAGCGGGCGCTGTGGGCGACCGCCCGGCGCATCGGCGGGGCCCGCCTCAGCGCGGAGACGGAGCTGCGGGTGATGCGCTTCGAGGCCGCCCCGGGGGTGGCGGTGGCGCTGGTGCGGACGCCGCATGCGGCCACCGACGCCGCGCGGGGGGTGCTCGCGGCGGTCGATGTGGTCGGGGACACCCCGGTGGCGCCCCACGTGGTCGGCGTCTGTGGCACCATCGCTGCGTGTGAAGAAAGGTATATGAATCACGCTACCCGACCGGTCGATGAACGGGACGTCGCGTTCGATTCCCACACCCGCACCGCATTCGTGCGGGGTGCGCAGGTGGACATCGTCGGACCCTCCGGCGACATCGGCGCGACGCGACTCGATCTCGAGTGAAACCATGCAGGGACAAGCCCAACAGCAGGCGTACGATCGCGGCATCACCATCTTCTCACCCGATGGGCGGCTCTACCAGGTGGAGTACGCGCGGGAGGCGGTCAAACGGGGGAGTGCGAGCATCGGTATCCGCACGCCGGAGGGGGTGGTCGTCGCCGCGGACAAGCGCTCACGCTCGCCGCTGATGGAGCCGACGAGCGTCGAGAAGATCCACAAGGCCGACGACCACATCGGGGTGGCCTCTGCGGGACACGTCGCCGACGCACGGCGGCTGATCGACTTCGCGCGGCGGTCCGCGCAGATCAACCGCCTGCGGTACGGCGAGCCGATCGGCATCGAGACGCTGACGAAGCAGATCACCGACCACATCCAGCAGTACACCCAGGTGGGCGGCGCGCGCCCCTTCGGTGTCGCGCTGCTGATCGCGGGGGTCGAGAACGGCAGCCCCCGGCTGTACGAGACCGACCCCTCGGGCACGCCGTACGAGTGGAAGGCCGTCTCGATCGGTGCGGACCGCAACAACCTCCAGGAGTTCCTCGAGGAGCGCTACGAGGACGACCTCACCCTGGATGCGGCGATCGGGATCGTCCTCGAGGCGATCGCGTCCACCCGCGAGGACGGGCTGGATGCCGCCGGCGTGGATGTGGGGGTCGTCCCCACCGAGACCGCGGCGTACCGCCAGCTGCCGAACGACGAGATCGATGAGCATCTGGAGGCGCACGACCTCCACGGTGACGGCTCCGACGACAGCGACGACGAGTGAGCCGTCAGTAGCCCTCTGCAGCGAGGTTCATGAGCCACTGTGAGAACGAGTTGCTCTCGGGGTTGACCTCCTCCTCGCCGATGAACGGGGAGAGCAGGTCCCCCGCCATCAGCAGTCCGAACTCCAGGTCGCGTGCGGCGGGGCTCAGCAGGTAGGTGGTGTGCCCGTCGTGGACGGCCTGCTCCCGCTCGATGAGCTCCGCCTCCGTGAGGGTGCTCGCGATGCGGCTGCCCTTGCGCGAGCTGATCTCCAGCGCCTTCCAGAACTCGCTCTGGTAGATCCCGCCCGAGCTCCGGATCAGCTCGAGGCCCGCCTGCTCGATCTCGGAGAGCTCCGCCTCCGCCTCAACTGCGCTCATATGACCCAGATGGGTGACGCGCTCATTAAAGCTGCTCGACGAGCGTCTGCGCGGCGGTGGTACACGGGGGCCCGGGGGTGTGCTCGACGGTCACCACCCCCTCGGCGCTGCGTCGGAACACCGAGGCGGAGACCGTCCCCACCGCATCGCTGCGGTGCAGGCACACCGGGGGCTCGTGGCTGGCGAGCAGCGCCCGCACCCGCTCGGTGAACGCCGCAGCCGTCTCGCGCCCGCGCAGCTGTGCCCCCAGTGCCTCGGCGACGGCCGCCCGTGGCTGCGGGTCCGGCCGTCCCGGCTCCCGCGCGTACGTCCCGCCATCCAGCCCCGCGTTCGTCATCACGTACACCCCCGGGCCGAGGCGCTCGGTGCGCAGCGTCCCGTCCCACGCGGCGTACATCCCCGCGCCCGCGGCGGCATCGATCACGAGCAGGTTGAACCCGTCGTAGCCTGCGGCATCGACCGCCGCCGTCAGGGTCCGCTCGGCGTCGGTCAGCCCCTCCGCCGCCAGCAGGTCCACGACCAGCTGCCCCCGCGAGCGCTCGCCACCGCCGGGCACCTCGACCCAGCGGTTCGCCAGCGCGACGAGCAGCCCGCTCGGCCCCGCCCCCATCCACGTCCCCCCCGCCCGCTCATCCCGGGGGGCGACGATGCGGGGTGTGGGCCATCGGAACGGGGGGCGCGCGGGGCGGTCCCGCCGCTCATCGCGGGTGCCCGCCAGCAGCGCGGGGAGCTCGGGGTACGCGTCGACCGCGCCGATGATGGTGCACATCGGCTCAGGTGTGCCGGAAGCCCCGGTGGCCGGTGAGGCCCATGGCGATCCCATGCTCGTCACACCGCTCGATCACCGCCGCATCGTTCGTCGACCCCCCCGGCTGGATGACCGTCTCGATCCCCGCCTCGGCGGCGGTGTCGATCGCATCGGGGAACGGGAAGAACGCGTCCGAGAACAGCACCGCACCGGCCGGGTCGACCCCCTCGGCGTGCTCGCGTGCCTTCCGGACCGCCAGCTCGACCGCATCGACCCGCGAGACCTGTCCCATGCCGATGCCCACCGTGGCGGTGCCCTTCGTGAGCACGATCGCGTTCGAGGTGACGCGCTTGGTGACCTCCCAGCCGAACGCCAGCGCGGTGGCGTCGACCGCCACGGGGGTGTCGGTCACCACCTCGAGCCCCTCGGGGTCCAGCCGGTAGGTGTCGGCCTGCTGACGCAGGAAGCCCCCGGTGATCGGCGCGATCATGTGCTCGGGGGCCGGCTCATCCGCATCGTAGGTGAGCACGCGGAGCCGCTGGCCCGCCAGCGGCTCGTGGGCCCCCGCCGTCACCGCCGGCGCGATGACCACCTCCTTGAACGACTCCACGATCGCCGCGGCCGTCTCGGCATCCAGCGGCCGGTTGAGCCCGACCACCCCGCCGAAGGCGCTCATGGGGTCGGTCGCCAGCGCCCGGCGGTACGCCGCCTCGGGGTCGGTGGCCACCGCACACCCCGCCGGGTTCGTGTGCTTGATCACGACCGCGGCGGGCGCGTCGAACCGCCGGATCAACCGCAGCGCCGCATCCGCATCCAGGTAGTTGTTGTACGACAGCGGTCGCGCATCGGGGTTCAGCTGTGCGCGGCCGATCAGCCCCGCACCCGCGGCGCGCTGGTCGCGGTACAGCACGGCCGACTGGTGCGGGTTCTCGCCGTACCGCAGCACCTGCTGCCGGCGGCCCCAGTGGATGTCGACCTGCGGGTGGTCGGTGGTCCGGTCGACGGTCCCCCCGCCGTCGAACTCGACCGCCCCCGATGCGATCGCCCGGATCGCCCGGGGGTACGCCGTGAACTCCGCATCGGTGCGTACGCGGTCCCGCAGCCGGGCGACGGTGTCGTCGGGGCGCACCGGCACCACCTCCTGGGTGATGATCGGCCCGGTGTCGACCCCCTCGGTGACGAGGTGCACGGTGCAGCCGGTGTACTCCACACCCGCCTCGAGCACCCGCTCGTGCACATCCAGCCCCCGGAACGCCGGCAGCAGCGACGGGTGGACGTTGATCGTCGGCGGCGCCGCCGCGAGGTACGCCGTGCCGACGATCTCCATCATCCCGTCGAGGCAGACCAGGTCCGGGTCGTACTCGGCGACGGCCCGCGCCAGCGCGGCGTCGAACCCCGCGCTGTCATCGAAGTCCCCCGGATCGACGACCGCGACCGCCAGCCCCCGCTCGGTGGCCGCATCCACGATCGGCGCGGCCGGATCGGTGGCGACGACCCCCACGAGCGAGGCGACGTCCTCGACGGTCTCCGCGAGGTGCAGGAGGTTCCGGCCGCGGTTCCCCGCGGCGCCCACATACCGGAGCATACCGGATGTCACACGGCCCCCGGATTGATGATTCCGGTCACCGGCACCGGCATGCTTTTTCAAGCTCCCCCGGGAGTCGCCGGCATGGACACGTGGCCCCGCGAGGACCCCCTGTGTGCGGTGAGCCCGCTGGATGGCCGGTACGCGGCGACGACCGCCCCGCTGGTGGGGTCCCTCTCGGAGGCCGCGCTGATCCGCGCGCGTGTCGTCGTGGAGGTGCGGTACCTGCAGGCGCTGGCGGCCGAGACGGAGCTGCCGGTCCCGCTGGATGCGGCCGCCGCGGAGACGCTGGATGCGGTCGTCGAGGGGTTCGACGTCGACGACGCCCGGCGGGTGGTGACGATCGAGCGCGAGGGGACCGAGACGCAGCCGGCCACGAACCACGACGTGAAGGCGGTCGAGTACTTCCTGCGCGAGCACACGCCGGCGGGGGTGCACCCGTGGATCCACTTCGGGCTGACCTCAGCGGACGTGAACAACCTCGCGCGGCGGCGCTGCGTGCAGGCGGCCGTCGGTGAGGTGCTGCTGCCGGCGCTGGGGCGGGTCCAGACGCGGCTGGCGACGCTCGCGGCGGAGTCGGCGGAGACGCCGATGCCCGCACACACCCACGGCCAGCCGGCGACACCGACGACCTTCGGCAAGGAGGTCGCGGTGTACCACAGCCGGGTGCAGCAGGCCTCCGACCGGCTCGCCGGGGCCGTCGACGCGCTCGGTGGCAAGCTGGGCGGGGCGACGGGGACGTACGCCGCGCACGTGGTGGCCGCACCGGCGGTCGACTGGCCCCGCTTCGCCCGCGGGTTCGTGGAGTCGCTGGGGCTGTCGCACCTCCCGCTGACGACGCAGATCAACCCCGGCGATGACCTCGCCCGGCTGTTCGATGCGAGCGCCGCGGTCGACGGCGTGCTCGTGGACCTCGCGCAGGACATGTGGGCGTACACCTCCCGGGGGTACCTCCGACAGGCGGTCACGCCCGGTGAGACGGGCTCGTCGACGATGCCGCACAAGGTGAACCCGATCGACTTCGAGAACGCGGAGGGGAACCTCGAGGTGGCGATGGCGCTGGCGCGCGAGCTCTCGCGGTCGGTGGTGCGCTCGCGCATGCAGCGTGACCTGTCGGACTCGACCAGCAAGCGGGCGATGGGGGAGGTCTTCGGTCACATGCTCATCGGCATCGAGCGCACCCGCCGCGGGCTCCACCGCGTCGCGCCCGACCCCGAGGCGATGCGGACGGCCGTCGAGGCGACCCCGGCGGTGCTCGCAGAGGCGGTCCAGTCGGTGCTGCGCGCGGCCGGGGACGCGGAGGCGTACGAGCGGGTGAAGGCCGCGACGCGGGGGGCCTCCGTCGACCGTGAGGCGCTGCTGGCGCTGCTGGATGCCGCGGAGGTCGACCCCGTCACCGCGGAGCGCATCCGTGCGCTGTCGCCTGCGGGGTACACGGGCGTCGCCGCATCGCTCGTCGAGGAGCATCTGGCGGCTGACCGGTAGCACTTTTGCCGCTGTCGCAGCCACAGGGAGCCATGCAGTGTCTCACCACCCGACTGGATGGGACACCGCCGGTGCTCACCGAGCGGACCGCCCCCGGGGTCCCCGACGCCCCCGACGCGGTGGTGGTGCGCACGCTGCGTGTGGGCATCGACGGGACGGACCACGCGGTCGTCGCCGGCGCGCACGGACACCCCCCCGCCGGTGCGGACCGCCTCGTCCTCGGCCATGAGGCCGTCGGGGTCACCGAGACCCCCCACCCACAGCTGCCGGAGGGCTCGGTCGTCGCGCCGCTCGTGCGGCGCCCCCGCGATGAGGCCACCCCCGCCCGCCTGGACATGGCCCCGCCGTCGGCCGTGTACGAGTGTGGGATCGCGGGTGCGGACGGCTTCGCCTGCGAGCGCTTCGTCGCCGACGTCGCCTCGCTCGTGGCGATCCCCCCCACCCTCGCGGAGGTGGGGGTGCTCATCGAGCCGCTGTCGGTCGCACACAAGGCGATCGACCTCGCGGTCGCCGCCCGGCGGACGGTCCCCTGGGAGCCCACGCACGCGGTGGTGATCGGCAACGGGTCGCTGGGGCTGCTGTGCACCCTGGCGCTGGTCCTCGACCCCCGCGTCGGGCGGGTGAGCTGTATGGGCCGCCGGGACCGCCCCGACCCGACGGTCACGGTGATCGAGCGGCTGGGGGCGAGCTACCTCGACACCCGGACGACACCGGTGCCGCAGCTCGCGGAGTCGGCGGAGCCGCCGACGCTGGTCATCGAGGCGACGGGCCACGCACCACATGCGTTCGAGACGATCACGGCGCTGGCCCCGGGTGGGGTGGGCGCGCTGCTGGGGGTGCCCACCGACGATGTGCGGTCGCTGGATGCGGGCCGGCTGCACCGCGACCTCGTCGTCGGCAACAAGGCGCTGATCGGCAGCGTCAACTCCGGGCGGGCGGCGTACCTGCAGGCCGTCGAGACGCTCGCGGCGGCGCCGGCGTGGTTCGCGGAGGCGATGATCGACCGGGTGGTCCCCCACACCGCCGCGCCGGAGGCGTTCACCGCTGACGACACCACTATAAAAACCGCCATCGAATTCTCGAGCTATGAAGAACGTCGATGACCTGATCGCCTCCGCACAGGAGCTCGCCGACGGGGGGCTCTCGCGTGGGGAGATCGCCGATGAGCTCAACGTCTCCCGGGAGACCGCCCGATGGCTGGTGGGCCAGCAGGAGGCCGCGGATGCGGCGAGCACCGCCGACGCGGCGCCCGCGGGTGCGGACATCCACGTCGACTGGTCGGCGATCGGCCGCGACTCGTATCGCCTCGCGCAGATCGGCGCGGTGATGGCCGACCTGCTGCGCAAGGCGGACGTCCCGGTCGACCTGACGGTGGGCGTCGAGAAGGCGGGGGTGCCGCTGGCGACGGTGATCGCGGAGACGATGGACACCGACCTCGCGGCGTACACCCCCGCGAAGCACCAGTGGGAGGAGGGCGACATCGCCGAGTTGGGTGGGTCGTTCTCGCGGAACTTCGCGACGATCCGGGGCCGCGACTGCTACATCGTCGATGACACGATCACCTCCGGGACGACCATCGAGGAGACGGTCGGTGCCATCCGCGAGGAGGGCGGCGAGCCCGTCGCGTGTGTGGTGATCGTCGACAAGCAGGGGGTCGAGAGCATCGACGGCGTCCCCGTCCACTCGCTGATCGATGTGGTCCGTGTCGACCGGACCCACCGCTGAGGGCGTGCGGCTTTTGCTGCTGGCTGCACTGGGTGTGCCATGACGTTCACCCCGCACCCCGAGCTGTCCGAGGCTGAGGTCGCCGAGACGGTGGAGACGACGCTCGCCGAGCATGATGTGGCCGTGTTCATGAAGGGGACCCGCACCTTCCCGCAGTGCGGCTACTCCCAGCGGGCCGTCCAGCTGATCGGCCAGTACACCGACGAGTTCGCCGACGTGGACACGCTCGCGGCGCTGGACACCTTCCGCGGCGCCCTGGCGGCGCACAGCGGCTGGGAGACGATCCCCCAGGTGTACGTCGACGGGGAGTTCATCGGCGGCAGCGACATCGTCGCCGAGCTGGATGAGCGCGGCGAGCTCGAGCCGCTGCTGACTGCGTAGCTCGGGAGGCCGCTGTTTTAGCCCACCCACACGTACGGGCGAGTATGAGAGATGCAGGCGATGGGACGCACCGCTGTCCTGTGAGGGGGTACTGATGGTCTCCCTCGGTGGGCTGGCGGGCTCACAGTACTACCTCTGCCGGTCGACCGACGGCATCGCCTACTACGGCCGGGATGCGGAGCTGCTGCGGCTGGACCGGGTGCTGCCCGGTGTCCCTGGCATCCCGGAGGTCCTGGGTGCGACCGACCAGCTCGATCCGACCGCGTTCGATGAGCTGCCGACGGTCCCCCGAGCGCACATCGAGCTGGGTCGCCCGCTCGGGGATGCCGGCAAGCGGCTCGGGGTCGGGCTGAACTACGCGGAGCATGCTGCCGATCTCGATGCGGAGCGACCTGCGGAGCCCGCGAGCTTCTTCAAACCCGCAACGGCCGTGACGGGGCCCCGAGGTCCGATCCGTCTGCCCGATCCTGCGATCACCGAGCGGGTGACCGCGGAGGCCGAGCTGGCCGTCGTCATCGGCCGCACCTGCCGTGATGTGAGCGTGGCCGACGCACCGGGTGTCATCGCGGGGTACATGCCGGTCATCGACATGACCGCCGAGGACGTGTTGGCGGAGAACCCCCGCTATCTCACCCGGTCGAAGAGCTTCGACAGCTTCCTGGTCCTCGGTGACCGGATCACGCTGCTGCCGCCGACGACGGACCTCGGAGCGGTCACCGTCCGCACACACATCGACGGGGAGCTCATCGCCGAGGGCACCGTCGAGCAGATGCGGTACGATCCGCTCGAGCTCGTCGCCTTCCACTCCCGCATGATGACGCTGGAGGCGGGCGATCTCATCTCGACGGGCACACCAGGTGCGGGAGTGATCAGCCCCGGCGCGGTCGTCACCGCGGAGGTGGAGCCGATCGGTACGGTGCGCGCCCCCGTCGTCGCGCATCGCCCCACGGAAGGGAGACCCCTTTAAGCGCGGCTGTCCTACTGGAGGTAGAGAGCGTCGTCAGGTGACGACCGGCCTCGATCCAAACAATGTCAGGACGCGTATACCGACTCCATTCCACCCTGGAACTGCCACTCGAGGACCTCGAGACGTTCGTCGATGAGGAGGCCGAGCTCCCCGAGGAGATCGCGGGACTGTCGCTCACGCGGCGCAACAACACGCTCATCCTCAAGGCGGAGGCGACCGATGAGTCGCTCAGCAAGTACACCCCGACCGCGCAGCTGAAGGCCTCTGTCTCGGAGAACCGCGTCTACGAGGAGGAGCCCCCCCGCCCGGGCTCGCCGAAGTGGAACGATGAGGACTTCGAGATCCCCTCCGAGCTCGTGGAGTACGCCTGCTTCAAGGGGAACCTGGAGACGGTGCTGCAGAACACGGCGGTGCAGTACCCCATGTTCCAGATCTTCCAGCAGATCGCCGCCCGCGCGGAGAAGGGGACGGCCACCGCGATCTGTGCGGTCGATGATGAGCTGATCGCCTACCGCCTCGTCGAGGGCGAGGAGCGCCCGGCGACGATCGAGGTCGTCGAGACGACCGCCCAGACCGAGGGGCAGGCCAACGGGATCAACTGGCGGGACAACGAGTACATCTCGGATTAGGGCGCGTCCTCGCCGTCTCACAACGCCTAATGCGATGCCTCCGGTAGCCGCCGGTGAGATGCCCGATGCGTTCCCCGCGTACGTGACCGTCGACTACAGCGCCGGTGCGGATGAGACGCCCGCGACGTACCCCGACCTGCCCGCGAAGATC
>Ga0209937_1000052_pt1 | contig 40953 bp, 25 predicted proteins | sample SalPon1_B_H2O_MG_FD_185699 | JGI IMG/M metagenome (GOLD analysis project Ga0209937, IMG submission 185699) | Salt pond water microbial communities from South San Francisco under conditions of wetland restoration - Salt Pond MetaG R1_B_H2O_MG... | ecosystem: Environmental > Aquatic > Non-marine... | reverse complement strand
CTATACTCTAGAACAAAGCTCAAATGGCAATCTTTCAGGGCCTAACGCTCCTTATGCAGACGGCTGGTATGTAGTTTTTACATCTCCTGTTCCTTTAGGTAAGCCAGTAACTGCACTACACAATTTTGACAAATAGAGACTTAATCTAATGACTGCGTTTTATGATTTTTTTAGGAAAATTGCGCTTAAGGATCCTGAAGGCAATGAACTTGTTGTTTTAGAAGCAGATTCTGTAGTTGACACTATGACAATAGAATCTGGCAGCGGCGTGTCTTTAGGTACATACAACGAGAATACTGACACTTTCAAAATAAATGTTGATTACGATATATTTGTACCAATAGGCACTACACAGCTAAGATTGCAGGACGTAAATGCAAACACAAACGATATTTCTCTAACAGCAGGTTCAGGTATAGAGATCTCAAGAGAATCGGAGTCGGAGTTAGTTTTAAACAGCTTCGGTGTAGCGGAAACAGATACTCTGCACACAGTTGCCGCTCGCGGAAGAGTCACAGACCGTAATCTAGTTGCAAATGGGATAACTGTGGGTGTTGTAGAATCTGTTGCAGGCACAGACGGTATGGCAGCTAGCGATCCTGAATTTATAGGTAACGGCACACTAGGTAACCTTCTAAGACTTTCTGATTCTACAATCACAACCGATCCTTACAGCGAGTCATTTGAATTTACTACAGAAGATAGTGCAGGTGTGTTATCGTACGCTATTGCGATTGATCCACTTGAAACAGTAACAGCTTATTCCTTTACACTAGAAAGAGAAGATCCTGCTTCGCCGGGAACTTATACTACTGTTGAAAACGAAAGTGCAAGTAGTTCTGATGAGTTGATTATAGCAACCAATTCGTTTGAAGAAACTTTCGATGGATCAGTTACGTGGAGATTAACTGTTTCTGCCTCTGGTTTTACTCAAGACCTAGAAGTGCAGGCAGAATTTCAATTTGAAGTATTTGATCTTGCTGCTGACCCTGTGCTGAAAACTGATAACACTGCTAGTGCAATAAGAGTACGGAATATTTTACCGGCAGAAAATGAACAGTTTGATATAGGCAGTTCTAGTCTTAAATTTAAAGACATATATCTAAGCGGTAACTCAATTTTTCTAGGCGAATCTAAAATCTCTATAGATGTAGATGGAAACTTTGAATTTACAAACAACACCGGAAATAAGGCAGAGGTAGATCTAGGAGCAAATGACACAGACGATCTTACCGAAGGCACTAGCAATCTCTACTATACAGATACAAGAGCAAGATCTGCTGTATCTGCTTCGGACGATCTTTCATACGATTCTAGCACCGGAGAATTTTCAGTAACCACTTACAAGTCCGCAGACTTTAACACTGATTTTGGTAGTAAATCAACAGATGATTTATCTGAAGGTACTTCAAACCTATACTATACAGATTCACGAGTAAGAGGTGCTGTATCTGCAGGAGGTGATCTATCATATACTTCCAGCACCGGCGAGTTCTCATTCACAGAAAGAACTGATCAAGAAGTAAGAGATCTAGTAAGCGCTTCGGGCGATCTTTCATATACGTCTAGCACTGGTGAATTTTCATTCACAGAACGTACTGACCAAGAAGTAAGAGATCTAATAAGTGCTTCAGGTGATCTATCATATTCTTCTAGCACTGGTGAGTTTTCAGTAACCACTTACAAGTCCGCAGACTTTAACACTGATTTTGGTAGTAAATCAACAGATGATTTAACTGAAGGTACTTCAAACATATACTATACAGATTCACGGGTTGATAGTCATCTGTCAGGAGGAACCGGTGTTACATATTCAACTGGTGAAATCTCAATCGGACAAGCAGTTGCTACAAATGATTCAGTAACCTTTGCTGGTGTTAGTGTAAGTGGATTGACTTCTTTACAACAAACCACAGAAGTTCTAAATACCAAAACCGGTGCCACTGGAACTGTGGTTCATGATTTCTCAACTGGTGCAATATGGTATCATTCCAGTATTTCATCAGATTTTACTGCTAATTTTACAAATATTCCGACCGCAGATAATAGAGCTATAAATGTCGTGCTAGTGCTCAATCAAGGAGCAACAGCTTATATACCAAATGCAGTGCAGATCGACGGAGTATCGCAAACAATAAACTGGGCAGATACTGTAGTTCCTACAGGTACAGCAGAGCAAACTGATATTGTGAGTTTTACACTTATCAGACAAAACTCAAGCTGGCTAGTTTTAGGATCGCTAAACACATTTGGATAAGGACACATGCCAAGAATAGCAAGTTTTTCCAGTCAAGCATTTACGGGACTCAGGCTAGGTAGGCTAATAGCAGATTATGCATTGTCAAATACCCCAGCTGATCCAACATCACAATTCTGGCGTGACAATCATGCTCCTGCAGGATATAGGTTTGTTCCTAATGTCGGCATCATTGTAGACGAACCTATTACAAATATGGAAAGCATGTTTGAGGGCGCAAGCACATTTAATGATCCGGATATTGCACAATGGGATGTGTCAACAGTTACTAATATGAGTAAGATGTTTGAAAATGCTTCGGCCTTTGATCAGGATATTAGCTCATGGAATGTTTCAAACGTCAATAAAATGGATATCATGTTCTTCGGTGCCTCTTCATTCAATCAACCCATCGGTTCGTGGGATACCTCAAATGTTAATAATATGTCGCAAATGTTTCCGTTTGCGGCATCCTTTAATCAGCCTATTGGTTCGTGGGATACTTCAAATGTTACTGACATGTCTGGTATGTTTCGGACTCTGGCGGCATTCGATCAAGATATTGGTTCATGGGACACATCAAGTGTAACAGATATGAGTAATATGTTTGAAGATGCGTCGTCGTTTAATCAACTTATCGGTTCGTGGGATACATCGTCAGTAACTAGTATGTTAGAGATGTTTGATAATGCAGTCTCATTCAATCAACCTATTGGGTCTTGGAATACGTCAAATGTAATTTCTATGGGTGGAATGTTCCGAGATGCGTCGTCATTCGATCAACCTATTGGGTCTTGGAATACGTCAAATGTAATTTCTATGGGTGGAATGTTCCAAGATGCGTCGTCATTTAATCAACCTATCGGGTCTTGGGATACATCGTCTGTGCAATTGTTTGACCTTATGTTTCGAGATGCGTCGTCGTTTAATCAACCTATTGGGTCTTGGAATACGTCTAATGTCGATGGCACTAGTAAAATGTTTGAGGGTGCTAGTAACTTTAATCAAGACATCGGATCATGGGATATGTCAAATGTAATTGGTATGAGGAACATGTTCCGAAGTGCAGATTCGTTTAATAATGGAGGTTCTTCTTCGATAAATGGATGGAATACATCTAGTGTTACTAATATGGAACAAATGTTTTCGGGTGCGGTGTCCTTCAATCAACCTATTGGTTCATGGGATATGTCATCAGTCGACAGAATAGATAGCATGTTTAGTAATGCCTTGGCGTTCAATCAGCCTATTGGATCTTGGGATACGTCAAATATATTGTTTATGCGAAATGTATTTGCCTTTGCTGAATCTTTTAATCAACCTATTGGATCTTGGGATACATCTAATGTTGTTAGTATGGAAAGCATGTTCAGTGGGGCAATTTCATTTAACCAAGATATAAGCCCGTGGAATACCTCAAATGTTTCTAATATGAGAGACATGTTCACTTTTACTCAAGCCTTCAATCAACCTATCGGATCTTGGGATACATCTAATGTTTTTAATATGGACTTCATGTTCGAACTTGCTACAGCATTTAATCAAGACCTAACCAGCTGGAACGTCGTCAATATACCGTCTGAACCACCATTCTTTGCCGACAATTCTGCACTTGCACAATCAAACTATCCCGTCTGGGGCACCGCAGGTTCCTAAGCATCTGCTATTCTCATAAATACTTTGTAGAGGAAACAGAATGGCACAGATAGGTAGAATATCAGGAGCTTTACTAGAAGCAAATCTAGTTCGCAACGGCGTAGATCTAGCTGTGCGCAACGATTTTCAGACTACTCAACTGCTATATCTTGATGTTGAAAACAATCGCATAGGCGTTAACACAGATTCTCCAGGGCGTGCGGTTACTATTTCAGGAACTACTCGAACTACTAGGCTAGAAACAGGTTTCACTAGCTTTCCAAATTACTCTATAGACGACAGCAGTATCACGTCATTATCAGGAGATATTCTACTTAATGCCAGCTCTTCTGTGGTTTTTGCTGCTCTAGACAACGGCACTATAGCAATAGACGATAACAAAATTTCAACCACTGTTTCAAACAGCAATATCGATATTGTGCCTAATGGCACAGCAGAAACCAACGTCAAATCTAATCTTAGAGTAGATGGTGATATTTTTACACCTGGCAATATCACTCTAGAAGGGTCAATAACATTTGGGGACAATTTTCAAGAAGACACTGTGAGTTTTGCCAGTGATGTCAACAGCGATATTATACCAAATGCTTCTGATTCACCCAGTTTAGGAACTGCTAACAAAAGGTGGAAAGACCTATACACAAGATTGGTAAATGGCGAGTCTATAACGACATCTAGTATTGTAGTAGGAGGATTCAATTATACACTGCGCCAAGGCAACATTTTCTTTGTCGATCAGAATGGCAGTGATGAAAACACAGGCGATCATCCTCAAGATCCGTTTCGTACGCTTAAGAGAGCACTAGAAGCAGCAGATGCAAGCATTCAAGGACCTGTGGCAATTATGGTAGGACCAGGCAATTTCGAAGAAGAGCTGCCACTAGAAGTACCTAACAACGTTACCGTTACTGGATACGACATAAGAAATACCATTATCAAACCAGCAGCAGGTTTTGAATTTAACGATGTTTTCTTACTAGACGGTGAAACTATCGTCCAGCATCTCACAGTGTCTGAATTTTACAGTGACACCGAAGAGCACTACGCATTTAGATTTAGACCAAATGCCACAGTTTCCAAAAGATCCCCCTATGTTCAAAATGTCACAGTTTTAACCTACGGCTCTAATCGTACTAGCACAGACCCAAGGGGCTTCGATTCAGGAGACGCAGGATGCGGCGCATTTGTAGACGGAGCAGAAGTAGATGCCTCAGCAGTGTCGGCGAGCATGCTGTTTCAGTCTGTTACTTTCCTAACGCCTAACGCAAAAGGTCTAGTAATGACTAATGGAGTAAGAGTAGAATGGCTGACTTCTTTTACCTACTTTGCAGATCAAGCTATATTAGGATTCAACGGTACTACAGGAAGGATAAGCGAAGACGGCAGTACTGTAAATTTTGGAGTCGAGCTTAGATCAATAGGATCTGCTAATGTGTACGGCAACCAAGGAGCTATAGCAGACGGCGATGACTGTTTATTCTATCTTATAAATCATAATTTTGCTTATGTTGGCACAGGCAAACGAGCAGATAATGATACTACTCTTGCTATAGAACAAAATGAAATTACCGAACTAAACAATAGCGCTATTGTTTTTACTTCAGTAGATCAAAATGGAAAATACAAAGTAGGTGATAATTTCTTTGTAGATTTTGAAACAGGCACTACTACTGTAGATGCAACTAATATAAATGCAGATTCTTTCACACAGTTAAATTTTGTTGACGGTGACAGTGAAACACTTGTTAATTCAGAGCGCATAAGAACCGGCCTTATTAGGTTTTTAGGTAATAATCTAACATCATTAAACAATGAAATTAATCTACGTCCTGAAAACGAATTGAGTGTAAATTCAGATACAAGTATTACACAAAATTTATCTGTTACAGGGAACTTTGGTTTTGCAGGATCATTAAACCTTATAGGGAATCAATCAACGGATACGGTGAAACTAAACGTTGATATTGATCAAGACTTTCTACCAGATCAAGATTCAGAATTTGATCTAGGAAGCACCACAAAAGAATGGAATAAGGTGTATCTGTCTGAAGCAACTGTAGATTATATCTCAATCAATGATAATTATATTAAAACAACAGAATCCAATGCAGCCCTAGAATTAAGAGCCAATCAAACAGGCAGAGTAATTTCGCATAATAGTGTTAGAGTTGATAATGATCTTACAGTAATCGGTGCCAGTTCTTTTCAAGCTACCAGTTTTCAAAATATTACGATTACTAAACCTTTAATAAATGACGGTAATTTTATCTTGTCAGGTACCGCAACTGTATCAGAAAATTTATCTATCGGAAGCTACGCAGATTTTGAAAACATCGCAATCCGCGGCAATGCTGTTTTTACTACACAAACAAATTCAGACCTAGAATTAAGAGCAAATAGCCTAGGCAAAATAATATCTCAAATACCTGTTAATTTAAATCAGGATTTTTTCAGTAACAGAACAAACAGTTTTTCTAACATAGATATCAATACAAGTGTAGAATCACCTAGACTTAATTTTTCTAACATCTCGATAGATACTAATTTTATTAAAACTGAAAATGTTGATCTCGAATTTTCCGCAAATGGCACTGGCTTAGTAACGTTACAGGATATCCAATTTAAAAACGATACTCTCAGTACTAGAAATTTAGATACAATTTTTTCTCCTAATAAAAATATAAAAATTGAATCTATAGGTTCAATACAAATACCTATCGGCTCTACTGGTTATACTGGCACAACAGGAGAAATAAGATTTAATGAAGACGAGTCTCTATTCGAAGCATTTAATTCTTCTATAATAACGTTTGGCGGCGTTTTTTCAGATGACAGAGAGACTTCGGTAACTATTGATGCAGCAAATCCTGTTATCGAGTTTCGAGCTGATTCTCAAGAAGTTGCGTCAATAGATTCTAGTAAATTACTGTCGTACAACATAAACATAGACGATATTAACATAAACAATAATGTATTTAAAACTACTGCTGTAGATACAGATTTATCTTTTGTAACAAACGGAACTGGTAGATTTGTTATAGATGAAACAGAAATAAAAAATAACTCTATAACGAACACCAGTGCAGATTCTTTGACTTTTGCTAATACAAATTTAGGTAGAGTAAAATTCAATACTGCAATAGGGGTTGTTATTCCTTATGGTGACACAGCCTCTCAGGCAACTAATCCTCCCGAAGGTGATGTAAGATATAACACCGAAACCACCGTAATGGAAGTATTCAACGGTGAGGAATATGTAGCAGCAGCTGGAACTTCTCAAACAATATCACAAGACGAATATAACGAGCTAGTAGAGCTTTATACCTTAATCTTAGGCTAATACCTCGATTTACTTCATTCCGATAAATACTATTAATGCCGAGCTAGACCGAGCGGAGCAGGACAAACTGTGGTCAACCAGCAAAGAGCTAGAAGCTGAAAAATAGGTTGGAGGGACAGGATCCCCGTGTAGAGGAGATGAGATGGCTGTTGGTCGTATTTCAGGGCCGCTCTTAAAGTCTAATCTGATACGCAATGGTATCGATCTAGCCTTTGAGACTGACCTACTATATCTAGATGTTAATAACCAGCGCATTGGCGTTCGTAATAGCAATCCTCAACACGAGTTAGATGTCACAGGCACTACAAGAACCACAGACCTTATCGTTGACAACGTAGCTGAAATAGCTGATATTACCATAAACGGCAACACAATTTCAACTGATCAACCATTTCTGAACCTTGCTACACTTGACACTGTTGTATCTCTTAACAAATTACAGATAGATTCTATAGAAATAGAAGGTAATCTAATTTCTTCCAATGAATCAAACGCTGACATAGATATTGCGCCTAACGGTACCGGCGAAGTAAATATCGAATCAAATTTAAATGTCACAGGCGACATATTTGCAACAGGTAACATACAAGCAGATGGCAACATAACAATCGGTGATCAGGACACCGATAATGTTACTTTCAATGCCGAAGTAGCATCTGACATTATACCCGATGAAACAAACACCTACACACTAGGCTCAGATCCTACACAAGGCGGAGCAGAGTGGGCAGACGTATTTACAGAAAATCTTATAGCAAGTTCTATATCAAGCACAGCCCTAGAAGTAGATGGCATAGATCTTACTCTAAGACAGGGCAATACTTTCTTCGTTGCTGAAAACGGTAACGATGCAAACTCCGGCGATCATATGCAGGATCCGTTTGCGAGTATAAAATTCGCACTCAGTCAAGCGTCAGACGGCGACACTGTGCATATCTTTCCTGGAGAATACGAAGAAGAATTTCCTCTTACTATTTCCGTAGGAGTAACACTAAAAGGATATGGGCTACGTTCTGTATCTGTAAAACCTACCAGTGCAACTGCGTCAAATGACGCTATCCTGCTAAACGGCGAAAGCACGGTAGAAGATATCACACTGAAAGACTTCTTTTACGATTCCGAAAATGACACTGGTTATGGTTTTAGATTTGCACCAGGATTTACTGTAACCACTCGTTCCCCTTATGTTAGAAATGTATCTGTAATAACGCAGGGTTCTGTTACTACCGCTGAAGACCCTAGAGGCTTTAATCAAGGCGATGCAGGTAAAGGAATATTCCTTGATGGATCTGTAGCGACTGCATCTAGTCGTCAAGCAAGCGGTCTATTTAATTCTGTTACTTTAATCACGCCAGGCGTAGATGCTATGACACTTACTAACGGCGTAAGAGTTGAGTGGTTATCATCTTTTACATATTTTGCTAAAAGATCAATTTTCTGTTTTGACGGCACTGAAGGATTTAAAGGCACAGGCGGCCTAGGCGAAACTGGACTGAGAGTTAATGGCTTATCCGGCACAATTACCGCAGGCGAAACTGTTGAATACTACGACACAGACGGTGTTACACTGCTAGAATCAGCTACTATAGAAAGTGTAGATCCTGACAACAAATTCTTTGTGCTAGGAAAACAAGACAGTTTTGAAACTGCTGCAGAACGTGGCGGAAAAACAATCACAGCTAACGGCGATGCTCAATTAGACACCAACATTAAACAGTTTGGTTCTTCCAGTCTGCTGTTAGACGGTACAGGCGATTATGCGTCTCTCTCTTCGCAGACAGATTTTGGTTTTGGTACTGTAGATTTTACCGTTGAAGGATGGATTTATCCTACGCAAGGCACAGGCATACAACTTATATTTGATTTTAGAACTCAAGGCACAGATAACGCTGTTGCTATTTTGTTAGACGAACTTACGCCTAGAGTATTTGTAAATGGCGTAAATGAGATTCAGGCAGTTACAGATGCTACACAAAATGCATGGAATCATATTGCTTATACACGATCAGGCACAACCGGCACACTCTTCCTAAATGGAAATTCAGTAGGAACCTGGACTGATAACACAGATTACGGAACTTCAAAGCCTCTTAACATAGGCGTTAGATTTGACGGTATTCAGCAACTCTTCCAAGGCAATATAGATGATGTAAGGGTAATAAACGGAACAGCTGAATACACCAGTAATTTTCCTCTACCTACTCAGAGAGCACTAGTAACAGACGATACTGTGTTAATGGCAAGATTCGACGGTGAAGACGGATCAACAGAATTCGAAGATGACGTATTGCTCGCTCAGGATATTAGATTTTCCGGCGGCGCTACTGCGACAGCATTTACTCTTACTGATTTTACAGATTTCGGTGCTGAAGTAAGAATCATATCATCTGCTTCTGTATATGGCGACTTTGGAATAGTAGGCGACGGCAAAGGCGTTATAGTTTATGCTATAGGGCACAATTTTGCTTATACCGGAAATGGCAAAGAAGTAACAAACGATCCTACTACTGTTATACAACCAAACGAAATAGTAGAGCTCAATGGTGCTAAGATTCGTTCAGTAAGCGTAGATCACAAAGGCGATTTTAGAGTAGGCGACCTGTTTCTAATTGAACAAGACACCGGAGAAATCAGTTTTACTGCTGCTAACTTTAATCTTGAACTTGGCCAAGGAATTACATTCTCCGACGGCGGTAGCGAAACATTTATAAACGGATCAAGAATTGACGTAGGTGATTTTAGAATAAGCGGCAACACAATCGAAACGCTTACAGGTGATTTTAATATTGCTGCTGATTCTCAAGAAGTTAACATTGATTCTAATGTGAATATTGACGGTGACCTTGATGTTACAGGCAATGTTTCAATAGGCGGAAATATCACAATAGGCGACGAAGAAACAGACACTATTGAGTTTGTAGCTGGCATTGATTCTGATATTATTCCAGCTGTAGATTCTACTTATAACTTAGGCGGCGTAAGTCAAGAATGGCGTAATTTATTTGCTAATGTTCTTAACATCGACGACATTACAATTTCCAATAACTTTATAGAAACCACAGAGTCAAATGCTGATCTTGAACTAAGAGCAAATGGTACTGGCACAGTATATGTACCGTCAAATGATGTAGAAATAGACCAAGATCTCACAGTATCTGGCGATACTAGTCTAGGCGATACTACAATCACAGGCGACTTTACAGTTGAAGGTAATGTAATTCAGACTGGAGATTACGATCTTACAGGAGATCTTTCAGTAGGCGAAAATCTTTCAGTAGGTGCTGCAGTACAGCTTGAAGAGATTCTCATAGACGATAATTTCATAACAACTACTTCATCAAATGCTGATCTTGAATTAAGAGCCAACGGAACAGGCATTTTACTAGTTCCGTCAAATGATGTAAGATTTAATCAAACACTTGATGTTTTAGGTGATATCACAGGTTCAACGCTTACTACTACTGGCAGAATTACAGCTGACTCTTTTACTAATGGAAATATCCTTGTAGATGATAATTTTGTTACTACAACTGAATCTAATTCTGATCTTGAACTAAGAGCAAATGGCACTGGATCCGTTGTTATTGATGACTTTAGTATTAACGCTAATGTTATTACAACAATATCAGATTTTGTAATTGATCCCGGTAGCGAGAATGTCGTTATAGATTCAGTAGGCAGTTTGAAATTACCTGTAGGAACTAGTCTAGAAAGACCTATACCTCAAGCAGGGCAAATAAGGTTTAACACTGATCTTTCAAGATACGAAGGATATACCGGATTAAACTGGATTAAACTGAATGGCGTAGAAGATGTAGACGGCGACACGAGCATTACCGCAGAACTTACCGAAGGTGCAAACGACGACACGATTAGGTTTACAGCAGGAGGAATAGAAGTAGCAAGCGTCGACACAACAAGTTTTAATGCAATTAGGCTTGAGATAGACGACATTCAGATAGACAATAATACGATAAGTACAATTAGTACTAATAGTGATCTTGTGCTTGATCCTAACGGTACAGGCGCAGTGGTTATTGATAATTTTGAAATTAAAAATAACTCAATTACAAACACTGTGTATGATAGCATAACTCTGTTCAATAATGTAAATAATGGTTATGTAAAGTTTGCAGGAACAACTGGATTAGTATTACCTGTAGGAACAAGCGCCGAGCGGCCTCCTGCGAGTAATTCTGAAGTTGGTCTCACACGATACAATGCTCAAGATCAGAGAGTAGAAGTATATGACGGTGTAAACTGGGCATCAGTAGCTGGGTCTGCAGCAGGTATATCTAGAGCAGATGCAGAAGATATAGCAGTTGATCTTGTACTAACATTAGGATAAAATAATGGCAACATTTTTTAAAAATATTATAACAAAAGACGTGGGCACACAGCAGATTCAAATGTATGAAGTTGGTGCTGCAGCCCGTGTTACGGTAATTGGATTAAGTCTTACAAATCTGACAGAATCCGTTGTATATGTAGACGTCTTAGTAAAAGATGATACTAGCGTAGAAGCATTTTATTTAAAACATACTGCAATACCGCCGGACTCTAGTCTAAGAGCAGTGCAGCAAGGCGAAAAATTAATACTAGACAGTAATAATTCAATTTCTGTCAAAGCAGACATAGACGATGCAATTGATGCAGTCTTAAGCTACGTGGAGGTAGTATAAATGTATGTAGGAACAACTCTAGAACAATTTGCAGCGAATACAGATTATAGATATTTTTACGGTATTAGACGAACCGAGCAAGGAGAATTATTCCTTGGTAAGCTAGATTATTTTTCAAAAAACGATTCAATTTCTATAAACAAGCCAGGTGTTGTTGCAGACAATCTTCCGAGTTTTGCCGAAGGAGAAGATTTTTTTGAGGGAAGAAATGTTAAGCACGAGATAGTTTACGAAAATCTAAACTATGAGCAATTTGTTTGGGGTAACAACGATATATATTACTTTGTCAATGACGAAGGTGAATTAATTTTGAAAATTTATGAATCCCACACTTATGAATCTGGAGTTTCCAGTGACGGTAAAAATTAGAGAATATTATGAGAACATTTAAATTAGACAGGATAAAATTTAACTGGAAAGGAACATGGGACGCCGGTATAGACTATATTAAAGATGATATAGTTTATTACGACGGCAAAGCATTTGTTTGCAAAAAAGAACATACTTCTAGCAATAATTTTTATACAGATAAAGACGCGCTAGGTAATGTAACTTTTGACATTACAGTAGATGCTAGCACTATAGATCCAAACATAGATGCATTTTTTGTAAACGGACAAGAAAAAGCGTCATTGATAATGCTACAAGATCGAATCCATATTTTTGATCAGTCAGACTCGTCGAATGTTGGTCATCCATTAAATCTTTCTATTCTCAGAGACGGCAAATGGCAAGGTGGCCTGCCTTATAATGTAGGAGTAGTTTATCTACTAGACAATTTGCCTGTTACTGTTGATCAATATATTGTTAATTTTGACAGCGCTACTACAAGACAAATTCAAGTAGAACTACCGTTTTCTGCTCCTCAGAACTTATACTACTACAGCACGTCTAACGAAAATTTAGGTTCAGAAATTAGCAGCGGGCTGCAAAGCTATTGGGAGTTAATGTTCGACGGTTATCAGTGGAAAGGCGACTGGCAACCTAATAGTTTTTATTCTGAAGACAATATTGTAAAATTCAAAGGAGTTCTCTACCAGTGTGTCGAACAGCATGAATCAAACAGCGATGCTGCCAAAGGCATTGAAGACGACTTAGAAAATTGGAAAGTCTATGTACGATTAACAAATTGGACGGGCAATTGGAACATTGAAACTTATTATGATATAGGAGATGTTGTTCTTTATGGTGGCATAACTTATCGCTGCATTGTACAGCATTTATCTGCAGATACATTCGACCAAGGTCTTACTGTTAACCTTTCTAATTGGGAGATTCTGTCACGTTCAGATAATTGGGATCTAGACTGGCAGCCCGAAAACAAATACAAAAAAGACGATATTGTTCGGTATGGCGGCATTGTCTATAGATGCACTACAGGCCACGTATCAGCTAATTTAGTATTAGGCTTAGAACAAGACTCTGCTAATTGGGAAATAGTAGTTTCAGGCATAGAATACAAAGGAACATGGCAAGAAAGCACTAGGTATAAGAAAAACGATATAATAAAATACGGAGCTACTCTTTATAAATGTAATCTTGGTCATACCTCAACAGCTTCAGATGACGCTCTAGAAAACAACAGCGCGAATTGGGATATTTTTATTCCTGGATTTGAATTTGATAACGCATGGGATCCTCAGACCTATTATAGCAGAGGCGACGTAGTTTTATATGGAGGATACACATATGCAGCTTTACAATTCAATTTAGACTCGGTGCCATCTGTCAATGGAAAATTACAAGACACTGGTGATTGGGAACTGGTTACTACAGCTTATACATTCAGACAAGATTGGGATTCCGAAGAAGAATATAGAACAGGAGAAGTTGTTAGAGATAATGGTTATCTATATGTAGCGCTGTCAGACAGCACAGATGTACAACCAGATTCTGACCCCCAATCTTGGAAAGTGCTAAACACCGGCGACGAATATCAAGCAGACTGGACTAACGACGCTGCAGTCGAATATAAGCTAGGAGACCTAATAGTCTACAAAGGCACATTATACAGATGTATACAAAGACACTTTTCAGGACAATCGAGTCAGCCGGACCTAGATGTTGCAGATCAAGGCGAATTTTGGCAGATTGTTGTTAAAGGCAGCGAAACTAATGTTTTAAATTCTAGAGGAGACATAAAATATTATGATTCAGAAGCAACTGATCTTGAACTAGGAACAGGAGGTAATGCTCTTAAAGTTAGTCAGAATAGACCAGTTTGGGAAACATTCAACGAATCACTCAATGTTTATTATGTAAGCACAGAAGGATTTGATGATCCTAATTTTGGAACTACAAGAACTTCTCCGTTTAGAACTGTAAAATTCGCATGTGAATATATCCTAGCAGACCAGTCAAGCAGAGCACCAGCTACTATTAATATTGCAACCGGTGAATATCAAGAAGTTCTTCCTATATCAGTTCCAGCAGATGTGGCACTAGTCGGAGACGAATTAAGGAGCACAAGAATCGTTCCGGCCGAAGGTTATGAACAGAGTGATATGTTTTATGTAAGAAACGGCTCTGGAATACGACAAATGACTCTCAGCGGTCTGAAAGGAGAATTAGGACCGTTAAATAGTTTTTTAACAAGAAGACCCACTGCAGGCGCATTTGTTTCGCTTGATCCCGGCACAGGACCAGACGATACATCTGTGCATATTACTTCTAAATCATGCTATGTTCAAAATGTAACGACATTTGGCGAAGGATGTATTGGAATGAAAGTCGACGGTGCCTTGCATAACGCTGGAAATAGGTCGATCGTTGCAAATGACTTCACACAAATTTTATCAGATGGTATAGGATATTGGGCAGATAATGTAGGTAGATCTGAATTGGTTTCGGTATTTACGTATTATTGCCATATAGGTTATCTCTGCACAAATGGCGGAATTTTAAGAGCCACGAACGGCAACAACTCTTATGGAGAGTTTGGTACTGTAGCAGAAGGATTCGATCAAACAGAAGATCCTGTAGTAGCCACAGTTAATAATAGAAGTAAAGACGCTCAAGTAGGTCAGATAATCACAGAAGGAGTAGACGAACAGCCGATTATAGCATTAGGATACTCTAATGCAGGGCGCTCATATAGCAATGCGACTATTGAATTTTCTGGGTCTGGTACCGGGGCAGTTGCAGCCTATGAAGAATTTAGAAATAGCGCTATTGATAAAATTCGCCTGTTAGATCCAGGCGATTCTACTATTCCAGGCGGCACAGGATATACATTTATTTCTAACAATGCTATATCAGGAAATAACGAAAGAATTTTCCTTTCATTAGCAGATCAAAATACCGCAGAAGATTATGTGGGTCAAAGAATTGTGTTACAATCGGGTAGAGGTGTAGGACAATATGCGAAAATAGCTTCTTTTGATGCTACAACAAAAGAAGTGGTAGTAAGCAGAGAATCGGACGGTAAGTTAGGCTGGGACCACTGGCAGCCTGGCTACCCGATTGAGACTGTGCTAGACGATACTACTCAATATACAATTGAGCCTAGCATAGAAGTAGAATCTCCGATATTAGAGTCAGAATTTATTAGTGGGCCTGGGTCAGCAGACTGGAAATTTATTGTTTACGGAGACAAATACGTAGCAGTTACTTCTACATCAAGCGGAACAAACCAAGCAGCCTATTCTGACACAGGAGAAAGCTGGAATACTAGCAATCTTGACAACGATCCGATATCAGGACTTGTGTATACCGGCTCTAAATATCTTGCTAGTAAATCGCAGTCTAACGACGGAAATTCCGTTAACGAAGTTTTACAAAGCGCAGACGGTGTTTCTTGGGATACTATTACTCTTCCAATTAGCGGATTTTGGACAGCTATTTCGTCCGATGCTGACGGAAATGTAATTCTCGTCAGCAGCGACAGTCAAAATGTATTATACAGCGCCGACAACGGCGATACTTGGTCTATTACTAACACTTCGGGAGGAGGACAAAATTGGGTCCAAGCAGCCCATGGAAAAAACAAATTTGTACTGATAGGGGAAAATGATCAAGGACAGCCCGGAGACATTGCTATAAGCGAGGATAATGGTGGGACGTGGACAGTTACAGGATCAGTGTTAAGTGAATACGAATGGAGTGATCTAATCTATGGACAGAATAAATTTGTAGCTTTAGGGTCATACCCCGATTCTTCTGGAAGTATTAATGTCTATGCAGCAACAAGTATTGACGGTGTAAACTGGTACGAACAGGAAACCGACCTTGTAGGCTTTGAAAAAATATCTTACGGTGCCGGAGTATTCCTAGCAACTGCAGCAGGCAATGTTATAGCAAAATCTGAAGATGGTATTGTTTGGCGCACCTTTGACGATGATAGCAGTGATTTTTTGCTTACAGAAACAGAGGTCTGGACAAACAGTGTATATAATGATGGTAAATGGGTAGTAATCTCACAGAGTTCAAACTGGAATACCGTTACAACTGGTTGCAGAGCAAAAGTAAGAGCAATAGTAGAATCAGCTCAGATTTCAGACTTGCTAATTTACGACCCAGGAAGTAACTACACTGAGGCTCCGCAAATTACAATATTTGATAATGGTAATGACAGGGAAGCTGTGTTTGAAACTGAATTACAAAACGGTGTTCTGCCGCAACCAGAAATTGTACAAGGCGGAGACGGTTTTAATTCCGCAACAGCTATTGTATCAGGCAACGGCTTTGCAGATATATTCCAAGTTGGAGATGAATTAATCATTGAAAATTTATCTAGCGAAGTTGGACCAGGGGCTAACCTTGATATTATAGGCATCGACGATGAAAGATATAGCGTATCTAGATTAACGCTAACAAACGAAACTGCACCTTTTTCTGCAGTTCTTCAAATTCGTCCAAGTCTTGGCTTTGCTGAATCACCTGATCACAACACTGAAATACAATTGCGGACTAGATATAGTCAGGCAAGATTAACTGGTCATGATTTTCTAGATATTGGCACAGGAAATCAACAAAGTACTTCTTATCCTGAGTTATATCTAGTAGGCACTAGTGTTGAAAATGATGTAAAACCGTTTAATGAAACTGTAGCAAATGGCGGAGGCAGAGTATTTTACACATCAACAGACCAAGATGGTAATTACAGGGTAGGAGAGCTTTTTGCAGTAGAACAGTCAACTGGAATAGTAACAATAAGTGCTTCACAGTTTGATTTGCAAGGCCTAGACGAGCTACAGCTAGGCGGAATTCAAATCGGCGGCACAGCAGTTGTTATAAGAGAATTTTCAACCGATCCTAATTTTACAGCAAACTCCAATAACGTTGTGCCTACCCAACGGGCAATAAATACATTTATATCAGGACGTATATCCGGCGGCGGCGCAAATGCACAAACAAGCACATTGGTTGCCGGACAAGTAAGAATAAGAAACCAAGAAATAGATACTACAGGAAACGTAGATATAAATTTCAACACAAAAGCTCAGCTAGCAGGAGGCGTAGACGGACATTATCTTTGTCAAATAATGTTTAATGCCGCTGGTTCTTTTGTCTCAGATAACGATAAATAGCTAAGTTGGAGTTATAAATGGCTGAATTTAAATTAGGAAGAATAAGATTTGTCTGGAAAGGCAACTGGACCGCTAGTAATGAATACTATAAAGATGATGTAGTAAGAAACGGCGGCAATACCTATGTTTGTATTGCCGGACATATAAGTTCAGACGATTTTCCTACTGATCTAGAATCCTTCTGGAATAAAATATCAGACGGCCAAGAATGGAAAGACGACTGGGACACCGATACATACTACAAGGTCAACGACATTGTTAAGTACGGCGGATATCTTTACATAGCAAATACTGCTCATACTAGCGCGGCGACATTTGAAAACGGACTAGAAGCAGACTCTTCTAAATGGGATTTGTTTGCAGAAGGATTCGATTATAAAAGTCTTTGGACAACGTCTGAAAGATACAAAGTTAATGATATAGTAAAATATAATTCTACTATCTATATATGTATAGATGCACATACTTCTGCTTCTACAAGTGATGCCGAAACCGGCGGCTTAGAATCAGATTCAGATAAATGGGAGTTTTTCTCTAAAGGTATAGAATGGAGAGATACCTGGACAATTAATACAGAATATAGACTAAATGATGTTGTTAGATACGGCGGCAAAGTTTACGTTTGTAATACAGGTCATACAAGTTCTTCGAGCATAGCACTCGGATTAGAAGATGATCAAAACAAATGGGACGATTTTCACAAAGGTATTGAATATAGAAATACCTGGTCTCCTTCTGTGAGATACAGAATAAATGACGTAGTTAAATACGGGGCAGGTTTATGGATTTGCGAAACTCCGCACACAAGTGATCTTCTATTTACAACTGACGAAGACAAATGGAGTCAATTTGTAGAAGGCTTTGAATTTGAAGATAGCTGGGATAAAGACACATTGTACCAGCCTGGAGATTTTGTTACATACGGCGGCTACAACTTTGTTGCTGTTACAAATAACAGCAACAGTAAGCCTACAGAAAATCCCAATGATTGGGATTTATTTAACACTGGATTTAGATTTGTCGGAGACTATCAGACAGATAGCACAAATCAACATTATAAAGTAGGAGATGTTGTAAGAGTAGGCGGATATACATACCTATGTATACAAGACCATGATCAAGAGATTCATCCAGGCGACAGTGAAAATTTTTCAGACTGGCCTGAATATTGGGAAAGGCTTAACAGTGGTCTGTTTTGGAAAGAAGAATGGACGAATGGAGATTTTTACGACTTAGGAGACGTAGTAAGTTACACAACTAACGTCGGCACAGTAAACGAAAGTGTTAACAGTTATGTATGCGTTCAAACACACACAGCCGACGACTCGGTAGATGAAAACAGTCCTGAACAAGATCTTCTCGGCGAATATTGGAATATTCTCGCTGGCGGACCAGAGAATGGTGTTTTAGATCAAGACGGGGATCTCCTTATATACAGCGGCAGCGGCCCTAGTAGATTACCAATAGGCCAAAACGGACAAGTTTTAGCAGTAGATGAGACTACGCAACTGCCGGCATGGAAGTTTTTTGGTTCAAAAGAAAACGTTTGGTACGTAAACAGCAACGACGGATTCGACAGACCAGCGCCGGTTAACGGAACTACAATCGACCAACCTTGGGCAAGTATAGAATATGCTGCTAAGGAAGTAGAATTAGGCGCACTCAATCCAAACGCAAAATCATTACTTATTTTGAATCGTGCATTTATTCAGCAAGAAATTACACAGTATATAGATTATCAAATTGCCGAATCTAACGCACCTTTTACCGGCGATTATTCAGAATATGATAGCAACATTGCTTTCGTTGACGTGGGTATAATAGTTGACGCTATTATTCATGACCTAAGCTATAGCGGAAACACAGATGTAAGACAAGCTGCTATTGATTATGATAACAACGATTTAGTGCTTGTAGAAAATAAATCTGCTGAAAACAACGATGTTTTAGATTATTTGGACACTCTAATTGATGCCGTAATTTCGAATGTCGACCCAGACACTAGCTATCAAACACTCAATTCAGCAACGCCTGTTTTTGATCAATTTAAAGACTCTGAGTTAGATGAAGAATTGAACGCACAGACTATTATATCTTCTCTAATTGGAATCATAACAGAAACAGTCACGAATGGCACTGCTAATTTACCAGAACAGATTATTCCTAACAATACAATTTTTGTAAAAACAGGCATTCAATCAGAAGTTCTACCTATTTCAGTTCCGCAACAAACTGCAATAGTCGGCGACGAATTAAGGTCTACCAAGGTTACACCGGCTGCCGGTTTTGTACAGTCTAACGATGTACCAAAATCTCTAGATGCTGTTGATAGACTAAAAAATATAGTAGATTCGATAGTGTTAGGAGTTGATGATATTACAGCGTCATCAACAAACACAGAAAGCTATGTTGACACTAATCCGGTAGTTGGCAATTCTGCTGTTTCTGACATTGTAACAGATTTATTCCAGCAGATTTTTGATTACGTTGATTTCGAACTTAACGGCGGAACTCAAGACTCTACAACTCCTTTGATTGCTGGAGCAAACACACCGCAAACATCTACAAATTATACTTTTGCTCGCGAAGCAATCGCAAAAAATAAGGACTTTTTGATTGCAGAAGCAATAGCATTTGTAAAGGACGAATATCCATCATACACAGTAAACGAAGATCATTATCAAGATTTTTTTGCTAGATATATAGACGCTGTGCAGTATGATTTAATTTATACTGGAAATTATAAATCACTTACTGCTGCTCGCTATTATGTAAATTCTGTATTGGGTTCTGTTACTGAAAACATGTTCTTTCTTAGAAACGGTACAGGGTTACGAAATTGCACAGTAACAGGTCTAGACGGTAGAAGAGTAGATAATACTACAATTACTGACATAGATCCCGAGCTATTAATTATAGATCAAGAATATAAAATAACCAATCTAGGAGATACAGACTGGAATAATGTTGCCGGAACAACAGGCGAAACCTATGCAGTAGACGATCGTATAGTAGTAGTGCAGCCTGCGTCAAGCGGAACTACAGGAACAGCAAGTCCGACAGGACTACGTGCAGATATAGAATACGATACATTACGACCATTAGCAGGCGCATACTGCAGCCTTGATCCAGGCTGGGGGCCAGCAGACGAGCGTGTATGGATTAGAAATAAATCGCCCTACGTACAAAATGTCACGACATTCGGCACCGGTTGCATTGGTATGAAAGTAGACGGAGATCTTCACAACAGTGGTAACGATTCGATCGTAGCAAACGACTTTACGCAGGTATTATCAGATGGAATAGGAGCCTGGGTAACCAATTTAGGAAGATCGGAACTAGTATCTGTATTCTCTTATTATGGATATATCGGATATCTAGCAGAAAACGGCGGCAAAATAAGAGCAACCAACGGTAACTCGTCTTACGGCTCTTTTGGAACAATATCTGAAGGCGTAGATAATACTGAAATTCCTATCACTGCTAAGGTAGACAACAGAAGTTTTGAAGCAATAGTGGATAGTGTTTTAACCGACGGCGATGATATTTTAGTTTTCCAATACCTTAATGCAGGACAAGATTATACTCCAGCTGAAACCGAGTTTACTATATCTGGAGACGGATTCAACGAAGAAATTGATTCTATAACCACTGAAACTGGCGGTATATTTGAAGTAAGATTGCTAGATCCAAATGACAACCTCGGTGGAGAAGATTATGTCTCTAGAGACAATACTGCGCAGATAGGAGACGCTACTGGAATAACAATATCAGCAACTGACCCAGTTGCAACTGCTGGCGAATACGAAGGCATGGCAGTGTGGCTAGTTGCAGGTAAAGGTGCAGGTCAATATGGCTATATAGATTCTTATAACCCGGGAACAAAGCGTGCAGAAATTTACAAATATAGTGACGACACTCCCGGGTGGGATCATGTTACAGGCAAAAGCATAGAAAATAGTTTAGATTCGTCAACTGCCTATGTAATAGAACCACGGCTAACGTTTGACCCACCGCCGGGCGGCGGATATGCAGAGTCTGCAAAAGGAAGAGCTGTTGTAGACAATGGTAAAATTTCTAAAGTTCTAATATGGGATCCGGGCTCAGGATATACACAACCCGCTGCTGACCAAGGATTAACTATAGTAGATCCAAATAACACAGTTGAAGCACCGTATCAGATTAGAGTAGCTGACGGTGTATTATCTCAACCTACTTGGATCGATCGAGGAACTGCTTATAATACTGCCAGTATTGCAGTGTCTGGAGATGGATTTGCAGACAGGTTCCAGCCAGGTCAATTTGTAAGAGTTAAAAATCTCAGCGAACGGCCCCAACCAGGCAGTAATATCGAATTCGCAGGATTGCCTAATCAATATTTTAAATTAGTAGTTGTAAGAGAGTTTCTTGGAGACGAAGGAGACTATACTGCGCAATTTCAGATATCGCCAAATCTTACTGTGTCAGAAGCACCAGATCATGACGAAGATATGGTGTTACGAATTAGATACAGTCAGGTGCGACTTACAGGTCATGATTTTCTTGATATCGGCACCGGTAATAAAGAAGAAACAAATTATCCAAACGAACCTGAGTACGAGCCAGATTCAGAAGCAGAAACAACAGAATCCGGCGGCGGTAGAGTATTTTTTACAACCACTGACCAGGATGGTAACTTCAGAGTAGGCGATTTATTTTCCGTTGAACAGGCTACTGGAGTTGCGTCTCTAAATGCAGATGCATTCAATATCGCAGGACTGCAAGAACTATCTCTCGGCGAGCTTGCACTAGGTGGCTCAGGGGCGCGTATTGAAGAATTTAGCACAGACGGAACTTTTGCAGCTAACAGTGATAATATTGTTCCTACTCAAAGAGCAATCAGGACCTATATTACATCACAGATTGGCGGCGGCGCTGCAACACTTAACGTAAATAGTATTACAGCAGGTCAAGTACAGATAGATACAGACCGTATATTAACTACCTCAGGAAATCAAATTAATGTTTTACAGAAAATGAACTTTCCAGAAGGAGTCGACGGCGTTCCTCTAGCAATGCATTACTTTTTAAATTAACGGAGAATTAAATGGCAACAGGAAGAATAGGCGCAGCTGATTTAACAGCAGCCACAGACACTACAATATACACATGCCCGGCAAATACGTTTACTGTGGCAAGTATATCAATATGCAACCGCAGTAATTCTGCAATAGCAGTAAGAATTGCAATTTCAGACAACCAGACGCCGACAAACGCAGAATACATCGAATACGATGCAGAAATACTGTCCAAAGGCGTCTTAGAAAGAACCGGCATTGTTCTTGATGCTACAAAGAACATAGTCGTATATTCATCAAGCGCAAATGTAAGTGCAGTTGCTTTCGGCATAGAAACAGCAGCGACATAAATACTTTAACGAGGAAAGATACATGGGACGATACATATCAACCACAGGAACAGCAGGCCCTGTTATAAGAGAAGTAAGTGCAAATTTCAATGCATCTGTTAATGACCGAATATTAGCAGACTCTACAGGAGGCGCCTTTACAATTACTCTTCCAGCCAACAACTCATTGTTAGTAAATGATACTCTTCAAATTATTGATGTAGGCGGAGACTTTGCAAACAACAATGTAGACCTAGCACGAAACGGATCGTTGATATCTGGAAGTGCAGAAGATCTAGATTTAGATTTGAACGGAACTTCTCTTACACTGATGTACAGTGGAATTACATACGGTTGGATAATTATAGGAACTTAGAATGGCTTCATTGAGACAGCTCTTAGATATAGCACCTGCAGAATATTTCGATTCGCTTGCACAGCCTGCTTTTTTAGAATGGGCAGACGAGTCGGTATACTTTATGAATAGATGCACACAGGTATTTGATACTGATAATGACAAGTCTTGTTTTGATCAATGGGTAGTGCCAGACGATGCAAGACTTGTTACGTTCGAAGCCTGGGGCGGCGGTGGCGGCGGTGCTGGCTCTTGCGGTTGTGCATTTGGCTGGCCCGGAGGAAGCGGTGCATATGCTAGACAAACTGTGCGGGTTACCGAAACTGATATTACAGGAGAGCAATATCTCATGTGTGTTGGTCCAGCAACCTGTTGTTCATCCGATAATACCTGTGGTTTTAGAGGATGCACTTCTTTTATAACAGGCACAGGCCTAACAAATTTTTGTGCAGAAGGCGGATTGCCTGGCTGTACTCAGCTTTGTATACATAATAATTTTCCCGTAAACGACGCGTGCGGCATGTATCAAGCGCCTAACTACGACACCGAATGTGCATGTTATTACGGCACAAATTGTGGCATTCCGGGTAGACACAGTCAAATTATTGCAAACTGCGATCTAGATGGTAACTGGTGTGCGTTTCAACAGGTTTTTAGATCTCCTGGAGGATTAAACAGTTCCGGCAACAGTTTACAGGTAATGGGCGCTCACTGTAATATAGTCCCGAACTGTGATAGATGCCGCCCGGGTCATTTTGCAGCTGGAATGTTTGGTGGAACCAGAGAATATATTGCAGTCGGAATGGGCGGAAACTCATCAAGAGCCTGCGGCGACGGCTGTTGTTGCGGGTACCCAGGAGGACCAGGGCTAATTAAGATAAGCTGGAGTTATTAATGGCAAAACTAAGAGACCTATTAGACAAATACGATCAAGTTACTCAAACTGACATAGACTCCGGCGCGGTACGAGTTAGTCAATATGCAGGGGAAACACTTACTCTAATTGCATACTGTAATGGTTTTGACTGTCATTCCGGCTGTTGTGACTCCTACAACAGAGGCACAGTCTGCGGATGGTGTGTTCCTGCCGGAGTAAGCGAAGTAGAGTTTCACGTCTGGGGCGGCGGCGGCGGCGGTGCTGGTTCTAGAGGTTGTCACGGCGGACTTCCGGGCTGGTCCGGAGCATACGCTAAAAAAACCGTAACAGGCGTAAGCGAAGGCGATTGCTATCTTCTCTGCGCAGGACACGGCGGTAAATGTAGCCGCTGTGATTTTCAAGCACCTGCAAGAGGCTGCGACGGCTGCTGCAGTTTTGTAATAGGCACCGGACTTACGAACTTTTGCGCAGATGGCGGATACGGAGGCGTAGGTTGCTGTCAATGTTTATGGCAGACATGTTGTGGATCAGGCCCTCTAGGCGAAGGCTGGATCTACTTCAACGATTACGAAAGCTGCTGCACTCAATATTATGGAGCAGATTGCGGAGCATACGGCATTCCGGGATTCCTAATGCACTATTGTTGCTGCCAAGACAATTCCTGTTGGTGGAAAGTTGCTGTACCGTATCCAGGCGGTTTGTTTTCCAAAGAAGGCGGCCACTCAATGGTAAGAATGCAGGGAAATGCCTGTCGCAATCATTTCGCCCAGTGTGCTGCTATCGGTCTAGGAAGCGGAGCACTTCAGCATACTCCAGGAATGGGCGCAATGAGTTCAAACACATGCGGCGACGGCAGTTGTGACGCAATGGGCGGCGGGCCAGGCATGGTTAAAGTAGTTTATAGGTAAAAAATATGGCAAGTTTACGTAATTTATTAAATATCACAGATTCAAACGATGTTGCATCAGCAGCCGAACCTGTTAACGGAAAGGTAATTGATTTTCAAGTAACCTGTTTCGAATGTAAAAACGACAGCTATCAAGACTGGTGCTGTGTGACTTTTATTGCCCCGCCCGGCACAACCAGCGCTATTTTCAGTGTATGGGGCGGCGGCGGCGGCGCGGCTAGAACACGCTGCTGCGGGTCAGGACCTCCAGGGGGATCGGGAGCTTTTGTAACCAAGACCGTGCCTGTTTCACAAGGCGAGTGCTATGCAATGATAATTGGTAGATCCACTAGCTGCTCAAGCAGTAACGACGGTTGCGCAGGTTGTTTCAGTTGCGTGTGTTCTATAGACTGCACAACAGATTTTAACGAAAAAGTAAGAATCTGTGCCGAAGGAGGATTTAGAGGTCTTTGGACTTGTTTCCAAGACTGTGGAATAACAAAAACCTGCGGTCAAGCACAGGGATACGGCGGAGATTATGCTGCTGCTGGAGCAAGGGGCTGTTTCTGGACAAGATGTGTCACAGATCACTGCTGGGATATGGCAGGAGTGGCGTATCCAGGCGGACTCGTAAATAAAATGGGCGGAGTATTTTGGCTACAATCTTGCTGTAGATATAGTTGCGGGAACTGGGCTCAGGATTTTGCAGGACTATATCTAGGAGGTCCTTATCCTGGCACTTGCCAGGGTTATACACCAGGAGTCGGCGGAGTAAGCTTCGGCACAGAAGATGGTGTCTGCCGCTGTGGAAATCCAGGAAATCCCGGGCTTATCAAAGTCACATACAGATAAGGAAACACACAATGAGTGATATAGAACAAGAATTTACATATAATTTACCGGATGAATATCTGTATACCACAGACGAAAAAGGTCTCACAGCAACAACAACATACTTGGGCCCAGAAATCATCTGGGTCTTTGTGGAAAAAAACACCGGCCTGTTAAATCCCAAAATAGGATACCAAATAGCAGACGAAGAATCTGAGGAATTTCTAACATTTCTCAACAATCAAGCAGGAGAAAACAATATTCCTGTAAAAGTCTCTGCACGTCAAGAGCCGATAATCTGTGATTTTATTGTGAATTCTGGAAGAGACACAGACGAAATGCCACAGAAAGAATACCGCCTTGAGAACGACAGTCGAGTATACTTTACGCGGCCAGACCCCACACCGGTAGAAGACACTTACGATTTTGATAATGTAAGATATATCTTTTCAACTAACAGCTGGAGCAAGCCCTTTCCTTATCAAACTCCTGCTGTGTCAAGAGACACATGGCTTAGGGTGTTAAACAGTCAAATCGCTGTTGCAAAAGATGACCTATCCAGAGACGACCTCACACAGGAACAACACACCGCGGTCGAAGAATGGAAAAAAGAACTAGAAGAAATACCAAACAAATTTCAGTCTTGGAATCACTGGTTTATACCGTTACCTACATATCCTTTGTTAATAGAACTGGAAGAAGCCGACGTAATTGTACAAGAAGAAATCGAAGAGGACGACACTTCAGAAGATTCCGCAAACAACTAATTTAAAATAGATTTCAAAAAAATCAATCCTATTACAATCGTTAATAAATATCTCACAATGGATAATATTATAGTAATAGACGATTTTTTACCTAACACTCTTTCTGATATTGTTTTACAAGAAAGCGAAAATCTTTCATGGCGACCTGTTAATGACTCTGCAGGCGTAGAAAAAAATTATGACAACTCAGATAGAAACATTATTCAGTTTCCTCAGCTTACACACCTTGTCTGTGAGAACAATCAACCAACAAGCGATCTTCATCCTTTGATTATGGCAATGATATGGTTTTTTGAAGACAAGACTCAAATAACTCCGACCGGAATTACTAGAGTAAAGTTTAACTACATTTTTCAAACGAATTGTAAAGAAACTGATTATGCCGCGCCGCATGTAGATAACCCCAGCGACGATTGTGTAAGCATGATATATTATCTTCATGATGCCGACGGACAAACACGTTTTTTTGATAAAACTTTTTCTGAAGGGTATTATAACCTAAATATTGTTAAAGAAATTACACCTAAAAAAAATACTGCTGTAATTTTTCCCAGTAATCTTTTTCATGCTAGCGCAGCACCAATGAATTATCCTTCGAGAAAAGTTATAAATTTTGTTTTACCGACAACCCTAACATAAAAGGAAAAATAATGAGGCCAAAAGCGTTTTTTATTAACGGAGGATCCGGCAGAGTCCTGTGTTCTATTCCCGCTTTAGAAAAATACCAAGAAGAAGTTACAGATGATTTTATAATAGTCTGCGAAGGCGGTCAGGAAATGTTTAAAGGACATCCTGGTTTGCATAAAAAAGCATATGACGTTTATCATAAAGGATTGTTCGAAGATAAATTAATTGATTGTGATATTGTTAGCCTCGAACCTTATAGAATCTGGGAATATTACAATCAAAAATGCAATCTGTCTCAAGCGTTTGACATCGAAATTAACAACAAAGGAATTAGAGAACTTAATCCTCCTACTGTTAATTTAAACACAAGCGAAAGAGTACAAGGTAAACTTGTAGTTGACGAAGTCAAAGACAAATCGCAGAAAGAAAACATAATTGTAATTCAGCCTTTTGGTCGAGGTATCAATGCTATGAAGAATTATGTTATCGACTCGACTGGTCGCAGTTTTGAATATCAAAATCTATTGAACTTTATTAAAAAATTATCCAAAGACTTTGGAATTATTCTAATGTCGGAGCTCGAATTTAATTTCGAAAAAGAAGGAATTAAACAACCGATAGCTCAGCCTAGAGATGTGGACCTAAGACACTGGGCTGGCATAATTGCGTCGGCGGATTACTTTTTTGGTTGTGACTCGGTAGGCCAACATATTGCTTATTCACTGCAAAAGCCGAGCACTGTTATTATAGGATCAACATTTTCAGAAAATGTATCTTATCCAAACTATGAAAAATTTGATATACAAGACATGGGGGAAGGAAAAAGAATATATGATCCAATAAGGATTGTCCCTGACGATGTTGTAAATAGAAACAATGATGGCATTATGAAAATGAACGACGCTATTGAAAATGTAATAGTAAAATCAATACATACAAATTTTAAAAAATTTAACAGTAATCATGCAACTGTATCAACATCGAAGCCTAGCCAAAAACAAATCGAAGACAAAATAGAAAAAGAGGAAAAGGAATAATCATGCAGGATATTTGGATTGCTGGAATAGCAAGAGGGCATAATGCTGGAATATGTCTGCTTAAAAACGGTGAAATAGTTTTTTCTATAGAAGAAGAACGACTGTCTAGAACAAAATACGACGGCGGTCCGTTTGCTTCTATGATTAAAGTTTTAGAATACACTGATCGATTAGATTACCTTGTAATTGCACACACCCAAACACTAAGAGATACAGCAGGAAGAGTAGATTTTACTGGAGACGATGTATATACAGGACTGGCAAGAAAACTAGGGTTAATAGACCAAACAGCAGATCCTCGTAATCATCCTCAGGTAATCGATCTGAGTCACATGCATCACAAGCTGCATGCTGCCTGTGCATTTTATCGATCTGGTTTTGAGACAGCAACAGCAGTGATTGTAGATGGTGCCGGAACATTTATTCCTCTAAATGCAGGGAATGAAAATATTATCGGATGGGAAACCGAAACAATTTTTTCTTGCAAATATCCAAACGATTTCGATACCATGTACAAGCACATAGGTGTTAAAGGACCAACTCCTGCTGTAATTCTCGAAACACAAGAAGAAAACAATTCATATCCAGCAGTAATTACAGATAGAGCAGGAATAGTAAAAGTTTATGAAGCTGTTACACAATATTGCGGTTTTTCAGCAATCGAAGCAGGAAAGACAATGGGTTTATTTCCATACGGAAAAGAAAATTCAAATATTCCTGATTTATTTGAAACTCAAGGAAAGGTAACAGCATCTAATAGAAATTTGATTATTCCGACCTATCCAAATGCTGCTATTGTAAACCATTTATTTTACAATGAATTAGAAAATTCTAATGCTGAAGATTTGTCTCAGCTTGAAAATAGAAGAGACCTGGCGTTTGCATGTCAGACTCAGACACAGAAACAAGTTTTAGATCTAATCAAAAAATCTGTACAAGACTCCGGTAACAATAATGTAGTATTAAGTGGCGGCTACGGATTGAATTGTGTTGCTAATTATAGCTATCTTGACGAATTAAAAGATTCAGAAATAAATTTATATGTAGAACCGGTATCTAATGATGCCGGAACTGCTATAGGAGCTGCACTAATAGTAAGCCAATCGTTTTCTGAGATAGGCAAACTACAGTCTCCTGCTAGTACCTTATACCTAGGACCAGAGCCGGTATATTCACAGTTTGAAAATCTAGTATATGATTACAATGCAGAATTGCAACATGCTGATTATAGCACAGTAATTGATTTATTAGAAAACAAAGAAATAGTTGCGATGTTCCAAGGAAGATCCGAAAATGGCCCAAGGGCACTAGGAAATCGAAGTTTATTGTTTGATCCAAGATTTAAAGACGGTAAAGATTTTGTAAATAATATTAAGAAACGAGAGTATTTTAGACCGTTCGCAGGAACAATTTTACAAGAATATGCGGATGACTGGTTTGATATGAAAGGCCTACAAGAATCTCCGTATATGATGTATGCTGTAAATGCAAAGCCCGACGTAGAAGAGATTATCCCTTCAGTTATACATGTCGACAATACCTGCAGGATACAAACTTTAACTGCAGAGCAAAATTATCATTTTTATAACCTAATTAAAGAATTTTACAATCGTACCAAAATTCCAATTTTATTCAATACTTCCTTTAATCTAGGCGGCGAACCTTTGGTAGAAACTATAGAAGACGCATTTTCTACTGTTGCACAAAGCGGAATTAATTATCTATATTTTCCAGAATTAGAGAAAGTTGTATGCTTAAAAAACATATAAATATGTAACAAAGTGTATAAAAAATTATGACGTCTAATTTATTTAAAGAAGGTACAAATAACACAGTTGAGTTACAGAATACCAACGGGTTTCTCTATACTGGTGAACTTCATTTACTTTATCCTAATACCCTAATAGATAGATGGCATATAGGAAGTTTTACAGCAGCCGAATATTGTATATCAGTTGAATATAATTCTTCTACTAGAGAAATAATAAAATCTTTGGTTGTAGGAGGACTAGAAACCACACAAATCAGTATCTATTCTCGGATTAGCACGTCGATCGAAATGATAGATATTTCTGCAGTGTATAATTCATCTTATGTAGATGTTATAGTTAATCCTACTTCAGCGGTATTAGAAAAATCAAAATTAATGTTTTTTGCTAATTATTTCTCCAGTAAAGTGCCTCTATCAGTTTAAAAATTAGACATAAATATAATACTGGAGCACACAATGAAGAGAGCAGCAGAACAAGCTTATTCCTCGCAATTCGGTTTTGTATCCCCTGGATTTTCCGTAGACAAGAATGGAAATATTGTTGCCAATACAATAACTACTAATACCGAAGAAAATACAGCCGAACAAGAAGTTTATGATTTTACAGTTAGCGATAATGGAGCAAACTTTTTGTTTGAAAACCAAACTCAGGGTATTACTCCCGAACTTAATTTAGACAAAGGAAAAGAATACAGCTTTAAACTGCAACTAGAAAATTTTACTTGGAATTTACTAGAACAAGATCAAGAAACACTCTATGCATTAGGAATCACGCACAGCCTAGGAGTCGAAGGCGCGGCAGCTTTGAATCAATCTGAGGGCATTTTTAGACTTACAATTCCTATCGATTATGATCAAGATCAAATTTTTTATTCGAATTTTGAACAAGACGTACTTGGAACAATTAATGTTTTAGATCCTGTAGGTGTTTTTTCTACTATTGAAGTAACAGATGGCACCGAAGCATCGGACTTTGACACAGCATCTGTGTTAGTAGCAGGAGGTGTAGCAATATCAAAGAATTTGTTGGTAGATTCTGTCTTGGTAGATAGTCAATTACTTACAGATAATATCACCTCAAACTCAGTATTAGACATAGATGCACAAAATAAAATCACTTTAAGCATAGACGGCCAATCAATTGGAAAAATCCAAACTACAGGTTTAGAAATTCCAATAGTCAACTCTACAATCAATTCGACAGAGATAGGACAATCTGTACCCGATGTTGCAGCTTTTACATCTGCTACTGTAAACGAAATTCTAAACAACGAAAATAGTATAACAAACAAAAAATATGTTGATACCAGAGACATAGCCTTTTCAATTGCATTTGGATTATAAAATATGGCAAAAACGCAGATAAAAAATTACAGTTTTAAACCAGGCATCGGAAGAAATGATAAACTGTTTCCAGATGCTTTTGATTTAATCGCATTAAACAAAGAGTTTATAGTCCAAGAAACTATATCGTATGTAGATTCTGAATACGGATTTGCAAGTTATGCTTTTGATTCCGATCAACTAGAACAAGATGTAAGACAGAATCTAGAATCAGTGCTGCAGGATTTACGATATGGTGGGAATAGTAATACCTTTGAAAAAGCCCGTCAATATTGGGAACAAGATACTGCACAAATATCAGGCACAAGAGCGTCAGAAACAGAAACCATGGTGTTTATTAAAGATCTTGTTTTAGATTTTATACTAGATAATCAAGAGTACGATGCACAAAATGTAGTAGAAAGTCAAGTAATAGACACAGAAAAAACACCAGATCCTGCCTCCGATGCTAGAATCACAGAACTGTTCGGCATCTTATCAAGCGTGTTAGAAAATGGTCTTAGTGTGCTTCCTACACTAGAATCTGTTGGCGTAGGTCATATTATTATTCAAGGTCAATACGACCTCGAAGACATACTTCTCATTACAAATGTAACCAAAAACGAAATCATATTTAACTTTGCTGATCCTGCTACCGGCGGCACAGTTGGCCTACAAAAAAGAGGCGAATCAGAAGAATTTTCTGCATATTTACAGATTACTGACGCAATTACAAAGATTACTCTCAACTACGATACTTCTAATCACTCTCCGAATGATGAATTACAGATTTTTATTGAGTTTTCAGAAAACGGCAAGAGCGTAGTAACTACAAGACCATTTGATTTTGGCACAGATGCAATTGAAAGAATGCGAGTTGCTACTCCGTATTCTATGCTCGACGCTGACTTTGAGTACGGGCTGCAGACTACAAAATGGTCGGCAATTGGTACCATGCGAGGTTATCCGTCGGTATACGAAGTTCCAGGCACCGATACAAATGTTAGTATAATCACAACAGACGCATCTAGTGAGTCAGAAGGAATTGGCCAAAGTTTGATTACTGTTACTACAGTAACAAGACACGGATTTGAATCTGGCACACCTATTACAATAAAAGGATTAAACGATTCTGTATCTGGCGCAGCAAGAGCAGAAGGTTCTTTTATTGTCACGGAAGTGCTGTCAGATATAGAATTTACCTACTTTGCAAAATCTAAGGTAGGTAACACAAATGGAGAGCGTGTAGACACTGCATTTACGCAGCTGAGAGAAGCAGGATTTTACACCGGTGCTTCTATAGGTAATCCAGAATTTGTAATTGCTAGCCAAGGAAGTGCCGGAACGCTGGTAGCAGAGCTGGACGTTGCAACCGGTAGCACCATTATCCCATACGACGGACCAACACCTGAAATAGGTGCTCCTTTTGTTAATAATGCGTCTTTTGCTCAAGGTACCCAGGTAACAGGATCTATAGAAACAAGCGCGGGCGGTGGAGTATTTATTACGCCAAAAATCATAGGAGATTACACAACCGGGGCAAACCAAATAGAGGTAGAAGACGGGGCTACTGTTATACAGGATTTAGCAGCAGACAAAGGCGACGGCACAGCAATTTATGTCAACAATGTATCGGATAACACAGTTTCATTTTCTGATTCATTTTTATCAGAAATTATTGGAAACAAAACAGTTTATGAAAATATAACCGGAACAAATGTTTTGAGTGTCGGAGTAGGTGCTGAGTTTGAAGTTGCAAAAGCAAATGGAGAATATACCGTTACAATTACTTCATCAGGATCAGCATATGCGCGGGGAGATAGAATACTTATCACTGGCGATGAATTAGGAGGAGAATCTCCTACCCACGATCTTGTAATTATCGTTGACTCAGTAAGTTCTAATGGCAGTATAATATCTGCAATTACCGAAGGAACAGCCTTTGATGCAACCGGCACTTTTTTTGTAGATAATATAGAAGTAGAAGGCGGCAATGGTTCTTTAGCGGCATTTGATATCACATATACAGATAACGAGTACACAACAGTTGATATAGCGTCTCCGGATGCATCTGAAGGTTACGTAGTAGGTGATAGAATACTAGTCACAGGCGATTTAATTTTACCGCTCGGATCAACTCCTGCAAATGATTTAGTTATCACCGTAACACAAACAGGAACCAGCGGATCGATCATAGCAGTAGAGTTTGAAGGCACTGCGCCTGATGCACAAGAAGATTATACAAATCCACCTTTTACCTATTCTGGTTCGGGTACTGGGTTAGACTTTACCGTTACTAGAACCGGTACTACCTACAGTATTATTATTTCTGACGGCGGCCAGAATTTTGTAAATTCAGAAACAATAGAAATATCAGGAACTGATCTTGGCGGTCAAAGTCCGGATAACGATTTGACTGTTACCATCACCGGTGTAGAGTCGGGCTCCATAACCTCAGTGTCTTTAACAGGAACTGCAGCAAACAGTGGAGAACAATTAGATGTTGCTGGTGGTACTAATCTCGTAGGCACAAATGCAAGCTTTGATGTTACATTAGACAATAGCTCATACACAAATGTAACAATTGTTTCAGGCGGAGAGAATTTTGCATCCGGAGACAATATAACAATTCTAGGAACAGAGTTATTTGGTGATACGCCAGATAACGACCTTGTGCTTTTGATAGACAGTGTAGATCAAACAGGAGAGATCACAGCAGTGTCTATTTCAAGCGGTACCGCCGTGCAAGACGCTGCAACATTTACAGTGACAGGTAGTCTGCAACAACCTTCTGGGTCTGGCGCTGTTTTTGAAATTTTACGTGAGAATCAAGAATATGTTGTATCAATTACTAGTGCCGGCACAGAATATGCTGTTGGTAATAGAGTTTTAGTAGAAGGATCGTCTCTTGGCGGAGAGTCTCCTGAAAACGATCTTATAATTTATATTCAATCGGTAGATAGCAGCGGCGCAATATCTACAGTGAATGAAATTTTTGATGTAGCTGTTTTAGGAACCGAATTGGATCTATTTTCGGTGGTGATTATCAGTGAACCTACAGTTGATATATTTGCGAAAGACTCTACCATAGATTATGAATTGTTGGCTACTATAGAAATAGAATTCGACAGCGCTCACGGACTAGTGCCAGGTGACACATTTATAGTTGACACAGATAGCGAAACAGAAACAAACGGCCATCTTCTTGCTGCAGGCAGCTTTTTTGTGTCTGAGATACCAAACGTGACACAACTGCGTTACACCGCACGAGCGCCCGGCTCTATTGATACAAGCGGAGGAAGCGACCCAATATCCGGCGATGTATACAGCAGACCAGACAGCTTCTTTGTGCATAGACCGTTTGACGGCGGTGTTCAGCTAGGCACCGGTGGGCCACAGCACGGCGCGTCCGCTGTTAGACAGAGTAAAAAATACATAAGATATCAGTCAGGCAAAGGCATTATGTATACAACTGGTGCTCTTTTTGCTCCTTCGTATGATCTTAGATCAGTAACAGCAGACGGTGTTGAAGTAAATTCTCTTATAACTATTACAACGGACGACAACGATCACGGAGTGCAGCAAGGCGGCATAATAAGACTGCTAGGCATCGAAACTCCGGGATATAATTCAGGACCTGAAACTGCTATTCCGCCTGAATTTGATTACGAGGTTGTAAATGTCGTAGACGAAAGAACCTTTCAAGTTCGGTCTAAGAGAAGACTAGGATCTACAATAGCAACGCTGGGATTCGGCGCACAAATGAGCGTAATTGCTTGGCACGGCTCAACAGTTCGTTCGGGAATTTTTGACGATCAAAACGGAATATTTTGGGAATATGATGGCACACAAATTTCAGTAGTACAACGTACAAGTACCTTTCAAATAGCAGGCACACTTGCGTTACAGGTTGATGATAATGTAATTACTGGTACAAATACTCGATTTAGAGACCAGCTAAGAGCAGGTGATAAAATTGTAGTCAAAGGCATGACGCACGTTATTTCTCACGTAAACAGTCAGACAGAAATGACTGTTGCTCCAGACTGGAGAGGCGTAGTAGATGTTCCTGCAGCTAAAGGCATGTTAGTTAGAAACAAAAAAATAAAACAAGCCGATTTCAATATCGATAGATTAGACGGCACAGGACCGAGCGGCTATGATATAGACATAGCAAAGATGCAGATGATAGGAATTCAATACTCGTGGTACGGTGCTGGTTTTATTGACTTTATGGTAAGAGGTGCTGACGGTAATTTTGTATATGCTCATAGAATGAGAAATTCAAACGTTAATACTGAAGCCTTTATGAGATCAGGAAACCTTCCTGTTAGATATGAAGTAACAAACGAAGGGCCGCCGGGCAAACTTACAGCAACACTAGAAGCTAGCGACTCTGAACTTTTCCTAGAAGATTCGTCTTTTTTTCCAGAGCAGGGCACACTGTACATTGACAACGAAATCATCAGATATACCGGAAAAGACGACGCAGAAAACAAATTAACCGGATTGCAAAGAGCTGTAAGTTTAACTAGTTTTCAAGCAGGTGCTACAAGATCCTACTCTGCAGGAGATGCAGTATCTCATGCAGACAGAACAGGAGTAATACTAATATCCAGCACAATTACCCCGCTTATCAGTCACTGGGGATCTGCATTTATTACAGACGGCCAGTTTGATGACGACAGGGGCTACATTTTCTCGTATGTAGAATCGGGTATTACAGTAAGCACAACTCAGCAAACTGCGTTCATGCTTAGATTAGCACCTAGTGTGTCTAATTCTCTAGTAGGAGATCTAGGCGAACGCGAATTGTTAAACAGAGCTCAACTGTTGCTGCAAGGCATAGAAATTACCTCAAACGACGAAGCCGCAGACGGCACAACTATTCAGGGAGGTATAGTTGTGGAAGGTATACTTAATCCTCAAAACTATCCTGAAGATCCTGGCAGCGTTCGTTGGTCAGGGCTCAGCAACGTCTCGCAAGGTGGCCAGCCTAGCTTTGCTCAGATAGCTTCGGGCGGTGCTATTGACTGGACAACTTCGGATGAAGTTGTAACAGAGTTAGTTCAAGGTCAGGCTTCTTTGCAGGATACTGCTAACATTAGATTTAACAGAACTAACACAAGCATAGTAGATATCACAAATGATTCTGCCGACGCGGTAGACCCACAGGTAGGAGACTTTGTTGTTGGTACCAGCGGCACTGCCGATTTCGGTAGTGGAATAAGAATTGGTTTCATTCAAAGACGACGTGACAGGACAAGGTTGTTTCTATTTGCTAGTTATTCTGGTTCTACTACAGGTACAGTGACTATTGAAAGAAGATTTACGACTGAGAACAGAAACTTTGTTTTTCTGAACCAACAATCGACAGTAAATGCCGGAGTAACCCCGGGAACACCAGTATCTGGCGGTGCCGTGACTTTTCCAGCAGGAACAGAAGTAGTAAGCATCACAGAAGAAGAATTCGGAGGAACAACATTTTTAAGAATTACCTTTAATAACTCTTATTCTGGTACATTTACTGCAACAGACGAGGTTGAATTTGAATTCTCTCAACCGCCATACGGCGAACCTGGTGAAACTGTGTTCTCATTTATTGCTCAACCTGGTGAGCTTTCTGAACTTAGTTTAGATGCTCTTAAAGAGCTTACTAATACTCCACTAGGTGGCAGAGGAACCTTTCCAAACGGGCCAGACGTTCTTGCTATAAACGTATACAAGGTAAGCGGTACAGACACAGAAGCAAACATAGTTATCAAATGGGGCGAAGCTCAGGCTTAAGGAGATAATATGCCATTATATGATTATAGATGCAAAAAATGCAATCACGAATGGGTAGATTTTTGTGGATTTGATGACTACCCTGAAAAATGCCCAGAATGCGAAACTTCTGATTCTAAAAATCTTGAGAGACTGATATCTGCTCCTAATTTTAGAATGGAAGGAAAAGCCAGTATGAGTGTAAGACACACTACGTCAGAGTATTTTGGCCCTCAGGGACAAATGGGAAAAGAAGAGTATTTTCCAGAAGAAAGATCAAGAAAAGCAGAAGAACAACGAAAGAAGCAGGATAAAAAAGGTGCTAGTGTAGGATTTAAGTAAGCTGAGATACAAACTCAGCTAGATTATCGTATATTTTTGTTTTCTGTTTTATTTTTTTATAGGTGTATCTTTTAAGCAGCTTTTCTGTTTCACAACCGTAGCCAGTTCTTACTAAAATAGGTGCAGCTCCTATGTTGATAGCTGCTTTAAGATCGCTTAATTTATCACCAACAAAATAGCCATTTCGAAAACGTATGATAGGATTTTCTTCTTCACAGCGTTTGAACATTCCTGTATTAGGTTTAGCATAGTAATCTGTTTTATGACTGCTGGTTGAATAATATAATCCGTCTATATAAGCACAACCGGCTTCGCCTAGCATTTTAAATAGATTCTCGTTTACACTTTCTACGTCCTCAGAAGTCATTAGCCCCTTGGATATACCAGATTGATTAGATAAAATTACTACAGGATATCCAAGGTTTTTGAGTTGTGTAATTGCTTCAAGGCTGCCTTCTATAGGCTCTAGATCCTTTGGATTTTTTATCGATCCTTTGTCCTTGTTTATTACACCGTCTCTGTCTAGGCCTATTACAGTTTTTTTACTAGTAGTAGCATGTACAGGATAATTTTCAGTATCGCCCCAGTAGATATCAATCATTGCTATTACCCTGCAGTATTCTAAGACAATCATTTATGTTATCACCGTTAGACACTTCCGTAAGACTAGCTGCTTCAGTAACAGCTTCGATTTGGTGTGGTTGTAGTCTAGGATTAAACCATGTTTCGCCCTCGGAAAATCTCTGTTCTAGCAAAACTCCTTTTTCAGTGTCTATCCATTTTACAAGAAAAGCACCTGAATTAACAAAAAAGGACTTATCAATTTGTGTGTGAAAGTGCATAGAAGTTTTAGAACCAGCGGCAAGGAATACAAGGATTTTGGCACAATAGGTGTCAGTGTTTGCCCAGATAAGTTCATTACCCCAACCTTTTTCAATAACACCGTGTCTTTTATCTGTCATTTGTTTAATAATTCTCCTAGATGAAATACTGTTTCTATTTTGCTCAGGTTGTGTTTTTTTTGAAGTGTATTTTTTAAACCATAATGCAGAGGTCTAGGCCATTTTTTGTAGGCAACCCATGCATATCCGTCGTGTTCGAGATTTAGGTCAGGTATAAATTCTTTTTCAATTATACAGAGGTAGGTATGAAAAGAAAAATCGTTGTCTCTAGCAAGGAACTTTTCAAGTGGTATTATTTTAAGAATATCGACTTCGCCTATTTCTTCTCTAATTTCTCTTTCAGCCCCTTGCCACGCAGTTTCTAGTTTTTCAAGATTACCGCCTGCTATACCCCATACATTACTGTGTTTGCCACGGGTCCTGTGTAAGAAAAGGAATCTTTGAGAATCAAGACTGTAAAATAAAGCGCCTGAACAAGTAATTTCCTGCATAATTGTAGTTATTTTAGAATTCGATGCGCCAGGTTCCGTTCGGATATTCGCCTTCAAATGACAGCCGCCATTCAGAATTTTCAAATTTATACTGTACGCCAGTGTTAAGATTGGTAGTGTAAACTGGCGTCACTGTGGAATCAGAGCCATTAGAATCAAACACAATCTGCCACTTTGTGCCTGTCCATTCTATAATGTCGTTTCCAGTAGCAGTAAAATCCGACCCGTCCGCGTTCTTCCAAGCGTCGGCGCCGTCTGTGTTTTGAGAGTCGCCAATTGATGCTAGTATTAACATCCTTGGATTGGCACTTAGATCTAGGTTTTGAGGATTTGATTTTTGCGGATCGATAATATAATCTATCTTAGATCTTGGGCCCAAACTGCTGGTAATTACAGTGTCAGTGGGAATTGAATCCTCGTCCCAGTTTACTTGCGCAACTGTGTCATCTGTAGAGACAGCAAGTGTACCTACAATTTCTGTTGGTAGATCCGAACGCTGTAATCGTATAGTTGATATGCCTTCTTCAAACTTGAACGGAAATGCTTCTAAAAACTGCCACCATGATATTCCGCCTACTGCGCCGTTTTTTACTAGTTGTAGGGTATTATTCAAAACCAGCAGATCAATATTCTGATAGGTGGTTTTGAGAATTGCGAGCACAGATTGTTCTGTGTCATAGTCTTTCCTCGTAGTCGCACGTTCTAGATCCCCCGACTCGTTTACAAATAGTTCTGTTTGAATATCAGCGTCACCTTCGGGCAGTGAAAAATCAATATCTGTTGTAGCATCAATTAACTCCTGTTTGGAATTATGAATACGACTGACAATGTCCGTAATAACACCCATTCGTTTTACTTTCGCAGGAGGCGAAATGTATATAGGCGTGGTAAATGACAGTGTAGACACGTCTATTTCTGTTTCTGTTCCCTGAGGTATTGTTCTTGAACTCCAAGTTATTGAATCTAGATACACTGCGGATAGAGAAGTCCAGTCAAGATAATTATCAGTGGTTTGTAATTCTAGAGAAGGATTGAACAGCATTAGTATCTGCTCAAGTATCTGCAGTTTCTGATCTGTGTTTGTGCTCCATAGATCTACAGTAACTGTCAGCGTGTAGGGTGTCGGCATGAGACGTTCGACAGTATAGTTCTTGCCTTCTGTGTTTAGATATTCGTTGCCTGCAGAGTCAAATTCTCTTTCTCTAATATTGACTTTATTGACATAAGATGAATCTGCCAGTCTCGAAGTGTCTAGTTCTAGGCCTGTGACATACAGCGCCATTCGAGGCGCGTTTGGAATTTTGTTTTCTGAATTGTTTCTTATAATATTCGCAACCTGACGAGTAAGATCGCCGTACATCGCAGGTACTGTGACTACGTTGCCCGAACCGTCTTTATAGGAAAAGCCACTCATCATTCTTACCATCTGAGTGATGTATCTTCTTAGTTGTCCGTCGTAAAAATGGTCTAATTGATTCGACATTAGTTATCTGCCCGTGGTCTAAGTGCTTTCGACAGTGCCTGTCGCTCTGCTTCTCTGTTGCGATAGAATTTCACTTCCCACGCGCCTGTGTAGTCGATTGACTCTTGAACACCGGATATTTCAGGCAGTTCTATTGTAATTCGAGAACTGTCCTGCGTGGTAATCATTGCGGGATAATCTGCTACAGCATAGGATTTTTCTAGTGTATCATATTTTAACACAAGATGCTCTGCTTGATCTGTGACTGCGATGTCAGTGTGTATTTCTGTATCGCCTTTCTCTAAATTAACTACGTCCTGTGCTGCTAGATCGTTGTACACAAAGTTTCGGTTATTGATAAACCCTGTCTTCTGTGTGCGTCTGTCTTGTGAATTTGTCATTGTCATTCTTACATCATCATGTACTTTCACCCACTTGTTGCCGTCAAACTGAAACATTCTCTTGGGTCTAAAATCAGTTCTTAAAAAATAATCATACTTGTTAGGCGAAGCAGGAAACTGAATACCATGTCCAAACTGTGAGCCATTTGGTGTAGCATCTTCTCCCAGCATATAGCCTTGATAGCCCTTGCCAGCAGGAGGGGCTGTGGTGTATGCACCGTCTACCTGTTCTACTTCTACTGTTGCTCCAGTTTCGTTTGGATCCAGTCTCAGTTGATAGTAGTGAC
>Ga0209937_1000051_pt1 | contig 41654 bp, 34 predicted proteins | sample SalPon1_B_H2O_MG_FD_185699 | JGI IMG/M metagenome (GOLD analysis project Ga0209937, IMG submission 185699) | Salt pond water microbial communities from South San Francisco under conditions of wetland restoration - Salt Pond MetaG R1_B_H2O_MG... | ecosystem: Environmental > Aquatic > Non-marine... | reverse complement strand
TTACCAATGATTCAGTAGATTTGAACTGGGATGATGTGGCCAATGCAACAGACGGTTTTGAATGGTCTGTTTATGCATCAGGAGATGACCCCGCTACCGCAACTGCAGTTGATACTGGTACTGTTGGAGCTGGAGTAACTACAGCCAATGTAACAGGCTTAACCCCACAAACAGACTATGATTTTTACATTAGTTCTGATTGTGGTGCAACAGATGGAGATAGCACGTTAGCCGGACCAGTAACTTTTACTACGCTTTGCTCTCCTTTTACAGCACCTTCATGGAGTGAAGATTTTGAAAATGCAGGATCTATTCCAGATTGTTGGGCACAAGGAGAAAATAATGCAAAAGACTGGGAATTTGCTGACGACGGAGGTTTTGATCACATAGGTGATGATGGTACCATAGGGGGTAATACTGCTAGTGATGGTTATTTCGCATGGCTAGATGATTCAAGTCCGCATGAAATTGGTACAGCTTTAGTGAGCCCACTAATAGATGTGTCAGCTTTAACAATACCGGAGGTAAATTTCTATTTATTAAGCAATAATGAAGGAAATTCTAATGTAGACTTTTCATTAGACGTTTATGATGGAACTGCTTGGAACGATGATGTTTTCTTTAGTAATTCCAATACGGCAAATGGTGAATGGGAATTGATTGAAGTGCCTCTTAGTTCCTTAAATATAACTGGAAATATCATTCAACTTCGTTTTTCAGTAGATGAAAATAATGGTACAGATTTTTACGATGATGTTGCTATCGATGATGTTACTGTCGTTGAAGGACCTAGTTGTGTTAAACCATTAGGTTTAGCTGCATCAAACCTTACAGCAGATGCTGTAGATTTAAGTTGGAATGATGACCCAACTGCCACTGACGGTTATGAATGGGTGGTTATGGCAAGTGGTGATGCGCCAGATACTGCAAATGCTCTTCTAACAGCAACTGCAACCAGCGCACCTGCTAATGTAACTGGGCTGTCAAGTAACACTGATTATGATGCATATGTAAGAAGTGTCTGTGATGCAGCTGCTAGTGAAAACAGTGATTGGTCTAATGCAGTTAGTTTTACTACGCTTTGCTCTCCTTTTACTACTCCATACAGTGAAAATTTTGATGGTGTCACTGAGCCAAACATTCCAAATTGCTGGAGTACTGCAGGTAGCATGGCTAGCGAAGTAATTACTGCTGATTCTAATTTTGGGCTTGATGACCCTCCATCTGCTCCTAATTTCTTGCAATTTGGTGATGAAAATTTCGTTGATGGTGATGAAGCTATACTTGTCTCCCCGCAGTTTACCGATCTCCCTGATGCTGACAAGCGCATACGCTTCAAAGCCGCTTTTGAAGATGGTGATGCTGAGACTCACAAGCTTTTTATTGGTGTCATGTCGGACCCAACTGATGCGAGTACTTTTGTGCAAATAAGTGAGATCACTTCATCAGCTGACGCCAGCTTTAGTGAATATACAGTAAACTTGGATGATTCGGCATTAATTGGTAGTAATCAATATATTGCCATCGCAGCTGGTTCAGTAGCTGATTTTGATGAGATAGCGATAGATGATTTTTTCTATGAGGATATACCAACCTGTTTTATCCCTCAGAATTTATCTGTTACAAATATTACAGCTTCCTCAGCAGATCTAAACTGGGATGAAGAAGACCCAAGTTCAGCTACTGACGGTTACCAATGGTTAATTATGGCAGAAGGTGATGCTCCAGATCCTTTTAACGCTATTGATTCCGGGTCTGTTAATAATGGGGTATTTACTGTTTCAGTAAATGGGCTTTCACCAGACACAAATTACGATGCCTACGTCAGGAGTAATTGTGGTGGTGGTGATATTAGTTCATGGACCTCCGCTACTAGTTTTACAACTTCAATAGCTGCAGTTGTATTATCGCCAGGCAATATAGAGAGTGAAGCATATTGTTATGATAGTAGTGAATTCAAAGAATGGTTGTTTGAATCTTCAGATGGTTCGCCTTTACAGATAGAGTTTTTACAAGGATCTGTTGAAGTTAATACTTTCTCAGGAGGAACTTATGATGACTTGATCATCTATGATGGTCAAGACGATACAGGAACCGTATTATTTAATTCTGATGTAGACGACGTAACTGCTGCTAACCTTACCGGTCTTACCTTAACAGCAAATTCAGGGTTTATGTATATTACGCTTGATTCTGATATTTCAAATTCTTGTGCCAGTGGAGCTCAAACAGAAATCCAATTTGAGGTGAGCATACCACAGTTTGCATCAGTACAGGTAATTCATAACTCAGCTGATCCTGCTGCAAATCTGGTAGATGTTTATTTAAATGGCACACTGCTGTTAGACGATTTTGAATTTAGAACAGCGACGCCTTTTGTTGATGTTCCTGCAGGAACTCCGATAGATATAGATATTGCACCAGGAACAAGTACAGATGTATCAGAAAGTATATTCAATTTGAATACTACTTTAACTGTAGATGAAACTTATGTTGTTGTTGCCAACGGTGTATTGGACCCTGCTCAATTTGATAGTTCAGTCAATACAATAGATTTTAATCTTGATATATTTGCAGGAGCTCAACAAGTTTCGACTAATGCAGGTGAAACAAGTTTATTGATAAACCACGGATCACCTGACGCACCAATGGTTGATGTTGTTGAAACAACGCTTCCACCATCTACTTTAGCAGATAACATGTCTTATCCTGAATTTCAGGGTTATGTAGATGTTCCAACTGCAGACTATGTCCTCAATGTTGAAACGGCTGATAACGCTACTGTAGTAGCCACTTATGAAGCCCCTTTACAAACGCTTGGCTTAGGAGATCAAGCTATAAGCGTACTAGCAAGTGGTTTCTTGGATCCCGCAGCTAATCAAAACGGCCCCGCATTTGGTCTATGGGTAGCCCTACCGGCAGGTGGCGATCTAGTTCCATTACCGGAAGCTCAGAATGAAACGGCTGAAGTACAGATCATCCATAATTCTGCGGATCCAGATGCGGAGTTCGTTGACATCTACTTAGATGGTACATTAGTAGCAGATGACTTTGCGTTTAGAACAGCATCGAATTTCTTAGAAGTGCCGGCCGAGCAAGCAATCGATATCGACGTCGCTCCTCAAAATAGTACGGATGTGAGCGAGAGTATCTATAACTTGAACACAACGCTGACGGCTGATGAAACCTATGTTGCCGTTGCTAATGGCGTCCTCGACCCATCGCAGTTCGATAGTACTGTCAATACGATCGATTTCGGTATCGATGTGTTTGCAGGAGCGCAACAATCCTCAACGAATGCCGGTCAAACAAGTGTTCTTGTACATCATGGCTCTACAGACGCCCCAACGGTTGATGTAGTCAATAATGCAGATGATGCTGTATTAGTAGATGATATATCATATACTGAATTTGCAGGTTATTTAGATCTGCCATCGCAAGACTACACCATCAATGTAGAAGCTGATGATAACTCAGCTGTCGTTCAAAGTTATGAAGCACCACTTCAGACACTTGGATTAGCTGATGCAGCAATAACAGTAGTCGCAAGCGGTTTCTTAGATCCTGCGGACAATGAAAATGGTGAAGCATTTGGTCTATGGGTAGCCCTACCGGCAGGTGGCGATCTAGTAGAGTTGCCAATTGTTGAGCCAGAACCGGCAGCACCTGCACCAGACCCAACAGAAGATTCAGCAGATGTTATTAGCATGTTTAGCGGGGTCTATACTGATGTTCCGGTTGATACATGGTTAACGTCATGGTCTTCGGCACAATTAGCAGATATCCAAATTCAGGGTAATGACACTAAACTTTATACTGATTTAGACTTTGCCGGTGCTGAAACTGTGACAAACCCTATTGATGCCTCAGGTATGGACTTTTTCCACATTGATGTTTGGTCGCCTAATGCAACTACCTTTAGAGTGAAGTTAGTAGATTTAGCATCAAATGTTGAAGGTGAAATTGCTTTCTCTATCGCTCAAGAAGAATGGGTAAGTTTACAGATACCATTAACAGATTTTGCTGACCCAGCTCTAGTAACAAATCCAGATAACTTGTTGACAGCTACTAATTCTATACAGCAAGTCATTATATCTGGTTTACCTGTTGGAGCAGTTACAGCTTATGTTGATAATGTTTACTTTAGTACTAATGATATTTCAACTACTCAGTTTAATGATGACAATTTCAAATTCTACCCTAACCCGGTAGTTAACACCCTAAATCTTAATACGAGCGGTGTGGTTGAAAACATTAAACTGTATAATATTTTAGGTCAGGAAATCATGAATATTAATCCTGAAATACAAAGCCCACAAATTGAAATGGGTGAATTACAATCAGGAGCTTACATGATGAAAGTAACCATAGATGGTGTCTCACAATCTTTTAGAGTCATCAAAAAATAGCTATAAAATTTAGCTGAAAATATAAATCCCGAAGTTTAAGCTTCGGGATTTTTTATATAATAATATTTACTTAACAAATAAATCACTAAATTTGAACTTAATTATAAATTAATAATTATGAAAAAAACAGTTTTACTTTTAATTTTCACTTTTTCCTTATTTTATGTAGGAAATGCGCAGGAAATCGGTATCGTAGGACCAGCAGCTAATGGCTGGCCACCCGACTCTGATGGTAATCCTACGGACATCATGCTTACAAATAATGGTGATGGCACTTACTCTATTGATGCATTAACCCTGACAACAGGTCCGGCAAAATTTAGGGAAGACCAGGCCTGGAATGTCAGTCATGGTGGTGATCAATTTCCATCCGGTCCAATAACAAGTGGAGACATTCCCGTTCAGGCCGGAGTATATGACATCGTATTGGACTTGAATAATAACACCTATACATTTACCGATGTAGGTTCATTTACAGAAATAGAACTTAGTGGTTCAGCTCTGGTTGGATCGAATCCACAAATGACGACCGTGGATGGAGTGAGTTATGAATTGACCGTCACCGAATTCCAGGATGGCGACATAGTTTTTCAAGAAGTTGGAACCTCAAATACCTACGGAGCAGCTTCCTTTCCAGGTGGAACAGCAACAGCAGGTGGAGCAAACATACCTGTTACGGCTGGATTTTATGAAGTTTCCTTTAATCTTAATACTGGCGACTTTAGCTTTTCTATTCCTGATGTAGGTATAGTAGGTCCCGGAATTACTCAGTTTCCCGATGCTTCAAACCCAACACCTGATGTGCTCATGAACACCACAGATGGTGATGTTTATACGCTGGATGATCAGGTGATAACGGATGGTTTAGTTAAGTTTAGACAAAATCAAGATTGGGCAGTAAATTGGGGAAGTAATGATTTTCCGTCAGGTTCATTAACGATTAATGGTTCAGATATTCAGGCTACCGCAGGCACCTATGATATTACTTTTAATAGAAGTGCGCTCACTTTTGAGTTCGAACCCGTAACCACCGCTAATGGAACTGCATTGATCACTGGCTATATGGATTCAACCTGTAGCGGAGCTGATGGTAGAACGGTTGAGATTTACGTAGATGGTACGGTTGATTTTTCCACGGGTTGGTCTTTAGAGCGTCAGGCTAATGGTGGTGGTTTTACATCAAGTATAGATATTACGGGTTTTGGAAGTATAACGGATGATTTTGTTTACGTAACGAATGATGCAGCTACACTAGATGCGGAATTCTCTATTAATACCAATGTAATAGAAAGTGGTAGTATTTCAAGCAACGGCGATGACGCATTTCAATTATCAGATGATGCTGATACCCTGATAGATCGTTTTGGTGAAGATGGTGTAGATGGAACAGGTACGGCCTGGGAACATGAGAACACCTATTTATACAGGAATGACGGTTCTACACCGAATAGTGGTTCATTTGATGTTTCTAATTGGACCGTTGGGGCTTTAGACCTTCTGAACAGCGAAGGAAGCTGTAATGGCGGAAACCCTTTTTCCGATACTGTTCCGTTCGGAAGTTTTTCTATTAATGCCAGTAGCACAGCTCAAGTGCAGATTATTCACAATGCTGCCGATCCGGCTGCAGATTTCGTAGACATCTACTTAGATGGCACATTAGTAGCAGATGACTTTGCGTTTAGAACAGCATCGAATTTCTTAGAAGTGCCGGCCGAGCAAGCAATCGATATCGACGTCGCTCCTCAAAATAGTACGGATGTGAGCGAGAGTATCTATAACTTGAACACAACGCTGACGGCTGATGAAACCTATGTTGCCGTTGCTAATGGCGTCCTCGACCCATCGCAGTTCGATAGTTCTGTCAATACGATCGATTTCGGTATCGATGTGTTCGCAGGTGCGCAACAATCCTCAACGAATGCCGGTGAAACAAGTGTTCTTGTACATCATGGCTCTACAGACGCCCCAACGGTTGATATAGTCAATAATGCTGATGATGCTGTATTAGTAGATGATATATCATATACTGAGTTTGATGGATATTTAGATCTACCTGTACAAGATTATATAATCAATGTAGAAGCAGCTGATAACTCAGCAGTGGTCCAAAGTTATCAAGCTAACCTTCAAACTTTAAGCTTAGCTGATGCAGCAATAACAGTAGTCGCAAGCGGTTTCTTGGATCCTGTGGCCAATCAAAATGGTGAAGCTTTTGGACTTTGGGTAGCTCTACCAGCTGGTGGTTCGCTCGTAGAACTTCCGTTGGAAACCGTAGGTACGGATGAATTTGCTGATAATAATTTCAGCTATTATCCTAATCCGGTTGAGCAAAGATTGAACTTTGAGACGAACGGCTTAGTCAAAGATGTTACCATATTTAATATGCTAGGTCAGGAAGTACTTAATGTTCAACCAGAAAAAGTAAGTCCGCAGATCAACCTGAGCGGTCTTCAATATGGCACTTATATGATGAGGGTTTCCATAGATGGAACAACTCGAACCTTTAGGATCATTAAGAAATAAACCCCTGGAAAATAACCCATGCTAAGAGATCCTGGAGCTTGTGCTCTGGGATCTTTTTTGTCTTAATTTTGCAACGTGAAGCTATCCTATTCATTTATAGTTCCTGTCTTTAATAGACCTCAAGAAATCCGTGAACTTTTGACCAGTTTTGTAAGCCTGAAAAAGGTAGCTGATTTCGAGTTGATCATCGTGGAAGATGGTTCTGAGGAAACTAGTGAGGAAATAGTCAAAGAATATAAAGACAGTTTACCTGTCCGTTATAGGTTTCAAGAGAATCAAGGACCCGGAAAAGCACGAAACCTTGGTGCTGAGATAGCGCAATATGACTATTTGATATTTCTGGATAGCGATGTTCTATTAGTCCAGGATTATCTGATGAACATAAATGACCATTTAAGCAAGATGGCCCTGGATTGCTTTGGCGGTCCTGATAAGGATCACGAAATGTTCTCTCATCTGCAAAAAGCAGTAGACTTCAGCATGACATCTTTTTTGACCACTGGTGGCATCAGAGGTAAAAATGAATCGACTAAGGACTATGAGCCCAGAAGCTTTAATTTAGGGATCAAAAAAGAACTGTTCAGGAAAATCGGCGGTTTTGCACAAATACATCCAGGTGAAGATCCTGAATTGATCATGCGCCTAAGAAAACATAAAACATCGGTCAGGATAGGTTATATATCTTCGGCCCAAGTGATACACAAAAGACGTATATCTATTAAAAAGTTTGCTAAACAAATCTACAAGTTCGGTTTGGTAAGACCTATCATCAGCAGCTGGCATCCAGGTGCTGATCATATTACGTTCTATTTCCCAGTTGCCTTTTCTGTAGGATTTATCATTAGCCTGTTTAGCATGCTCTTAGGCTATTATTCTCCTGTACTACTCTATTTTGCTTATATCTTCGCTCTGTTGACGGAATGTCTTTATAAGAAAGGGAATTGGTTAATCTCTTTATTAAGCATACTTACAACGTATATACAGTTTTTTAGTTATGGTGCGGGTTTTTTAAATTCGTATGTTCGTATAAGAGTATGTGGGAATAAAGCAGAAAGCGTTTTCCCTCACCTTTTTTTCTCAACGAAATGACATTATTCAAGCAATTAGAAAAGAACGTAAGCAAGGGAAATGCTCGATTGTTCATAGCCCTATTGCTGATAACTTCAGGAATATGGATGATCATCCAACTTTCAAAGACCTATACTACAGAGGCTTCAATAAAACTAAGGGTTAAAAATATCCCTATCGATAAAGTCTTGAATAAAGAGCTGATGGAAGTTGAGCACAAGGTGACTGCCAGTGGTTTTAAACTTTTATGGCTCAACCTGAAGTCCAATACCTTAGATGTCGAAATGAAAGCATTCAAAAAAATTAATGATATCTACAAACTGGAAAATGAAAAAATAAGGTCCATTTTATCAGAAAAATATCTTGTAGATGGAAAGCATATTAGTTTCAAAGAAGATGAGATCGTGATGAACTATTCAAAAAGGGAAGTGAAATATGTAGGAATAAAGCCCGACATCAACTATACCTTCGCAACCGGTTATAATTCCATGGATAGTATACAAGTGACCCCGGATTCTGTCAAAATAAGCGGTGAAAAGCAAAAGGTTGATAAGATCGACCATTTAGATACAGAAAGTCTACAGTTAAAGAATATTAAAGATACCTTAGACCAAAAAGTAAACTTAAAGACCCCTGGAAACAAGATCAATGTGGGGAAAGATAAGGTGAAATTATTTTTACCGGTGCAGAAGTTCACAGAAGATGAAAAGGTAGTGCCTGTGGAAATGATCAACATACCAGACTCTTTAGAAGTCAATTTTTTCCCTAAGAACGTAAGTATCAATTATCTCATACCGATATCAAAGTATAATAAAATACAGGTCGATCAATTTAAAGTTCAATGTGACTTCAGTGAAAAGTTTACAAAACAAGGGATCATGATCCCTGAGCTTGTAGAAAGACCCGGGAATATTAAGAACCTTAGCATAAAGCCCTATAAAATTGAATACCTTATCAAAAAATGAAAATAATAGGCATAACGGGTGGTATTGGTAGTGGCAAGTCGACGGTGGTGAATTTCTTCAGGGAACTGGGAATTCCAGCTTATATTGCAGATACGCGGGCTAAAGAACTAATGCGGGAATCTGAGGAACTAAAAGAAGAAATCATTAACCTACTGGGGAATGACTCTTACAAGAACGATGAGCCTGACAGAGCATATATAGCAGAGCAAATTTTCAACAATAGAAAAAAATTAACTGAACTAAATGCTATTATCCATCCAGCTGTCCACAAGGACCTTAGAGTGTGGTTGAAAAAAATAAAACAGAATAATCCACCCTATTGTATCTACGAAGCTGCCATACTTTTAGAATCTGGAAGTCATCATATCTGCGACAAGGTTTTGTTAGTGACGTCCCCTATGGAAAAGAGAATAGAACGAGTCATGCTTAGGGACAACACTTCCAGAGATAGGATAAAAGAAAGAATGGCGCATCAGTGGAGTGATGACAAAAAAAAGAAACTTGCCGATATCGTACTGGATAACAAAGATTTAGATATAACGAAACGCGAAGTAGAAAAAGTACATCAAATGTTGATAAAGGACGATCCAGCTGGATGAAGCCCTTGTTAACATTAGGTTAAACGGATGGAGCTTCAAATGTTAAAATACTAATTTTGAATGATGTCTCTAAAATTCTTCAAACTTATCATAACCGGGGTTTCCATCTCGGTCATTGGCGTTATCCTTGTACAGATTTTTTTGATCAAGGATGCCGTAGAAAGTAGCTCTCATCAATTTTCTATGAGTGCTAAGCAAATCTTGATCAAAGTAGCTGAGAAAGTAGAAAAAAATGAGATCAATGATTATTATGCGCAGCTTTTAAATAAGACGGATTCCATTAATGCGGATAATTTGGAATCGAGTAGTTTGTTTAGCATTGAGAGCAACAATTATGATAACAAAACCTACATTTACACCAATTCTATACTCCAAAAAAACTACAAGATCGCCTCTTCTTTCTTAACAGAAGATAAGGACAGTATTGAGTTCAAGAAACTGGTAAACAGGCAAATGACCAAGGTTGTAAACAAAAATGAACTAGATGGTGAGGAAATATCTCACACTAAGATCTTCAAGAAGGTCAACTCAATGGACCCAGTTCAGCGAAATCTTTTCTTCAATGTCATCAAGAAAAAAATATCAAAGCTTCCCGTTTACGAAAGAATCGATCAGGGAGAACTTAAAGAAATGATAAGAAGTGAAATCCAGAAAAGAGATCTAAATAGTGATTTTGAGTTCGGGATCTTTCAAAATGGATTGGCCACCAAGGTCAAAAGTGGCTCCTTTAAATTAGCTTCAAAATCTACTTATGGCGTTCCCATATTTTCCAGTACCAATCCTGAAGGAGATTTCCAGCTCTTTATCAACTACAAGGACAAAGATGAACAGATCGTAAAATCAGTTTTTTGGATGGCAACCTTATGTGCTTTTTTTTCGATCATCATTATACTTACCTTTTACTTTACGATTAAACAACTTTTCAACCAGCGTCAGATATCACAGATAAAAACAGATTTTATCAATAATATGACACATGAGTTCAAAACGCCTATCGCCACGATCAATTTAGCATTGGACTCCTTGAAGAACAAAAAAATATTTGATAACGCAGAGAAGAACCAACATTACCTTAAAATGATCGGGGATGAGAACAAACGGATGCATGCACAAGTTGAAAACGTTCTCCGTATATCAAAGCTGGAAAGAAACGAGTTAGACATAGAAAAAGACCGATACGAGCTACATGATATCATGGATGATGCTGTTCAGGGAGTAGAATTGATAGTTCAAGATAGAGGCGGTTATATAAAAAAACACTTTAATGCGGAAAGAACATCAATATTAGCGAACAAGACCCATTTAACAAATGTCATTATCAATATTCTGGATAATGCGATAAAATATTCAAAAGAAACGCCAAAAATTGATATTTTTACGGAAAATGTGAAAAATTTTGTTGTTTTGCGTGTAAGTGATCAGGGTATAGGTATGACTAAGTCAACATTAAAGAAAGTTTTTGACAAATTTTATAGAGAACATACGGGCGACGTACATAATGTGAAAGGACATGGACTGGGATTAGCTTATGTCAAACGTATTGTTGAAGACCATAACGGTGAAATAGACGTAGAAAGTGAAAAAGATAAAGGAAGTTCTTTTATTATTAAACTACCATTAATTACATAAACTATGGATACAGAAAACAAAAAAATCCTATTAGTAGAAGATGACCCAAATTTTGGCATCGTCCTAAAGGATTACTTAGAAATGAACGAATTCGAGGTTGTACATGCTAAAAATGGCATGGAAGGCTTTGAGAAATTTAAAAAAGGAAATTTTGACCTTTGCATTCTTGATGTGATGATGCCTTATAAGGATGGCTTCACATTAGCAAAGGAGATCAGAGAGAAAAATGAGGATGTTCCTATCATTTTTCTAACGGCAAAATCAATGAAAGAAGATGTGCTGAAAGGCTACAAAGTAGGTGCGGATGATTATCTGAACAAACCTTTTGATAGTGAAGTACTTTTGATGAAGGTCAAGGCCATCATGCAACGTAAAGCTAGCGATAGCATCGCTGATAGCAAACAGTTCGAATTCCAAATTGGGAATTTTCACCTGAACTCTAAGCTTCGCTTTCTTACTTATAAGGATGAAGAGCCTATCAAGCTCTCTCCTAAGGAAAATGAGCTTTTACGATTGTTGGCACTATATGAAAATGACCTGATGCCGCGTGAGTTAGCTTTGACCAAGATATGGAGAGATGACAATTACTTCACCTCTCGAAGTATGGATGTTTATATCGCCAAGCTTAGGAAATATCTCAAGAAAGATCCATCCGTTGAGATATTGAACATTCACGGTGAAGGTTTCAGATTGGTCGTTAAGCAAGAAGCAGACGCTTAACAATTTTATTAAAAGATTCCTACAAATTTAATTTGTGGGAATCTTTTCATTTATATACTTTTTCATAGCAGATATATCATCTGATAGAAACCATTTTATATCCCTATCCTTATTCCTGAGCCAGGTCAATTGGCGCTTGGCATAGCGTCTAGTATTCTTTTTGATAGCTGTTTTAGCATCCTCTAAAGTGATATTTCCATCAAAATGAGCAAATAATTCTTTGTAACCTACCGTTTGCAAAGCATTCACATCCCTGTATGCATAAAGTAATCGGGCTTCTTCCAGCAGACCATCAGCTAACATCTTATCTACGCGCTTTTCGATCCTGTCATAAATGACTTGTCTGTCTGCGGTCAAACCGACCTTGATAACCTTAAAGTTTCTATTTGCTTGCTTATTTTTATTAATGAAGGAAGAGAATGGTAAACCCGTTGCTATACAAATTTCCAGCGCTCGGATCAATCGATGTGGGTTTTGCTGATCAACAACCTCGTAATAATCCTGGTCTCTTTCTTTTAGTTGGTCTTGAAGCGGCTTTAAGCCTTGCTTTTGATAAGTTTCGTTCAGTGATCGCCTGATTTGTTTATCAACTTGAGGAAAATGGTCTAATCCTTCCAGTACGGCCTTTTGATAAAGACCGCTTCCTCCTGTTAATATAAGTTGATCTTTACGTTTGAACAATTCATTGATCCTAGCTAAAGCATCTTTTTCATAATCACCTACACTATGATCATCAAATATGGATTTGTGTTGAATAAAATGATGCCTAGCCAGCTTAAGTTCCTCTTCAGTTGGTACAGCGGTGCCTATCCTCATTTCTTTATAGAATTGTCTGGAATCACAAGAAATGATATCAGTATGAAAATACTTCGCCAGATCAATACTGACGGAGGTCTTGCCAATAGCCGTCGGCCCTAATATGCAAATAAGATACTTACTCATCTTTCCGATTTAAAGAGTATCCGCACTGATGGCATACTTGAGCTTTATCAGGATGATCTGTTTCGCCACAATTAAAACAGGATTGGGTGTTCGCTTTTGAATTAGAGGAGTTCGCGTATTCTGCACCTACAATACCGGTAGGAACAGCTATGATACCATAACCTAATATCATTAATAAACTAGCTATGAACTGCCCTAAAGGCGTCTCAGGATGGATGTCCCCAAATCCCACTGTGGTCAGCGTCACGATCGTCCAGTAGATACTGATGGGTATAGAACTAAAGCCGTGTTCCGGACCTTCTACCAGGTACATGATCGTTCCTACGATAAAAGAAATGATGATTACACTGAACAGAAAAACCAATATCTTAGGTAAACTAGACCTTAAAGCAACCATCAAACGTTTGCCCGCTCCGATGTATTTTGTGATCTTGAGTATCCTGAAAACACGTAGCAATCGTAAAGACCTTAAGGTCATAAGAGGCGAATTGCCCACGATCAAAAGGCTCAGATACAATGGAAGTGTTGATAATAGATCCACGATGCCGTAAAAACTAAAGATATATCTAAGTGGCTTTTTCGTCGCAATGATCCGCAGAATATATTCTATGGTAAATAATAGGGTGACGATCCATTCGGAAATATAGAAAAAATCCAGATAGGCCCGATGAATAGAAGGTACACTATCCAGCGACACAAGGATCAAACTGAAAACGATCACCCCTATTAGGATGATATCAAATAACTTTCCAGCCCTGGTATCAGCTTCATAGATCACCTCATGTAATTTTTCACGCCAGGTCATAGTTCTATCATCTTAATACGTTTTTCATTTTTACGAATATAGCTCTTAACGAGCTGCCTGGCATGACCTTGATAAGCGATGGGCGTGATGATCCGCTCTAAGATCGATCGGTCTGTGATCTGTAGGTTCAGATCAAAATAAGCAAAACCGCGAACTTCGCCATCTTTTACATGTACTAAACTTTTCTCATGATGGAATCTTCCTCTATCGATGAGAAGGAAGTTCTTGTGATCGAAATTCCACCTATCTGTCAATTGCTTGAGTCTTGCATTATAGGTTTCAGCTGATTCTTTTGCTATACAAGCACCTTTACATGCATCAATGCCATAGTTGAAACAAGCACCGGACCTTTTCTTTTCAACACCTGCAAGTTGCGGACAAAGTTGGTAGTCTTCAACAAAGTTTGAAACCACTTTTCTCGCTTGCTGATGGTTTTTAAATGCCATCAAAGGCTGTTCCTCATCTTTGAGTTTTTTAATATATAATTGATGATAATTTAGAGATTTATCTAAAAACAAGCCGTGAGAATAGACTTTGTTCCTTAAAGCTTGATTGAACTCTGGTTGGATTTCTTTGATCGACTGTTCCTCTTTTAACAAAGCTATCAGTTCGTTGCCGGTCCTTTCATAGCTCAACTTTTCTACGGCTTTTTGCATTTCCCTGGCCTTGGGCTGATCATTAGTGAAATGCTGATTGATCCTTTTTTTTATATTCCCGCTTTTACCTACATAAATGATCTTTCCATCTTCATCGTGGAAATAATAAACACCTACGGCAGATGGAAGGTCTTGCATAAGCTTTATCAGCTTGCTGTCTTTTTGTTTTTTAGGTTGACCAGTTTTAGCCTGCGCAATAATATTGCGAGTGGTATCTTTGTTAAGCAACATTTCAAAAAGCTTAACGGTAGCTTGAGCATCACCTTCTGCTCTATGCCTTCCATTAAGAGGAATACCCAATTGTTTGACCAGTTTACCTAAACTGTAGGAATCCATACCGGGCAGTAATCTTTTAGAAAGTGCCACCGTACATAAAGTAGGTCGTTCAAATTCATAACCTAATCGTTGAAACTCCGTTCTGAGCATCCTATAATCAAAAGCTGCATTATGCGCTACGATGGAAGTGCCTTCCGTTATCTCAACGATGCGTTTGGCCAATTGATAAAACTTAGGCGCATGTAACACCACTTCATTATCAATCCCGGTCAGCCGCGCTACATAAGATTGAATTCGCCTTTCCGGATTGACCAGACTGACGAACTTATCCACGACCTTCTCGCCATCATATTTGAGGATAGCGATCTCCGTTATACCTTCTTCATTGTATTTTCCGCCGGTGGTTTCTATGTCGATTATTGTATACAACTACTAATCCCTTTTCCCAAAAATAGAACTCCCTATTCTTACCATATTGGTATGATGTGGGATTGCCAATTGGTAATCACCACTCATTCCCATAGATAATGTATCAAAGTCATGATTATCTTTCAATTCGAAATAAACACGCTCTAATTTTTCGAACTCTGCATGAATGTGACGCTCATCTTCAGTAAAAGTAGCCATTCCCATCAGACCTCTTATTTTAACATGTTCCATATCCTGAAGTCCCGGATTAGCCAGTAGATCTTTAAGGTCAGTTTCTGAAAGACCAAATTTGGAGTCTTCTTCCGCGATCTTAAGCTGTAATAGACAATTGATGGTTCTATCGTTTTGCTTAGCGCGTTTATTGATCTCCTTAAGGGTTTTATATTTATCCACTGCATGCACCATATGAACATAAGGTGCCATATATTTGACTTTATTGCTCTGTACGTGACCTACCATGTGCCATTTGATATCTTTAGGTAAAGACGCATGCTTATCCGTCATTTCCTGGATCTTGTTTTCACCAAAGTCACGTTGCCCGACATCATAAGCCTGCATCAAAAGTTCATTTGGCTTTGTTTTAGACACGGCAACTAGCGTGACTTCTTCTCCCAGTTCATCTTTAAATTCCTTTATCGCATCGGCAATAGTCATTTCTTTCTCCATAGTTCCATTAATTAAAATTCATAAACCGTAATCCCACTTCTCAATTTAGGATCAATATAAGTGGATTTGGGCGGCATGCAGAGCGACTGATCGGCAACATGCTTGATGGTTTCAAAGGACGTGGGCATCATCCCAAATCCTACGGCAAATTTCTTTTGATCGATCGCACTTTTTACGTAGGCCATATCCTTTTGACCTTGCACATATTTTATCCGATCATCTTTTTTCAAGTCTTCAATGCCTAATATCGGTTGTAATATGAACGTGTACAAAATATGCGCATCTACCTCATCTAAAGCATTATCCATATCCAGTTGATCTTTTCTTAGATATAATGAATAAAATTCGCCATCTAAATACATACTAAAGTGATGCGGTTTATGCGGTTTATAATATTCATCGCCTCTATTTTCTATTCTAAAATATTCGTCTAACCTGATCAAAAAACCATCTTTATCCAGACCGTTTAAGTCTTTGACCAGTCTGTTAAACTCTTGTATGGCTAGTTGGTCTTCAGCAATAAAGTAGCTCATTATGTAATTAAATGCTTCTTTCCCGGTATAGTTATCAGATGCTGATTCTAATTGCGATGCCAGATTAGCGGATGAGGCGATTCTGTGATGACCGTCTGCTATGTAAAGATCTGGCATTTTTTCAAAGCAAGCCTGAATTCGCTTTTGATCCTCTTCCTTATGGATCACCCAAAGATAGTGCGTTTCACGCGAGGTTGTTGCAAACTCATATTCGGGTCGCACTTTTATCTTACGGTTGATCAATTGTTGCAGGTCATCATCAGTTTCATGACAGATAAGGACTGGCTCAGCATTGAAACGTACGGTATTGAGATAATCAGTAAATAGCTCAACGCGCGCCTGCAAGGTATCTTCGTGCTTTTTAATAAGGTCGTTCAAATAATCTTCCGCATGACAGGCTCCTATTATGCCCGTGAACTTTTGCTGGTTTCGATAAACGATCTGATGAACGTAAAAAGCGGGATTCTCATCGGTTTTTAAGATGCCATCTTCCTTGAACTCCTCAAATCTGTTCTTTACAGGTTTGAAACGTTCCTTGCCCGTTAGTTTCTTATGATATTTAAAACCAGGATTGAGGACGTGTAAAAAGGAGAACGGATTATATTTCAATCGCGATTCCACTTCCTCCTGATCGTAAGATTCATAATTTCTGGAGCTAACCAGACTTACCGTTTCTCTTACCGGTCGCGTAGCTTTAAACGGATAAATCTTAGGCATAAGCTAAGCCTTAAATTGAGCAGCAACTACCGTTGCTTTCTTATCTACGCTATAATCGTAAAAACCTTCGCCGGATTTCACGCCCAACTTGCCAGCCCTTACCATATTGACCAATAACGGACAAGGCGCATATTTAGGTTGTTTAAAGCCATCGTACATCACATCCAGAATAGATAAACAAACATCAAGCCCTATAAAATCTGCTAATTGTAAAGGTCCCATGGGATGTGCCATTCCTAACTTCATCACGGTATCGATCTCTTCTACGCCGGCAACACCCGTATAAAGACTTTCTATCGCTTCATTGATCATCGGCATCAGGATACGGTTCGCTATGAATCCCGGATAATCGTTTACCTCCGTCGGTACTTTTTTCAGCGACTTTGATAGTTCTACGACCTTTTCCGTTGTCGCATCGCTCGTGGAATAACCGCGAATGATCTCTACGAGCTTCATGATCGGTACGGGATTCATGAAGTGCATTCCTATGACCTGTTCCGGTCGGTTCGTTACTGCAGCGATCTTTGTGATAGGAATGGAACTGGTGTTGGATGCCAATATAGTCTCAGCAGAACAAACCTCATCCATTTGTTTAAAGATGTCGAGTTTTATCTTTTCGTTCTCAGAAGCGGCTTCTACCACGAGCTCCGCATTTTTTACGCCTGCTTGAAGATCGGTAAAGGAATGAATGCTCTTTAGCGTATTGTTCTTATCATCTTCCGTTATTTTCTCTTTGCTAACCATTCTGGTCAGGTTCTTGTCGATGGTCTTTATGCCTTTATCGATCTGGTCCTGAGAAACATCAACAAGGTTTACCTGATAGCCGAATTGAGCAAAGGTATGAGCAATTCCATTTCCCATAGTTCCTGCTCCTATTACACTTATATTTTTCATATTTCTATAATTTGTGGTTATTGTCAAATTTATCAATGATCTGTTTAGCAACCGCTAAGGCATTGGTCGCATCACGGAAAGTAACTTCCGGTTCTGTATCATGATCAATGCTATCAGCAAAACTGTTCAGCTCATCAAAAATAGCATTGTTCGCTTCTATGTAAGGGTTATCAAAATAGATCTGCTTGCGTTTTCCTTCCGCGTTTTGCAGGATCATATCAAAATCACCAGGTTCTTCCGGCGCATTTTTCATTTTGACGATCTCGCTTTTTTTCATTAAGAAATCTACAGATATATATGCATCCTGTTGGAAGAAACGGGATTTCCGCATGTTCTTGAGCGATATACGGCTCGCGGTAAGATTGGCCACGCAATTGTTCTCAAAGACTAATCTCGCGTTAGCAATATCCGGCGTATCACTGATAACAGCTACACCACTGGCATGTACTTCTTTGACAGATGACCTGACGCAACTTAATATGATATCGATATCGTGGATCATCAAATCGAGAACCACCGGAACGTCTGTTCCTCGTGGATTGAATTCAGCCAAACGATGTGTTTCTATAAACTTAGGTTGGTCAATTTCATTTTTAACCGCCTGAAAAGCAGGGTTAAAGCGTTCTACATGACCTACCTGACCTTTTACGCTATGTTCTTTGATCAGCTTGCTTAAAGAGGCCGCTTCTTCCTGATCATCAGTGATCGGTTTTTCAATGAAAACATGTTTGCCGTTTTTTATGGCTTTTTCTGTCATTTCATAATGCGTCAAAGTAGGAGTTACCACATCGACCACATCAACCTGGCGCAAAAGCTCATCATAATCTTCAAAGTATCGGCATGCGTAGGTGTTTTCTATCTCTTCCGGTTCTGTAAAATGTGGGTCATAAAATCCTACCAATTGATACTTTTCTGACTCATGTAACAACCGCAAATGAATTTTACCTAAATGACCTGCGCCAAGAACACCAACTTTTAACATATTTAGTTTTTTACAAAAATACTATTTCTTTTGAGCATTGCCGATAAGGTTTTCTTAAGTAACGCGTTCTAACCGATCCGCGATCATAACCTTTAACGAGTTATAACTATGAACTTCCTCTATGATGCCTGTCGGGTCCGCCTGTTCTTCAGAAGTCAGATTACGGGTAGCTTCCTGTATATAATCACTGATCAGATGCTTGCGAATGCTCAAGATAGTATGGGTAACTTCCTGTGGGTCCAATTGGCTTTTGTGCATTACAAATATGTTGTGCTTTTCCCAATTATCTAATCGATACTTCTCATCTTCCATCAAGATATCACTAAGGACCTTATTAGACTTATCACTTAACTGATTCAATATCTTGTCTGATTCGACCGGCACTTTTTGACTGAGTGGATGCTGGATCTTTTGATAGATCTCCTTAAAGGTATCCGTGGTAAAATCGATCTCGTCTTCCTGCAGGTCTTTGTAGATCTTTTCAAAGACCGTTGACCTTACTGTTATCTTCTTTTCTTTAAAATCATCAGATTCTGCGATATATTCCAGCTCTATTTCCTCAAATTCGGCTTCTTCATGACCGTGGAATATCATCAACCGGATCAAATTACGTTCAAGAACATATTTCTGATCGATCTTTTCCACAGGCTGTTCTTCCTGTTCTACCTTATGCAAACCCTGTTTTTGCACCGGCTGACTTCTTTTTTTACTCTGCTGCTGATCGCGAGCTATCGCCTGAGAAAGCGTGGAAAATAACCTCTCTTGCGACACTTCTAAAATGCTCGAGCATTTTTTTATGTAAAATTCCTGCTGGATCTCATCGGGAATTCTGGCGATACTATGGATCACATCATGGACGACGGCTGCCTTATCCGCGGGGTTATCCTTGCCTTTCTGCGCCAAAACCTCAGCTTTGAACGTAACGATGTCTTTCGCCTCTTCCTCTAAATAAGCTTTGATCTCATCGGTCTCATATTTCTGGGCAAAACTATCCGGATCGTCTTCTTCTGGTAGCACGCTGATATTTACGTTCAAGCCTTGTTGCAACAAAACATCCACACCGCGTAAAGCTGCTTCTATTCCAGCACGATCACCGTCATAGACCAGCGTAATGTTTTTTGTAAAGCGATAGATCAGTCGCGCCTGGCGTTCCGTAAGTGCCGTTCCTGATGATGATACCACGTTCTCTACGCCGTTCTGGTACAATTGGATAACATCCGTATAACCTTCTACTAAATAACAATTGTCCTGTTTTACGATGGATCTTTTAGCAAAATAGATCCCGTAAAGAACGCTACTTTTATCATATATAGGACTTTCGGGCGAATTAAGATACTTGGCGGCTTTTTTATTTTCTTTGAGTATCCTCCCGCCAAAGCCTAATATCCTGCCGGAAAGCGAATGAATAGGGAACATTAATCTCCCTTTAAAACGGTCATACTTCTTATCGTCTTTCTTGATGATCAGTCCGGTTTGTTCCACCAGACCTTCATCAAATCCGTTCTTCTTAGAGGCATTAGCAAAGGCTGTCCATTCATCAGGTGATAAACCGAGTTCAAATGTTTTGATCGTGTTATCTGTAAAATTTCGTTGCCGTAAATAGCTTAAACCAATGGATTTACCTTCATCGGTCTGATGCAGGTATTCCACGAAATGATCACGCGCAAAATCATTGATGATAAAAAGGCTTTCGCGTTGTTCATTGGCTTCTTTCTCTTCGTCGGTTTGCTCGGTCTCCTCTATTTCGATACCGTATTTATTAGCCAGAAATTTGATGGCTTCAGGATATGAATAGCTTTCGTGCTCCATCAAAAAGGACACGACGGATCCACCTTTTCCACTAGAGAAATCCTTCCAGATCTGCTTGGCCGGTGAGACCATGAAACTGGGCGTGCGTTCATCAGAAAACGGGCTTAAGCCTTTATAGTTGCTACCGGAGCGTTTTAATTGAACAAAATCACCTATGACATCTTCCACGCGCGCCGTTTCAAAAACCTGATTAATGGTAGATTGCTTGATCATACTAAAACCTCAATTTTCATCTGAGCTGTTTACAAATATCACTATTTTTTATTGTTGATGACGTGATTACACAGATCTAATCACAAATCAATTGATTCACAAAATAATATATATACATAAACAAAACTTTATGGAATTTTAGTTTTAAGAACTTAGGCTTTTTATGGCGTTCTAAAAACGCAAAAAAGTCTTATACTTAATCAAAAAAGTTGGAAAATGCATTAATAAAAAAAATAACGATCAATTCAGAAATATGCCATGGAAAGCCTCTGTTCGAAATTAGTCGTGTCCGACTAATTTTTTATGATTATTTTGATAAAATCGTCTCTCTTTTCAAAGACTACAAATTAATAGAAATAAACAATGAAGAAGTCATAGCTCATGAATAATAGTTTTAAGCAGTTAATGCTTAAAGTAAAAATTGATTTTTCAAATTGGCTAAGGACAAAACTTTCAACTGAAAAATTGGTGAGCGGAATTCTATTTTTTATATTTAGCCAAAATAATTAAAAAGAAAATAAATATGGGAAAAGGGTTTTTTAATACACCAACAGCGGTCAATGAACCGATTAAAAGTTATGCACCGGGCTCGCCGGAACGTGCGTCCATTCAAAAAACTTATAAAGAACTATATAATCAACATGCCAATATTCCGCTTTACATTGGCAGCGAAGAGGTAGAAACCGGGAATACGCTTCCGGTCAATCCGCCGCATGACCATCAACACGAAGTCGGGAAGTATCATTTAGCGAATGAATCTCAAGTGAAAGATGCGATTGATGCGGCTTTAAAAGCAAAGAAAGATTGGGCAGATCTTCCCTGGGAACAGCGAGCAGCCGTTTTCTTAAAAGCAGCTGATCTGATATCCGGACCTTACCGGGATAAGATCAATGCGGCTACTATGATCGGTCAATCTAAAACGGTTCATCAAGCAGAAATCGATTCGGCTTGTGAGCTGTGTGATTTCTTGCGTTTTAATGTTAGATATATGCACGAGATCTATCAGGAGCAACCGGCATCCGTGGATAATGAGTGGAACCGAATGGAACATCGCCCGCTTGAAGGATTTGTATATGCTATTACGCCATTTAATTTTACGGCCATTGCCGGGAATTTACCATCAGCTCCCGCTATTATGGGAAATGTTGCCGTTTGGAAACCTTCGGATAGTCAAATGCTTTCCGCTCAGGTGATCATGGAGGTATTTAAAGAAGCCGGCGTTCCTGATGGTGTGATTAATATGATCAACGGCGACCCGGAAATGATAACAGATACCTGCGTGAACCATCCTGATTTTGCCGGTATCCATTTTACTGGTAGCACCAATGTCTTTAAAGGCATCTGGCAAAAAATTGGGAACAATATCCATAATTATAAATCCTATCCGCGCATTGTAGGAGAAACCGGAGGTAAGGATTATATCATGGCGCACGGATCGGCTTATCCCCAAGTGGTAGCCACTGCCCTACTCCGCGGTGCTTTTGAATATCAGGGGCAAAAATGTAGTGCTGCTTCCAGGTCTTATATCGCTAAAAGTATTTGGCCGGAAGTCAAAGAAAGATTGGTCAAGGATACGAAATCCATCAAGATGGGTTCCACCGGTGATCTGGAGAATTTCATGTCAGCGGTCATCCATGAACGCTCTTTTGATAAATTAGAAAAGTATATTAACCAGGCTAAAGATGATAAAGAGGCCGAGATCATCGTGGGAGGAAACTGTGACAAATCAAAAGGTTACTTCGTCGAGCCAACGGTCATTGAAACCACAAATCCAAAATATGAAACGATGGTAACCGAGCTGTTCGGTCCCGTCTTAACCGTTTATGTTTATGATGATGATAAGTTTGAAGAAACCTTACATCTAGTCGATGAAACCAGCGAATATGGTTTGACCGGCTCTATTATATCTACTGATAGAGATGCAGCTTCATTAGCGACTAAAGTCTTGCAAAACTCAGCCGGTAATTTCTATATTAACGACAAATGTACTGGTTCTGTGGTAGGCAGACAGCCGTTTGGCGGTGCCAGAGGCAGCGGAACGAACGATAAAGCAGGTTCTAAGTTCAACTTATTAAGATGGAGCTCTCCAAGAGCCATCAAAGAGACTTTTGTTCCGGCAACGGATTACGGTTATCCGCATATGGAGAAGTAAATTAAGTTTTTTATTCAAATTAACAGCCGGAATGTTTTTAAGCATTCCGGTGTTTTTATTTAACACACTTTGCCTATCGGCATTTCTACTTCGATGTTACTCAGTAAAGCGCCTCAAGGGAAGAAAGGTTGCGTTGTAGCTTCCTACCTTTTGAAGAAACCTGCCATAACGGAAAAATATGTTTGTTGTGTAAAAGATTAAGGTATCTTTCAAGTGTGATTTTAGCTTCCTCCCTTAGCCTGTACTGAGCACAGTCGAAGTAAGGGCGGATTGAGGTGGGTGTTTTTGTCTTTGTAGAACACCCTTTGCCTATCGGCATTTCTACTTCGATGTTACTCAGTACAGCGCCTCAAGGGAAAAAAGTTTACGATGTGGCTTCCTCCCTTGAGGGAGGACTGAGGTGGGTGTTTTTTGTCTTTGTAGAACACCCTTTGTCCTGCGGACATTTCCCTCAAGGGAAAAAGTTGTCAAGCGTATCTGAGGTAGGTGTTTTTTGTCTTTGTAGAAAACCCTACGAACCTTCTCAAAAATACATTAAAGCATTCACCTTTAAAACTGACATTTATCAGTTTACAAAAAATGAACATTTCTTAATTTTGTTAACTAAAAGAACGGTTATGCAGAATTTAATTTATGTCAATTGGAGCAACGGTGCTATTATCATGACGGTGGTGTTCGGACTGGTTATCTTAGGACTGGTCTATGCGGTGATGTCCATGATGAACAAAGGCAAGAAAAAAGAAGATGAAACAAGCTGATTCAACTTACTTTTTGATGTTCAAATGCCTTTAGCAAACTGACCATTCGCTGATGTTGCTCATCCGTATAATCAAGATGGGTGACGATCCTGAATTTGTCTTTACCTAATTGGCTGATTCTTATTTTGTTGCTATCCAAAATTCGCGTAAAGTCCTCAACTGCAAAATCCTTAGGTTGGAAAATTATTATATTGGTCTCAACTGGTTCTACCTTTTCGATAAGATCTGATCGTTCTAAAATTGAAACGATTTCTTTTGCTTTTTGATGATCATCGGCTAATCTATCAACGTGATGTCGCAATCCATATAAACCGGCAGCTGCCATAAAACCAACTTGCCGCATTCCGCCACCGAATACCTTTCTGACCCGGATCGCTTTTTTCATCACCGACTCATTTCCTACTAAGACCGTTCCCATCGGCGCGCCGAGTCCTTTTGATAAACAGATGGAAATTGTATCAAAATATTGACCGATCTCTTTAGGTTCGATGGATGTAGCTACTAAAGCATTCATCAATCGAGCTCCATCCAGATGCAAGCCTAATCCATGCCGATCACAAACATCCCTGATCTCACTGATGGTATTCAGGTCATAGCAAGCACCACCACCTTTATTGGTCGAATTTTCTAAACAAACTAAGCTTGTTAATGGTGAATGATAAAAATCCGGTGGATTGATATTTGCTTCCACCTGATCGGCCGTTACTTTACCGCGATGACCGTCTATCAACTTACAGGAAACGCCACTATTAAAGGATGCACCGCCACCTTCGTAATTATATACGTGTGCCCATTTATCGCATATCAATTGTTCGCCGGGTTGTGTATGTAATTTTATTGCTGCCTGATTGGCCATACTTCCCGTTGGAAAATAAAGCGCAGTATCTTTTCCAAAGAGATCAGCAGCAAAAGCTTGTAATTCATTGACCGTTGGATCTTCAGCATAAACATCATCCCCTACTTCAGCTTGCATCATCCGTTCTAACATCGCTGGCGTTGGCTTGGTTACCGTATCACTTCTCAGATCGATCTTCATGTTGAAAATTTGAAGCATAAATTTAAGGCTTTTCATTGGATTAATATCCGATATGACTACTTTTGAATAAAATTTAGACTTTATGCTTCAACAGGACGATATAAAGAACTTACAAGAACGTGTCACTTCCTTAAGACAGTATCTTTGACATCGATCAGAAGCAAATAGAAATTCAAAATCAGGAAGAAAAGACCTATTCACCTGATTTTTGGGATGATTCACAGGAAGCTCAAAACCTAATGCAACAAATCAATGAGTTGAAGCAATGGGTAAAATCTTATGATGCCGTTGCCGAGAAAGTTGATGAAATGGAAGTTATACGTGATTTTGTAGAGGCTGGTGAAGCTACGGAAGAAGAAGTGCAACAAAAGTATGAAGAGGCTAAACAAGCCCTTGAGGAGCTTGAATTCCAAAACATGTTATCTTCAAAAACCGACAAGCTCAGTGCGGTTTTACAGGTAACCGCCGGTGCCGGTGGAACAGAAAGTTGCGACTGGGCAGAAATGCTCATGCGGATGTATATGATGTGGGCTGATGATAGAAAATTCAAGGTGACGGAGCTCAATCATCAATCGGGGGATACAGCTGGCATTAAGACCGTTAGCTTACAAATTGAAGGCGATTTTGCCTTTGGCTGGCTCAAAGGGGAAAACGGCGTTCATCGACTCGTAAGGATATCTCCTTTTGACAGTAATGCAAAGCGGCACACTTCGTTTGCATCGGTATATGTGTATCCACTGGTTGATGACAGTATAGAGATCGATGTTAACCCGGCAGATATTAAAGAAGAGTTTGCCCGATCAAGTGGTGCTGGTGGTCAAAATGTGAACAAGGTGGAAACCAAGGTGATCCTTACCCATGAACCTACGGGTATTATCATTCATAACTCAGAAACGCGTTCACAATTAAAGAACCGGGAAAAGGCCATGCAAATGTTAAAATCCCAACTCTATGAAATAGAGCTGGAGAAACAGCAAGCGGAACGCGACGAGATCGAAGCGGACAAAAAGAACATCGAATGGGGTTCACAGATCAGGAACTATGTCATGCATCCTTATAAAATGGTCAAAGATGTAAGGACCGGCGAAGAATCGGGCAACGTCGATGCTATCATGAACGGCCAGATCGATAATTTCTTAAAAGCTTATTTGATGATGACCGGTCAAAAGAAAAAAGAAGACAAATTATAATTACTGTTCTTCTTCTGTATACCAGGTAATTTCAACTTGCTTTTTGCCCCATTCCAGTGCTTTCTCTCGACCTACACCAAAGTAAATGTCAATTTTCTTTTCCCAGCGCTTGTTCATCTTATCCAGCACTTTATAGTTTCCATCAAGGCCTTTGATCTTTACTTCTGTATTGTGGTCTAATCCTTTTGGAATTAAATCCCTTGAAACTGCGATGGATTTCATACCGGGTTTTAATGTGTCTCCCCATGCGGTGATTGCTGCATGATCCTTATGTGTCTGCTCTGGTAGAGAATTGTAAGCCGTCGCAGTAACTTCTAACGTATGTTCTTTTTTATTATTACAACTCAATAAGAACAAAAGAGTTGAAACACAAAATAGTATTCTTTTCATAATAACAATAATTATTTGGTTGATTTCTGTGTTCTCTGTAATCCTGCTAGAGGGTAAGTTGGTCTGTGATAAATCTATTTCAAAATGTATTAATTATGAGAAGAAGATGAACCTCCAAACAAAAATATTAACACAATTCTTCAATCAAATCTATGCTGGTTGATAAGAATTACTTGACTAATCATCAGCACCTAAGAATATACTAACAAAATAAAGCAATGTCGCTAAGGATCCGATGGCAGCAACCACATACGTTCTGGCAGCCCATTTTAAGGCATCTTCAGATTGATCGAACTCATCCGGCGTAACGATATTATTGGTTTTTAACCAGGCTAAAGCGCGATTGCTGGCATCATATTCAACCGGCAAAGTAATAAAACTAAACAAGGTTCCCATTCCGAACATGATGATTCCAATTAATAAAACCAACTGTCCCACTTGCGCGCTAAACATGACCATAAGAAGAATACCGCCCATGATCACCCATTGACTCATATTAGATGCAACGCTTACCGCCGGTACTAATTTACTGCGCATTTCTAACCAGGAATACGCTTTGGCATGCTGAACAGCGTGACCTACTTCATGAGCCGCAACAGCAGCAGATGCCGCATTTCTCTGATTATAAACACTTTCACTTAAGTTGACGGTCTTCTTTCCGGGATGATAATGATCAGTCAGTTGACCTTGTGTTGAGATAACATCTACATCTGTTATACCGTGATCATCAAGCATTTTTTGTGCGATTTCAGCGCCGGACATGCCATTGCTCAATTGAACCTGAGCATATTTCTTGAATTTCTTTTTTAGCTTGTTGCTAACATACCAGCTCACCAGCATGATCAATCCAATAAGCACATAATATCCTATCATTTTTTTCTTATTTTTAGTTCAAAACTTAAAATATAATAAACAAATATCGCACCAATGATTGAATTGTGATTAAAGAAAAACTTAAAGTTTATGAGATGATTTTATGGATCTGCTCATCGATAAATTTTCCTTCTGCAAGGCTTAAACCTTTTTTCAATTCATAAGATTTTTCAATGGCATTTTTCCATCCGGAATTGGCGATTTGACTGACATAAGGAAGCGTGACATTGGTAAGTGCTATGGTGGAAGTTTGCGGTACAGCGCCCGGTATATTGGCTACACAATAATGTACCACGCCATCTTCTACAAAGACCGGTTCGTCATGTGTTGTGGGTCTTGTGGTCTCAAAGCAACCACCTTGATCAACGGCTACATCAACCATGACCGTTCCCTTTTCCATAGTAGAAAGCATGTCTTTAGTAACCAACTTAGGCGCTTCCTCACCCGGTAATAAGACACCGCCAATAATAAGGTCATTGCGTCTTACGCCTTTTCTGACATTATATTCACTTGAAAACTCGGTAACCACATGTGGTGGCATAATATCATTGACATAGCGGAGTTTGTCGATATCAATATCCATAACAGTAACTTGAGCACCTAATCCGGCTGCCATTTTTGCAGCTTGAATACCTACGGTTCCATCGCCTAACACCATCACTCGTCCAGGCTGAACACCGGGAACGCCACCTAATAACAATCCTTTTCCTTTTTTAGGCTTTTCCAAATATTTCGCGCCTTGCTGAATGGCCATTCTACCGGCTACTTCTGACATAGGAATTAATAAAGGCAATGTTCCATTGGATAACTGAACCATCTCATAGGCAATTGCCACCGATTGATTTTCAATCATCGCCTCAGTTAAAGGCTTGCTGGAGGCAAAATGGAAATAGGTAAATACAATTTGCCCTTTTTTAATCAATTGGTATTCTTTGGGCTGCGGCTCTTTTACTTTGACGATCAGGTCTGCTTTTTGATAAACGGATTCGATATCCTTTACGATCGCTGCGCCGGCATCTTTATAAAATTCATCGGGAAAGTTACTAGCTGCGCCGGCACTGGTCTGAACAAAAACCTCATGGCCTTGATTCTTTAATTCTAAAACCCCTGATGGCGTCATTCCAACCCGACTTTCATTGTTCTTTAGCTCTTTAGGTATCCCTATTTTCATTTGGTGGATTTTGCACAAAATATAAATAAACCTATTAAATTATAGGGTTGAAAGTCATAATTTTCAAATTATTTTTTTTAAACCCTATTTTTTGTGGGGTTAAATATATTTATTATGTTTATTGGATTGCTTTACTTTTTCTAAAATTAAAGAAACATAATGGCTTCGTTAATATTAAATAGAGATTTAAATAGCAAAGATGCTTCCTCGTTCCTTGTCAGCAAGACAATAACATTGAAGTATAACCAAGACGGTAAAGCTTAATTAGTTAAGCCAAATTCAGAATTCAGAATTCAAAATTCAAAATTTCAACACTCGCTTCTCGATACAATCCTCGTGCCTCGGATCACTCGAAGCTCGCTGGAAACAAATTCAAAACCTGTCACGCCTAAGAGTGATTCAAAATTTCAATATGACGGTCAACCCTATTTAGGGAAGGTCAAGCGTCACAGGTCTATTCTCTCTTTTCTGTTTTAAAGCTACCTACACCACTATATTGATGATCTTACCCGGAACGACGATCACTTTTTTGGGTGATTTGCCGCCGAGTTGATCTTTTGTGCTGTCGTGATTCATGACGAATTCTTCGATTGCTTGTTTATCGAGGTCGAGCGATAAATCAAGCGTAAAACGTTTTTTTCCGTTAAAAGCTACTGGATAGGTTTTGGTATCATCTTGTAGGAACTTTTCCTGGTATACCGGAAATTTTGCATCAACTATAGAATTTGAATAGCCTAACTTTTCCCAAAGTTCTTCTGCAATATGCGGTACAAATGGGGAAAGCAAAACGGCTAATGGCTCTAAAATTTCTCGCGAATGACAATTTTGCTTTTGCAGTTCGTTCACACAGATCATAAAGCTGGAAACGGATGTATTGAAACTAAATTCTTCCAGGTCTTCTCTTACTTTTTTGATAGTCTTATGTAAGGTTTTAAGCGATTCTTTGGATGGCTTTTCATCTGAGACATAAAAAATTTCCGCTTGGTTTGGATGCGAATGGTATAAACGCCAGGTCTTTTTCAAAAAGCTATGAACACCGGAAATCCCGGCAGTATTCCAGGGTTTGGATTGCTCTAACGGACCCAGGAACATTTCGTATAAGCGCAAGCTATCCGCACCGTATTCCTCGCAAATATCATCCGGGTTGACCACGTTGTATTTAGATTTAGACATCTTTTCTACTTCGCGCTTGACAATGAATTTACCGACATCGTTAAGAATAAATTCCGCATTAGCAAACTCCTTACGCCACTTTTTAAAAGCATCAATATCTAGTTCATTTGAAGTATTGACAAAGGAGACATCAGCATGTATTGGCTGATAAGTATCGATATCAGCAGCATCAGCACTTACAAAAACATTATCATTGGGTTTGCGATATACAAACGCACTTTCGCCAAGGATCATGCCCTGATTGATCATTTTCTTAAACGGTTCATCGACTTGAATTTGCTGAATATCTTTCAAAAACTTGATCCAAAAACGCGCATACAACAAATGTCCGGTAGCATGTTCACTACCGCCGATATAGAGATCGACGTTCTCCCAATAATCGAGCATCTCGCTAGAAGCAAACACCTCATCGCGTTTGTCTTTTTCCATATATCGAAAAGGATACCAGGAACTTCCGGCCCAACCCGGCATGGTATTGAGCTCGAGTGGAAATACTACTTCATGATCGATCTTTTTATTGCTTACTACTTTTTTATCGGCAGTATTCCAAGCCCAAATCCGAGCTCTTCCCAGTGGTGGCTCACCATCTTCTGTAGGTAGATATTTTTCTACTTCCGGAAGTTCGAGCGGTAAATGTTTCTCATCGATCGCCACGGGATAACCGTTTTTGAAATAGATCGGTATCGGCTCGCCCCAATAGCGCTGGCGGGAAAAAACGGCATCTCTAATTCGATAATTGGTCGTTCCCTTGCCGATGTTTTTTTCTTCTAAGACTTCGATAGCTTTTTCGATGGCTTGTTCCACCGGCAGATCATTTAGGAAGTCTGAACGAGTGATAAAAGTATTTTCTTTATCGGCATGCGCCTGATCAGTTATATCGATATCCTTAAAGATATTAGGTATTTCGATATCGAATTGTTTGGCAAAATCATGATCCCGCTGATCACCACACGGGACGGCCATGACCGCGCCAGTTCCATAACCGGCTAAAACATAATCAGCGATCCAGATAGGCAATTTTTTACCGCTTAGCGGGTGTAAGGCATAAGCGCCCGTAAAAGCACCGGTGACGGTTTTTACATCAGCCATACGCTCGCGTTCAGATTTTTGAGCGGCTGCTTTTTGATAATTTTTTACTGCTTCTTGTTGGTCTTTCGTGGTGATCTTATCTACTAATTGATGTTCTGGCGATAGAACAATAAAACTGACTCCATAGATGGTATCCGGACGCGTTGAGAAAACTTCAATCCTCTCCCTCTGTCCCTCTCCAAAGGAGAGGGAAGTCTTATCCTTAAGTTTCTGCTCTATTTTTTTTAGAACCGACTCGATATTTCCAATGACTTCCTCATTCTTAAATCTAATAACTTCAAATCCTTTCTCTTCTAGAGCTAAGGTTCTTTCCTTATCATAAGCTTCAGTTTCTTCATGATATTTTCCGTCAACTTCTACTACTAAACCTTTTTTTAAGCATACAAAATCTACTATGTAATCATCTATTATGTGTTGTTGCCTAAATTTATGTCCACCTAATTTTTTTGATCTTAAATATTGCCATAATACCGCTTCGGCTTCTGTTGGGTTGTTTCTATTTTCTTTAGCTTTTTCAATAAGCAGGTGAGCATTGTTACCGCCGGTCATATAAACAGGTTGATCATTTTTTGGTGCCACTTCAAAGCTTAAACTGGCTCCTTTAGATTTCCCGATCCAGTTGCGCTGGGTTTCTTTGATACTTTCTGACCAGTCTAGCTTTTCTGAATCGGTTAATAAACGATCGGCGTAAGCGGAAATGCGCATGATCCATTGCTTCATTTTCTTTTTGACCACTGGATGACCGCCGCGTTCTGATACGCCATTGACCACTTCGTCATTGGCTAAGACCGTTTTAAGCTCCGGACACCAATTTACTTCTGAATCAGCTAAGTAAGTTAATCGATATTTGAGTAATTGTTCTTGTTTGAACGACTGATCTGCCTGATTCCATTGATCTGCTGAAAAAGAAAGTGCATCGTCATCGCAAGCTGCATTTAAGTCTTGATTTCCGTTCTTTTCAAATTCTTTGATCAAATCGCTTATCGGCTTGGCTTGATCGGCATCATGATCATAATAGGAATGGAAAAGTTGAAGGAAGATCCATTGTGTCCAACGGTAATAATTAGGATCGCTGGTCTTCACTTCACGCTGCCAGTCGAAAGCAAATCCCATTTTGTTAAGTTGCTTTTTGTATTGAGCGATATTGTTTTTAGTGGTAACCGCCGGATGCTGACCGGTTTGAATGGCATATTGCTCTGCCGGAAGACCAAAGGCATCAAAACCTTGTGGATGCAGTACGCGATAACCTTCATGGCGCTTAAAACGTGCGTAAATATCGCCGGCGATGTAGCCTAATGGATGCCCCACGTGCAAGCCGGCACCCGACGGATACGGGAACATTTCGAGAACGTAAAACTTTGGCTTTTCAAAGTCTTTGTCATGTTTAGGATTTTCAATGGCAAAGGTTTGATCGTCTTTCCATTTTTGTTGCCACTTTTTTTCAATGCGGTTAAAGTCGTAAGTCATAGCGATAGCTCATTATAAGTTGCAAAATTATGATTAATGTAGATATACGCTATGTTTTCATGCATGGATCAAAGAAGATCCAGTTTATTGCGTATTCATATTCCCTGAAAATTGTCTTAAGGCTTATCATCAGAACATTTTAATGGTCTTCAATAAATGATCAAAAAAATCGTTGAACAAATGATGAGTAGAATTAGTTTCTTATTTTTACCAAAATTTTAAGATGGCGGCATCTTTTGAAAAATATCAACGCAGGCGACTGATATCATCCTACTTCTCCGTAGTGATCAGCATTGGCTTGGTATTATTTTTATTAGGACTTTTGGGTATTTTAGTGATCAACACGCAGAAAGTTGCCGATCATTTTAAAGAACAAATCGCGCTGACCATTTATTTAAAAGATAGTGCCAAAGAAATTGAGATCGATCAGTTAGAGAAAAAATTAGCCTTAGCCGATTACACAAAATCGACAAATTTTGTATCAAAAGAAGAAGCCGCAAAAGAATATAGCAAAGAGATAGGGGAAGATTTTATGGGCTTCTTAGGATATAATCCGCTGCAAAATCACATTGATGTTTTTCTTAATGCGGATTTTGTTTCGCAGGTTAAAGTAGCCGAAATCAGCAGAGATATAGAAGAATCAGATTTTATAGATGAAACTACTTATGATAAACCACTAATAGGTTTACTCAATGAAAATATTCAACGGATCAGTTTTTGGGTATTAGTAATAAGCGGAATATTTACATTTATAGCTGTTTTACTAATTAATAGTTCGATAAGACTATCCGTATATTCTAAGCGCTTTGTCATTAAAACGATGCAAATGGTAGGCGCAACAAAAGGATTTATCAGAAGGCCGTTTATATGGAAAAGCGTCAAACTGGGTTTCATCGGGATCGTTCTGGCACTGGTAGGCATTAGTTTTGTCTTGTATTATCTGGACAAAAGCTTTGATGAACTGGGGATTTTAGAAGATCTCATGAATATAGGGCTCGTCTATGGAGCGGTATTGCTCATCGGTATTTTAATCACCTGGATAAGTACCTATTTTGCTACGCAAAGATTCTTGAACCTCAAAACAGACGAATTGTACTATTGACCATGAAGAAGAACAAAGATCAACAATCTAAAAGAGAAGAAAAGTCATTTAATTTCATATTCGAGAGGCGGAATTATCGGTTCATGCTGATCGGTCTAGGAGTGATCGCCCTTGGTTTTATTTTGATGGCCGGCGGCGGAAGTGATAATCCTAATGTTTTCAATCCTGATATCTTCAGTATCAGAAGAATACGCATTGCTCCTACGATCGTGCTCATAGGGTTTGTCATAGAAGCTTATGCCATATTAACATCTCCTAAAAAGCGATAATGGATGCATTGGATGCGTTGGTCCTGGGGATCGTACAGGGATTGACCGAATTCTTACCGGTATCTTCCAGTGGTCATTTAGAACTTTTTAAAGCCTTATTAGGCGATGAGAGTTTACCGGCGGAATCCATGCTATTTACCGTGGTCGTTCATTCTGCGACCGCTCTTAGTACGATCATCGTCTATTATAAAGATATCTTTTCTATCTTAAAAGGTCTATTACAATTTGAATGGAACGAATCTACTACCTTTTCTTTAAAGATCATTATTTCCATGATACCGGCCGCTTTGATAGGATTTTTTTTTAGTGAAGAAATGGAATTGCTCTTTAGTGGCAACATCACGTTAGTAGGTTTCATGCTCATTGTCACTGCATTACTATTATGGCTGGCAGATAAGTCCAAACAAACAAACGAACCGGTGAAGTACCAGCATGCTTTCATCATAGGCGTATCTCAGGCGATCTCTATTTTGCCGGGAATTTCAAGAAGTGGCGCAACTATTTCTACATCAGTGCTCTTAAGGAACGATAAATCTAAAGCGGCTCGTTTTTCTTTTTTAATGGTGGTTCCACTGATATTAGGAAAGATAGCAAAAGACTTACTAAGCGGTGAGATAAGTACAGAGGACCAACAATTCTTTTCATTAATTATAGCATTTACAGCTGCGCTGATCACGGGTATTTTTGCCTGTAGACTAATGATCAAGTTTGTAAAGAACAGCCAGCTCAAATACTTTGCTATCTATTGTTTTATTATCGGATGTATTAGTATTGCCATTGCTCAATATTTTTCATTATGAACGAATACAACCTAACATCATTCAAAGAAGGAAAGGTCCTTTTATTCGATAAGCCGCTCAGATGGACTTCATTTGATGTGGTCAATAAAGTTCGCTGGCTGATCAAAAAGCAATTTGGCATCAAAAAAATAAAAGTTGGCCATGCCGGAACTCTGGACCCGCTTGCCACAGGTTTATTGATCGTATGCACCGGAAAGATGACCAAGAACATAGAACAGCTGATGGGAAAAGAAAAGACCTATAAAGCAAAAATATGCTTTGGAGCGACTACACCATCTTATGATCTGGAGCGAGAGATCAATGCGACTTTTCCCTATGATCATATCGATGGATCAGCAATATTAAAAGTGCTACCGGACTTCACAGGGAATATCCTACAAAAACCACCGATGCATTCCGCGATCAAAAAAGACGGCAAACGACTTTATGAACATGCGCGTAAGAACGAGCTCAAAGAAATACAACCCAGGGAAGTTCATATAGACCGACTAGATGTTCTGAACTTTGAACATCCTTACCTGACCCTGGAAATAGAATGTAGTAAAGGAACTTATATAAGAAGCCTTGCCCATGATATGGGCAAGGCCTTGAATTCTGGTGCTTATTTAGCGGGATTAGAGCGAACTGCTATCGGTGACTATCAAATATCCGATGCCATAAGTATCCCGCAGTTTCAAGAGAGATTAGAGCAACATCAGGATTGATGTTCTTCAACTAAGTGTGTTAGTTCGCTAGCCACGGACCGACCTTTATCCTTATTATACCATTTTTGCAGTTGCTCTTTAAAATCAGCATCTATCGTTCCATGCTCAGCCTTGTAATCCCTCACCATTTGAGTAGGTTCTTCAGCGCGCGGACCCCAGGTGAACAACACTTCATGCGTTTCATGATCAAGTGCTATCAATTTAGGGATAGACTTACTACCATTAGTGAGGAACATGTTCATCAGGTCATCATGATCATCCCGTAGAACGACCTTCAGATGGATATTTTCCGAAAGCTCACTTAATTTGTTAATGAATGGCAAGGTATGAGAGGCATCACCACACCAGCCTTCCGTGAGCACGATCCAGGTCATTTGCCTTTCTGCTTTACCGATACGCGCTTGCAGTTCTTCATCTATCTTTCCTTTTTTGTTCCAGCGTTGCATCCGCTTGAGGTTGAGCGATGAATAGTTGAGCATATCATCATTCTGCGTATTACCGGTAGATTTGCCCTTGTCTAATAGCTCTTCCACTAATTGGATGTAATCGTCATACGTATAGGCGTCTTTCAATGCTTCTTGTATCGTTGTTCTTTCTGTAACTTCCATAATTCTTTTTTACAAAAGTCGGAAATATAAGCGAAACATTTCAGTGATGTTTGTTACATAAAGATCGTAGGATTTTACCTGACAATATATTATTTTTGCCCTATGCGAAGTTATATACTACTTTTTGCAGTATTCACCGCTTTACTAACTCCAGTTCCATCATCTTATGCACAAGATACAAAACAAGAAAAGGAAACATCTATAAAGTTAGAGGATTTCCCGGGAAGTATCCCTGGAAGTGTACATCAAATCGAATCAAACCTAAAGCGGGAAAAGTTCTACAAGCAGCAAGACGGTGATGAACTTTCATATGAGATGAAGTTCCGATATAAACGATATGATCACAGTATAGAAGTAGATACCACAGGATGTTTGATCGATACGGAAGTAGAGATAAAAAAGAAGGAAATACCGCGAGACCTTCGTAAACGGATATCTAATTATTTAAAAAAGGAATTTGAACGCAACAAGATAGAAAAGATACAAGCACAATTCATCAAACCAGAGCATCAAGTTGTTGATGAATTCTTAGAAAAAGTGATGAAAGAACCCTTAGCAAAGCCTGATCATTACGAGATCATCGTAGCGATAAAGAACGATGGTGACTTTAAAAGATTTGAATTCCTATTTGATACTGAAGGTAATGTAAAAAAGAAACGCAAGGTTATCCGAAATGAATATGATTATCTCATTTTTTAGGGTTGTATTTTTATTCCTGTTGATGTTTTTCTGCTTAGATACAAAGGGACAAGACTTTACACCAGTACATGAACCGGAAATAGACCTCAACTGGAATTTAGGTGATAGATGGTCTATGAACGCCGGATTTGGCACCCGTCACCTTATCGATGAGGAACACGATGCGAGACAGGTTGAAATAAGTCAAAATACAAGCTATGAAGTAGGTTTTTATTCTAAGGTGAGTTTTGGTATCACCTATCGCTGGCGGAACACCTTCAATGTCAACAGACATGATGAAACCTTGCTGATCGGTCAATATGCTTATTCTAAAAAGTTCAACCGATTAAAGATCGCCCACCGTTTCCAGAGCCAAATAAGGTTGCGTGAGAACCTGACCATCAATAGGAACCGGTATCGTTTTTCTGTAGAATTGCCCCTATCCGGAAGGAAGCTCGACCTTAAAGAATTCTTTCTCGTGGGTTCTACAGAAGCTTTATGGAGCGTTGCAGAAAGTACCAAACCTGAGATCGGTCAGCGTTTCTCTGCAGAGCTGGGTTATAAGTTGGCTAATAATTTACAAGCGATGATGGGAACACAAGTAAGATTTGATAATTACAATCTGGGCGTAAGCCGATCGATCTTCTTCAATACCGGATTAGTGATCAGCTTATGATCATTTAAACTACTTCTCTTCATAGTGATTTATGGCTGTGAACAAATAGGCGATCACTGTTCTTTCAGCCACTTCGTAAACCAATCGGTCTTTTTATTGATCCTTCTGGACCAGAGACCCTTCAACTCATATTTAAGCGGTTAAGGTATGCTTGTTCCGGTATAGGGATGAATTTTGAGTTCTTTAATGATCTTATAAATATTGATCAGGTTTTTCTTATTGCCTGATCTTTTATGTTTTGAGAGATCTTTTAGAGCGGTTTTTTTAACGATTATTAGATAATGTCCCATATATCTTTCCCATGCGAAAGTTCGATGCCTTTTTCCTTTCTCGATTTCAATACTCTTTCTACAACTCTTTATTATACGTGCTTTCGGGCTCTTTTACGACATCTATTTCCTAATCTATTTGAAATGCTTTTAGAAATGCCAGTAGGGCTTTTCCCTTTTCGGATTCCTCGTCTATGTTTAAAGTTATAGTGGTCATGGTCTTCAGAGTTTGTACTTTTAAAATAAGAAATTTTGTTGTTCTTCAAATAAAGTATCTTAGACTTTAATCTCCTTTTGATCTGATGGAAGAGCTATATCGCACAATTGAACGTGCTCAGCTTATGTTTTCATATCAGAAAAAAATCAATGCTTAGCAAATGAATTATAGAACAAAACATCAAATACTTGAAGAACGCGATCGAAATTCAATGATAAAGTTCATAAGAATTAGACTCCTTTTGCGAACCATTGTATCAGGTCTCTACTGCCGCATCTTTCTTGAATTGAGCTTCATATAGCTTCTTATAATAACCTTCCGTATTTTTAAGCAGATCATCATGCGTACCTCGCTCAACGATCTCGCCCTGGTCCATCACCAATATCATATCCGCGTTTCTTATGGTAGCTAATCTATGGGCGATCACAAGAGAGGTCCTATCCCGGGTCAATTTTTCAGTCGCATTCTGTATCAACTGTTCACTATAGGAATCTATGGAAGAAGTAGCTTCGTCCAATATCAGAATGTTTGGGTTATTGACATAAGCTCTCAAAAATGAAATGATCTGCCGTTGACCAGAGGAAAGCATTGTCCCACGCTCTTTGACGTTATAATCATAACCGCCCGGCAAAGTTTGAATAAACTCATCTACACCGATCTCTTTAGCGGCGCGCTCAACTTCTTCTTTTGATATCTCTGATTTTTGCAAGGTTATGTTCTCATGTATCGAACTGGCAAACAGGAATACATCTTGCAAAACGACCGCTATTGAACGACGAAGATCATTTAATTGATAAGACCTGATAGGTTTTCCATCTATTTCGATGCTTCCGGAATCAATATCATACATTCTATTCAGCAGATTAATAACCGTACTTTTTCCGGCACCAGTAGCCCCAACAACAGCTACGGTTTGCCCTGGTTCTATACTAAAAGAAATCCCCTTTAATACTTCTTCATCCGACTTATAGCTAAATCTAACATCTCTAAAATCTATCTTTCCCCTTAGGTTCTTGATCGGCTCTTTTCCTTTGTCATCTATGAAGGCATCAGTATCGATTATTTTAAAGACGCGATTTGCGGCCACCATACCCATTTGCAATGAGTTGAACTTATCAGCTATTTGCCGTAACGGTCTGAACAAGAGTTGAGAAAGATCGATGAACATCACGATAATCCCTAATGACAAGGCATCAGATTCCACAACTCGTAATCCGCCGAACCATACGATCAATCCTATGGTGATCGATGTTGCCATTTCAGCGATAGGGAAGAATATCGCATTATACCAGACGGTTTTGATCCAGGCTTGACGATGTTTTTTATTGATCGATTCAAATTCCTCATACTCGGTTTGATGTCTATTGAATATCTGCACGATCTTCATTCCGGTAAGACGTTCCTGCACAAAGGAATTCAAATTAGATACCTGATTCCTAACATCTTCAAAGGCCAACTTCATTTTTTGCTGGAAAACACGAGTTGCATATAATATAAATGGAAGTACTAATAAAACTAAAAGGGTAAGCTGCCAGGACTGATAGAACATAAAGCCCAGTACGACGATCATTTTTAAAAGGTCGCTGACGATCATGAACAAACCCTGGCTGAAGATGCTCGCGATGGTTTCGATATCACTAACGGCTCTTGTCACCAATTTTCCTACAGCAGAAGTATCAAAATATTGTTTTTTAAAATTAGTGATCCGTTGAAAAAGTTGAACCCGAATATCGCGAATTACTTCCTGCCCCAACCAGTTCGCAAAATAGATGAACCCGAATTGAAAAACCACTTCGGCGATCAGCGTTATCAACATGAGCATTAAATAGAAGAAGAGTTCATCCATATCCTTGGGCACGATTCCATTATCGATCGCCCATCTGAGGAAATAAGGTCGCATAACCCCTAATCCGGATAACATTATCGCGGAAAAAGCCACAAAGTAGAATGTTCTCGTGTAAGGGTTCGTATACGCTAATATTCGCTTGAACAAACCCATATCAAATGCTTTTCCCGTTGTGTTCGCCATATGATTATATTTTAATGTTTTGCGGGTAAACTATATCGATTAAGAATAGCGCATGAGCTGGCATTGATTTTCCGGCCTTGCTCCTATTTTCGCTTTTGATAATTTGCCTGAGCTCATCGATCGATCGTTTCCTAAGCCCTAGTTCGATAAGCGTTCCCACGATAGCTCTAACCATGTTGCGTAAAAATCGATCTGCTTGAATCCTAAATACCAATAGATGTTCTTTTTGTTCCCAATAAGCCTGTTTAATGGAACAATTATAAGTATGAACCTGGGTGTTCACCTTTGAGAAACATTTAAAGTTCGTGAATTCCAATAATACTTCAGCCGCCTGGTTCATTAGGTCTACGGAAAGCAGTTTTTTGATATAAGTAGCACGATCCAGCCGAAACGGGTCCTTCTGTTGGGTAATATAATATTCGTAAGTTCTCGAAATCGCATCAAATCGGGCATGTGCTTCAGCGTTTACCGGATAAACATCTATTACTGATACATCATGTGGCAATAGTTGATTCATCTTAAAAATGAATTGTCTTTCATCAAAATATTGCTTTACATCGAAATGAGCAACAAAAAAAGAAGCGTGTACACCAGCGTCCGTCCTGCCGGCGCCTACGCAAGCTACTTCGCTTTGGAACACAGTAAATAGCGCTTTTTCCACAACGGACTGGACAGTAATATCGAAAGGCTGTTTTTGCCATCCCGCATAAGCAGCGCCATGGAATGCTATTTCGATAAAATACCTCAATTATGCTACTTTTGTGCAAATATACCTTTTCTGATCGCTAGAGAAACGAAGCACCAATAAAGATTTAACATTATGAAGATACTATTGATGAGCGACACCCATGCCTATATGGATGATAAACTATTAGAATATGTAGACCAGGCAGATGAAGTATGGCATGCCGGCGATATTGGAAATTCGCGTGTTACCGATACTATTCAGGAAAGAAGACCACTTCGTGCGGTTTATGGAAATATTGATGACATTGAGATCAGAAAGGAATTTCCCGTAGAACAAGATTTCATGGTCGACCGATACCACGTCTACATGATCCACATCGGTGGGCATCCTAAACGATATGCAAAAGGAGTTAAGGACAAGTTGAAACTAAAAAAACCGGACCTGTTCATTTGTGGCCATTCCCATATTCTCAAGGTGGTGAATGATCATGAACTTGGATTACTACACATGAACCCGGGAGCGATCGGGAAGCAGGGTTTTCATCAAAAACGGACTATGCTAAGATTTGAAATAACTAATAGCCAAATTCAAAATCTTGAAGTTGTTGACCTTGGTAAACGTGGACAATGAAATTATTATCGATACCGTTTGATTATCGTAATATAGGTTACTGTAATATACGTTACGATATACTAATGCAATGCATTGATTGGTTGTTGATACACAATGCATTGATTGGTGTTGATACACAATGCATTGTGTATTTACAGTTTAATAGTTAATTGATCAGTTTTAAGATCTCTTCTTTAGGCAGCACGCCGCTTTTCTTCCATTCCTGATTGCCATTTTTAAACAATATCATTGTAGGAACGCCTCTTACCTGATACTGCGCAGCCAGTTCTTGATTTTGATCAACATCTATTTTTACGATCTTAATATCATCACCAAGCTCATCTTTTATTTCTTTAAGGATAGGTGATAACATTTTACAAGGCCCGCACCATTCTGCATGAAAATCTACCAATACGGGTTTTTCTGATTGTATTACTTCACTAAAATTCGCCATTTTAATTAAATTTTTTTTACTACAAATGTCGCTAATTAGACTCGTTCATTACAGCTAAGAATCTGTTAATTTTTTGATGTCAAGGTTTTGTATGGTCTTATGAGTTAGTGGTTTCAAAATTAACTTACACTACTCGATAGGATGCACGCTCACCGAATCTTGTGGTTTATCATTGCTGTCTACTTGTCATTCCCTGATATAGGTTGACCGTTTTTAAAACAGTTCAAATGATATTGAATTACTCTTCTAAGCGTCTTTTTGTTGACTTGCTTTTTCTTGGATTCAGGCAGGTATTTCTCTCGTGCTACTTTTCTGTAAGTTCTGGGTTTGACTTCTAATTGATCTCTGACATGTTCAAAGAGCGTGTCGATCATAGTTTCTGTCTTTTCCCTTGCTGTATTCAATAAGTTCAGA
>Ga0209937_1000049_pt1 | contig 42103 bp, 46 predicted proteins | sample SalPon1_B_H2O_MG_FD_185699 | JGI IMG/M metagenome (GOLD analysis project Ga0209937, IMG submission 185699) | Salt pond water microbial communities from South San Francisco under conditions of wetland restoration - Salt Pond MetaG R1_B_H2O_MG... | ecosystem: Environmental > Aquatic > Non-marine... | reverse complement strand
ATGTTTTCTTCTTTAGCAGCAATTTGTCGTATAAGTTGCTCTATCGGTTTAAACATTATTTGAAGAATATTTCCATTTATTAGCAATTGCCACTAAGGATAACATAACAGGAACTTCTATCAAGATGCCGACAACGGTGGCAAGCGACGCACCGGAATTAAGACCAAAAAGCGAAATAGCAACCGCAACAGCCAATTCAAAAAAGTTGCTGGCACCTATCATAGCAGCCGGCGCGCAAACATTGTGAGCGAGTTTTAAGTATCGACCAAAAAACCAGGTAACCAAGAATATAAAATATGTTTGAATAGCAAGCGGAACGGCGATTAACAAAATATCAAAAGGTTTGTTGATGATTTTATCTCCCTGAAAAGCAAATAATAAGACCAATGTCGTAATCAACGCGATCATTGAAACCGGCTTGAGCTTTTCCAGAAATACAGATTTGAACCAATCTATGCCTTTGTTTTTAATGAGATATTTGTTAGATAAATAACCGGCTAAAAGCGGAATTACTACAAAAATAACTACCGAATAGATCAGCGTATCATACGGGATTTCAATATTGGTCACATCAAGCAGTAACTTGACGATAGGAACAAAAAGAAATAACAACACGATGTCATTAATAGATACCTGAACTAAGGTATAATTAGGATCGCCTTTTGTAAGATAAGACCAGACAAAAACCATAGCCGTGCAAGGCGCAGCACCTAAAATGATGGCTCCGGCAATGTATTGCTCAGCATCTTCCGGCGATAAATAAGCTTGAAAAATCTGATCAAGAAATAACCAGGCAAAAAACGCCATTGTAAAGGGTTTGATCAACCAATTGATAACTAAGGTCAGTCCTAAGCCTTTGACATTCTTCGTGACCTTCTTCAGCGATGAAAAATCGATCTGCACCATCATCGGGTAGATCATCATCCAGACCAAAACAGCGACTGGTATATTGACCTTGGCCACTTCTAATTCGCTGAGGAATTCTATAGACGAACCGAATAACCGTCCGATAATAACACCACCAATAATGGCTAAGGCTACCCAAACGCTAAGGTATTTTTCAAATTTTCCCAATAGAAAAGTTTTTGTGGGCTGTTAGCAACAACCAGAATTCGGATTGCAACCTGCGGTTTCTTTTTTCGGCATTTGCTCTTCCGGGATACCGCATTGGTCTTTGGCTAAGCAATCGGTTAAAGTGGTGACCAATTGGAATTTTTCATTTTGGAAATCCAAATGATATTTCCCGATCGTGGAACCTTGATATTCCACTTCTACTTCTAATGTGTCGCTAAGCTGGAGTTTTTTCTCCGATAATTGGATGATGTTCTTCAGCTTTTTAGGCTGTAAGCGATGGTCTACATCATTAGCGGTCCATAGCTGGAAGTTGACCTTCTTTTCATGCCGCATGGTTCCGCCACAATCGATAAAATGCTTGCTAACTTCACCCACTTCCGTAACATGGAAATGCTGGGGAACGATATCGCCATTTGGCAATTGAAACTGAAGGCTATCTAAATTCTCTAGTTGGTGTTTTACTTCTTGTAGTGTCATGATTAAAATGCTTTATTGCAATATCACGATAAATATTTGTAAATTTTTTTAAACTTCAATTAAAGTACTAAAAACATTTTTGACTTTGCTAATATGGTGTTTATCTGTTTTTCCTATTAGCTTTTCAACCATATTTGCTTCTAAAGCTGCAATTTTATGAACCCTAATATATGAAGCTAAAATTAAACCACATTCTTGGTAATTATATATAGGGATATCAAATTTTGAGTTGTATTGCTTACTAGTTATTCTACAAACCAACAAATCACCATCATTAAAATCTTTTATAACCAAAGCAGGTCTCTTTTTAACCTTATCGGCATTTGTAAATGGAAAATTTAAAAGGACTATATCGCCTAATTCGAACTTATCCATTATTAATAATCATCATAAATAGAATCAGCTTCATCATAACCTTTTAAAAACGCTGTTTTCGTAATTGTTTTAAAATCATCTTCATCAGATTGTGAATCCTTGAGCAAAACGATGACTCTTACATCTTCACCATTCAATTTAGATTGAACATTAGAAGGAATATCTATTTGGTTGTTTTTAATTTTAGATTGAAATTCAAGTGCTTTCATATTACTAACTTTTTCAATACGAATATAATTAATTCAACAACAATCATCTTCATTCACCGGATAGCGATCAAAGAAATCCATAAATAAATTTTTTATTTCTTGCCATTTTTCTGAGTTGATACAATAACAAACGGCATTTCCTTCTATATTGCCCTGAATGATGCCCATCTTCTTTAATTCCCGCAAATGTTGACTGATCGTAGCTTGTGCTAAGCCTAATTCATCAACCAGATCGCCACAGATGCAGGTGTTTGCCCTTAGCAGATGATCTATGATCGCTAATCTTGCCGGATGGCCCAAGACCTTGGCTAATTGGGCAAACTCATTTTGCTGGTCGGTGAATAAATTGGTTTTACTAATTCCCATTTTAATTGAAGTATTTATCATCGCAATATAACGATGAGTTGAAGAAATCACAAACCCTTTTTCAACCTTTTATCACAAGTGAAGTCCTACAAATGCTGATATTTGCAACATGAACCTTAAAAGTCATTTGGCGCTACTTTTTTTTGCTTTTATACTGATATTCAAAGGGAATGCGCAGGATAAAAAGCAGTATCAAATCCTTAAGACCGATAGTTCTATAAAGGTTGATGGCTTTTTGAATGAAGCTTTCTGGGAAAAAGCGCAAACGGCTTCAAACTTTACGCAATTCGATCCTAATATTGGCCACGTACTTTCAAACGAAGAAAGAACAGAAGTAAAAATGGCCTATACGGATGATGCGGTTTATGTGGCGGCCAAATTATTTGATGATCCGCAAAAAATGCTCAATCAGATCCGGGAAAGAGACGATTTTGGGCAAACCGATTATTTTAGATTGATCCTCAATCCGAATAACGATGCACAAAATGACACCCATTTTATCGTTTTTAGTTCCGGAACACAAGCGGATGCTATTGCGTCGCCCACCTTAGGAACTGATTTTGGATGGGATTCCGTCTGGTATAGTGCTGTACAACGAACTGATGAAGGTTGGCAGTTAGAAATGAAGATTCCCTTACGCGCTTTGCGTTTTCCTGATCAAAAAGTGCAAACCTGGGGTGTTCAGTTCAGGCGATTTTTTAGGCGGCAACGTTCCCGTTATTCCTGGAACCCCATCGATCCATCAAAAGGTTATGAAGGCTTATATCACGGCAAACTCATAGGGATTAAAGACCTGGAACCGCCTTTGCGGTTAAATCTTTATCCGTTTACTACGGGCATTGCGGAGAGTTTTGATAATAAAACCGATAATGAGCTTAGGTTCGGGCTTGATGTCAAGTACGGTATAACGGATAATATCACTTTAGACGCCACCTTAGTACCAGATTTTAGCCAGGCCAGATTTGATAACAATTTTCTGAATCTGGGGCCATTTGAGCAAACTTTTACCGAACGTCGCCAATTCTTTAAGGAAGGCGTGGAACTTTTTACGAAAGGTGATCTGTTCTTTTCACGTCGGGTAGGGAATGAGCCGGCAGGAGAAGCATCAACAGAAACAAACGAGGTAGTGGAGAACATCCCGGAATCGGTGGATCTGATCAATGCCATCAAAGTATCGGGAAGGCAGAAAAGTGGTTTGGGCATAGGTGTTTTCAATGCGGTGACGGAGCGTACTTTTGCATCGGTAAAAGATACCATCAGCGGTGAAAGTCGGCAAGTATTAGTAGAGCCGTTAGCGAACTATAATATCCTCGTGGCCGATCAGCAGTTCAATAAAAATTCTTCGGTTACTTTGATCAATACCAACGTAACGCGATCCGGTGATGCCCGTGATGCGAATGTCACTGGATTGCTTTTTGATCTGGTTGATAAGTCAAACACCTATAGCATAAATGGCGAGGTAAAGACCAGTAGCATCCGTGATGTGGATAATGAGCTTACCGGCTGGTCTACTTTTTTACGCGCTGGGAAAACAGGCGGGAACTTTCGGTATAGTTTTGATCATTCCTATGCTGATGATAAATATGATATCAATGATATGGGGCTGATCTTCAGGAACAATTTCAACAATTTTGGGTTAGATGCATCATATCGCATTTTTGAATCAACGGATCAACTTCAAACCTATCGTATCAATACCTTTTTTAATTACAGAAGATTGACCACACCAAGCGAATTTACCGGCACCAACTTTGGCGCAAGCTATTTTGCCACGACCTTAAAACTTGATACTTTTGGTTTTGATCTCAATTTTTTCCCGGGAAAGCAATTTGATTATTTTGAGGCCAGAACGCCGGGAAGGTTTTTCATCTTTGAGAATCAGTTGAGCGTAGGTGGTTTTATTTCTACCAATTATAACAGGACATTTGCTTTAGACGCTTCTCTTGATCTGGAAACCCTTTTTGAAAGCGGCAGAGACACCTTTAGGACCGATATTGAGATCAGTCCGCGCGTACGAGTCAATGATCATTTCTCTTTGATCTATGAAACATCATACACCAACAGAAACAATGATCGCGGATTTTCAGATTTTTTAAACGGTGAACCGATCTTTGGCGAACGCGACCGGCAGATCCTGATCAATAGTCTGGAAGCAGCCTATAATTTCAATTCGCTTCATGCGCTGAATTTGACTTTTCGGCATTATTGGGATACCGTTACCTATAAGGAAAACATGCTCACTTTGCAAGAAAACGGCAGATTGACGGCTGAGACAAATGTTTTTCAGGAAGACCTGGATGAAGATCCGGATATCAATTTTTCCCAGTGGAACATTGACCTGAGCTATTCCTGGCAATTTACCCGCGGCAGTTTCCTTACCTTATTATATAGAAATCAATTGTTTAGAAATGGTGATGACTCGATGACCAATTATACAGATAGCTTAAATAACTTGTTTGACGCGCCGGCTTTGCACTTAGTATCGCTAAGGCTCCAATACTTTTTAGATGTGAATCAAGCACTCAAAGTCCTTAGATAGTTCAATAGACATTTGCATATCAGGTTAGCAAGCTAGACAAAAATATTTAATAACTAACTGTAAGGTTCAAATAACTATTCAAGACACTTCACAAAGAGAGGTTGAACGACCTTTACATTAAGTTCTTTACGTCGTCACAAACACCCCAATCGACAGGTGGCTGGCATCCTTTTCATCATCCGGATGGTATTTAGGAAGGAATGAAATTCAAGTCCAATTTCCGTAGAGGTTTCTAAGGTATGGAGATGTTAAGAAAACCCTAGCTAAGATCTAACTCTTCAATTGCGTACTATTTAACAAACAACTCATAAAGCTTTTGGGTGAAAGCAACGCCTAGCTTCAATCTCTCACTTTTTATGAACGAATGTACCAGAAAGCTCTTTTCAGAATATGAGCTCCTCCAATTCATCCCAATAGAACATCAGTTCATCCGTTCCGCTACGGTAATCCTATTTAATCAGCATTTACTTTGCAAAAGTCAGGCCTTAAAAGTTAAAGATAACAAAAAACCGTGGAAACTATTCTCGTTTTTAAAGTTTCCTGTTAATTTTGCAAACTCAATGAAAGAAAATATCATCCATAAGGCATCGGAATTGTTTTTGACATACGGTTTTAAAAGCCTAACGATGAGTGATATGGCTAAAGAAATGGGCGTTTCTAAAAAGACCATTTATGAACATTTTGATTCTAAAGATGATCTGATCAAAGCGACAACAAACCACGTTCATCAGCAGATCGATGAAGGAATAGACAATATCGTTGATCGGCAGTTGAACCCTATTGAAGAAATGTTTACCATTAAAAGTTTTGTGATGGAGGTTTTGATGGGCAATCGTGGTGCGCCAGAACATCAACTTCATAAGTACTATCCGCAGATCTACGAATCCATGAGGTCCAGACAATTCAATAAGATACAGCAGTGTGTAGTTGGTAACCTTCATCGCGGTATGAAAGATGGTCTATATCGAGAAGAGCTGAATATTCCGTTCATTGCGAGAATTTATTATATAGGAATCACCGGCATATCCGATCAGGATATCTTTCCTCCGGATGAGTTTTCATCTCGTCATTTGTACGAAAACTTTCTGGACTATCATTTTCGCGGGATCACCACAGAGAAAGGGAAGAAAAAACTAATTCAAATACGTAAAAAGTTTATTTCAGAATGAAGATAAAATTTAAAATATTCACTTTCTTATTCGTACTGGTTTTCTTAGAAGGTCATGCGCAAGAACAACCTACATATAGTCTAAGTTTAGATCAGGCGGTAGAATTCGCACAAGATAGTAGCTATGCGACCATCAATGCGAAAAGGGATGTAGCAAAAGCGCTTAAACAAAAATGGGAAACCACGGCAGATGGACTTCCGCAGATCAATGCGGCGGTGGATTATGAAAATCGCCTCAGACAGATCGTAACGCCGCTACCCTCTGAAGTACTGGGTCAACCGCCGGGCGAATTCATCAATGTGAGGTTCGGTACGAAACAGAACATGAACGTATCGGCAACTTTGAGCCAGTTGATATTTGACGGGAGTTATATCGTTGCACTACAGGCCGCTAAGACCTTTCTGGCCTATTCAGATAATCTGGAGCAACAAACCAGGTTAGATGTACGACAGGAGACCATCAATGCTTACGGGAATGTCCTCGTGGCCAGGGATTATATTGATATCATCAAGAACAATAAGAAGATGGCCAAAAAGAACCTGGAAGAAACTAAAGCTGTATATGAGAACGGTTTCGCTGAAGAGGAAGATGTAGAGCAACTCGAGATCACCTTTCAGCAGTTGAGCAATCAGCTCAGAAATGCAGAGCGCAATTACGAGTTGAGCAAAGAAGCCTTGAAAATGGTACTGGGAATTCCAGTAAACGAACCTATCCGTTTAACGGATGAACTTGAGGACCTGACCCAAAAAAGTCTGATGGCCACGGCGCTATTGGACAAAGATTTCGAGCCTAAAAGCACCATAGATTACAAAATAGCGGATAACCTGGTCAAACAAAGAGAACTGGAGCTAAAAAGAGAGAAAAGCAATGCATTGCCAACTTTATCCGGCTTTGTTAATTATGGTACGGTCGCCAATCAGGACGAGTTCGTGTTCTTTGACGAAAGTACGCAATGGTTTAATTATTCTATCGTAGGAATAAGCCTGGACATTCCCCTGTTCAGTTCATTTAGGAGAAGAGCCAGGACCAAGCGTGCTGAAATAGCAGAAGAGCAAGCCGTTACTCAAAGGAAGCAAGCACTCGAACGGATAAAGTTAGCCTATGACCAGGCAGAAAGTGACCTTAAAATGGCTATAGATAATTACCATACATCCGTAAAGAACCTTGAGCTTGCAGAAAGAATAGCAGATAAGAACCGCACCAAGTTCAAAGAAGGAATAGCCACGAGCTTTGAGCTAAGGCAAGCACAAGAACAACTATACGCAACACAAAATGAGTACCTGAGAGCCATGCAAAGTGTTATCGACCAAAAAGCCAAACTTGAGAAAGTCATCAATAAACCATTACCAAAGCAATAAGCCTTATGAGAAACCTGTTCATCATTTTAATAATAAGCCATGTGCTAATAGCTTGTTCATCAGATAGTAAAAAAAGCACAGAGCAATTGCTACAACAAGCCGATACCGATAAGCTAAGTGCGATGAAGGACTCCCTTCAAGAGGAAAAGGCCGCCATCAATGCTCAATTGAAAAAGATATCCGCTAAGCTCGAATCCCTTAATCCGAACGAGAACTTAAGGCTCGTGGAAGTAGAGGAAGCCTCTAAAGAGAACTTCAAGACCTTTTTTAATGTGCAGGGAGATGTTACTACAGACCAGAACATTTTATTGAACGCGGAGTTTTCCGGTATGATAAAGAACATATATGTGGAAGAAGGCGATGTGGTCAATCAAGGCGATATCATTGCAAAGATCGATGATGCAGGGCTGACAGAAAGAATCGATGAGCTTAAGAACAGATTAAGGCTGGCCAAGACTACTTATGAACGCAGAAAGCGTCTATGGGAGAAGAACATAGGCTCTGAAATAGAATACCTTCAAGCGGAGACGGAATACAACTCTTTAAAACAAAGCATTTCCCAGGTAAGGAAAGAACTGGAAAAGACAGTGCTAAGAGCACCTTTTAACGGTGAAATAGATGATCTCCTTGCTGAAGTAGGCGAAATGGCAACACCCGGCGCAAAGCCCATCGTCAGGTTGACCAGTCTCGAGCAACTCTACATAGAAGCATCGGTTCCGGAGAACTACATGGGGAACATAAGAAAAGGAACACCCGTAAAGGTCAGTAGCAAAGTAAGCGATATAAGCTTTGAAACTACCATTGCCAGAGTGGCCAATACGATCCAGGAATCTAACAGAAGTTTCAGGATTAGGATAGACATCCCAAAGGATGTTGACCATCAACTAAAGCCGAATATGGTCTTGAAGTTGACCATAAACAATTATAATAAGGATAAGGCTTTTGTCATCCCTGAAAGTATCCTTCAGGAAAACACTTCTGGCGAGCCTTACATCTTCAAGGTCAAAGAAGATGCTAATGAACAACTCAAAGCTGACCTGACCCTAGTAGAGCTAGGTAAGAGCCATAACGGGGAAATAGAGATCATTAAAGGAATAAAGACCGGAGATAAGATCGTGATAGAAGGAGCAAAAGGCTTGAGGAAAGATCAAGAAGTGAAAGTAAAAAACAATTAAATGAGCAACAAGAAAACTTACCGCGAGTTCTTCCTATCATCCTGGGCGATAGATAACAAGTTAACGGTATCCGTTGCTATCGCCATTATTCTAGTATTGGGCGTTACCGCATATTATTCTATGCCACGAGAATCTTTCCCGGAAATCGTTCAAAAAGAAATTTACGTAAGTTCTGTTGATCCTGGAAGTTCAGTAAAAGAAATAGAAAAGTTCATTACTGAGCCGCTAGAAGAGGAGTTCAAAAACGTAAAATCCGTCAAAGAGATATCTTCCACTTCACTCCAGGACTATTCCATGGTCGTGGTAGAGTTTGAGGAAAGCATCAATGTAGAGTTCGCTAAACAATTGATCAAGGACAAAGTAGACCAGGTAAAAGCGGAAACCACCTGGCCCACCTTAGATAACGGAGCTAAAGTAGAACCTAATGTCTTTGACCTGAACATTTCTGAAGAGATGCCCATTTTAAACATCAATTTCAAAGGGAATTATACTTCTCAGAAATTAAAGGACCAGGCAGAATACCTTCAGGACAAGATCGAGCTACTTCCACAGATCAAGGAAGCTACTATTCGCGGTGTTGATGAAAAGGAAGTAGAGGTTGCCGTTGATATTTATAAGATGACGGCTGCAAAGGTGAGCTTCCAGAACATCATATCTGCTATAAATGCAGAGAACACCACAATATCAGGCGGTGAATTGATCCGTAACGGCATAGAAAAGAACGTGCGGATAAAAGGAGAAATAGACCAGCCAGAAGAGCTTCTGGACATCGTCGTAAAGGAAGAAAGTGGAAACCCCGTATATCTTGATGATATAGCTGAAGTGAACTTCCATGAGAAAGATGCGACCACCTTTGCCAGAGAGTTTGGTGAACCTACAGTAACGATCAACGTGAAAAAGCGTTCCGGAAAGAATATGGTGGAAGCGGTAAAAGAAATCACAAAGATAACTGATAAGGCATTGGCCGATCATTATCCGGCCGATCTTGAGATCTCGCTGACCAACGACCAGTCCAAAAGAACGATCAATCAGGTGAACGACCTGGTCAATAATATCATCTTTGGTGTAATATTGGTCGTTACCGTATTAATGTTCTTCCTGGGATTTAGGAATGCATTGTTCGTAGGAGTCGCGATACCGCTATCTATGTTATTATCGCTCGCCATCCTGAACGGGCTGGGTTATACTTTGAACACCATGATACTGTTCGGCCTGGTCATGGGATTAGGTATGCTGGTTGATAATGGTATTGTTGTCGTAGAGAATGTTTACCGGTTGATGGCAGAAGGCGTACCCAGGATCAAAGCGGCCAAACAAGGTGTTGGAGAGATCGCACTTCCTATCATCGCATCAACGGCCACAACGTTAGCGGCATTTTTCCCCTTAGGCTTATGGCCAGGCACGATAGGGAAGTTCATGATCTATTTTCCTATTACTTTGTCCATCGTATTGGGATCATCCCTGGTCGTAGCGCTTTTGATCAACTCGATGCTCACTTCTCAGCTGATGAAGACTAAGGAAAAACCGCTCAATAAACAAGTGATGGTCCGATGGAGCCTTATTCTTCTTAGCGTGGGCTTTTTTCTGGTCCTCGCTGGTTACAGTATAGATTCTGCGGGGATGAGAGGTTTTGGGAACCTGAGCATTCTGGCGGCATTGTTATTATGGTTCTATAAATACGTTCTTACAAAAGGCATAAGTTTTTTCCAGTTCACTTTATTACCTAGGATCGAGCGTTTCTATGAGAATAATCTAAGATTTGCCCTGGCAGGTAAACGTGCTTATTTCACTTTCTTTGGTACGGTTGCGGTCCTTATATCCTCTTTCGTACTGGTAGGTATCGTGAAACCCAATGTGCTTTTCTTCCCCGAAAATCAACCGAACCAGATCATCACCTATATAGAATATCCAGAAGGTACCAGCATTTATAAAACAAATGAACTGACCAAGAAAGTAGAGCAGAAGGTCTTTGAGGTAGCTGAGAAATATAATGATGATGGTTATAACTTCATGGTAGAGTCCGCTGTGTCGCAGGTGGGTAAAGGAGCTGGGAACCCACAGAAGAATCAAGGCGTCACTAATGAAATGCCCCATCGTGGGAAGATCACGCTTTTGATGCGAGAGTTCAAGCTTCGCAGGAACGTAAAGAGTAGTAAGGTTTTAACCGAAGTAAGAGAGGCTGTACAAGGATTTCCAGGAGCCTCTATAACGGTTGAAAAAGACCAGGCCGGTCCGCCACAAGGCTATGAGATAAACATAGAAATATCCGGTGAGGACTATGAAATGATGTTAGCTGAAGCAGAAAGGATGAGAAGGTATATCAACAGCTCAGGCGTTCCAGGAATAGAAGCTTTAAAGATAGATGTCAATAAACAAAAACCGGAACTGGCATTAAAAGTAGATAGAGAAAAAGCTGGCGAGCTGGGTGTGACCACTGGTTTTGTAGCACGAACTATTCGACGTTCCATCTTTGGCGAAGAAGCATCAACTTTTAAGGATGGTGATGATGATCACGAGATCAATGTTCGCTTTAATGAAGAAAATAGATATGACGAAAGTGCGGTCATGAATCAGCCGGTGACCTTTAGGAATAATAAAGGTCAAATGGTGCAAGTACCTATTTCAACGCTTGTTGACAAAAAGAACTCAGCGACTTTCAGCTCTATAAAACGGGAAGACCTAAAGCGTGTCATCACTGTCTATTCCAATGTTCTACAGGGCTACAACCCTACAGCCACCGTCAATAAGATCAAAGCGGAACTCCGATCAGGTTTTGAGATTGACGCGTCCCTGGATTATGAGTTCACAGGACAACAGGAAAAGCAACAGGAGAATCAAGATTTTCTCACGAAAGCCCTTTTCCTTGCATTAGGTGGTATTTTGCTGATACTCGTAGCTCAATTCAACTCTCTTTCTAAGCCATTGATCATCATATCATCGGTTATTCTTAGTTTGGCAGGTGTGTTCTATGGATTGAGCATCTTCCAGATGGACTTCGTGATCATCATGACAATGATGGGAATCATCTCATTGGCCGGAATCGTTGTGAACAATGCGATCGTACTGGTAGACTATACGCAGATCCTTATCGACCGTAAGAAAGAAGAGCTGGAAATTGCTGAGGATGAACCGCTCACAAAGGCGCAATATTATGAATCGATCATTCAGGCGGGAAAAGCACGTTTGCGACCAGTTTTGCTCACCGCGATCACTACTATTTTGGGATTGATACCCCTGGCGATAGGCTTGAACATTGATTTCTTTGGCTTGTTCACAGATTATGCACCAGATATTTGGATAGGTGGCGACAATGTGATATTCTGGGGTCCGCTGGCCTGGACGGTCATATTTGGTTTGATATTTGCTACTTTCCTTACGCTGATCGTCGTTCCAGTGATGTTTTATCTGAACATCCGGGCCAGATTAAAGTTCAGGAAAACTTGATACAAACGATAAGTTTTGTTATATCAAGCCTTTATAGTATTTTTACCTTTTTAAAGCGAACCTTATGGTCAAGTTCGGACATCTCATTGACGAAAGGAAAGTCCCGGTTTTGATTTACTTCTATGCTGAATGGGATGATGATTGCAAGGACGTGCATCTTGTCCTCAGGGATGTTGCGGCAGCATTAGGAGATAAGGCCAAGGTGGTAAAGATCAATATTGACAAGAACCAGCCCCTAGCCGAAGCTTTACGCGTGAAGAGCCTACCAACTTTCGTCATTTATTCCTTTGGAAAGATGGTTTGGCGCAAAACAGGTCATCTGGAAGCCAATGCACTGGTCAATCATCTACAACAGCATCAACCTAACGGGTAAAGCATATGAATGTAAAGTTGAACTGATGTTCAAACTACAAAATAAGCGAAGCCTCCCTGAACTAGATCGGTCAATTTTAAATGGAAAACTTAATTCCATATGTACAAACATATCAAGATCAAATGTTAGCGCGATGGTAAAATCAGCGTTCAGAATCGACAGATCTTTTATATACCTTATATTTGTAATGAATTTTTAAGCAGTCTAAATTATATGACCAAGCTCGATAAGAATGCGATTAAAAAAGCCCTTTCTAAGATAACCGTAGCTGGCGAAGGTCAGGATATGGTAGAAAGTGGTGCCGTTAAGAACATAAACACCTTTGGCGATGAAGTCATCGTTGACCTTACTTTAGCCACACCTGCCTTACATGTTAAGAAACGTGCAGAGGTTGATGTGATGAAGGCTATCCACGAGCATGTCCATGAAAAGGCCAAGGTAAAGGTTAATATCAAAGTTGATCAACCTAAAAAACAGGAAAAGAAGACCAATGAGATAAAAGGGAAGCCTATTCCCGGTATCCAAAATATCATTGCGGTGGCTTCCGGTAAAGGAGGCGTTGGGAAATCCACGATAACCACAAATCTGGCCATCAGCCTGGCCAAAATGAACTTTAAAGTAGGCTTGCTCGATGCTGATATCTATGGGCCGTCTATTCCGATCATGCTGGACGTGACCGATGAAAAGCCTCTCTCAGTCAAGAAGAAAGGTAAATCCAAAATGAAACCGGTAGAGAGTTATGGTGTAAAGATGCTATCCATAGGATTCTTTACCAAACCCGATCAAGCTGTTATATGGCGCGGACCAATGGCCTCAAAAGCCTTGAACCAAATGATATTCGATGCTGATTGGGGTGAGCTGGACTTCCTGCTTGTAGATCTTCCGCCAGGCACCGGCGACATCCATTTATCTATCATGCAGTCCATGCCGATAACAGGATCTGTGGTCGTAAGTACACCACAGGTCGTAGCTCTGGCCGATGCTAAGAAGGCCGTGGCAATGTTCAATCAGGAAAGCATCAATGTGTCAGTACTTGGATTAGTGGAAAATATGGCCTATTTCACCCCGGAAGAACTACCCGATAATAAATATTACATTTTTGGTGAACAAGGCGCAAAGCATTTATCGGAAGATCTTAAAGTCCCTTTCCTGGGAGAGGTTCCACTTGTACAAAGCTTAAGGGAAAGTGGCGATGTAGGACGCCCTGCAGCACTACAGGAAGATACGATATTAGCTGAACAATTTGATGAGGTAACGCGTAACACGGTAGAGCAATTGGTAAAACGCAACGAGAACTTACCGCCTACTGAAGCTATAAAGATAACAACAATGGCCGGATGTAGTGCGGTTAATAAAAAGTAAAGATGAAAGATATAGACCTAAAAAGCAATGTGGAAAAGGCATTAGAAGAGATTAGACCTTTTCTAAGAACAGATGGTGGTGATATATCACTCATCGATATAGAAGATAACAAATTGGTAAAAGTTCAATTAATGGGAACTTGTGTAGATTGTAGTGTCAATCAAATGACTTTAAAATCTGGTGTAGAAACGACCATCAAAAAACATGCACCGCAAATAGAAAAAGTAGTTAATATAGAAGCTTAATTTAATGACTTAGGTCATAGTATATTAAGATAAGTTCAAAGAAATTTGTGCAAAATTGAGTTATGATTAAGACGGATATTCTAATTATAGGAGCCGGACCAACCGGTTTATTTACAGTTTTTGAAGCAGGATTGTTAAAATTAAAATGCCATTTAATCGATGGTTTACCGCAGCCCGGCGGACAATTAGCGGAATTATACCCTAAAAAACCTATTTATGATATTCCTGGCTATCCGGAAGTAAGTGCGGCTGGATTAGTAGATAATCTCATGGAACAGATCAAGCCGTTCCAGCCCGGATTCACACTGGGAGAGAAGGCCACGGACCTAAAAAAATTAGAGAATGGTAACTTTCTTGTCACTACGGATGAAGGTACGGAACATGAAGCACCTATCGTAGCTATTGCCGGCGGCCTTGGAAGCTTTGAGCCCAGAAAGCCCGTTTTAGAAAACCTGGATTTTTATGAGAAACGCGGCGTGCATTATATGGTTAAGAACCCTCAGGAATTTGAAGGTCAGGATATCGTGATCGCTGGTGGTGGCGATTCTGCTCTTGACTGGTCTATTGTATTGGCAGATATTGCCAGTAAGGTCACGCTCATCCATAGAAGAAATGAATTCCGAGGCGCCTTAGAATCCGTTGACCGCGTTAAAGAACTCAAAGACATGGGGAAGATCGATCTGATCACTCCCGCTGAGATCACAGCTGTCCAAGGCAAAGAAAAGGCGGAAGCACTTTCCATCCAAAAGAACGATACCAAAGAAGAATTCAATTTACCTACCGATCATTTCATCCCGCTTTTTGGTCTTTCCCCAAAATTAGGACCAATTGCTAATTGGGGTTTGGAAATAGAGAAGAACGCCATTAAAGTGGATAACTCTTTAGATTATCAAACTAATATTCCGGGTATTTATGCTATTGGCGATGTCAACACTTACCCTGGAAAGCTCAAGCTGATCCTTTGCGGGTTCCACGAAGCCACGATGATGTGTCAAAGTGCTTATCAAAGAATCCATCCGGATAAAAAATATGTGATGAAATACACGACCGTAGGCGGTGTTACAGGCTTTGACGGATCAAAAAAACAAGCACCCAAAGCCGTTGTTAAATCACTGGACTAAGTTGAATGGACATCAAACTCAAGATAACAGACCGTGAAGGAAAACGACATGAAGTTGATGCCCCAACCGATATGGCGCTCAATCTGATGGAAGTGATGCACATGAACGAGATCGCACCTGAAGGAACAATAGGTGTTTGTGGCGGAATGGCGATGTGTGCCTCTTGCCAGTGTTATATCAGCTCCGACGACATCGACCTGCCTGAGATGCAAATGGAAGAAGAAGCCATGCTTTCAGAAGCCTTTTATGTAAAAGAAAATAGCCGCTTAGGTTGTCAAATTCCTATTACTGAGGATCTAGACGGATTAGAGGTGACATTAGTGCCTGATTCGTAGTACAATATATACTATGATCCATACAGCATAGAGCCTACTGAATTAAATAGAATGTCTATACTTCAATAAAAAAACCCCGAAGTATTATCCGGGGTTTTACCTTAAGTCATCTTCTTACTTATAAAGAAGCATGCGTACCATCACAGAAGGGTGGATTCTTGGTCTGTTTGCAACCGCACCATGCCACTTCTTGCTTTTCTTCGACCTTTTGCCTTACCGGGCGGTTCTCAGTTCCTTTATGCGAACCATCGCAAAAGGGTTGTTCATTACTGTAACCGCAAGAACACCAGGAATATCTCCCTTTGTCCATTTCCATAACGAAAGGTTCGTTTTGTTTAGTATCAGTTTCCATAATATGAATTTTTGTTAAAAGTAATGACCTTTATCAGGTTTTGCAAGTCTAATTGCTAATTCAAATTCGGTTTAAATTAAAGTAGTTTATTTTATTCAATGACCATCATAACCTATTTAGATCATACAATGCATCTAAGATATTGAGATATTTTCATGAACCTCAAAGCTAATGACCCTTTTTTAAGCTAATATTCCCTATCAACTTTATATAAAAACGTTACATTTGGCCTGATGATGATCAAGCGATTCATATTACTCATCTTCCTATTTTCATTTGGTATACATGCACAGGAAAAAAGTGCATTCCAGGACGGCGAATGGTTACAGTACAAGATTTCCTATGGATGGTTTAACGCGACCACTGCCACTTTGAAGGTGAAAAAGGAACATCTGGACGGAAAAGAACTTTATCATGTTATAGGCAAGGGAAAGACTACCGGTCTTTTAGATATTTTCTTCAAGGTTCGCGATAATTATGAAAGCTATGTTCATCCAGAGAGTATCAAGCCTTACAAGTTCATTAGAAAGGTCAATGAAGGTGGGTACACTAAGAATAAGGCCATTTATTTTGATCATGAAACTCTGAAAGCGGAGGTGCATAACTATAAAAACGATACCATAAGCGAGCATAAGATAAAAAGAGGCACGCAAGATATGATCTCAGCACTTTACAACTTGCGGGAAGAGGTAGACATCTATGACCTACAGAAAGGTGATGAGTTCACGTTGAACCTCTTTTTTGATGAAGATAATTTTGACTTTAAAACGGTCTACCTAAGGCAAGAAAAAGTAGAAACCAAGTTCGGGACCATCAATTGTCTTGTCTTTAGACCTTACGTCAAAGCTGGCCGTGTTTTTGAAGAAAAGGAAAGTGTAACTATATGGATATCAAAAGATGAGAACAAGATACCCGTAAAGATAGAAGCAAAGCTCAGCGTAGGCTCGCTCGTTGCTAGTTTAAATGCTTTTAAAGGGCTGGCCAACTCTTTCAAAATAACACAACAATAATGGAAAACCACCTACATTAGCGCACTTTCTATTACTTTTGCAAAAATTCTCAAAATGATATTACGTTTCTTTTTCCCCTTCATGCTTCTGGCCGTTATAGGTTGTTCAGATACTTCACAGGATAAGTACAGTCCACAAGATACAACACAAGCTAATGAAGGAAGAATAGTAAAGCCACAGGTTGAAGAAGAACCGGAGAAATTATATGGTTTTACCAAAAAGGATTATATAGTTGTACAGGATACGGTTGAACACGGAGATTTCTTTGGTAAGATCATGGACGAGCATCATGTTACACCTCAAAAGGTCTATCAAATCACCCAGCGGATACCAGACACTTTATTCGATGCGAAAAAGCTTAACGTCGGTAATGCCTATACTTTGTTGAAATCAAAGGATTCTTTGGCGAAAACCCGGGTGTTCATTTATGAACATGACCTGGCCAATTATTCTAAGGTCTATCTGGGCGATAGCATATATGCGAAGCGCGAGAAAAAGCCCATTGATATCAGACAGCGTATCGCCACGGGTACTATTGACTACTCGTTATCGGCCGCGATAGAAAGTGCAAAAATAGATTATGCGCTCACGAACAAGATGGCGGATGTCTATCAATGGACGATCGACTTCTTTAATCTGCGCAAAGGGGATCGGTTTAAGATCATATTTAACGAAAAGTACATAGATGATACCATCTATGCAGGAATAAGGAACGTTGAAGCGGTGCTCTTTGAACATCGGGGTAGAAATTTCTATGCATTTGAGTTTATGACCGATAGCGTTAATAAAAGAACGGAATATTTTGATGAAGAAGCCCATAATCTACGCAAGTTCTTCTTAAAGGCACCTTTGAACTATTCCCGGATATCTTCCCGATATCAAAAGAGACGGTATCACCCCGTACAAAAACGGGTAAAAGCCCATAAAGGAACGGATTATGCGGCTTCCAGGGGAACACCGATATGGTCTACCGCCGATGGTGTGGTTACTAGGTCTTCTTATACTTCAGGCAATGGAAAATATGTAAAGATAAGGCATACCCGGAAATACAGTACCCAGTATCTACACATGTCCAGAAGAGCGGTCAGGAAAGGACAATATGTCAAACAAGGCGAGATCATAGGTTATGTAGGCAGCACCGGCTTAGCTACCGGACCGCATGTCTGTTACCGTTTTTGGGTGAATGGCCGTCAGGTTGACCCTTACAAACAAGACCTGCCAGATGCAGAACCTATGGCCGATTCCTTAAAAACAAAATATCTGGACTTTATCAAACCTATCAAAAGAAGATTGGACAGCATCCCCTATCAACAGGGAGAAGCCAGGAAGGTCGCTCAAATAGTATCAGTGGAATGATATAAGTTACGGGTTTTGTAAAAAAGCAGACAAGTCTTAATAAACCTTTTTGCTGTTCTGACTGATGCGAGTGCCATGTTAGAAGTGTCGTGTACTGACATAATAATGAATTAAGCATCAGTTAAATGAAAGTGTCTTCTTTAAAATTTGTAAATTTGCAATCTTTAAAGTATGATAACTAATATCCTATGAACGGTAAACGAGTACTTTTTGTGTCTTCAGAAGTGAGTCCTTATCTAGCGGAAAATGAAATATCCACCATTTCATTCGAGGCACCAAAAATGGTCAACTCCATAGGCGGACAAACGCGTATATTCATGCCGCGCTTTGGCAATATAAATGAAAGAAGGCATCAGTTGCATGAAGTGATCAGGCTATCTGGTATGAACCTTGTTATTAATGATCTGGATATACCGCTGATCATCAAAGTAGCATCCATCCCTAAAGAGAGGATGCAGGTCTATTTCATCGATAACGAAGATTATTTTAAAAGAAAAGCAACATTTACCGATGAGGACGGTAATTTGTTCAAAGATAATGATGAGCGTGCCATATTCTTCGCCAAGGGTGTGCTGGAAACGGTGAAAAAGCTAAACTGGGCGCCTGATATCATCCATATCAACGGTTGGTTATCTTCACTTCTTCCACTTTACTTGCGCAATTATTATGGCAATGAACCACTTTATAAGCACACAAAGATCATTACCTCCATATACAATGAAAATTTTCCAGGAACGTTAGATGATAATTTGAAACGTAAGGTCCAGTTCGACGGAGTTGATAAAGATAAAGTAGAGCTAATAGAGAAACCTTCTTTTGAGAATCTGATGAAACTAGCGGCCGAGAACTCAGATGCGATAATTTGGGGTAGTGAGGAAACAGATGAAAATATAAAGGACTTTGTTGACGGATTAGGCGTTCCACAGTTGGACTACGTACCCAGACAAGAGTTCGCACAAGCGTATCAAAGTTTTTACCAGTTCGATGTATTAGGCCTTGATGAAAGCGAAATTTAAAAATAACCTATGAGAAATAAAAAAAAGTTCCTATTCTTTCCAGTCCTCATTTTCATTCTTTTGATCGCATCTTGTGAAGAAGAAGTAACAGAAATTGGAGGTGGCTTTATTAATGGTATAGAGGTACAGGAGCCTTATCTTGTAGAGAATGAAAATATAACGGCCTACAGTGAGAAAGTAAGTTCGGTACAGACCAATAACACTACCACTTATAAGCTAGGAACTTATATAGACCCCGTATATGGAACTAGCGAAACATCGATATTGACCCAGCTGACCCTGGAAGAGAACGATCATGATTTCGGGCAGGACCCGGTGCTTGATAGCGTCATTCTAACTTTACCCTATTTTAGTCAACAGATAGCGCAAGATGAGTATGAGCTGGATTCTATCTTTGGAGAAGGTAGTTTCACGTTGGAGATATCAGAGTCAAACCAGTTCTTAAGACCTATAGATCCCGGTGAGAATGGTGAGTTCGAAGAAAATCAGATCTATTATTCTGATCAGTTGAACGATTTTCTGCCTAACATCAACACGAACGATCCCATATTCACATCAGATGTGATAACACCATCGGATTCTACAGGCGTTAAAGTATTGTTCGATCAGCTGTCCCAGGATGTCACCGATACGCTTGAGCAATCGCCCAGGATTCGATTGAAACTTCCCAACGATTTCTTTGAAGAAAAAATATTGAGCAAGGCCGGTAGCGAAGAACTTGCCTTTGGTCAAAACTTCGTTAATTATTTTAGAGGTATTTATATCAAAGCTGAGCAACAATCCAGTGAACCAGTGATGGGTATTTTTAACCTTGACCAGCCAGAGGCTGATATAACCCTTTATTACAGGTCTATGAGGAATGCTCCATCATTAGACCCGGAAGCTGAAGATTCTCTGATCGAAACGTTCAACAAATTCAACCTGAAGTTCAACGGTATCAAGGTGAACCTCTATGACAAGGAAGAGTCAATAGACCTTTCAAATCCCGACACGGTCAATGGTGATGAAAACCTATACTTGCAAGGAGGTCAAGGTTCAATGGGCGTTCTAAGACTTTTTGACGGACCAGACAGCAATAATGATGGGGTTTCTGACGAACTAGAAGAACTGAGAAGTGAGAACTTATTGATCAATGAGGCTACGTTGCGTCTTTATGTTAATGAAGAGATCGCTCCTGGAAGCGTGAACAGAAGTAACAGGATATTCATCTATGATCTGGACAATAATCGACTATTGATAGATTATCAGATAGACCCAACGGCATCGCCCAATGCCCCTGATCAGTCCAGAACGTTACATTTAGCACCCTTAGCTGAGGATGATCAAGGTGAATTCTATAGAATAAGATTAACATCCCATATCAATGATATCATCAACAATGATTCAACAAACGTCACACTGGGTTTGAACGTTTCTCAAAATGTTGAAAATTCCCGTTTATTCGATGTGAGGGAATCTGAAACAGAAAGGATCGAAGGGCTGCTTGAAACATCGTTGACCACTCCAAAAGGTGTCGTTATACACGGAACACAATCTAATAATGAAACAAAACGCCTTAAATTAAGTATTCAAACAACAACCAATAACTAATCGATCATGTGTGGAATAATAGGATACATAGGGAAAAAAGAAGCCTACCCTATTTTGATAAAAGGCTTGAAAAGACTTGAATACCGTGGATATGATAGTGCCGGAGTGGCACTTTCAGACCAGAACGGTATTGATCTTTGTAAGACTAGAGGAAAAGTAGATGACCTTAGTGCAAAGTGTGAACACCTGGAAAGATCTCCCCGGATAGGACTTGGTCACACACGCTGGGCAACACACGGAGAACCTAGTGATGTGAACTCACATCCGCATTATTCTAATTCCGGAGACCTCGTCATCATTCATAATGGAATCATAGAGAACTATGATCCGCTCAGAAAAGAATTGATGAACAGAGGGTATTCATTCACCTCTGAAACAGATACTGAAGTCCTGGTGAATCTGATAGAGGATGTCATGGTCAATGAAGAAGTGAAATTAGGAAAGGCTGTTCAGGTCGCTCTCAACCAAACAATAGGCGCCTATGCCATTGCCGTAATGGACAAGAAGAAACCTAATGAGATCGTTGTCGCCCGTTTAGGAAGCCCTTTAGCGATAGGGGTAGGCGATGATGAATATTTCATAGCCTCAGATGCCACGCCGTTCATTGAGTACACAAAGGACGCGATCTACCTGAACGATGGGGAAATGGCCGTGCTTAGAACTCATAAACCTCTCAAGATAAGGAATATAAAAGATGATTCCCTGATTGATCACTATGTTCAAAAACTACAAATGAACCTAGATCAAATAGAAAAGGGCGGATATGACCATTTTATGTTAAAAGAGATATTTGAGCAGCCTTCTGCCATTGCTGACACCTATCGCGGTCGTATGTTAGCTGATAGGGGTATCATCAATATGTCTGGTATAGAGGACAATCTTGATAAGTTCAGGAACGCAAAAAGGATAATAATAGCGGCTTGCGGAACGTCATGGCATGCCGGCCTCGTTGCCGAGTATATATTTGAAGATATTGCCAGAACGCCAGTAGAGGTTGAATATGCCTCTGAGTTCAGGTATAGGAACCCTATCATTGGAGAAGGTGATGTGCTGATCGCCATATCGCAAAGCGGAGAGACTGCTGATACCATGGCGGCCATAGAGATCGCCAAACAGAACGGAGCTTTTGTTTTTGGTGTATGTAACGTAGTGGGCTCATCTATATCTAGAGCGTCTCACGCAGGAGCATATACACACGCTGGACCAGAAATAGGAGTCGCTTCTACGAAAGCGTTCACGACCCAGATCACCATACTCAGCTTAATAGCCCTTAGAATAGGAAAAGAAAAGGGGAACTTGTCCAAAACAGAATATTTCAGTTACCTCAGAGAATTAGAACTTATTCCCGATAAGATCAAGAAGTCCCTCGTTAGCAATGACCATATCTATCTGGTCGCTGATGCTTATAAAAATGCGAAGAACTGTCTTTATCTGGGAAGAGGGTTCAACTTTCCAGTGGCGCTGGAAGGAGCCTTAAAGTTAAAGGAGATATCCTACATCCATGCAGAAGGATATCCGGCGGCCGAAATGAAACATGGACCTATCGCGCTGATCGACGAAGAAATGCCTGTTGTGGTTATCGCAACGAAATTAGGTCATTATGAAAAAGTAGTGAGCAATATTCAAGAGATCATATCCAGAAAAGGGAAGATCATCGCTATTGTTACAGAAGGTGATGAACAAGTAAAAGAAATGGCGGATCATACGATAGAAGTGCCAGAAACCCATGAGGCCTTTACGCCTTTACTGACCACGATACCACTTCAGTTATTGTCTTATCACATAGCAGTAATGTTAGGTAGGAACGTAGACCAGCCTAGAAATCTCGCGAAATCGGTGACCGTAGAATAAACAAAATTTCCACTTAGAGAATTAGCAAAAAAACCTATATTTGCAAAAATTAAAGTACAGCTCTAAAACGTTGTAAAAAAACTATCCATGGCTAGATCAAAAGGCAAAATAGCACAGATCATCGGTCCGGTGATCGACGTATCATTCGAGACGAAAGAAGACCTCCCACAGATATATGATTCATTAGAGGTTAATAAAAAAGACGGTACAACTTTAGTATTAGAAGTACAATCTCATATAGGTGAGAATATGGTCAGGACCATTTCCATGGATTCAGCTGACGGTCTTCGTCGTGGATACGAAGTTGAAGCTACGGGAAATCCGATAAAAATGCCGATAGGTAAAGATATTTATGGAAGGCTGTTCAATGTTACTGGAGATCCTATAGATGGGATGGACAAGTTGCCCAAAGAAGGTGAAGAGGGAATGAAAATCCACAGGGAAGCACCTAAGTTTGAAGACCTTTCCGTTTCCACGGAAGTGCTTTTTACGGGCATCAAGGTCATCGACCTCATCGAGCCTTACGCTAAAGGAGGTAAGATTGGTCTTTTTGGTGGTGCTGGTGTTGGTAAAACAGTCCTTATACAGGAACTGATCAACAATATCGCCAAAGGTCACGGTGGACTTTCAGTGTTTGCTGGAGTAGGAGAGCGTACCCGAGAAGGCAATGACCTGTTGAGAGAAATGCTGGAATCTGGAATTATCAAATATGGCGATGATTTCCTTCATTCTATGGAAGAAGGCGGCTGGGACTTAAAAAAAGTCGACAAATCCGCAATGAAGGAAAGTAAGGCTACATTTGTTTTTGGACAAATGAACGAACCGCCCGGAGCGAGAGCAAGAGTTGCTCTATCAGGATTGACCATTGCAGAGTACTTCAGGGATGGTGCCGGAGAAGACCAGGGAAAAGATGTGCTCTTCTTCGTTGATAATATCTTTAGATTTACTCAAGCAGGATCTGAAGTTTCCGCCCTATTAGGACGTATGCCATCCGCCGTAGGTTATCAACCAACATTAGCTACGGAAATGGGGGCGATGCAAGAAAGGATCACCTCAACAAGAACAGGTTCAATTACATCAGTTCAAGCAGTTTATGTTCCGGCCGACGACCTCACAGACCCGGCACCGGCAACGACATTCTCCCACCTGGACGCAACAACCGTCCTTTCCAGAAAGATCGCAGAACTGGGTATCTATCCAGCCGTTGATCCATTGGATTCTACTTCAAGGATTCTATCTCCAGATGTCATAGGTGAAGACCATTATAATTGTGCACAGCGAGTTAAAGAGCTGCTTCAGCGGTATAAAGAACTACAGGACATCATCGCCATTTTAGGGATGGAAGAGCTTTCCGAGGAAGATAAACTGGTCGTAGCTCGGGCAAGACGGGTGCAACGATTCCTTTCTCAGCCTTTTCACGTTGCTGAACAGTTCACCGGGATACCTGGAGTTCTGGTTGATATTAAAGAAACGATCAAAGGTTTCAACAAGATAATGGACGGCGAGTTGGACCACCTTCCCGAGGCTGCTTTTAACCTTAAGGGAAGTATTGAGGATGCTATAGAAGCAGGAGAAAAAATGCTTCAAGAAGCTTAATATTTTTTATCATGTATTTAGAGATCATCACGCCAGAAAAAATATTGATCAGCCAGGAGGATGTAACTGATGTTAAAGTCCCCGGCGTTCTAGGAGAGTTCCAACTTTTGGATGATCATGCTCCCATCGTATCCGTTTTAGAGAAAGGTCACATCTTCTTTAGTGATAAAGTACAATTACCTGAACATGAACAAGATCAATTTGGTCATGATAACGGTAAGTATTCTTATCCGATAAAGGGTGGCGTCATAGAAAATAGAGGTAATAAGACGGTCATCTTAGTAGACTAACACAAATGATGAGCGATAACTTTTTGAAATAACAGGTAGACGTGATACAACCTGCACCGCGTGATTCTTCAAATAAAGGTCTTGATCAGTATCAGCCTTACATTAAGTACATCATCATACTACCATTCAAGCGCGCTTTTTTAGCAGATAGCTGAAAATATCATTACCTTAAGGACCTTTATCCATCAAATACTTGAAGCTTTAATAGACTCATTATTTTGAAAAATATTACGAAACCGATTTTGACCTCTGGTATTAAAAGTATCAATAGTATCTAAAACCTGAAGGGTGTCTTACCATCAATCAATATTTTCCAGAGCTTGTTTCAAAGTTTTTTCTTTCAGTCACCTTTCCCTATTAAACACTCTATCGCGAGCTTAAAAGACAAGCCTTTGACCCTAACATTCAGCTATATGGCCATGGATGATAAAAGCTTAGAAAGACCCATAAAGACCGAAGACCACACTACTTTTTTTTTGCACACCAGAAATTTTTATATATTAGCTCAAAATTTCTAAAACATTAACTTTTAAGACAAACAACAATGAGAACACTATTTTCAACTTTAATTATCGCAATTTTGTTGCTAATGTTCAACCAGCCATCCTACGCGGTTGACATCACAACGGATACAGCTGTATCAATGGTACAAGATGCTGGTGCCGATGCTGCTTCAGCTGAAGAAGGTCGAGGTTTCACCCAGGAGCTCAAGAAAAGGTTTATAGAAGGTGGTCCCGTTTTCATGGGAATCGTTCTTTTATGCTTGATACTTGGTTTGGCCATAGCCATTGAGAGGATCATTTATTTGAACTTCTCAACAACGAACACTAAGAAATTAGCTAATAACGTAGAAGATGCGCTTGATAGCGGTGGTGTTGACTCTGCAAAGGAAGTTTGTAGGAATACGCGTGGACCTGTTGCGTCAATCTATTATCAAGGACTTGATAGAATGGACGAAGGTATCGAGGCGGCTGAAAAAGCTGTTGTTGCGTACGGTGGAGTTCAGATGGGTCAATTGGAGAGAAATGTATCCTGGGTTTCATTGTTCATCGCAATTGCACCAATGCTTGGTTTTATGGGAACTGTAATAGGTATGATCAAGGCTTTTGATAAAATTGAAGCGGCTGGTGATATGCAACCATCATTAGTTGCAGGAGGTATTAAAGTAGCCCTTTTAACGACTGTTTTCGGTTTGATCGTGGCTATTATCCTTCAGATATTCTATAATTACATCATCGCTAAGATAGACAGCATTGTAAATGATATGGAAGATGCATCTATCAAGCTGATAGACATGTTAATAAGAAATGATAACTCAAAATCTTAATTAAAAGACTATGTTGAACAAAATTCTCACGGTCTTAAAGATCGTCATCGGTTTAGTAGGTGCAATTTTCTTTTTAAGGATACTAATAGCCGATGGAAACGCACTTGAAGTAGATACTGAACTGCAGAACAGCTTACTTTCACCTTTTATAACGCTTGCTTACATTGTACTTGGGCTTACGGTGGTCCTAACCCTTGCTTTTTCGATCATAGGTATTGTAAAAGGCAACATCAAGAAAACGCTCTTGACCATAGGAGTATTTGCTGCAGTAGTAATAATTTCATTCTTTTCATCCACTGGTGAAAAGATAGTAACGAGCGATGGAGTCATTTCTGCTTATGCCAGTCAGTGGATAAGTGCAGGACTCACGATATTTTACGTATTATTAGCTATTTCGATATTAGCGATAATCGCATCAGGTGTTATTAAAATAATAACCAGTAGAGCTTAGATCATGGCAAAAAGAAAAGCACCGGAAGTAAATGCAGGTTCGATGGCAGATATTGCTTTCTTACTGCTAATTTTCTTTCTGGTAACAACAACTATAGAAACGGATAGCGGGATAAGTAGACAACTGCCACCTATCAACGATGAAGAACAAGACCCTCCACCGTTAAAGGAAAAGAACATTTTTATTGTCCTGATCAATAGTAATGGAGAACTACTTGTTGAAGATGAGAAGATGGAGATTGAGAACCTGAAGGACGAAGCGAAACGTTTTCTGGATAACGGTGGAGGAAAAGGAGATGAAGCTTGTAACTATTGTAGAGGTCCTGGTGATCCCAAGTCATCCGATAATCCTATCAAAGCCGTTATATCGTTACAAAATGACCGTTTGACGGATTATGGTGTTTACATCACTGTGCAAAATGAACTCGTAAAAGCCTACACCGAACTGCGCAATAGAGAGGCAAATAGGCTTTACGGAAGGGATTTCACCGCGATGGTAGAAGATTACAAGAACAAAGCCGAATATGAAGGTGATATAGATAAACTCAAGGAACGTATCGAGACCGTTAAGGATATATTCCCGCAGAAATTATCTGAAGCAGAGCCTAGTCGATCAAATTAGATAACTTTAATATTATTAACTATGTCGAAGTTTAAAAAGAAAAAAGGGGGTGATACGCCAGCTATATCTACAGCATCATTGCCGGATATTGTATTTATGCTGTTGTTCTTTTTTATGGTCGTTACCGTACTTAGAGATACTTCCATAAAAGTACAACAAGATCTTCCCTATGCTGATCAGGTAGAAAAGTTAGAAAAGAAGAACCTTGTGATGTACATCTATGCTGGAAAGCCCTCAAAAGGGTATCAGGGACAATATGGCGATGAAGCGCGAATACAACTGAACGATAAATTTGCCAGCGTTAAGGATATTCAGCAATATATTTATGAGGAAAGACAAAGTAAAAGAGAAGAGCTGAGGAATATGCTTATCACCTCATTAAAGGTAGATCAGGAAACCAATATGGGGCTTATCTCTGATATTAAACAAGAGTTGAGAGAGGCTGAAGCTCTCAAAATAAACTACACTTCAAAAGAAGGTGATGCTATTCAAAACATGAAATGACACCTCTCTTTTAATAATTTTAGACATCTTCTTGGACTTACCCGGGAAGATGTTTTTATTTGAAAAAACTCAACTATGAAACTTAGATCGACCACTATTTTCTTACTGATGCCCTTATTATTCTTTACTTTTAATTCAGCATCATCTCAGGAATCTAACATCAGCTTTGGTCCAAAAATTGGAGCAAATTTTTCAAAACTGGATTATGATGATCCTGAACCATCTGAAGAATCGATAACAGGTTTAACGGCCGGTCTTTTCTTAGAGTTTGGTTCTAAAAGTGCGTTTTCTTTTCAGGTCGAATTGCTGTATTCTGAACAAGGTGCTGACCTGGACACTGATCTGCAAGCATTAAGTCAAGAAGTGGAACTGAACTACCTTCAAGCTCCATTGTTGGGTAAATACAGGTTCCTAAGAATTTTCAACGTACATGCTGGTCCTCAATTTGGTTTCCTTACAAGTGATATCGATTCTGAAGATCTTGCCATTGAGAATGATGACCTTGACGTATCCGTTGTCGCTGGTGTAGGTGCTGAAATAGGTAAATTAAGAGTTGATCTTAGGTATCACTTTGGCTTTACGGAATCTGTACAAATAGATAACTCAGAAGCTACCAACCTTTATTATTCTGTAACGCTGGGCTATAATTTATTTTAACCCAACCATTGACTCCAGGGTATCCTGGAAAGCAACAACAATAATCCTATTGTATAGAATATCGCAAGTCTTTTGAACTTGGGTTTTGAAGAAACTTGTTTTTTATGCTTAGAGTAGCCTATTGTTATCAATATGATGCCTATGATCATAGTCGAAGGATGCTCTATTACATAAAGACGTAGAATTTCATTCTTCATTAGCTTTCCCATACCAATTTTAGTAGCTTCAGTAAAGTTAGGCGAGATAAATAGTAGAATCAAACCTATCAGGAATTGCAGGTGCGTAACGATAAGCGCAAACAGGGCGATCCTAAAGTCCCTGGCCAAATAAGCTTTGTTAGAAAAGTACTTTATCAAAGCATTGAACGTTGCTATTACAACGATTAATACGACCAAATAGGCCCAATAGGAGTGAAGGTATTTTACTGCTTCGTACATAATATATTATTTTGAATTTTTAAAAAACAATGCTTTGAGCTCAGTAGCGTCCTCCGGATTCATCTTCTTTGCCAGGACCAAACTTAGTTGTTTCCGCCTTAGTGCAGCCTCGTAGCGTTCCTTCTCAAGATCTGTCTCTGGTTTTACCTTAGGTACGGGAACAGGATTCCCCATTTCATCTACTGCTACAAAAGTATATATCGCTTCATTTGCCTTTAAGCATCTGCCGCTTTCCCTGTCTTCTATCCATACATCAATGACGATTTCCATTGAAGTCTTGAAAGTGCGCGAAACTTTAGCTTCTACAGTAACCACACTTCCTAGTGGTACGGCCTTATTAAATGCAACATGATTTACGGAAGCCGTTACAACAATACGTCTTGAATGTCTTCTTGCAGCTATGCTGGCTGCTCGGTCCATACGCGCGAGCAGTTCGCCACCAAAAAGATTATTTATAGGATTCGTTTCACTAGGTAGGACCAGGTCCGTTACTATGGTCTTAGAATCAGTAGGAGTCTTAACTTCCATCTATAATTTTTGCAAAGATAGGATTTGTAATGTTAACCGATTCCTAAAATTCCTTTACTAACAACCAGGCATTCTCATCCTGCTGACGTTTTATCTGCTTGAGTTCCTGAACTGCTTTTTCTTTTTTTGAAAAACTCCTAAAATTGACTTGATGCAAACCATACTTGTTTTGCCCTAATAACTTACTTTCAAATCCTTTTTCTCTAAGTTGGCGGGTCTTTTTAAGGGCATTTTCTTTTTGCCTGAACGCTCCTGCAATGATATGATATCTCTTTTTTTCTTCTTGTGTCTCCTTATTATTAAGCTTAATGTTCAACGTTGGCAATGCAGTCTGCAATTTAAAGTTAGCGGTTTCCAGTTTTTCCTTTAGTGCATTATCGTTCACACTTACCGTATCTTCACTCTTGTCAGGGGTCGCATTTTGATAGATACCATAACTTATACTTCCCGTCAGGGCAACAGCTAACAGACCTATCGCAGCATATCTATAGATCTTACCCAATCCGTGATCCTTTTTAATGTTATTAATATGAGGTTCTTCTACTGGAGTAATTTTCCTATTGTCACCTACTTCTTTTGTTTCATTTTTGGCAATATGTAAAGGTTTTAGGCCAAAAGTATCCTTCCTCAATGAACGGTCTTCTGGATAGAATCTTAAAACACCATCTTGAGTCTGCTCGAATCTTCCCAATTGATCTAATATTACCTTTTCTTCCTTTTCCAGCGTATACCATAGGTCATCAACGAACGAGCTTACTTCCTTATTTGCTTGTTCGTAGGAGATATCATGTGCTTTAGAGATGCTATTGATCAGTAGACCATCATCGCTTTTTAGCTGTGCATTGAAGCTAAGTTTCCTTTGTGGCGGATAGAACACCTGGGTGGTTTCGTGATATTGAGAAGGTTTGTTCTTGGCCAGAAACGCACCAAATCCAGGCAGGATCACACAATCAAACCTGTAAAGCAGTCGTTCAAGTTGTTTTTCTACCATTGTATCTTATTGTATAGCTATTTCGAAACTTCCCTGGGTTATTTCTATACCGTTCTCTGTAGTAAAAGAGAAGCTACCTGAAGCTTCGTTGTCATTGAGTATATCGATGGTTAAAGTTCCCTCTATTGCTGATTCAGTATTGCCACCTTGTGTGTAAGTAGCCGTTTGATCTCCGTCAGCGGTAATGTCATGATCGCCAGTACCCAGATCGGTAGGCATCGTAATATTAATGAAGACATCAGCCTGACCCCCTATGATCGTTAACGTATTATTTGCAGTAGAGCTTTGTATGGTCTCTGCGTTGAAATCTGAGCCATCTACTAAGGCTTGAAAGTTCTCATTGATGATATCATCGCCTCCATCATCACCATTTCCACCACCTGTATCGTTCGGTTCTTCAAAAGGCACTTCAAAGAATACTCCTTTCTGGAAGTTAAGTCGCTCTCCAACTCCATTGAGGCGTGCATCAAAAAAGAAATTACCGGTAACACTGTTTTCTGTGATCTTTTCTATTTCTATTCGACCACCTGTGTTTTCTCCCTGGGTGATGAAAATTTGTGAATCCAATCCGAATGTAGCCTGATTATCATTATCGGCCGTGATCTCATATATACCAACTTCAGGTCTTGCTACTTGTAGTCTTACAGTTTCCGTTGATGATCCTTCTATCACTAACCGACCACTCTGATCGATATGAGCACTGGACATGGTTGACCTAAAGAAAATGTCATTATACAGACCTTGTATCGTTTCATTTCCATCCTCGATGTTGTCTGAACAACCAGAGAACAAGATAATCAACAGTAAAATATTCAAATAGCGCATAACAAATAATTGTTATAACAAATGTATAATAAAAATATAAACCTTGAGCTACAAATCAAAAATATCGTTCTATATTTGCACATTCAAAATTAATAACCGAAGTCTAGAACTTCAAAATTTAATCTATATGCCTGTAAAGATAAGACTGCAAAGACACGGAAGAAAAAAACGTCCTTATTTTTGGATCGTAGCTGCAGATTCCCGTGCGAAAAGAGATGGTAAGTTCCTGGAACAATTAGGTGTTTATGATCCACAAACGAATCCGGCTACTATTGAACTAGACGTGGATAGTAGTGTTAAATGGTTAAGGAATGGTGCTCAGCCAACCGATACTGCTAAAAGGATATTATCCTATAAGGGAGCCTTGCTTAAGAAGCATCTGCTCAAGGGTGTGGACAAAGGTGCTTTTGATATGGAGGAAGCTGAAAAGCGATTTAATGATTGGTTAGCCGAAAAAGAAAACAAAGTGCTCTCCAAAGCTGAAAAGATAAAAAAAGAAAAACAAGAGGCTAGAGAAAAAGCACTTGAAGCGGAGCGCGAAGTGAACAAAAAACGAGAAGAATCTTACGCTCCCGTGCCAGCTGATGAACCTACGGATGATAGTGAGGAAAGTCCACAGGAAGAATCAGTTCAAAATGAAGCTACGAACCAACCTTCTGAAGATAATCAAGAAGAAAAGCAATAATCTAATCGCTTTTTCTTATGAATAAAGTAGATTGTTTTTATCTAGGAACAATCACTTCTAAATATGGCTTCAAAGGTGAGTTGCTAATTTTTTTGGACGTGGATGAGCCTGCAGAATACGAAAGAATGGAATCGATGTATGTCGAGTTTGGACAAAAATTAATTCCATTTTTTATTACAAGTAGTCAATTTCACAAAAGCCACTTATTAAGGGTAACACTTGAGGATGTCGACGGTGAGTTTGATGCAGATGAACTTCTTGGGAAAGATATTTATTTACCTCTCGACCGACTTCCCGAATTGCCCGAAGATGAATTTTATTATCACGAGGTTATCGGTTATACAACCTCAGATAAGCATTATGGTAAGATAGGAAGGATACAAGCTATTAACGACCGTTCACCTCAAGCTTATTTTATTATTGAACTTGGCAAGGACAACATACCAGTTCCTATTATCAGGCAATTTATTGAAAAAATTGATAAAAAGAATGAACATATTACCTTTGATCTTCCGGAAGGATTGATCGCTATGAACTTGTCCTAGGCGATCGTTTCCTGAACTTTCGATAAATAATATATCCCAGGCCGCCCATTAGAAGATAAGGAAACGCCATCAAATAGACTATTCCGTCGTTTATGGCTTCTGCAGCACCATTGTCAGCGTTGGACTCAAGTGCAGCTCTACACATCGCACATTGCGCATCAACACCATAGGGTGTGATAAGGATCGATAGTATTATAAGGAGAACTGTTTTTCTCATAATTGCGAATTTAATAATACGGTTGCATGAAAACATAAACTAATACACCTGTTACGGCTACATACATCCAAATAGGGAATGTGTATCTAGCGATCTTTCTGTGTTTCTGGAATTCACCCTTAGCCGCTCTGTATATCGTAAACAAGACCAAGGGAATGATAATCCCTGACAAGATGATGTGTGAAATCAGGATAAAATAATACACCGGAACGGTCCAACCTTCCCCACCATAAGATACAGGATCATTACTGACCTTAGATATCACATAGCTTACCAGGAATATGATGGAAAGTAAAAAAGCGGTCATCATGAAATTCCTGTGTAACTTCATCTTTTTTTGCCTGATCATTACGTAACCAAATCCCAAAAGTACCGCCGTTGATCCATTTAAAACCGCATGAAAGAAAGGAAGAGTGCCTACATCAATGCCAAGAAAGTTATACCTCGTATCCAAGTTCATCAATACAATGACTATCGCCGGAACCAGTAAAGATAGCCCTATGATAATGGGCACTCCGTACCTATCAGATGTGGAGATCAATTTATCGCTCATAACAATTTTTTAATATCTTTTATTAACCAGTCTATTTGTTGTTTTCCTCTATTGGTTTTTTTGCTGTTATAAGGTGTTGCGCCCTCGTAGTAAACTATAGGATTTCCCTGTTCATCACGTCTTGACCTTAGATAACCGTTTTTGTCTATTAAAGCAAAAAAACCAGAATGTTCAAAACCACCTTCAGCTTTTGAATCTTCTCTAGCATATAAGGAAAAACCTTTCCTTGCCAAATCATATATTTTTTTCCTATCTCCGGTCAAAAGATGCCAATTTGCATGAGTGATGTCGTTTTCTTGAGCATATTCCTTCAAAACCTTTGGTGTATCATTCTCAGGGTTGATCGTAAAAGATGCGATCGCAAAATTAGGATTGCCAAAGAACTCGTTTTGCACTTTTACTAAATTTTCGTTCATGATAGGACAGATCGTAGGACATGTGGCAAAAAAGAACTCTACCACATACACTTTGCCTAAAAGGTCTTTGTTCGTGATCGTATCATTATGTTGGTTGATCATTTTAAAATCAGGAACCTTCCTTTTACTTTCACCTGCTTGTTTGATGAACGCCAGCTCATTTGAAGCGTTCCTGGACATGTACTCGCTGACGACCCATATACCAAAGATCAAAACGATAAATGATATACCTATGTAGGAGTATTTTTTCATTCGTACTTATCGTTCTTTTTGAGTGCTAAGCGATATTCTGCAAGGATGACCTTTACATCATCTACCATTTTGTTGTCTAATTCTGCAATAGAAGACATATCATATGCATATTTTATCCCTTCATCTTCATCATTTTCTCTTCCTCTTAGGTAGCCATCTTTACCCAATATGAAAGCATGGTCACTAGAAAGGTCATTTGACAATTTCATGTCCGTACCTAATGCACTAAAGACTGCTTTTATACGATCAGGTTCAAGCTCTACGAACTTCCATTTGTAAGCATCAGATGTTTTATTGATCTGATACTTGAAAGAAGATACTTCATCTTGATGACCTGGGCTGATGAAACTTATGAACTGCAGGTCATTAAAGTCTTTGTTCTTATCATAAATCTTCTCCTTTAAATTAAAGGCCAGCACTTTTGAAGTATCTATATCCCTGCCAAAAAAACTAAGAATTGAAATATTTCCTTTGAACCTCAAACTGTCACCGTTCATGCTTTGAAAACCATTTACATTAACAGGAGCATCGTTCAATCTGGGTAATTTGATAAAATTGTTCACGCCACTGGCAAAGAACATATAAGCTAAAAGCGGCAAGATGAACAATGTGCCTAAAACCAAATATTTTTTTTTATTGTTCATACTTACAAAAATAAGGAAAGATGCAAGTAATCCTGTCTTTTTTATAACCGATTTAACCTGATATCAGCTATTTTATCAGAGATTCCACTTGATGTGCGAATCGGTGTAAACGTCCTCGATATAACCTCCTTCGATAAGCAATATAGCAACAAGGTAAATGATGAGGAAAACCGATGTCCAGACGACTGCTCTTCTTAAACCACTTGATTCATGTTCCATGTGCATGAAAGCCCAAGTAATGTAATAAGCCTTGACTATGGTCAGGATGATGAAGGTCCAGTTCAGTAAATGTAGGTCGATGAAGTTGGTCTCCACCATGAAAGCCGGTTTGATGATGCCCAAAACAACTTCTACGAGGGTGACTACGGATAAGATCCCGAATACATACCATATACGCTTAGTGGCAGATGATTCCTGGTTTGTGCTTGCGTGTTCAGCCATGATTAATTTTTTTTATTTATACAAGATAGAAGAAGGTGAAAACGAATACCCAGACCAGATCGACGAAGTGCCAATAAAGACCTACTTTCTCCACCATTTCATAACTTTTCCTTTTTTCATAGGTATTGACCAGTACATTGAGAAAGATGATGATCAATATCAAAACACCTGATAAAACGTGAAAACCATGAAAACCGGTAATGAAGAAAAAGAAATCCGCAAAGAGCGGCATTCCATATTCATTATGTTTCAAATTAGCACCCTGAACTACACCTTTGCCTTGTTCATTTAATTTTGCTAATGAGGCTTCACGACTCAATATCGTTTTTTCGCCATCTTCATTGTTCTTTAATGTCCTTATTTGCAAGTCATCGTTACTGGCAAATCCATCTTTGATCTCCTTGATAGTGAACTCAGGAAGTGAGCTCTCAGATTCATACCATAGCCCCTCATTTTCTTTCTGCACAGATCTTATCCCTTCATAGTTAGAGGCAAAATCTTCCAGCGCCACGCGTTCTCCTTCACTATCGACGAATTGTAGAATATTACCACCGCTTGTCTCTACTGCGCCATAATCTCCCTTGATGAACGTTTTCCACTCCCAGGCCTGAGAACCTACGAAAACTATACCGCCAAGTATGGTCAATGCCATGTAGGTAACGACCTTGTTCTTTTTCATATGATGCCCTGCATCAACAGCAAGTACCATTGTTACAGACGAGAATATCAGTATGAAGGTCATTAAGGCCACATAGTACATAGGAGCTTCTATTCCGTGTAGGAAAGGAAAGTGGGTAAATACCTCATCGGCGATAGGCCATTCACTACTGTATTTGAACCTTGAAAAACCATAAGCGGCAAGAAAACCTGAAAAGGTCAATGCATCGGATAGAATGAAGAACCACATCATCAATTTTCCATAACTAGCCTTGAACGGTTCGCTTCCACCACCCCAGGTCTTTCCTTCAGTTCCGGTTTTTGCTACAGTTGTATCCATATTCATCTATTAATGCCACAAAAATAATTAATTTCTTTATCTAAAGAAAGTTAAAAATAAAAACAATAAAATCCATAGAACATCAACAAAGTGCCAAAAGGTGGCCGCCAGTTCAAAACCCAAAGGATGTTTTGGGTTATATTTACCGGCTAACTGTTTGATCAGCAACACGCTAAGACTGATCATGCCAGCTGCCAGGTGGGCCAGGTGTAATACTACCAATATATAGATATAAGATGATTTAACAGAACTGGACTCGCCCGTAAAATAATAACCCTGATCGATGATAGCATTAAAACCTTGTATCTGTAATAGAATGAAAACAACACCTAATGCAAAAGTTGCTATGACCAAAGATGAAGTAAGCATTCTTTTTTGACCTTTAAGCGCTCTAAATGCGCCTATAAGACATAAACTGCTCAAAACGATGACAAGCGTACTCCAGGTAAAAGCATCCGGGAGCTCCAGGTTCGCTTCCCAGTCGGGTCTGCTCTTACTTACTACATAAGCACTGGTCAACCCGGCAAATGTCATGGTAAGACTTACGATACCGAACCATAGCATCATCCGCTTCGCGTTGCGCTTCTTTTTCATTTGAACTTCGTTCATATCCATACTCTAAATGTTTTATCCACGACATAAACTATCTGGATCAATGTTATATAACTTACGCTGGCTAACATGAGCTCCTTTGCGGCTTTCTTTGTTCTTATCCTGTACAGCCGTACTGCAAAATAGATCAGTGTGATCCCAAATAGGAATACGATGACCGCAGCTGCTGGACTTAGGAGCAGCCTGCCTGTGAGACCTAATGCGGGTATGACCGATATCAAGACCGTCCATATAGAATAGAGAACGATCTGTAAAGCCGTTGATGCATCTCGTTTTCCGGTAGGCAACATAAAAAACCCACCTTTTTCATAATCATCGTATAACCACCAGCCCAACGCCCAAAAATGAGGAAATTGCCAGAAAAACTGTATCATGAACAACGTTCCCGGCTCTATACTAAAATCTCCTGTTGCTGCAACCCAACCCAGCATGAAAGGAATAGCGCCAGGAAATGCCCCAATGAAGACTGATAAGGGTGTCACCTGTTTCAGAGGCGTGTAGATACTGGTATAAAGGAAAATGGAAATTGCTCCGAACAAGGCGGTGATAGGATTGATAATGAACAACAGGAATAAACCAAGTAAGGTCATCAAAAAACCGATGATCAGCGCAGTTTGCACACTCATTCTTCCAGTGGCCACAGGTCTGTTAGCTGTTCTTTTCATCAGGGAATCTGATCTGCGCTCTATGACCTGATTGTAAACATTGGAAGCTCCCACCATACAATAACCGCCTATGCTCAATAACAAAAGCGTTTTGATGTCCAGGGATTCCGCCCCGAGCAAATAACCTGCCAAAGATGAAAAGACCACGCTCATAGACAATCTATGCTTGGTCAGTACACCAAGGTCTTTAACTATGAGCATCGGTAAAGGTTGAGATAAGACTTTGGTCAATAACAATTTACTTTAAACATTTGCAAAGATACTGCGATCATCCAGTTTACACCATTTGAAAAAGCGTTAAAAGTCCACCAAAAAAACAACTTTGCATTAACTAACCTTTTATCTTTAGATGCATTCCGGGTTTGATAGAGGCACTGCTCAAATTATTGGCACGTTTGATGTCCTTCACGGAAACTCCCGGGAATTTTCGGGCTATTGTCCATAACGAATCCCCATATTGTACGATATATTCCCTTTGATCCGATGTGATACTGCCTTTATCATTCTTACGGATGATCAATCTCTGACCAATGGCCAATCGTGATGAGCGAAGTCCATTCCATCTTTTTATCTCATGGACACGAACACTGAACTTATTAGCGATCTTTCCTAAGAAATCTCCGCGTTTTACTCTATAAACGATCGGTTGGTTCCTGGTCTTTTTCTCTTTTTTCTTTTTCTCTACGGCTGCATAATTGTATATTTTGTCCTCATTGCTAACGAAGCTTCCGGCTGCACGTATCGGTAAACGGATATATTGCTTTTTATGATCATAAAATGGGATTATCCCTTTATAATAAGATGGGTTCAAATATTCGATCACTTCTTTTTCGACGGACAGGCTTTCAGCTAATTTAGTCATATCGATCGATCTTTTTATTTGGACCGTATCGGTAGCATATCTGAACACGGCCGGTTTTCGGTATTCTATTCCATGTTCATCAGCAAATTCAAAAAGGTATAAGATCGCCAGGAAAGATGGTACATAACCTGATGTTTCGCGTGGGAGGAAATATTTGATATCCCAAAAATCCGTATTGCCACCACTTCGCCTTATCGCCTTGTTCACATTTCCCGGACCAGAATTATAAGCGGCAAGTGCCAGGTTCCAGTCATCAAATATTCTATAAAGGTCTTCCAGGTATTCCGCGGCGGCGGCTGTTGCCAGTTCCGGCTGCATTCTTTCATCCTGATAACTGTTCACCGCTAATCCATAAGCTTTGCCGGTTTGATACATGAACTGCCAAAGCCCTACCGCTCCCGCGTGAGACTTTGCCTGAGGATTGAGTGCTGATTCCACCACTGCGAGATACTTCAGTTCTAAGGGTAATGAACGTTTGACCAGAGCGGATTCTATCATAGGAAAGTAAAAATCCCCAAGAGAAAATATCCGCTGAAAATAGGCCTCATCCTTTGATAGATAATAGTTGATAACACTGGCCATATTTTTGTTGTACCCTATGTTAATGGGCGTTCTTTTATCGATCTCGGCCAGTCTTTTCCTTAGCACTTTTTCAGTAACTTCACGTTCCAGCTCGATATAGGAATCCCTATGCACGTCACTTTGCATTTTTTTGTAAAGGCCCTTATCCGTAAGCAGTTGTAAATACGCGTAATCTATCTCAATGGCACTGATATGTGCCTTTAGGGACAGCTTAAGGTTTTCATCCTTTTCAAGGAAGGTATCAGGCTTCTGTGCATGGACGAAACCACTGATGAACAAGCTAATTAAGATGAATCTATGGATCAATGCTTACTTTTTTGTAAAATTCGCCTAAAATCTTGAATTGCGGATGCTTCCGTTAAATAATTACAAAAATAAATTCAAGCGCATAAGCTACAAAGCGCAAACTGCTATTTTTGCGCAAAAAGCATATAATGCCTTTATTCCATTCTCTAACCATCGACCGATTAGAATATCCAACCGATGAATCCGTCAAGATAACATTTGATATCCCTGAAGACCTTAGCGATGAATTTTCTTATCAAGCAGGTCAGTATATTAATCTACAAACCAACTTCAATGGGGATCAGATCAGAAGGTCCTATTCGATTTGCTCAGCCGAAGAGGAAGCTTTGAGCGTTCTGGTCAAGAAGATTCCGGACGGTGTTTTTTCGCACTATGCGCTAAACCAGTTAAAAGAAAGCGATGAACTAGAAGTGCAAGCACCAGAAGGAAAGTTCACCTTATCTACAGCCCTTGCCGATCAGGCGCTTATGGCGTTTGCCGCGGGAAGTGGTATAACGCCCATCATGTCCCTGATAAAAACCCACCTTAGCAATAGCGATTCCAGCCGATTCATTCTCGTTTACGGAAACCGATCTCCTGAAAAGACCATTTTTAAAGGCGAAATTGAGCAATTAAAAAAAGAATATCCCGATCGATTTTTTGTGCAATATGTATTTAGTCGGTCTAATGAAGAGGATGCCATCTATGGTCATGTTGATGCATCAGTCGTTAATAGAATGCTCAATAAAGTTTACGCCGATCTTGACATCAAAAAATTCTACATCTGCGGTCCGGAAGCCATGATCAACACCGTCGCGGACCTATTAAAAGAGCGTGGCTACACAGATGAACAGGTAGCTTTTGAACTTTTCTATGCCGCTGATGATGATAAGAACGCCGCTGAAGCTTTAGACGGAAAAACACAGGTTAAGGTGATTCTTGATGATGAAGAACATGAATTGACGATGGATCAAAAAGATGTGATCTTAGATGCTGTTCTCGATAAAGATATCGACGCACCTTATTCCTGTCAGGGCGGCATTTGCAGTAGTTGCGTGGCTCTACTTAAAGAAGGCGAAGTAGAAATGAAAAAAAATCAGATTCTGGCAGATGATGAAGTAGAAGAAGGCTTGATTCTGACCTGTCAATCCCTACCCAAGTCGTCACATATTGTGGTAGATTATGATGATATATAAAGGTTAGTTGATTCATTTTTACAGCATCGAAACATAAAGCTATCTTCTAAATGTGTGATTTAATATGATTGATTAACCGTGTACCTGACGGCACACGATATCATTAGTACGATTATTTTTACCGATAGATAGCTCCTAACGGAGTAGATTTGGATTTTATTGATATATTCTAAACGGCAATCATAAATAGTTCTGTAGGAACGCGTACTATTGGTAAAAAAAGGACGAGACCCATATTCTGCGTGCCTTTAGGTACGCGATAATTCACGAAATATCGTTATGCTTGAACTCAAATCAAGCATTCTTAGTTTACATTTCCTATTTTTGTAGCCAATTTTATAACCATGTTCAAAAACGACCTATTACTTCGCGCTTTAGATGGAGAACAAGTTGCCAGACCACCGGTTTGGATGATGCGTCAAGCCGGGAGATACTTGCCGGATTTCATGAAGCTCAAACATAAATACGATTTCTTTACCCGTTGTAGAACACCGGAATTAGCGACGGAGATCACCGTGATGCCCGTTGATCAAATCGGTGTTGATGCAGCAATCCTGTTCTGTGATATCCTCGTCATCCCACAGGCGATGAACATCGAAGTCCAAATGAAACCCGGTTTTGGACCTTATTTACCCAATTCGGTGAATTCACAACAAAGAGTCGATGAGGTGGTAAAACCTGATGTTCACCAGGAATTAAGCTACGTGATGGATGCGATAAAGATGACCAAAAAAGAACTCAACAACCGAGTGCCACTGATAGGCTTTGCCGGTTCGCCCTGGACGATCTTTTGTTATGCCGTGCAAGGGCAAGGTTCTAAGAATTTTGATAAAGCCAAGGAATTCTGTTTTACGCAACCCCAAGCGGCGCATGAATTGCTCCAAAAATTCACCGATGTAACCATTGAATATTTAAAAGCTAAAGCTGATGCCGGTGTAGATGTTGTTCAGGTGTTTGATTCCTGGGGCGGCATGCTTTCTCCAGCTGATTATCAGGAATTTTCCTGGAAATATATTAACCAGATCGTAGAAGCCTTAGCCGATCATGCTAAGGTCATCGTCTTTGGGAAAGGTTGCTGGTTTGCCTTAGAAGAAATGGCCAATTCAAAAGCCGATGCCATCGGCGTGGATTGGACTTGCTCGGCTGATTATGCCAGAAGTAAGGTCAACGGCAAAACCTTACAAGGTAATTTTGATCCATCAAGATTACTTTCGCCTCAACAAGAAATCCAAAAAATGGCGCAACAAATGGTTCGTGATTTTGGCACGCAAAATTATATTGCCAACTTAGGTCACGGTATCTTACCGAACATTCCGGTTGAGAATGCTAAGGCTTTTGTCAATGCCATTAAGAACTATGCAGACTGATGGGAATCATCGAACTTAAGCGGGTAGATAGAACTTTCGTTTATTAGAAACACTTCATTACCATCTTGCGGTTTAATAAAATGTTTACCGGTAAACGCGCCAAAAGCCGGTAAGATGAGTTGATTTTTCGTTTTGTAGAAACAAGCCAATTTTAGATGTTGCCGGGCATGTCCGCGCAATCTAAAACCCGGATGAACGTGACCACAGATCACAAAATCCGTTTCCTTTTCCTGCGGATGATGACAAAATAAAAATCCGTCTTTGCGCCACTCATTAATTATATCAATTGATGATCTTTCCAATAAAAAATCAGGAATGATATCGTGATTGCCTTTAATTAAAGTAAATCGTGTGTTTTGCTGAGCGATCCAATATTCAAACTTTTCCCAATCTTGATTTTTATCAGAATGAAAAAGATCGCCTAAGAAATAAACTTGTTGTGGTTGGTATTTTTGGAGTAAAAGATCTAAGCGTTTATAATTTTGACTGCCGATACCTTGTGGGATCGCCGCGCCGTTTTTTCTAAAATGCTCTGTTTTGCCCAGATGAACATCAGCGATGAACAAAGCCTGATATTTAGGCCAGAACAAAGCGGCCAAAGCGTCTAATTGGAAATCTTCCTGATGGATTTGAATCTGCATAATGAACCGCAAAAATAACGGATTACTTCCTTAAAAGATCTTAAAAACTTATTTATCAGTAAGGATATTTTTTTACAATTCTTTTGACTTCTGCGTCTAGTGAAGATGTTGGCATTTAA
>Ga0209937_1000048_pt1 | contig 42238 bp, 25 predicted proteins | sample SalPon1_B_H2O_MG_FD_185699 | JGI IMG/M metagenome (GOLD analysis project Ga0209937, IMG submission 185699) | Salt pond water microbial communities from South San Francisco under conditions of wetland restoration - Salt Pond MetaG R1_B_H2O_MG... | ecosystem: Environmental > Aquatic > Non-marine... | reverse complement strand
GAAGACCTATTAACAAAAGATTTATTGGTGAAGGTGCTGGTAAAATCGAAGTTTCACGTTACTTTTTCACAGGCGCATCAGAAGTTGCATCAACTGCTACACCTGCTTACATCGTTTCACAGCGTTCGAGCAGACGCTACAAAGTTAGCGATGGAACAACAACAGAAACACTAACACTTGTCAACCAAGGTGACGGTGATTTGTCAGCAGGCGAATTTGCAATTGACGCGGTGCTAGACAATTCTACCACAGTGCAAGTTACAAAACTGCATAACAGAACTGTTTCTTACGAGCAGGCTAATATTGACATACTGGAAGAAGATACAAACGACTCAATTGCTTCAGCTCAGATCAAATACAATCTAGGCGAAGAAGACGACGATGTTACAGGTACAGCAACCCTGCCACAGCAGTAATAGACAGGGCACCTAGTGTGCCCTCTATTATAAGGAATAAAAATGCCAAGAGTGCTCAAAGCCTATAATACTGACTATAAAATTTCCGTACAGGATGGCGGCAAAATAACGCTAGACACTGGGATTGAAATAGGCGATGTTATAGTAACCGGAAACTTGCAAGTTCAAGGCGAAACAACTACTGTTAATACCACTGATCTTGCGATAGAAGATAACATAATTGTATTAAACAGAGGTGAATTAGGAAGTGGAGTAAATGAAGGAACTTCTGGTTTAGAAATTGACAGAGGAAGCATTAGTCCAGCCTTTTGGGTGTTCGACGAGTCTGTACAATGGCAACTAGGTGGTTTAGACGGTATAGGAACATTTTATGGATCTGTTGACGGACAAAAATTACCTATAAATACCCCTGGTATAGTAGCAGGCGGTGATTTTTATGTAGATACAGGTGAAGGAGTTATTTCTGTAACAGGCACACAAAATTATGAACGTAAGGTTTTTTCGTACGACAACGCCGGCGTTAATATAGAGCCAGCAGCTGACGGCTCGATAGTGCTAGATGACGATCATATTCCTAATGCAAAAGGGATCGCGGACTTTATATCTTACAGCTTTGCAAATAATCTTCAGCCTAGTATACAGCAAGGAAATACAACTGCAACGGCAATAGACGACACACATGCAATTTTAGAAATAATTTCTATTAATGCATCTGGTAACAACACAACAGTAATTGCCACACCTAATCCGCACGGATTTTCCTCCGCAGATACAGTTACTATTTCTGGTCTTAATGGTAATGGTGATCCTATTGAAGACCTAAATGATTCAGAAATAGAAATTATTGAAATCATCAACCAGTTTAGTTTTAGAATTGACAAGACTGTTGTTGGAGGAGACATTACCAGTTATGTGCAAAATTCTGGCACAGTAACAAAAACCAACGCTGAAGAATCCAGAATCCAAATTACAGTTGAGGGCATTGAAGTAACAGAATTCTATGATGATAGAACAAGAATTCAAGATATTGTTATTGCTGATAATACTATAAAAAGCAGTAACGTAAACGAAGATTTGATTTTATCTGCTCCAGGGACAGGCACTGTAAAAATAGAAGACGCAGTAGAATTATCCAGTTTTCCCTATGCACAGGATACTGTGATTCCTGCTTTTCCTTCGGAAGGAATAAAACTATACACTACTCAAAATAATACTAGCGGCAAATATAGAGATCAAACGTTAGGAAATTCTGGAGTATTTTTTGTGAACAGTAATCAAACTAGAGATGAATTAATTTCAAGAAATAGATCGCTTTTATATAGCATGCTTTTTTAGGAAAACAAATGGCAATAGTAAATCAACAAGTAAAAACAACGCAAGAGCCAATTCTTTCTGTACCGCCAGGAAAAAGTTACGCAATAACTAATATATTAGTTTGCAATACCTACAATCCCACTGCCGGAGATGCAGACTTACACCAAGCTTCCTTTGACTTACATCTTATACCAAATCTTCAAGGACTAAACAATCAAGTAACTGCTGTTATAAGAGAACTCAACCTTCCAGCAGGCGAAACGTTTACTTTTGACACAGAGCGTATTGTGTTAGAAGACGGCGACGAACTTATTTTGATAGCAGAGCCGGGAATATATCCCGAAGGCGCAACAGACCTAGCTGTGACTGTGAGTTATTTGGAAGTATAATGCGACTAATAAAATCTCAAAATACCAATCTTAGGAATATAAGAGGAAAAGGTGTAAAATACGACATTAATGACCAAGTTATTGTTGATTCACAAAATTCTCTGCTTGTGCCTGTAGGGACAACGAGCGAGCGGCCCGAATCTCCCACGTTCGGACATTTGAGATATAATACTACATTTGACGGTAACGGCATACCTATTGGCTTCGAAGTATGGGACAACGGCTGGAGAAGATTAAGATTCAAAGAGCCGAATCAAAACCCAGGCATAGTTCAGCAGAATCTCGGCAACGGTGATGCTGTTGAAACAACATTCGGAGTACTAGATTCGGGAGATCCTGATTTTCCTATTCCTACAGCTCCGCAGAATATTCTAGTATTTGTAGAAAATGTTTTTCAAATCGCTGAAGTAAACTATGATATTGTTGAGAATCCTACTGGTACTTCTTCTATAACAGGAGAATCTTATGCGTCGGGCTGGTTTATACAGTTTGAGTCTGCTCCTGATATAGGTAAACCTATAACTGTGCTTCACAACTTCGACAAGTAAATCCTATAAATACTTTATAGGAGGGACAAATGGCACAGACAGGTAGAATTTCAGGTCCTTTACTTCAGGCCAATCTATTACGCCAAGGCAAAGATTTATCTTTTGCAGATACTAATGATTCCGATACTCTTTTATATTTAGATGTCAACAATCTAAGACTTGGCATTAATCGAGACTCTGCCACACAGACTATAGATATAGCAGGTAAAGGATTTACAAATAATCTTCTTTCTACTACTAGTACCCTTGGAAATCTAGAGTTTAGAAATAACACAATTGAAGCAGCAGTTGGCGAAATATTTTTTAACGCTGCTAGTGTTATTTCTGTGCCCGAAATAGACAACAACACTATTAGGATTGACGACAATAAAATAGAAACCACAGTCTCTAATGCTGATCTCGATGTACAAAAAGGACAAGGTTCTGTTTCAATTAGTAACAACCTTGATGTGTATGGTGATATTTTTACTCCTAGCAATATTGTAATAGACGGCAGTATTACATTCGGTGACAATCAGTCAGAAGACACTGTGCAGTTTAACACGGAAGTAAATTCTGACATTATACCAGATGATTCTACTCCTGCATCACTGGGATCTTCTTCTAAACAATGGAAGGATCTTTATACAAGATTAGTCAACGGAAAAGAAGTCGAAACGGGCTCTGTAGATGCAAGAGGCGTTCAATACTCTCTTAGACAGGGCAATATCTTCTATGTAAGCACAGAAGGCAGCGACGCAAATACCGGAGACCACACACAAGACCCTTACCGTACACTAAAACGAGCACTTGATGCCGCAGACGGTAGCGATCTACAATCTGTTACTATACATGTTCTCGCCGGCACTTATGAGGAAGAATTTCCGTTAACTGTACCTTCCTATGTGTCAGTAATTGGCTCAGATGTCAGAAACACCATTGTCAAACCTGCAATAGGATTTACAAATGCAGATGCTTTTTTACTCGACGGCGATTGCACAATAGAAAATATCACAGTGAAAGATTTTTACTATGACGATAACGTAGGATATGCATTTAGGTTTAAACAGGACGCTATAATAAAAGAACGTTCTCCCTACATTCAAAATGTTACAGTAATTACCAAAGGCTCGACAGTGTCACCGCAAGACCCTAGGGGATTTGCAGCAGGCGATGCCGGCGGCGGCGCTTATGTAGACGGTGCTGTGCTTGATCCTGCTAGCGAGTCTGCTTCAATGCTGTTCAGCGGCTGTACTTTTATTACTCCAAATGCAGATGCACTTGTAATGACAAACGGTGTTAGAGTAGAATGGCTTACCTGTTTTACCTATTTTGCTCGAAGAGGCATTTACGCTTTTAACAATTCAACTGGCAGAGTAACAGAAACTGGATTAACTAAATTCGGCGCAGAAATAAGATCTATTGCGTCTGCAAATGTCTATGGTACACTAGGCGCAGTAGCAGACGGTGATGATTGTTTGATGTATCTAATCAATCATAATTTTGCGTATATTGGTGTTAACGAAAGGACTGACAATGATAATACTCTTGCTGAAGAATCTCAAGAAGTTACAGAAGAAAATAACGGCAAAATTGTTTTTACCAGTATAGATCATACAGGAAAATATAAAGTAGGCAATGACTTTTTTGTAGACTTTGACAGCGGAATTACCAGTTTAGATGTTTCTGCTATTACTGCTGATGCTTTTACTACTATAAGATTAGAAGACAACGGTAGTCAAACAATATTTGATGTCAATCAGCTTCGTACAGGTAATTTGGTTTTTAAAGATAATCTGCTTGAAAGTTTACAGGGTGACATCGACATTAACTCAGCAGTTGATATTAATTTTAATTCGGATGTCGATATACAAAAAGATCTATTTATAAGGGACAATTTTGGATTTGGTGGATCTATCAATCTACTAGGAGATCAACCTACAGACACTGTAACCTTTGAAGTAGAACTTAGTCAAGATTTCCTGCCGGACAAAGACCTTGTTCACAGTCTTGGCACTGCTCAAAAAGTATGGGCAAGAATTTGGCTTACACAGATACACGCAGATAGTGTAGATATACAAAATAATTACATAACTTCAAATCAATCAAACAGTGACCTCGAGCTTAAAGCAAACGGTTCTGGCAAGATTTTTATACCAGAAAGTTTTACAATAAAAAATAACCTTGCACAGACTGGTTCTATTTCTGTTGAAAACCTAAGTGTAAACTCTATATCACTGTTACAGGATTTTACAGCAGCTACTGATTTTGACACAACAGGATCAGTCTCTATAAGCCAAAATCTCACAGCATTAGAAGATATTAAGTTTAAGAGTATTGAGATTAAGGAAAACCGCATAACCAGTATAGATTCTGAAAACAGCATTGTGGGAAATTATTTTGTACCGGGCTACGTTGTTACAGGATATGCATCTGCTGGTGGCATTGATTTGGAGTTAAGAGCTAATCAAACTGGCATTATTCGCATGTCTACGCCCGAAGTAATGTTCAAAAATAATCTTGAGGTAGGTTATTTACAGGCATTTTCGAACGTAACTTTATCAGGACAGGTAGAATTCTCTCGAGCACAAATAGCAGACGTGTTCATAAATGACAACGTAATTTCTACAAATGCTGAATTAGAAAATTATTTTGCTCCAGGTTATGTAAGTAACGGATATGCTGCCGGAGGACTTGATCTAAAATTAGCAGCCGACGGCTTAGGGGATGTAATTCTTGAAGATTTTAAATTTGAAAACAACAGAGTCAAAACAGTAGCAGACAGCTTTGTAATTCGACCTAATCAAGATATATCTATCAACGGCACTGGTTCGATACAGGCTCCTTTAGGTACTCACGGTTACGCAGGCGAACAGTCTCAGTTTAGATTTAACACTGAAGATTCTGTATTTGAAGGATTTACTCCAACTGCAAGAATGGGATTTGGCGGAGTTTATTCAGACGATAGACGAACTTCGGTTCTTGCTGATGATCAAAATCAAATTAATTTTGTAACAGACACAGAGTCTGTAGGACAAATTAGAACAGACGCATTAGAAGTGTTTTCTATTAATGTTGACAGTATCAATATTGATTCAAATGGCATAAAAATCTCTGGGTTAACTCCCTTGTCGTCAGAAAATGATCAATTAATAATAACAGAAGATAATGATAATATTATATCAGAAGGCATAGCATTTGGTTTAGAGTTTCAAACTAATCAATCTGCAGGAACTGTTTTATACGACACTAGAATTATAGACAATAGAATTCAAAATCAGTCAACCGACGATCTTACATTTTCATCAACAAATCTTGGTTACTGGAAAATATCTTCTTCAAACGGTGTTGTGGTCCCTTTTAGTACAACTGAAGATAGACCAGCTACAGCACAGGTAGGCGACACTCGTTGGAATACAACCACAGAACTCCTAGAAGTATGGAATGGAAACGAATATATATCTGCGGCAGGTCTAGAAGACACAGTTACAGCCGCAGAGTTTGATGATTTAATCACCGAATACACTCTTATCTTCGGATAACCTTTTTTAGAACATCAGCATAAATACTACTAATGCCGAGCTGGACCAAGCAGAGCAGGACAAACTGTGGTCAACCAGCAAAGAGCTAGAAGCTGAAAAATAGGTTGGAGGGACAGGATCCCCGTGTTAAGGAGAAGAGATGGCTTCAATTGGTCGCATATCTGGCCCGCTTCTCAAGAGCAATCTACTGCGTAACGGTATAGATCTTGCTTTTGAGACGGATTTATTATATCTTGATGTAAACGAGCAGCGCATCGGTGTACGAACAGAGTCTCCCCAACACGAACTAGATGTCAACGGTACTACACGCACCATAGATCTTAGAGTCACCGACAAAGCAGAGATCGGCGATATTACACTTCAAGGAAACACTGTAAGCACAGATGAAAGTGTGCTGAATCTTGCTACTCTTGACACAGTAGTGTTTCTAAATAGGCTACAAGTTGATAGCGTTGAAATAGAAAATAACACTATCTTTACCAACGAATCAAATGCTGATCTTGAATTAGCACCCAACGGCACAGGATCAGTCAACGTAAGATCTGACCTTAATGTAGATGGTGACATATATGCTACAGGCAATATACGAGCAGATGGTAATATCACAATCGGTGATGAAGACACAGACAACATTACATTCAATGCTGAAATTTCTTCTGATATTATTCCTGATGCAGATGCCACATATACTCTAGGCTCAGACCCGAACACCGGCGGCAGCGAATGGGCAGACGTCTTTGCAGAAAATTTAATAACAAGCACTGTAACAACAGGTGGTCTTGTAGTTGATGGTATTAACCTTGCCCTGCGCCAAGGTAATACTTTTTACGTAGCAGAGAACGGAGACGACGCAAACTACGGTGATCACATCCTAGATCCTTTTGCTAGTGTTAAGTTTGCACTTAGCCAAGCACAGGAAAACGACACTGTGTTTGTGTATCCTGGAGAATATGAAGAAGAATTTCCTCTTACTATTCCTCAGGGAGTGACACTGAAAGGAATGGGTCTACGATCTGTCTCAATCAAACCTACATCTGCAACAAACTCAAATGATGCTTTCCTACTAAACGGCGAAAGCACGGTAGAAGATCTCACAGTTAAGGATTTTTTCTATAATTCACTTGCTAATACAGGACACGGTTTTAGATTTGCAGACAACATCGAAGTAAGAACACGCTCTCCCTATGTAAAAAATATCTCAGTTATTACACAGGGTTCAGTTACTTCTGCAAGTGATCCGAGAGGCTTTGACACCGGCGATGCAGGTAAAGGAATATTTCTTGACGGTTCAAGAGCAGCAGCTATAAGTAAAGAAGCAAGCGGTTTATTCAACTCAGTAACCTTAATCACACCAGGCGTTGATGCAGTAACTCTTACTAATGGGGTAAGGGTAGAATGGTTGAGCTCGTTCACTTATTTTGCAGCAAGATCAGTATACTGCGTCGACGGCAGCTCGGGCCTAAAACAGTCAGGCGAAACTGCGCTTAGAGTAGAAGGCCTAAACGGCACAATTTCCGAAGGTGAACTTGCTATCTATTTTGACACAGACGGTACAACAGTTCTTGAAACTGGAATCATTTCAAGAATAGACGCAGACGGAAAATTCTACATAACAGGAAAACAAGATGGATTTGAACCTCCAAATCAAGTCACCGGTAAAACTATAACCGCAAACGGAGATGCACAGCTCGACACTGCTGTTAAGAAATTTGGATCAGCAAGTTTGCTCTTAGACGGTGACGGAGACTATGCGAGTGTTTCTGCTCAAAACGATTTTGGATTCGGCACAGGCGACTTTACTGTAGAAAGCTGGGTAAGACTTAATGAGATTAGCACAGGTAATCAAACTATCGCTGATTTCAGAGCAGGTGCAGGTGTAGACAATGGAATGTATTTTTACATTGATGACGGACAGCCTTCTGCTTACCTTAACGGAGCAAAGATACTAGAATCTCCAGATTCTATCGCAATAGATACTTGGTATCACATTGCTCTGACACGTTCTGGCAACACTTATAAGATTTTTGTAGACGGCGCAGAAAAAGATTCTTACACAGGTTCCGAAGATCTTGGCACTAGCAAACCTCTCATTATAGGAGCAAGATACACAAACGGCGGCGCAGCATTTCTTAATGGACATATAGATGACGTAAGAATAATAAAAGGAACAGCAGTCGAACCTCAATCAGGCGGACCTACGTTTAGGGTATCTGTTACAGAACACACTGTGTTTATGGCTCGTTTCGACGGAGAAGCAGGGTCTACTGAATTCGAAGATGATGCTATAAAGGCTCAAGACATTAGATTCTCAGGAGGCGCAACTGCTACAGGATTTAGTTTAGTTGATTTTACAGATTTCGGAGCAGAAGTAAGAATGATTGCGTCTGCTTCCGTATATGGTGATTTCGGCATAGTAGGCGAAGGTCCTGGTGTTGTAGTTTATGCAATCGGCCAGAACTTTGCATATATAGGAACCGGAAAATCTGTAACAAATGATGAGACTGCTGTAATACAAGCAAACGAAGTTGTAGAACTAGACCGAGCACAGATACGTTCAGTGTCTGTTGACCATAAAGGTGATTTCAGAGTAGGCGATCTTTTCTATATCAATCAAGAAACAGGCAATGTAAGTTTCTCTGCTGTTAATTTTAACCTTGCAGGCACAGACGGTATTACCTTCTCAGACGGTGTAAATGAAGCATTCCTAAATGGGTCTAGAATCGATATAGGCAACTGGAGACTAAGTGGTAACACAATTGAAACTCTGTCCGGTGATGCTAACTTCAACGCAGATTCCGATCAGATTAATCTGCAGAACAACGTAAACATAGACGGTAATCTTGATGTAACTGGTAACGTAACAATAGGCGGAAATATCACACTAGGTGATAGTTCACAGGACACTATACAATTTGTTGCTGGAATTGATTCTGACATTATTCCTAACGAAACAGATACCTATAATCTAGGTAGCGCAGATTTACAATGGAATGAACTGTTTGTCGACGAGATACAGGTAGACGGGATTGAAATTACAAACAATTATATCACTACTAGAGAGTCTAATGCCGATCTTGAACTAAGAGCAAATGGAATAGGAGAAGTAAGCGTTCCTTCAAATGATGTGCAAATTACCGGTGATGTAACAGTAGAAGGAACAACTAGCCTCGATCAATTAGAAGTAAGAGGAAATCTTGAAGTTGTTGGCGGTATAACACAGAGCGGCGATTTTGCACTTGCAGGCAGCATGGCTATTGCAGAAAATCTTACTGTAGGTGCTGCCGCTCAGTTCGAAGAAATACTGATAGACGATAACTTTATTACAACTACTTCTTCTAATGCCGATCTCGAACTAAGAGCAAACGGAACAGGCAGTATAAGAGTACCAGATAATAATGTTTCTATATCAAATGCACTTTCTGTACTAGGAGACATTACCTCTACCAATCTTACAACTACCGGCCAAATTTTTGCAGAAAGTTTTACAAACGGTAATATTCTAATCAGCACAAATGTAATTACCACAACCGATTCTAATTCTGATCTTGAATTTAGAACTAACGGAACTGGTTCTCTTGTTATAGACGATTTTGCTTTTGAATCTAATGTTGTATCGTCTACAAATGATTTTGTAATCGAACCAGGATCGGGAGACGTTATAATAGATGCAACCGGATCTCTAAAACTTCCAGTTGGTACTACAGGCGAGCGCTCTACTCCTACGCCTGGGCAAATTAGATTTAATTCTGAACTGAATATATTTGAAGGTTATAATGACACTCGTTGGATACAGTTAAACGGTGTTATAGATGTCGACGGTGACACATTTATTACAGCAGAACTAACCGAAGGTGCAAACGATAACGCAATCAGATTCACCGTAGAAGACTCGGTTATAGCAGATATTGATTCTAATAGACTGCGTTCTAACAAAATCATAGTTGATGACATTGAGATAGACGGTAACCTAATTAATACCACTACAACAAATACAGATCTAGAACTTGCTGCAAATGGCACAGCATCTGTCGTATTTGGAAATTTTGCAGTCCGAGAAAACACAATCACAAACACTGCGGAAAACAGCGTGAGTGTTTTTGAAAACACAAATGCAGGATACGTAAAATTTGACGGTGCAAGTGGTCTTGTAATACCAATAGGAACAAACGTTGAAAGACCACCGACAGAAAATTCAGAAACCGGTCTTACAAGATTCAACACAGACGAACAGAGAGTAGAAATATATAATGGTGTTAGCTGGGTCTCTGTTGCAGGCGAAGACGCGGGTTTGACACTAACTGATGCAGAAGAAACTGCATTTGACATCGTAATGACACTGGGATAACATAATGGCAACACTATTTAAAAATGCAATTGATAAAGATATAGGCATAACATCGAAAACAATGTACACAGTAGCAGGTTCTGGCAGGACAACTGTTATAGGACTAAGTCTAACTAATACTACAGAGTTCCCTGTAAATGTTGACGTATTAGTATCAGACGGAAGCGGAAATCAGGCCTATTATATAAAAGAAATAGTAGTTCCTGCAAACTCTAGTTTACGCCCTGTAGACAACGGAGAAAAGTTAATCCTAGATGCTAACAATTCTATAGCAGTGTCGTCGGATACTGAATCCAGCATTGACGCAATCTTAAGCTACGTAGAAGTAGTATAGTAATTATAACTGACTGATTTTTACTTCTTCAAAGGTAAATGTATCGCTATCGTTACCACCAGTGAAAGTATGGATAGTGTCTTCTCCGGAAGTGTTGATGCTTCCGCCCGACCCGACTAGCACAGACGGCTCAGGTAGTATTTCAAATCCAACTTGTAATTCTGTTGCGTTTCCTTCAGTATCTGTCACAGTGAATATAAATGAATATTCGCCTTGTGTGCCAGGCTGAGGTGTACCTGATATATCGCCTGTTGCGTTGTCATAGATAAGCCCTGAAGGCAGTGTTCCAGAGGATAACTCGTACGTTAACGGTGTAGAAATATCTTCGGCTTGGTGTACATTGAACGTTTCGTATTCAATTGTTTCTTGTCCGCCGGGTAAATCGGAGCTAGAAATCAACCACCGAGGACCAGTGCTATCAGGAACTTTTATAATTTGAAGGTCCTGAGAAGCTGTCTCCCCTACAGAATCATACGCAGCTACAACAAATGCGTACTCTCTGTCTTCGCCTGTAGCCTTACCTGTTATTTCACCTGTATCTTCGTTAAGTGTAAGTCCTACAGGAAGTTCTCCGGATGTGACTTCGTACCTTACTATCTCTCTATTATCGGTTGCTTCGAGTTGCGCTGTGTAATCCTGTCCTTCTTCTGCTGATTCTAACGACTCTGAGGATGTAATCCATTCTGGCGCGGGGTCTGTTTGTGTAGCAATAGCAGGCATTTCGATCTCATCGCCTATCTGGACTCCCCACACTTGGGCTGATAGCTGTTTCGGATCGTCAGATTCGTGATATATCGTTACATAATCCTCAGTTCCGAGGATAACTCCTGACTTTACGTAACTAGTATTAGGCGGTATTGATGCGCCATAATCCAGGTATCTAGTAACATCGTTGATTGCACTTTCTTGATTTGTTATTGCAATTCTTACGTTGTGCGCTGATGCTATAGACGACTTGTTACAAAGGTTAATTGTAACTGTTGCATACTGTGTCACATTGCAAACTGCTACGCTTTGTGTAATCGAATCTATTAGCTCAAATGCTCCCAGGCGTCCGTTCATTGTATCATCCTCTTGTAAAATATATTTTGTATATTCTTAACTAAATTTATTTATTTTAAATTTGTTTAAAGCTTATTGTATTTAGTAAGATCAAAAAAAACAGCGTTTTGAACAAATAGAAGATTATTGTCAACATATTTCATATAAATATTAGCACATAAAAAAGTTTACAGAACACACTAAATACTGCTATAGAAACCAAACTTGGCAAGGATACAGATATGTCAAATTATGTCGGCCGAAATGCACAGGAAATATTCGATGATATTTCCTACAGATACTTTTATAGTCTTAGAAGAACAGACAAGGGCGAACTATTTCTTAATAAGATAGATCAGACCAAAAAAAATGACCCTTTAATAATAAACGATATTGGTACTAGTGAACAAGATTTTAAAAATTTTGTTTATGGAGAAGACTATTTCGAAGGCCGAGCAATAGATCATACAATAAGACACGAAAATCTCAGATATGAACAATATATATGGGACAATAAAAATATATCATACTTTCTTGACAACGAAGGTAATTTTTCTGTAAGAGTAAACGAGTCATTCGATTATTCGAACACTGTTTCGTCGGACGGCGAAACACGATACACTATTGATGTACCGGCACAAGAGCCAGAGGCAGTTCCCGTGGTATCTCCGCCCGAAGAAGACGAAGATGAAGACGGTGAAGAAGCTGCGGAAGTCAACTATGAACTTACAGCAGTACAGAGTGTCGACGAGGGAGGCCAGTTAAATGTAGTTCTTACAACTGATAATTTAGGAACTCAAAATGGCATTGAATATTTTCTATCAGGAATAGATGCAGAAGATATTTCTGAAGTCAAAACAGAATTTACTGTAACAGTAGTAACAAACTCAGAGTCTCCTGGAAATCTTGTATTTGCCTTAAACCAACAACAGTATCCATCAATAACATTATCGCGCGGACACACCTATATTTTTAATCAAGGCGATCCTAGTAATTTAGGTACAATACATCCACTAGCCTTCAGTACCACTCAAGACGGCACACATAGCGACGGAGAAATTTATGAAAACGGCGTGGTTTATAAGCTAGACGGAGAGATAGTAGAAAACGCCGCCGCTTATGCTCAAAGGTTTGGAATCGCCTCTTCAAGATCAGTAGAAATAACAGTGCTGCCTGACACGCCTTTTGAGTTATACTATTTTGACTATAATCATAGTAACGCAAATCCAACCGGACAAACACCTGTAACAGGAAATAATATACTAGACGGTGCTTTTAATGTATTTAATGACGTATCAACAATTGCAATTGCACTAGTTGCAGATGAAATTACAGAAGGCGCCGAGGAGTTAACAATTGAACTGAGCAACGGAGAAAGTTCTGTAACCACTTCTGTCAACGATACATCTACAGCACCGGAAGCTAGCTATTCGCTTAGTGCAGACGTTGACGAAGTAGCAGAAGGAGAATTTATTACATTTACACTCACAACGGAAAATGTTCCTAATGGCGCTAATATCAATTATACTATTTCAGGCGTTACTGCTAACGATATAGAATCGCCACTTGAAGGTGTTTTTACTGTGAATGAAAATACAGCCACAGTAGAAATAGCAATATCAAACGATGCTAGCACAGAAGGAGACGAAACATTAACTCTGTCTCTAAATAATAACGCAGATAGTGCTAGCATTACTGTGCTTGACACTAGTTTAGACCCCGAGCCAACCTATAATTTGAGCTCTACAAGCCAATCAATAAGTGAAGGAGATAATATATTTGTAACGTTAGAAACATCAAATATTGATGATAATACATCTGTTTCCTATACAATTACAGGAATAGACGCAGCAGATCTTGCTACCGGAGACCTAACAGGCCAGTTTATTGTAACAAACAACACAGCTACATTGGCATTCAGTTTAGCTCAAGATCAAACTACTGAAGGTCTTGAAACAATGGTTTTGACGCTGGACAACGAAGCTGCAAGTTTGTCTATCGATATTGAAGATACGAGCATAGCCGCTGAGCCCGAGCCCGGCACATATGATCTAACAGCAAGTTCTTCATCACTAAATGAGGGAGAATCAGTAATTATTACGTTAGTTACAACAAATGTAGATGATCAGACGGAAGTTCCATACACAATATCTGGCGTACAATTAGGTGACATTGACGCCGAAAGCCTGTCTAATAATTTTGTAGTCACTGATGACACTGCATCTGTCGAAATAGTAATTACAGAAGATAATTCTACCGAAGGACTCGAAACACTGACTCTAAGTTTAGACAACGGTGAATCATCAATAGATATAGAAATCACAGATACAAGTGTTACACCTCAAGACAGCACCTATCAATTGACACCGTCTTCGTCTGTTGTAAATGAAGGAGAATCCTTATCAGTTTTATTAGAAACTACTAATGTTCCAAATGGCACTGTTATTGGGTATACAATTTCGGGCATAACGAATGACGATCTCAGTGCCGGGTTAACGATAGGATCGTTTACAGTTCAAAACAACGCAAGCAGCGTGGATTTAACTCTTGCAGCGGACGTAGAGACAGAAGGAGATGAAACCATGGTGTTTGCCTTAGACAACGGCGGGGCAAGTGCATCAATTCTAATAAACGATACTAGTCAAGCTCCTGAAGCTTCTTATTCCTTGTCTCGGAGCACAGCAACAGTAAATGAAGGTGATTCTGTTACTTTCACCCTAAATACTACAAATGTTAATGACGGCGAACTTGTTGGCTATACAGTAACCGGAATCGACGCAGGTGATATATCTTCTGGGTCTCTTTCTGGCAACTTCGACATTAGTGCAGGAACATCACAAGTTAGTTTTACACTATCGGAAGATCTTCTCACGGAAGGCAGCGAAACAATGTTACTAAGCCTTGACAACGGCGAAGATTCTATATCTGTAACTGTAAGTGATACTAGTACGGCACCCTCGGCAGATTATACATTGAGTGTAACTAACGACGGATTCAGTAATTATGTATTAAACGGCAATGATGGTTCAGGATCAGTAAGCGGATCAGATGTCACATTAACATTTGCAACCGGTGATATCATAGATTTCAATGTTAACGCCCCGGGACATCCGTTCTATGTTAAAACTGCAGATAGTACCGGAACTTCAAACCAAGCGGACGGTGTTACAAATAACGGTGCACAATCTGGCACTGTGAGATGGCAAATTCCTTCGCAGTATTCAGGGCAAACACTACACTACAATTGCCAATTCCATGCTGCAATGCATGGCACAATAAATGTAAATTAAAGGATAGAAAATGGTCGATTTTAAACTAGATAGATTAGCATATACATTCAAGGGAAATTGGGTTCCTAATTCTCTCTATCAAAAAGATGATATAATTTTCTATAAAGGAAAGGCATATGTGTGTTTGCAAGAGCATCTAGCTAATCTTAATTTCTACAACGACCTAGAGTTTTCGGGATCAGAAACTGTAAATGTTACTGTCGGACCCGATTCATTAAACCCAAACAATGCTGCTGGCGTGTATTATTTTAATGATACCGAACTTGATAATCTCAATTTGATAAAGGGCAAGGCATATGTCTTTGATCAAACAGACAGTTCGAATGCTGATTTTAACGGGAATACCAATCCTCTACTGTTTTCTCTTAGCAATGAAGGGCCGCGTGCAGGAAACGAAAAATTTACACGAAACGTATTTTATTTTATAGATGATTTACAGGTAGACGAAGATACCTATCTTGCCGATTTTGAGACAGCACAAAAAAGAAAAATACAGATTACTATTCCCTTTGATATGCCCGATAGATTTTACGTGTATAGCGACACAAATCAGAATGTAGGAACATTCCATAATTCTAGATATTTTTCTAATTGGGATCTAATGTTCGACGGCCGCGAGTGGAATAATGCCTGGACTGTTTCTATTTTTTACAGTAAAGGAGCAATAGTAAGATATAACGGTAATGTTTATATTTGTTTAGAACCTCACGTTAGCGCAGAAGATACCAATCTTGGTCTAGAAGAAGATCTAGAAAAATGGCAGTTATTGTCTCAGGTAGATACTTGGGCATCAAGCTGGATCGATGATAACAAATATACTTTGAATGATGTTGTTAGATACGGCGGCAGAGTGTATCGATGCACTCAGGGACATGTGTCTGCTAGTCAGGATCTCGGGCTCGAATCAGACGAAGACAAGTGGGAAATTTTAAGTGACGGGGTAGAATATAAATCTACATGGACTGCTAATACTCGGTATAAACCTAAAGATGTAGTTCGTTACGGGCCTAGCCTTTTTGTTTGTGTTCAAGGTCACACTTCTAGCGATGCAGCTAGTGAACTTCGCACTGATATAGATTTTTGGGAAATATATGTTCCTGGTTACTCATTTGACAATCAATACGATTCAAACCTTGAATATTCGCAAGGCAATATAGTTCAATACGGTGGAAATTTATATCTCTGTAATCGACCAACTAGAGGAGGGTTATTGGCCAATGCAAGCACAGCTTGGCAGCAGCTTACAAGTGGGTATTATTACAAAGGAGATTATAGCCCAAGTGAGGCTTACAAGGTAGGTGAAATTGTACATTATTCTGGCTCGATCTGGGTTGCTCTAACGGGCACCGATGATACTCCTGAAGGAAGCCAAAATTGGAGGCTTGTAGCACCAGGAACAGAATTTAGAGGAAGATGGACTTTTGACTCCGACTATGAAGTAAACCAGATTGTAACTTTTATTGATTCAGCGTATGTGTGTATCTCAGCGCACAATTCGTCTATGGAGAACAGCAGACCAGATAGAGATGAAAATATAAACCAATATTGGATCACTCTAGCCGAAGGTGCTGAAACAAATGTTCTTCAAGTAGAAGGAGACATGAAACAACGTGGGCTGTTATACCAAGACGAGCGCTTCGAGATAGGAAAACCAAAGTCTGTGTTATCAGCTGTAGAAGACGAAAGGCAAACTGTTTTGTTTTCTGTAACTGTAGAACAAAATAAAGAAGACCCTTTTAATAATGTATTTGCTATTAACAGACAGCAATATCCAAGTTTTGATATAAAGCCTGATGTAATATATGTTTTTAATCAGGATGACACAAGTAATGATAATCACCCTTTAAATTTTTCCGAAACACAGTACGGTATTCATAATTCTGGTGAGCCGTATGAATTAGGAGTCGTATATCGCTTAGACGGAAATACTGTTGCAGATGCAGCAGAATATGCTGCAGAATTTAACAATGCCTCAACGAGAGAAATACAAATTACTCCTAGGCTCGAAACGCCTGATCAATTATTTTATTACAGTTACAATCAAGATTCGTTGAATCCAACCGGAGTTGTTAATAAAGTAGAAAGTTCAAGGAAAAATACTTGGCAAATAGTTAGCAATACACCAAGAGCATTTTACGTTAGCACAGACGGAGTAGATTCGCCTGATTATGGAAAATCTGAAGAATCCCCGTGGCGCACTGTGCATTACGCTGCTAATTATCTTCTTGAAAACATATATGGCACACTCAATACATCCTCTGTCGGAGGTGATTATATATTGCAAAAGGCTATAGAGTATATTGCAAACGGTGACAGCACAGCAGATTTTTCAAATTTATCTACTTTGTTAAATTCTATTAATCCAAGAACAAAGGACCTGTTTGCTAATGTCGATAAGTCCGAATCGGAAATTACTTTATCAGATAGTATAGCTGTTCAGTCTTTTTACGACGGCAACGAAATTCAAGGAGATATACGCAGCAGGATACAGGATATAGAAAACGAGATTTACTATTCCGGTGAAAAATATAAAAATGATCGTATTTACATAGGCGGTGTATATTATAATATTCTTAATCAAGAGGCTCCTAATACAACAATTTATGTTAAGACCGGAATTTTTAAAGAAATATTGCCTATATCGGTACCCGAGCGATGTGCTATCGTAGGAGAGGAACTAAGAAGCACGACAGTATCACCTGAGGAAGGTTATGAACAAAGCGACATGTTTTATGTTCGCAACGGATCAGGTATTAGAAGCATGACTATGTCGGGTCTTAGGGGCGAATTAGGAGAATTGAATCAATATCTTACGCGAAGACCAACTGCAGGAGCTTACGTTAGCCTTGATCCCGGATTCGGTCCAGACGATTCTTCGGTATGGATCACAAGTAGATCACCCTATATCCAAAACGTAACTACACTAGGAACTGGGTGTATTGGAGTTAAAATAGACGGATCTTTACACGATTCTGGTAATGATTCGATAGTTGCGAACGACTTCACTCAGGTATTATCGGACGGCATAGGAGCCTGGGCCGATCAGGTAGGTCGTACAGAATTAGTATCAGTCTTTACCTATTATTGTCATATAGGCTACCTCTGTACCAACGGTGGTGTTGTGCGAGCTACTAACGGCAATAACTCTTACGGAGAATTTGGTTCAGTTGCTGAAGGATTCGATGTTAACGAAGTGCCTATTAACGGGTCTATAGATAATAGAACAAAAGATGCACAGTTCGAGGAAGCATTTACATACGGCATCGATGAACAAAGTATTCTTGCAGTAGGATATTCTCATGCAGGCCAAGAATACACAGAAGCTGCAATTACTTTTGGCGGTTCTGGTACGGGAGCAGATGCTTACTACAACGAATTTAGACAACAGGCAATTTCTAAAATAAGAGTTTTAGATCCAGAAGATAGCTTCGACGCAGGCGGAATCAATTATACGTTTGTAGTGAATAATCTACAGTCAGGAAACGACGGGGAGATATTTTTATCACAAGCAGAAGTAGGATCGAAAGAGCAATTTGAAGGTCAAAGGTTAGTTATCATCAGCGGACTGGGCGTAGGACAATATGGAAAAATTGAGTTTTACGATCCGGACACAAAGCAATGTATCATTTCAAGAGAATCAGACACAAGCCAAGGTTTTGATCACTTCCAGCCTGGATATCCTATAGAACCTGAATTAGATTCAACTAGCAAGTATGCTATTGAGCCAATGGTAGAGATAGAAGAACCAATATTTGACTCAGTAACAATATCCGGACCTTCTAATAGAAATTGGAAATATCTTGCCGCAAACGTTGACAGAATAGTAGCAATTAGCCAAGGAAGCTCTTCTACAGACGCTTTTGTAACCTACAGTGACAACGGTTTTAATTGGTCGCAAGAAACCAGTGTTTCTGCAGCTACAGAGATAAGTGGAATTGTATATTCAGGAACTGCATTTATTGCGATAAAACAAAGCAAAGAAGGACTAGCTACTAATGAAGTTCTTACTAGTTTAGAAGCAGTAAACTGGAGCGACATCACTCTTCCTACAGATGCTGCATGGCAATCAATTGCAAGCGATGGGAACAATAATGTAGTTATTGTTCCTGGAGGAGGCAATCAATCATTTGCTTATTCTAGCGACGGCGGCTTGAGTTACAATCTAAGAGACGTAGGTACTACTCAAATTTGGTGTGCCGTAGAATACGGCAATGAAAAATTTGTAGCTTTAGATAGTAATGCTGGAGACGTGGCTATAAGCACAGACAACGGAGTTACTTGGACATTAATATCTGGTGCAATTCCTGCATACCAATATACCGACATAACCTACGGTAATGGTAGATTTGTTGCAATAGCACCACCGAGTAACACCGGCAGCACTTCTATATTTGTGTACAGTTTTGATGGTGAGAATTGGTACACTGGTATTCAAGAAACAGAAGATTTTGAATTTATATCATATTCTCAAGGAGTATTCATTGCTTCAGGTGAGAGTAATGTTATAGGAAAAAGTGCAGACGGAAAAGTATGGAGAACAACCGGTGACGACAGCACCGATTTTGCTTTATCTCAGAGAGCTGTTTGGGGCCAAAGCTTGTATTATAATAATACCTGGCTAGTCGTTCAGGAAGGAGGTACATGGAATTCTATTAGAACAGGAGCCAGAGCAGTTGTGCGTGCTACTGTGGAAGCAGCTTCTGTGACCGGCTTTGTAATATATGATCCGGGCAGTAATTATCAAACCAACCCTCAAATTACAGTATTTGACAACAGTGCATCCGGGTTAGTAGTATATAGTTCGTTTTTGAATAGCGGAGTGTTAGCGCAACCTGAAATGCGTAGTCGAGGAGAAGGTTACGTAACTGTTACCGGTACAATCACCGGAAATGGTTTTGCAGATTTATTTCAAACAGGAACTACCTTGTTTTTGAAAGACGTTTCAAGAATCCCAGGTCCCGGAGCCAACTTATTAATAAACGCTGTATCCCAGCAGTTTAGTATAAGCAAAATCGAGGAACAAACCGGCGACGGCCCTTATGATATTAAAGTACAGATACGTCCGTCGCTTTCCATAAACGAAAGTCCTATACATGATACTAGTCTAATTATAAGAGAAAGGTATAGTCAATTAAGACTCACTGGCCATGATTTTCTTGACATAGGCACTGGAAACTTTGAAGATACAGATTATCCCAATCTTTATGTATTTGGTGAAGACGCAGAAAACCCTAGAAGACCTTTCAACGAAACAGTAGCAAGCGGCGGCGGCAGAGTATTCTATACTTCAACCGACCAGGATGGTAACTTCCGAGTTGGCGAATTGTTTGCTGTAGAACAGTCTTCTGGTATTGTTACTATAGATGCCAGCCAGTTTGATTTAAGCGGCCTTACTGAAGTTTCACTAGGCGGAATTCAATTGGGCGGCACCAATGTAATTATAAGAGAATTTTCGAAAGATCCTACATTTGTTGCCTCTAGCAATAACGTAGTTCCTACGCAAAGAGCAATTGCTTCCTATCTTGAAAATAGAATTTCTACTGGAGACGGAAATGCAACAACAAATACTCTTATTGCATCGCAGACTGTGATTAGTGGTGACAATATTTCTAACGCCGCAGGACTATCAGTAGAAGCAGCAAGTGTATTAAATATGCAAGGTCTTCAAGGAACCTATCTAGCTGCACAATTCTTTGCTTACGGAAGCAATTTGTAATTTGAAATAAATAACTTTACGACGGAGTAAAAAATGGCTGAGTTTAAATTAGGTAGATTGAGATTTATTTGGAAGGGAGATTGGACGCCGTCTAATGTCTACTACAATGATGATATTGTTCGTAAAGGCGGAGCTACTTACATATGTGTTAATGGTCACACAAGTTCCAGCAGCTTTGTAGACGACATCGAAGTAAACTGGGAAAAAATAAGCGACGGACAACAGTGGAAAGCCACTTGGGATGTAAACACTTATTACGACGAAAGTGATATTGTTAAGTATGGCGGCAATGTTTATATTGTAAACGAAGCGCATTTGTCCGCACAAACAATAGAAGAAGGACTAGAAGCAGACATAGCAAAGTGGAATATCTTTGCAAACGGTTTTGACTATAGGTCAGAATGGCAGCCTTCTACCAAATACAGAATTAATGACTTAGTAAAAAATGGCGCGGTCATTTATGCGTGTATTGAATCCCATGTGTCATCTAGTTCTGTATCAGAAGGACTAGAATTCGATTTAGAAAAATGGGAAATTTTTAGCAGTGGCGTAAATTATAGAGGAACTTGGTCATCAGGTACCTATTATGTAATTAACGATCTAATCAAATACGGTGCTAATGTTTTTGTATGTGTTGCCGGTCATCTTAGTACGGATTTCTTATCTAATGAGAATAATTGGGAAACCTTTGTAGACGGAATTGAATATCAGAACACTTGGAATAGTGTTAAAAACTACAAGCCCGGCGATTTTGTAAATCACGGGGGGTACACTTATATTTCAAAAACCTTTAACATAGGTAATAAACCCGATCTTAGTCTAGATAACTGGGATTTATTCACGCGCGGCTTTAGATTTGCAGGAGATTGGGGAGAAGATAGCACCAATCAAGATTATCTCCCAGGAGACGTTGTTAGATTAAATGGGTACACCTATCTTTGCACTACTGGCACTAATACAGATGTGTATTTTGATGTCACTGTTCAAGCAACTGATCAGGGCAATAAATATTATCTTAATGGTAACCTTCATCCTGACCTATTGTTTACTATAGGCACTACTTTTACATTTAGTCAAAATGATACGACTAATGTGGGTCATCCTCTGCTATTCAGTCAAACTCAGCACGGAATTCATAACGGTGGCTCTGAATATATTGAGGGAGTAAGATATTTCCTAGACGGTGCAGAAGTAGCAGATAGCTCAACTTACATTGCAGGATTTGATAGTGCTTCGACCAGAACTATTGAGATTACAACAGACGAAACTACAGTTGATACCTTGTATTACTATTGTAATTACCATAACCTAATGGCAGGCGATAGTGTAATAAGCGTAACTGAATTTACTAGTATTAAGCCACCGGGCCCGTATTGGGAACGACTTAATTCCGGATTCTTTTGGAGAGACGAATACGTAGATACCACTTTTTACGAGTTAGGCGATACCATTAGATTTGGCGATAACAGCTATGTATGTGTTCAGGAACACGTAGCTGAAGATGGCGTAAACAGTCCAGACGCCGACACTACAGGACAATTTTGGAATCTCTTATCTGCAGGTGCAGAAGAGTCTGTATTAACGCAGGCAGGAGACATCTTATATTATGGCGGCGCAGGCCCAACTAGATTACCTATAGGACGCGACGGACAAGTACTAGCTGTAAATTCTACAGAAGATGCTCCTGAATGGCAGTATTGGGGTTACGTTAACAATGTATACTATGTTTCTGCTGACAACGGGAAAGATTTGCCAACTCCTACGTACGGTATTAACATTGATAAGCCTTGGAAAACAATTAGGTATGCTAATAAGCAGATAATAGACGGACCGCTTAATCCATTATCTAAGAGACTTCTATACATGAATCGGAGTTTCATTCAGCAAGAAGCAGTAGAATGGATAGACTACCAAATTACAATCAGTAATGAACCATTTGTAGGGTTCACATACGATAAAGAAGAATACGCCGAAGCAATAGGCCACGTATTAGATGGTTTGATATATGATATTGCACACGGAGGCAATGAATACTCTCAGAAAGTAGCTAGGAATTTTGTAGACGGAAAATATGCGGCTACTGTTTCTAGCAAGCAATCTCAAACTGTAGAGGTTCTAGAATTTGTTGCAAACAGTGCAAAAGAAATTACCTCTAACACACTAGTGGATACAAGTTATCAAATAGAAAACTCAATAGCGGACCCAATATCGCAGTATGTAAGCTCTGAATATTTCGAATACTCAAGCGAGCAACAAATACCTTTAATAATAGATAATTTAGTTAGCTTGAGCCAAGACACAATTCAAGAAGGTAATATTGGTATATTGCCAAGTGTTAAAATTCCTAACAACACAATCTATGTAAAAACGGGTCTTTATAAAGAAGTACTTCCTATAAGCGTCAACCAGCAGACTGCTATAGTCGGCGACGAATTACGTTCGACACGTATAGAGCCAGCATCGGCTATTATCGCTGAAAATGATGTGCCTTACAGTTTAGAGGTTATAAATCACTTATCTCTAGTAATAAACGATATTATTGCGGGAGCAGATAATATTACTGCAACCAGCGGCAATCCTGTAACTTACTCTGATACTTTTCCTTTGATAGGAGATAGTACTTCTGCAGCAGAAGCGTCAGAACTAATGCGTCAAATATATGATTTTATTGACTATGGGATAAACGGAGCAACTGGAGATTCTACGATACCTAAAAAGGCAGGAGCAAATGAAACACGAGATTCGAAGTCATATACATATGCTATAGATGCGTTAGAACGTAATCGTGAATTCGTAATTCATGAGGCTCTTGCGTACCTAGACACTAACTACCCAGCATACAGCTATAATTCTCAAGATTATATCAATCAAATTGCACGTTATATTGATGCAATACAGTATGATTTAAGATATTCTGGAAATTATGCCAGTCTAACCGCTGCACAAATTTATCTTAGCTCTGTAATTGGAAGTCTAGAACAAGACATGTTTTACCTTAGAAACGCAACAGGATTACGCAATTGCACGGTAGCAGGGCTAACCGGTACGCTCGGAAGCGAAAACCAGTACGGGACTCGTCGTCCTTCAGCAGGTGCCTATGCTTCTTTAGATCCGGGCTGGGGTCCTGAACACGAAGAAGTTTGGATTAGAACTAGATCACCTTACGTTCAAGGAGTAACTACATTCGGCACCGCATGTATTGGTATGAAAGTTGATGGAGACTTACACAACGGCGGAAACGACTCAATTGTTGCTAATGATTTTACTCAGGTTTTATCTGACGGAATCGGCGCTTGGGTAACAAATCTCGGTAGAGCAGAACTAGTGTCGGTATTTGGATATTATGGACATATTGGCTATCTAGCAGAAAACGGAGGTAAAGTACGAGCAACAAACGGTAACTCTTCGTACGGCACATTTGGTACCGTAGCAGAAGGTGTAGACGAGACAGAAGTTCCTGTTACTGGTCAAGTTACAAACAGAGCCTTTGACGCAATTATTGAAAATGTCTTTACAGACGGAGATAATATTTTAATATTTGAATATTTGAATGCTGGTATTCAATATACTCCGGAAAATACGAATTTTGTAGTAACAGGCGAAGGCTTTGGAGCAGAACTCGATACAGTAAATACTGTTGACGGCGGCGTCTTTGACGTACGAATCCTTAATCCAGACTTAGACAGCGACGGCGAAGGAGATTTTGGCGGAGCCGACTATGTGTTTAGTGAAAATGTTGCACAGCTCGGCGATTCTACTTCGATTACACTGTCAAACACTGAAGGAGCAACTAGTGCTCAGTATTCAGGTGTTGCAATATTTTTAACATCTGGTCTCGGAGCAGGACAGTATGGTTATATCGGAAGTTATAACAGCGGTACAAAGATAGCTTCAGTATTCAAATACAGCGACGATTCTCCAGGATGGGATCATTTAGTGCCCGGAAGCAATATAGAGTCTGCGTTAGATGACACTACAAATTATTCAATTGAACCCAGACTTTCATTTGATCCTCCTCCGAGTGGTTTGTACGCAGATACAACTAAAGCTAGAGCAGTTGTGTCTGACGGTGCTATTGTAAGAATAAAAATATGGGATCCGGGGCAAGGATATACCAGCGCTCCTTCGGTTACCGTTACAGATCCTAATAACACCTTAGATGTTGCTACTGATATTAGAATCGGAGACGGTGTGCTGACCCAACCTACCTGGATCGACCGTGGCACAGCATTTGCTACAGCAGAAGTAAATGTTACAGGAGACGGTTTTGCAGACCTATATCAACCAGGCGAATTTGTTCAGGTTATAGGTCTATCAGGCAGGCCATTACCTGGATCAACAGTGACATTTGGAGGACTTGCTGGGGAATATTATAAATTAGTTGCTGTAAGAGATTTATCCGATGAAGCAGACGGATTTGCAGCACAACTACAAATAAGTCCCGAGTTGCTAGTAAATGAAGCTCCCGAACATCTAGAAGCAATAGAGTTGCGTATTAGATATTCGCAGGTAAGACTTACAGGCCATGATTTTCTTGATATAGGTACTGGAAATTTTGACGATACAAACTACCCTAATGAGCCATTGTACGATCCTGTACCCGAACAAGAAACATCGGAACAAGGCGGCGGCAGGGTATTCTATACTTCTACTGACCAAGATGGTAATTTCCGAGTCGGTGATTTATTCTCTGTAGAACAGTCAACAGGTGTTGCCACTCTAAACGCTGATGCATTCAATATAAGCGGTCTTAATGAACTGTCGTTAGGCGAGTTAGCACTGGGAGGTACAGGTGCTACTATAACTGAGTTTTCCGCAGACGGAACGTTTACGGCAAACAGCGATAATGTTGTACCTACACAAAAAGCAATCAAGACATACATTACTGCACAAATTGGCGGCGGCGCCGGCGAATTAAATGTAAACAGTCTAACAGCAGGCCAAATTTTAATAACCGGACAACAGATTTCTAATGTAACCGGAGCAGCTATTAATGTGCTCAGTCCGATGAATTTCCTAAGCGGAGTCCAAGGAACTCCGGTTGCCTTAAATTATTTTCTGTCAGGACAAACTAAATGATTGATAAATATTACAACTTGATAAATACAATACGGAGAGTTTAAATGGCATCAGGTATTCTAGGTACACCTACAGATCTTTTAGCAGATACTATGGTCACTGTTTATACAGTGCCTGTTGACACATTTACAATGGCAAGCATTTCGTTTTGTAATAGATCAAACAATAATGCACTAATTAGATTAGCTATTTCTAACTTAGATACTCCCGAACCGGCAGATTATATCGAATACGATGCTAGTGTAGGAGCAAATGATATATTAGAGCGCACTGGAATAATTTTAAATGCGTCAACTAAACTAGTAGTAAGTTCAAATATTGACTCTGTCAATGTATTTGCTTACGGTATTGAGACTTCATCCCTCTAAATGAAAACAAGGATAAAACGATGGCAAGAAACATAAGTAGCAAGACACAAACTAGAGCAGTTATTTCGGAAAATTTATCCGATGTATTTTCTGCAGTGTATACAAATAATTCAGGTGAAGGCGCTGAATTGGTGTCGGTTAATGTAAATGGAACAGGCGATAGCACAGAAATTATTGAAGACACGGGCGCAAGCGAGTGGACATATTTTGGATCTAATCAAATACCTGTTAATGCAGACGCTAGTACGACGTCAACCGGTTACGGCATTCCTTATCCGGTAAAACTTGATAGTGATCGAGTGTTAATATTCTTTTTACCTCATTATCAGCATTTTCAAGGAGATAACAGCGACTTTTTGAATGGAGAGGTAATTCATACTCAAATACTAGAATACGAGTCTGGTCGGTTTAGAGCAGGTCCTATCAATCACCACAGCCTGCCTACCCAGGTGTTTGATAACACCAGTTATAGTCTTTGGTCAGAACCAAACAGTATTAGTGGCAGCTACAGCCAGCCAAACTGGCGTGCAATATCAATCAGTCCTACTAAAGTCGTTGCAGCATACAGACAGGGAACAGACTTTCAGATACTAAGGTTTACAATTACAGGCAACACAGTTAATACTGTTATAGAAACACTAGATATCACAGGAGCCTCGTATTTTTCAAGTACAACTGCACGAGCATTTGATCTAGCAAAGGTTCCCGACGCGCCTGACCAGGTAATAGTAGGCGGCTGGGCTGACACAAATTGGAGTTTACAGGCCTTTAGTATACCAGACGACGGCGCGCTTACGAACTTAACTTCGTTAACTAGCACAGGTATATCCAATAGTTCTTATCATTTCAGCTTGTCCGAGATGGTCAATAGTGCAACCAGTAACATTACTCCCTATATTATTGCTGCATCGACGGACTCAAACAGTGCTCAAGCAGTCATATTTAATTATGACAGTGCTAATTACAGTCTTTCTGTGGCTGGAACCGCAGTTGCTTTAAACGATTCGAGTGGTAGCTGGGCGGGCATACAATGTGAATGTACCTCTTCTGATACAACTCCTAGTGCAGTAATTACCACAATTGGCACTAGTAATACAGACACAATGACATTTTATCCGCAAAATAATGCTAGCACTGCATTTAACAGTCCTACAGTAAATTTGACTCTGCAGCATACAAGCGGTAAAAGTATTCAAGAAAGCTATAGATGGGGCGACGAAAGAGCAGTTTTTGCAGGAGACGGGCAACTACTAGTAGTGTTTGATTCTAGCGGCTCGGCTACAAATCTACATCCTGAGAATGAAACAACAGAAACAGAAAGAGTACAACAGCAATTCTACCCATTCGATAGCAAGCCAATATACAATCAGTATGATCAAGCCGCTCAAGAGAGAGACAGGGTTCCTCAGTACTATTCAAGGAAAGATGTTGACACAGCAACAGATGTTGGTACGAGAGATGACACCGGAACATATCTTCCGATGTGTTTTGATAGAGGCATGTGTTATGCTTGGAATGAAAATGCACATTGTTGGATAGTAGGCTATCACGGTAGACTTTATGCGCTAGACAGTGATGGAGCTATCTTAAGTGAAAAGAAACTTTATGATATGTACTATAACTTAAACTGGGAACATAGAGTAGGTGACTTAAATTGTACGCCTAGCGGTAGAATACTGTTTCACACACTCTACAGAGTCGGCTCTTATCCTAATAGCACATACAGAGTTAATCGAAGATGGGATAGTATGAGCGCCGGTAACGGGTACCTAATGGTTAGTGATAAATTGCACAGCGGCGAGCAGCTAGGCCAGATACAGCCGGATCATCCAGACAATAATTTTGAAAGATTCGACAATGTTGTTTTCACATGTAACCTTACTACATTTGTTGATTATAATGGAAACGAAAGAGCGTTTTGTTTCGGTGTAGGCGGGAACAGTGTGAATGGATACGTAGCTAGGTGGACAGAAGGAGAAAGATTCGATTACTTTAGCGGCACTAATATTAACACTGCAGACGGATCCAACGACTGGTTTAGAGGTTATCATCCTAATATGAAGCTTATTCAAAATCAGCCTGTGAGTCGAGCATTCCCTTCAGGAACTTGGAGGCTAGTAGGAAGCTATCAATGGGACTCACGTGGTGATACTAGAAGGCTAGGAATATCTAACCCTCAATCAGAAAACAATTTCGGAAGTTTGGATCCTGATAATGCGCAAATTACAGACGAACAAAATGACAGTGGATTTGGAATAAGTCTTTTTAAATATACCAGTGGTTCAAAAAGTAGCATAACTGTAGCAACGGCTTTTGATACAGAGATTAACAGAAATCGAGTTTGGAGTTCTATAAACGGCAGTCTTAATTTTGCTTTTGGCTGGACCCCAGAAAGAACTACATCAGGAAATGCATTCTGTCAAGTAGCTGTTACAAAGTTTGGTTACGCAGTTGCCATGCAGAAAGGTGTGCCAGTAGATGCATCATCACCTGTGTACATTTTTGATAACTCTGACATTGATAGTCCATATCAAGAGCTAAATACCAACACTGGAAACGGCTGGGTCACTCTTCACGCTATTGACAAAAACCGATATAGAGTATTTGGTGAAAACATAGATAAAATTTACAGTGCTGGAGGTATACCCGACGAAGTTAAACTTTATATGCGACTGTATGATAACAGTCTAACCTATTTTAGTATAATTAACGGGCAAGATCTAGAACTAGTAAGACCAGACAATTCGCTCTATAAATCTGCGGAAACTTATCATATACCTCCGGGGTATAGCTTAGAAGCAAGGTCAGATACGCCTCATACCATAACAACAATGTTAACAATCAAGGAATACATCTAAGGAGACAAAATGCCATACGTAAAAAGCATAAGACAAAATCATAGGCTCCCTCAATCTGAAAATTCCGTAGACAACTACTATGATATTCAAGGCGGTGATCTAGTATATGACATGGGAGGTTATAGAGTCCACTGTTTCCTACAAACCGGAGCTCACGATTTTAACATTAAGCCTAAATTCGATCAACCAGATTTGATGCATTTAGCTCCTCCTGTAGATGTAGAATACATGGTAATTGCCGGCGGCGGCGGCGGCGGTTCCGGCGGCGGATATTTTGGCCAAGGCGGTGGCGGCGGCGCTGGCGGATATAGAACAGGAACTCAGTCTGGCCTAACAGCAGGGAACTATTATGTGTATACCGGCCGAGGCGGGGACGGAGGAAATGATACAAGGGGATCTAGAGGTGGGAGCAGCACCTTTCGCAACATTGACTCATATGGCGGCGGCGGAGGTGGCCATCGATATAATGACGGGCAGTACGGCGGCTCCGGAGGCGGCGGCGGCCTAGAAGATTACAATGAATACAACGGTGGCGGCTCTACATCATATGGAAATAACGGCGGCAGCGCATATGCAAACAGATATAATTCACGTGCTGGCGGCGGCGGCGGCGCCGGCGGTAGTGGTGGCCGATATAATATGAGAGGCGGTTACGGAGCTTCAAACAATATAACCGGCAGTAACGTTTCTAGGGCCGGCGGCGGCGGAGGTGGCGGCGCCTCGTATATTGGCGACGGAGGTCCAGGACCGGCCGGTGGCGGCGACGGCGGACGATACGCCGCCGGCAGTGGAGCAAATAACAACTACGGCTCCGGCGGCGGTGGCGGCGGTAATTATGACTATAATAATGACAATGCTCGCGGCGGCCACGGAATAGTTGTTGTGCGATATAAAACTCAAGGTCAATAACGAATGTGGCTCAGCAAAGCTAGAAATCTATCTCGTTTAAAAGAATATGATAGGCTAAAAGGTGTAGGAAGACAAAAAAAAATTTTTGAGCACGTGGGAGATCTGAAACTTACCTCCGCTTTTGCAATAAAAGAGGATAGCAACACCGTGCTATACAATTTTGAATCAGGTTCGTTCTCCAACGAATGGACACAGACATCGAACTTTGCTGTGCGTACTGATCGATCTTTTCAGGGAAACTATAGCGCAGGTGAAACAGGATCTACAATAAATGCAGAATTGTCGCCAAGTGTCTTGTTAGGAGGCAGTCAAATATCTGCCTTTGAATTTTATTGGCAAGAAGAGACCAATCAGTCAGGATTTACAACACAACTTATTGATAGCAACGGTAACGAAGTTCTTGCCATGGGAGGGAACAATCCTCAATGGGAAATCCGAGACGGATCTGGTGACACAGAGATATACGGCGGCAACGGTTACGATAGATGGATATATTACAGAATTGAATTCAACTGGTCGTCTAATCAACATTCTTATTTTTATCAAGATATGTCGACAAACACAATCAGATCAGGAACTAGATCTCTATCTAGAAACACCAACGTTGAAAAATTCCGCATTAATGCCAATATTTGGGGTAGCGCCGATTACATGTGGATAGATAATATAAAATTTGAATTATAAAAATGCCGCAATTTAGAACCACTACAGATATTTTTACAAATTTAGAGCGTAACGAAATTTACGACGATCCTGTATATGATCCTGAAAAAACTCCTATTCCTTGGTTTAAGGAATGGGATTACAAGAGAGAGCTGAGGTTAGAAGACGTAGACATTTGGGAAGTGATTTCAGAAGCATCGGGAGGCGCAGGTTTATATGCAAGTCATTTGCCCTACGCAGAATTCTACCTGTTAACAACTGGTCTTGACTCTGCAGTTGAATATAGAAAACCTTTTTTTGAAACTTTTTATGGGGCAAAAGCACAGTACAAAGCAGCAAAAGCAGCTACAGATATTGGCTTAAAGATTTCATTTTCTAACGTATGGATTCCACCTGAAGAGGCATGGCTCTACTCATAGGGAAAATAGTTAAAGTTTAAAACTAGTCTATACCTGCTGTTAGAACTTGTAGAACCTCTGTGCTTAAGATTAGAGTCAAAAATTATCATTCTATTCTCAACGCTTTCAATTTTCTCTCCGTTTTCAAATTCAGTGTAACCGTTGTTTGTATTTAGGTAAAACACTGCAGTTTTGCCCATAAAGTTGTCATGATCTACATGGAAGGGAAAATCAATTACTTTGGGTGTGCAGAATGTGATATTTGCTTTGATTCTAACCAATGCACAAGGATTTATAACTTCTAATAACGGATTCAATACTTCTATATGAGGACTATTAGGGGCATTGTCTACATAGAACATATGCACAAATTGAAAATCAAATAGTTCTTTATTTGGTCCCATGTCGCCGTAATCTTCACCAACTTTGCTTTCACCATAAAACCAAGGAAAGTGTGGATTCATTATCTCATTGCGTAAATCTTTAAATGCATCGTTAGAAAGATAATTGTCGAAAACCTGTATTTTGTAAGTCATTTATTATATGTCCTTGTGTTGCCTATCCAAAAGGGCATTTTTGCTCTTTATTTTGTTTAATTTTTTCTTTTATTTTTTTCTTTTCTTTATATGTTTTTATGACTTCCTTAGGAGATCGCCCTAGTAGATTAATCATATGTTCTTCTGGTACTAGAGCCCTTATATCGTCTTTAGATACCAGATGATTTTTAATCTCAATTTTTTTGTCTGTTAAAGGGTGCATTATTACTAGAGGTTCAAGAGGTTCAAAATTTACCACTGTCTCGCAATCCTTTTCGTATTTTAGAAAATAGTTGATGTTTACTTCTGATTGGTAATGAAAAAACATGATTCCTGGCATCAGTGTACAATTAGGCTTCGGAGACTGCAGAAAATTATACTCAGGATAAGTCCAGGTAAATTGTATATCTTCTTCTATTCTAAATCTCCACGGAGACAGTATTTTAAAATTTAAATAATCCGACTCCGCAATTACAGGATATTGTTCCGGGACGTGAGACGCATCAAACTTGTCGTCTATATAACTTTGAGTGTAAGAAAAGGTTCTGTTATACGGATCATTAGCAGCATGTATGATCAACTCTGCTTGAAAATAACTAGGTATTACAATGCCATTTTTGTAATACTCTTGAATTGCTTTACAATTTTTAATTGTAGTGTTCTCGCCGTTAACTTTGGGAGTATTACGCCACCATTCGGGAAAAAATTGATTACCTTTTTGGATAGGAGCATTTTCATACACCATTTTATCAGCGGTATAACAGTGCAGAGTTAATGTATTTTTTTTCTTCTTAAATAAATTCATACAGCGTGGAACCAAGTAACTAAAGCATATTTTGTACCACTTTGAACAGGTAATGCTTCATGAGTATATGCAAAGCTGGAAGGGAACATAACCATTGTTCCCGCCTGCGGCGTAATTCTAACACCATGAAAAGGAAAATCTAGTTCCCCTCCTTCGAAATTATCGTTGAGATAAATTAATACAGAAATTGCTCGTGTAGGACAAGAAGTATGCCAGTCGCTGTGCTTGACATATCTTTGTCCTTGTTCGTATTTGAGAGCCTGAAACCCTTCAGAATCAAGTGTCATGTCAGTCTGAAAAAAATCTTCCACGTAACTTGTTAAGCCAGATTCTGTTGATAATTTGCATTGATTATGAAGGCCCTGAAACGGAGGAAAATCCATTTCAGATGCAACTCTCGAAATAGGACATACAGAATTTGATCTCTTAGTTACATCTGTACCAGTTTGAAGAATTCGTGACTGCTCCCATTGCGCAGGAGATTCAGCGTCAGCGCATGAATCCTCTAAAACTGCTACTGCCTGGTCCGGTGCAGGGAAAGCATTTCGAAACACACTAATGCAGCCTGCGTAATTTTCAGCAGGTTCAAGTCTTCCAGCATATATGCCGTCAACAGTTATAGCCATTAAATATCTCCTCGGTTAAATATAATTATGCAGTGCAGCTCTAATACTTTACATAAATGAGTATATAAGTTTACAAAAAATGCTGAAATTTGTCAACACCAAAAACATCTTTTCTTGTAATCTGTCTGATACATGGATAGAAAAAAATTGTTTGCCGGCAAGGCAAGACTGGGATTACACTGTAACTCCAGAAATTTCTGACGTAAAATTTTGGGAAGTAATTTATCATGAAGAAGGTATTATAAACATTTTTGCTGCTGAATGTCCTTTGATAGAGTTTTATCTTATCTATCACAACATATTTGAAGGAATAGAAGAATCTACTGAAGTCTTTTTTGGCGCTAGTGCCACAGACGAATGTATAGAACGCTGTAAATCTATAGGTATAGACCTAACTCAAAGACCTGGATATTCTAACCTAATTAGATCTAATTAAAAAAAGATTGAATTTTGCATCATCAAAAAAAACTATTTTTTTACTAGTGATATCAAGGACTGCGTCATATTCAGTGCGCCACAAATTATACGCAGAATCATTTTTGCAATGACGCTTCAGTCTTATTGTTTCTTTGATAATATTCGGTGCTATTTTATTATCTTCTAATAAGTTTAGTTCGATCACGGATTATTTATATAAATACAATATAATTGTAGAGTATATCATGATCAAAATATTCGAGGAAGACCGTAATAACTGTTTACGAGTTATAGATAATAAAAAATTTTGTTACGGCGGGCCGCGGGCATCGCTAGATCAACGTACTGTGATTGATTCTTTCTTTGTTAATGACTTTACGTCAGGAGAATATACAATTTCTATAGAGCTGAACAACGCTCAGAGAGAAATTATAAAATGTTTGCTTGTTGTGGGAAGTTCTGCTGCAAGCATCACAATTTACGGTAGGTCAACTACAGAAACCGAGTTGATTGATTTAACCGCTACAATAGCAGACAATAAAGTTTTATTAATTGCAGTGCCAAAAAATGATCGTGTATTAGGCGCGCAAATTATCTTTTCGGCACAGCTCTATAAGGCCTTGATTAATTAACAGGATTATATAATGAAACCAGTTTCCGAAACTAAATTTGTATCAAAGACAGGTTTTACCAGCCCAGGATTTGAAGTAGACGAATCGGGAAATATTGAAATTAAAGGATCAGTTTCTTTCAGCGGAGAGCTAGTTACGGCTAATCCTCTTTCGTTAAATGAAGTTGCTCTGTTTGAAGATGGCAAACTAGCCTCGTCTATTACTGATAGCAGTCTTACTAGTGTCGGCGAGTTGAATTCACTTTCAGTAGATGGCGATACCTCGATCACTGGCAATGTTTCCATAAACGGTGACGTTCAAGCAAGTGGTCTTGTTATATCGGACACTTCAACGTTTAATAATGATGTTGCCATTCAAGGTGATACATCTATCAATGGCGACTTGGTGCAATCTACGGGCATCCTTATGCTTTCTAGTTTGTCTAAAGGAAGCATAGATAACATAGATCTAGGAAGCACTTCCCCAGGTAGTGGTGACTTTACTGCTCTAACTGTTACTGAATCTACAGACATAAATCCTATAATTACCGGAAACTTAGATAATATAAATATAGGAGCTAGAATAAGAGCTTCGGCCAGTTTCAGCGATATAGACATATTAGACAAACCAACCGAGCCTACAGCAGGCGCGAATAAAAATTATGTAGATAATACTGCTGCTGCTTTATCAATTGCCCTAGGGTCATAACGGAGATTTAAATGGCAAAGACACAAATTCAAGAATACGTATTCAAGCCTGGCATTGGCCTAAACGACAATTTATATCCTAATGCATACGATATGATTAGCAGTAATCTGTTGTTTATCGAAGCCGAGGCAACCGAATTCTTAGAGGCGCAAGCACTGAACGAAGTGCCTGGTTACATCGATTACAACTATTTGCCAAACGATGCTACTAGCATAGAAAATATTCTTAATGCTTTTATCTTTGATCTTAGGTATGGTGGCAACGCTAAAACAGTTGATGTTATTAGATTTTTCTATGAAAAAGACGTGTTTCAAATGCCGGGAGGAACAACGGCTGTAAGCGGAATGATAGAATTTATAGGCAATCTCATTACTGAAAATATATTATCTAACCAAAATTTTGCAGCACGCAGTACGGAAACTCAAACCATATTAGATGTGGACGCCGAGGAAGATGCATTTGAGAAAGTTGAAAGTTTAATAACTTTGACAAGAAATGTAATAGATACTGGTTTAGATGCTATTGCGGAAACGTCGACAGGTGCCGGCCATGTAAAAATCCAAGGAAGATATAATCTAGCTGATATACTGCTTGTTACGAATGTTAACACAAACACTATTTTGTATAACTTTGGCGACCCTGACCTTGGTGGTGATATTGAATTAAATATAGGCGATCAAGATCCTGATTTCCCCACCTATTTACAGACTACAGATACCGTAACAACTCTAAAGTTTAACACAAACACACTCGATCAGAACGAATCTGACGGATTACAGATCTTTGTTGAAAACTCGGAAAACGCACAAAGCATTACTACGGTAAGACCATTTGATTTTGGAACTGATGCTATCGAAAGAATGAGGGTAGCAACTCCATATTCAATGCTAGACGCTGACTTCGAGTACGGACTGCAGCCTACAAAATGGGCAGCGATTGGTGTCCAGCGAGGATACCCTTCTCTGTATGAAATACCAGGCACAGATACTCCTGTATCTACTGTTACAACTGATGCTAGTTTTGGTAATACAACAGAGGACTTTTCATACGAATTAACGAATAATGGTAGTTCAGACTGGATAGTTTCTGGAGCAGACAGAAGCGGCAGTATAATAAACGAGCAAGATCCAGGATTTTTGGTACGTGAAGGCGATAGACTAGAATTTACAAACAATGCAAGCAGCACACATCCTTTATATTTAAAAACTGTTTCAGAAGCAGGAACTAATAATCTTATCGAAGGAGTAGACGGCCAAGGAGCTTTTGGAGGCGATACTGTAACCTGGCAAACCACTCTCGGAGATTCAGGTACCTACTATTACACATGTGCAAACCATTCGAATATGATAGGTGTTATAACGGTAGAAGCTGCTGATAGCAACACTGGTGTGGGCCAGAGTGAAATTACTGTAAATACTGTTACGCCTCATGGAGTAACAGCGGGGGAGCCTATCACGATAAAAGCACTTGAAGACGGAGTTGTAGGTGCAGCACGCGCTGAAGGAGCATTTGTTGTCACAGAAACTCCGGACGAAAACACATTGAGATATTTTGCAAAAGCAAAAGTAGGTTCAGCTCCTGGTGATATTTTGTCCACTACGTACACTCAATTGAGGAGAGCAGGTTTTTACACCGGTGCAAGTATAGGAACTCCTTCTTTTGAGCTAATTAGCAACGGTAGCGAAGGAACAATTACCACAGAACTAGAAGTAGCAAGTGAATCCACAATTATTCCCTATGATGGAATAAACCCCCCAGTGGGGTCTCCAATTGTTGGAAATGCAAGTATTGGTCAAAATACACAGGTGACTGGTGTTATTCAAACATCGGCCGGGGGTGGAACTTATATTACAGTTGAAATCGACGGAGACTACACTACAGGAGAAACACTAGTAACTTTGGTAGATGCCTCTGGAGTAGTTCCAAATCTTGCTTTCGACTCAGGCAACGGAGTAGCTACTTTTGTACAGTCGATTAACGGTAATAATATTATTTTGTCGGATCCTCTAAATGCGCCTTTACTAGGAACAACCAATACCTATACAAATATATCTGGGACTAACGATAATACCAGCGGTTCTGGAGCTAATTTTGATGTAACAGTTGGTTCGGGCGTATACGAGATAGCCTCTATCAATAATGGAGGAGTTGCATACAAAGCAGGGGACCGACTTCTAGTTTCTGGTACTAACCTAGGGGGTGGTTCGCCGGAGCACGATTTAGTAATGGTTGTCGAAATTGTAGACGATACAGGGTCTATTCAAGCAACATCGCAGGAAGGCACGCCTTTTGATGGAACCGAAACTGTGTCTAATATTTCTCCGCAAGACGAAGTAATCGGTTCAGGGGTGCCTTTGTTTGACGTTTCTTACACAGACAATGTCTATTCTGTATCAGTGTCAGCCAGCGATGCTTCTCAAGATTATGCACCTGCCGATAGATTGTTGATTACAGGAACAGATGCTAATGGACAAACTCCGGACAACGATGTTATTGTTACCGTTAGCACTGTAGATGCGTCGGGTAAAATTACAGGAGTCACAAGTGAAGGTACGGCTCCTGATGCAGCTTTAGAATTCGCAGATGTGCCTTATCAAGGAGGCACAGGCACTGCTGCTACGTTTACTGTGCGAACTTTAGGCGAAATCTATGCATTAGAAATAACAGCGCCAGGCACAGGATACGTTATAGGAGATAATATAACGGTTATTGGCAGCGACATCGGAGGGTCTTCGCCTGAGAACGACCTTACAGTAACAATAGATAACGTAGACGGGGCCGGTGGAATAACCGAATATATTATATCAGGTACTGCCAATAATTCGGATAGTGTCAATGATATTACAGCTACTAATGTTTTAGGTTCAGGATTAGAGGTAACAGTAAGCCTTGACGCAGGCGCATACACTCTTAACAGTGTTGATCAGACAGGGTCTGCCTATGCACCTGATCAAACTTTTTTAATTCCAGGAAGTGCTCTGTATGGTGTCAGTCCAGATAATGATCTAAATTTCACCGTTACAACAGTTGATGCAACAGGTGCTGTAACAGGTGCTTCAGTTTCAGGCACTGCTGCCCAGGGAGGCGGAACTTTCACTGTTACAGGATCGCCGCAACAGCCGATAGGAGAGAATGCAACTTTCAATGTTGAAAGAATTTCCGGTACTTATGAAGCCTTTGTAAACAATGGCGGAACAGATTATAAGGCAGGTAACCGCATAGTTTTGAGCGGCGACGATCTAGGAGGAAGTTCTCCTACCAATGATGTTACAGTAAGAGTAAATGCTGTGGACAGCAGCAGCGCAATTTTGAGTGTTTTAACAGAGGATAATAATGCTCCTGTGGCACCGGATTATGATTTAATATCTACTGTACTATTATCAGAACCAACAGAAGACATTATTCCTCGACAGACTGAAATTGATTACAAAGCTCTTGCGACTTTAGAAGCCCAGTTTGAAAATGCACACGGGTTGGTGCCAGGAAGCACCTTTATTGTGACAATACAATCTGAGAGCGAAACTAACAACCACGACCTTGCAGCCGGCAGTTTTATTGCTACTGATATCCCCTCAGCAACAAGATTAAGATTCCAAGCAAGGACATCAGGAACTATTTTAGAAGAAGATCAGATTAACGGATCGATTTACCCTAGACCAGATTCCTTTTTTATTCACAGACCGTTTGACGGTGGAGTTCAACTAGGAACAGGCGGCCCTCAACACGGAGCACAGGCTATTCGTCAGAGCAAAAAATATATTCGTTATCAGTCTGGAAAAGGCATAATGTATACTACTGGTGCCCTATTTGCGCCTTCCTATGATATAAGAAGTGTAGAAGCAGAAGATGTAGAAGTAGGAAGTTTGATTACTGTTACTACCGACGACAACGATCACGGACTCCAGGTCGGCGGCATTGTAAGATTGTTAGGAGTAGAAACACCCGGCTATAATTCAGGACCGTCTACAGCATTACCGCCTGCGTTTGACTACGAAGTAAATTCAATCATCGACGAAAGAACATTTACGATAAGAGCACAAAGAAGACTTGGAGATACAACAGCAGTGCTAGGATTTGACTCTCAGGTTAGTGTTATTGCTTGGCACGGCGCAACAGTAAGGTCTGGAATATTCGACGATCAAAATGGCATATTCTGGGAATTCGACGGCACTCAGATTAGCGTAGTACAGCGCACAGGAACCAAGCAGATCGCTGGCACAGTATCTGTAACAGTTGATAGCAATCTTATAAACGGGAACAATACAAAATTTAGAGATCAGCTCAAAGCCGGCGATCGCTTGGTTATCAAGGGCATGACCCATGTGATAAGTCATGTTATTGACCAAACTACAATGACTGTTACTCCGGACTGGAGAGGTGTTGTTGATGTGTACGCTGCAAAGGCAAATCTTGTTATCGATAAAAAAGTTAAACAGAAAGATTTTAATCTGGATAGGTTAGACGGCACTGGGCCAAGCGGTTATGATGTAGATATAGCAAAAATGCAGATGATAGGTATACAATACTCTTGGTACGGCGCTGGCTTTATTGACTTTATGTTGCGTGGAGCAGACGGCGATTTTGTTTATGCCCATAGGATGAGAAACTCCAACGTCAACACAGAAGCATTCATGAGGTCAGGTAACTTGCCCGTTAGATACGAAGTTACAAACGAAGGTCCTCCGGGTAAACTTGCTGAACCAATGTCGGCAGAACAGGATTTTCTAGAATTAGAAGATTCAAGTTTTTTTCCTGATTCAGGAGTATTATATATTGATAATGAAATAATCACATTTTCAGGCAAAGGCACAAACGGAAATCGACTAATCGGATTGAATAGAGGCGCTAATTATGTAAACTATCAAGCAGGCGCATCAAGGAATTACACTGCTGGTTTTCCTGCTGAACATGCAGCACGTACAGGCGTGATACTACTAAGTAACACAATTACTCCGCTAATCAGTCACTGGGGATCTGCATTTATTACGGACGGACAATTTGACGACGACCGTGGATATCTGTTCTCATATTCGGAAACTGGAGTTAACATCAGTACCACTCGCAAAACTGCGTTTATGTTGAGGCTAGCACCCAGTGTGTCTAACGCACTTGTAGGGGATCTAGGAGAAAGAGAGCTACTAAACAGAGCGCAGTTGCTACTAGATGGTATTGAAATAACATCACAAGACGGCAATGGAGGCATAGTTGTTGAAGGATTGCTTAATCCGCAAAATTATCCTGTAGATCCAGACAGCGTGTCTTGGCAAGGGCTACAGTCACTGGCTCAAGGCGGACAACCAAGCTTTGCTCAAATAGCACCCGGCGGCGGCATCGACTGGACCACGAATGACACTGTTACAACCGAGACTGTTACTACGCAGAGTGACTTGCAAGGCACAGCTAGCATTGAGTTCAATCGTCGCAATCGAGATTACATGTACGTGTTAAGGAATGATTGGGAGTCTCTAAATGCCGCCGTAGGTGATTTTGTAATAAACAGTGCTGGAGGAGCAAATTTCGGATCAGGTTTAAGAATTCGTCTCGTAAGAGGCCCGTATAACTTTAGAGGTACGCGATACTATATAATCTACACTGATGGCAGATATAACGGCACTACTTCAGGAAATATAACTGTAGAACGACGTTTCACTACTACTGATAGAAGCTTTGCGTTTGTTGATAACACAACATATTCAGCTTCTGGAGTTAAGTCAGGGACAGATGTTTCTGAAACTGGAGGATCGGTTACTTTTCCTGGAGGAACCAGCGTTGCATCGATCGAAGAACAAGAATTTAACGGTACCACGTATCTAAGGTTAAGCTTCAATAACTCATACGAAGGTACTTTGAGCGATGGAAGTGGGACTATCGAATTTGAGTTTTCTCAGCCTCCGTATGCGCAACCCGGAGAACAGGTATTCTCATTTATTGCTGTCCCGGGAGAAAGGTCTACCTTGAAACTTGACTCTCTGAAAGAAATAACGAACACTCCGCTTGGAGGACGAGGTACATTTCCAAACGGACCCGATGTGCTCGCAATAAATGTATATAAAGTCTCAGGCCAAGAAATCGACGGAAATATTATTCTAAAATGGGGCGAAGCACAGGCTTAATAATTAGGTAGGTAATAGAGGTCTGTAAATGTTTCGCATGAACCAACTTCGGTAATACTTGCTTCGTTTGTTCTTGATTCTAATTGATGAGGCACGAGTAAAGGCGCTGTCCAGACATCGCCTTCACGCAGTATTTGATCCTTCATTTCAGCTGTTTGAATATCAATATACCTTAATATAAATTCGCCGGTGTTAACAAAGAATGATTTTTGTCTTTTCTTGTGAAAAAAGAGCGGAGTCATGCTGCCTGCAGCTTCAAAAACTAAAATTTTACCACAGTAGTCATCGGTATTACTCCAGATGAGATCATATCCATAGTCTGTTTTTAAAAGTCCTTCGGTATTTGACTTCTTTCTTTCAGTCATTGTCTATAAGGTTCCTTACTTCGTAGATTGTTTTGATTTTGGTTTGATTATGTTTTTTTGCAAGAGTATTTTTTAAGCCGTAGTGCAATGGCCGAGGCCAATTATTATACGATACCCAGGCATATCCGTCGTGTTCTTGATTTAAAAAAGGTAAAAATTCATTCTTTATTACACAAACATAGGTGTGAAATGTAAAGTTTTTATCTGCAGATACAAATTTTTCAAGAGGAACAGTTTTAAGAATATCTACCCGGCCTATTTCTTCTTGTATTTCTCTTTGCAATCCTTCCCAAGGAGTTTCTATGTTTTCTGTAGCTCCGCCAACAATACCCCATACATTGCTTTTCTTTCCTTGAGTGCGATGAACAAAAAGAAATCTTTCGGTGTCGAGATTGTAAAAAAGGGCGCCAGCGCATACTAGATCGGACATACTTGTAGTTATTTTAAAATTCTATGCGCCAGGTTCCGTTCGGATATTCGCCTTCGAATGAAAGACGCCATTCAGAATTTTCAAATTTGTACTGAACATTAGTGTGTAAATTTGTAGTGTAAACAGGAGTCTCTGTAGAATCATTGCCAGTTGAATCAAAAACAACCTGCCATTGTGTACCTGTCCATTCTATAATGTCGTTAGCAGTAGCCACGAAGTCTGAACCGTCTTGATTCTTCCAAGCGTCTGCTCCGTCTGTGTTTTGAGAATCGCCGATTGAATTTAGTATAAGTATTCTAGGATTGGTACTTAGATCAAAATCTTGAGGATTAGATTTTTGTGGATCTATAATATAATCGATTTTTGACCTTGCACCCAAACTGCTAGTTAAAACAGTGTCTGTTGGAATAGTATCAATGTCCCAGTTAACTGCTGCTT